>Ga0315541_1003817_pt1 | contig 11386 bp, 11 predicted proteins | sample SalMarSW160190MG_FD_203095 | JGI IMG/M metagenome (GOLD analysis project Ga0315541, IMG submission 203095) | Salt marsh sediment microbial communities from the Plum Island Ecosystem LTER, Massachusetts, United States - Salt Marsh Sediment SW1601-190 ...
TTGTTTTGCTCTTGTGTTGAGCACATTGTTTATTTTTACAGGGTCAACTTGTTTTGCGGCGAATGCACTCCTGCAAAAAATGGATACTTACCTGCAGGCCTGGACGGCGGAGGATATGTTCAGCGGGACGGTGCTCGTTGCCAAAGACGGGGAGATAATTTTCCAAAAGGCATACGGAAAAGCAGACTACGACAAGGATATTGCCAATACTTGTGATACAAAATTTCGTATCGCCTCATTGACAAAGACCTTTACGGCAATGGCTGTTTTGCAACTCGAACAAAAGGGATTATTGAGTGTCAAAGACTCTCTGAAAAAATTCCTGCCGGATTATCCACGGGGCAATGAAATTACTTTAGATATGCTGCTCAATCATCGTTCCGGCATTGTGGACCATACGACTCTTGGCGATTTCAACACCCGGCGGCGAACTGAGCCGTGTCCGCTCGAAGAGACGATTAAGACATTCAAGAATCTGCCTCTGGAATTTCCGCCGGGCACGAAATTCGAATACAGTAATTCCAATTACATTCTGCTGGGATTCATTATCGAGAAGGTGACACAAAAGCCCTATGCCGAGATTATTAAAGACCAGATACTGGAACCGTTAGGCATGGTAAATTCCGGCTTTGAATATTATCAACGCCAGATCGAAAACATGGCGGCGGGGCACAAACTTAAAGGCAATAATATTGTCCCGGCGGAAAATCGTATTATGCAGAACGCCCACGCCTCCGGGGCGATTTATTCTACGGTAGGGGACTTGTTCAAATGGGACCGGGCATTATATACCGACAAGCTTATTAATAAGACTCCTGTGAATAAGTTCCTTATGTCCGGCCCAGAGCAATACAGCTATGGGTGGGGAAAGACACGTATATTCGACAAGGACGTCCTGGCCCACATGGGAGAGACGGAAGGCTTCAGGCCGAACATCGTGCGATATATCAACGATGATGCCTGCGTTATTGTCCTTAGCAATTTCGAGCATTGTCCCGTCACCCGGATAAGCGAGGACCTTGCAGCGATTTTATTCGGGTTGCCGTATCGAATGCCGAAGAAGGCGTTAAAAGATCCTAAAGTAGCATCGAGCTACGGCGATTATGTCGGCAGCTATCAAATCAAGGTCGGATTCAATCTCGATATTATTCAGGAAGAAGGGCGGCTCTATTGCCGGCTCGCGAATCAGCCCAGGCTCCAGTTATATCCGGAAACTCCGACGCATTTTTTCTTTAGAGAGGTTGATGCTTATATCACATTTGTCAAAGACGCCGGCGGCCGGGTCACAAGACTGGTCCTTAATCAAGGCGGAAGGGATGTTCCCGCGGAGAAATTGTAAGACCGGATATTGCCGTAAACAAATTACTGTCTCGGCTGTGAATCAGGAATTGAGTGTCACCGGCCTTTGTTCCTTGGCGGATTTATATATTGCAAGAATCACTTCCACGGCCTTTCGGGCTTCTCGGCCGTCTATCCAGAAATCTTCACCGGCTTCGAGTGCATCGAGGAACGCCCTGAAATTTCGCGTGTGATTTTCATAAGAAATTGCCGCCGGGTCGGATACGCCGCCGCCACCGGATATTTGCCCGAACTTCGCGAGGATTTCTTTATCTTCCGGCTTTTCATCGGCGAATTGCCAGACGGTGATACTATTTTCCACGTTTATGACGGTTCCTTTTGTACCGGTGATTTCGAATCGCCTGAACTGGCCGGGATACGAGGCGGTTGTGCCGTAGATAATTCCCAAAGCCCCGTTGGTGTAACGGATTGCGGCGGCTGCGGTGTCTTCGGTTTCGATTTTGTGGCCGAGTGCCGCAGTATAAGCCTGGACAGATTCGATAGGGGGCATTAAATCACAGAGCATATCGACCATGTGGATGGACTGGTTCATCAGCGCACCGCCGCCGTCTAATTTCCATGTGCCGTGCCATGAGTCTTTGTAATATTCGTCCGTCCGCCACCAGGGGACATATATACCGGCATAAGTTATCCTGCCGAGGCGCCCGGTATTTATCGCCTCTCTGATCGGCCCCATCATGTCATTGAACCGGTAGGGGAATATGCCGCCTAAATAGGTGCCGGATTTTTGGTGGGCGGCGATCATCGAGTCGATTCGCTCCAATGTAATTTCCAGCGGTTTTTCGCATATAACATGCTTGCCGGCCTCGGCGGCGGCAGTTGTCGGCTCGGCGTGAACTCCGCTCGGCGTGGCAATCGTGACAATATCTATTTCGTCGCTTTCGAGCATTTGCTGATAGTCTTCGAAAGTACGAACGCCGTATTTGTCCGCGAGTGTTTTTGCTTTGTCCGGTATCTTGTCGCAGCAGCCGACAAGTTTCGCGTTGGGTATGTCACCTATGGCCCTTGCGTGAAAATCCGCGATAAGTCCGGCACCGATTATTCCGAAATTCCAGGTCTTCATATAAAATATTCCTTTCCCTATAGAAGAACTGTAGGGTGGGGCTTGCCCCACCATGATCTTCAGTCACACTCCAAACCCACCTCATCGGCGATTTCTCTTACTGCGGCGATAGCTCGGGAGAAAAGCTCCGGCCCGGTGGAGCCGCCGAACTGACCGCCTGTCTGCAGGTGCGGCTCCATGGTCAGGCAGCCGTCATATTTCGTCGCTGCAAGCTCGGCCAGAAGCTCTTTTATTTGGCCGTCGCCTTCGCCGGGAATGCTGCCGATGTCTTTGGAGCCGAGCTTCCAATCCTTGATATGGACGTGGACGACGTACGGTTTCATCAAGGGCCAGCAGGTCTCGATGTTGTTGGTAATTTTTTCTCCCCAAACAAAATTGGCAGGGTCATAGACCAGCCGAAGTTTCGGCGAATCGATAGTCTCGATTATATCGACGCAGTTTTGAGCCGTGTGGCCGTAAATCTTTGCTTCGTTTTCATGGACCATCGTGACATCGACATCTTTTAACAGCTCTGTTTTTGCCGCCATCCGCTCCATGACATCATCGCGGCAGTCGTCGATGTTTTTTCCTTCGGGTGCGTAATAGCTGAACATTCGTATGTACGGAGTCTCGAAGAATACAGCCAGGTCAATCGCGTGTTTGAATTTATCCAGATGCGGCTCGAAAGGCTCGTCGAGTTTTACTTTACCTATGGGTGAGCCGATGGCACTAACCTTCAGGCCGTAATCCTGGATCATCTTTTTTGCTTCCCTGACATCGTTCTTCGTCAGGTCCATAATATTTTTTTTATTGATAAAGCGAGGCTCGATGAAGCCCACATTTTCCGCCGCAAGATATTTGACCTGCTCCAGGAAAATATCGGTTACCTCGTCCGCAAATGCACTCAATTTCGCCATTTTCTTCTTTTCTCCTATAAGAAGGTTTTCGATTCATTTTTTCGGATTATCTTCACAATAACTCAACTGTTAGGCTGATTTCGCTGCTTTCTGACAACCAATGAACTATGGAAAATAACAGAGTACTTGATTTGTATCCTGTGTTCAACCATTTTCGTGCCGGTGTTAGCCTGATTATCGAGCTTATAGATTTTTTGCCGCATTTTGCCCTGATTTTCTTCGCGAACAAAACCTTGCGAAGATGCTCCGTTTGCGTTACATTTGTGCATTATTGAAAAACACCATCAAACACGAAGTTTTATTTGGCATATTATTTTGTGAAAGGAGCTGGCATGGCACTCGGTAGAAAATTAAAAATGGGAATGGTCGGCGGCGGTCCGGGAGCGTTTATCGGAGACGTACATCGCAAGGCTTCCCGCATGGACGGGGGGATCGAATTAGTGGCCGGGGCGTTCGATATTAATCCCCGCAAATCCAAACAAATGGGACGCGAGCTTTTGCTCGACAGCAAACGAGTGTACGGCACTTATCAGCAAATGATCGAGCGGGAACTGAAATTGCCGGAAGGCGAAAGAATCGATTTCGTTTCGATTACCACGCCTAACAACTGGCACTTTCCCATCGCCAGAGATTTACTCAATGCCGGTTTCCACGTGATGTGCGAAAAGCCGATGACGTTCAATGTCAAGGAAGCGAAAGAGCTGAAGAAGATCGTCAGGAAATCCCGAAAGGTGTTCGGGCTGATGCACAATTACACCGGCTATCCGATGGTTAAGTTAGCTCGCGATATGGCACGCGGCGGTGAATTAGGCAAGATTCGCAAGATTGTCGTCCAGTATCCACAGGGCTGGCTGTCCACAGCTCTGGAAAAAGCCGGCAGTATGCAGGCGGCATGGCGGACCGACCCGAAGCAGAGCGGCGGCGCCGGGTGTATGGGTGACATCGGCACGCACGCCGAGAATCTGTCCGAATATATCACGGGCCTGAAGATTAGTCATCTTTGTGCCGATCTGACGATTTTTGTCAAGGGCCGCAAGCTCGACGACGACGGCAACGTCCTGCTGCGTTTCAACAACGGGGCAAGGGGAGTTCTTCACGCCAGCCAGGTCTCTATCGGCGAAGAAAATAATCTGGCCATCTGGATATACGGCGACGAAAAAGCCTTGGAATGGCACCAGGAGCATCCGAACTATCTCTATGTGAAAGTTCCTGACGGGCCCGTGCAGGTTTGGCGCCGCGGCAACGATTATATCGGGGCCAAAAGCCCCGCCGCCGGTCGTGCGACGCGACTTCCGTTCGGACACCCGGAGGCCTTTTTCGAGGCTTTTGCCAATATTTACTGCAACTTCGCAGATACAGTTCGGGCGAGATTAACGAGAACGAAAGCCGATCCTTTGGCTTTGGATTTTCCCGATGTTAATGACGGCCTGCGCGGTATGCTTTTTATCGAGACCGTTCTGGCCAGCACCAAAAGCAAACAAAAATGGACAGCATTTAAGAAAGCCTGAGAGAATCGCAGGGCCAGTGACAATTTTTTAAATCGGTTGCTTCCGTGGAAGAATTCATGACGTAAGCGGGAGCAATTGATGACGATCCTATGAAGGGGTAATTTATGAAGAAGCTGGAAATAAAAACCGGCGAAGTTTCGCGAAGGGACTTTATTAAAACATCGGCGACCGGCGTAGCGGCGGTCATGGCCGGCAAAAACGTTATCTTTGCCGCATCGGCGAAAAGAAGGCTGAAAGTTGCCCTGCTCGGATGCGGCGGCAGGGGAACCGATGCTCTTGGCAATTGTCTGGAAGCAGCCAAGTCCATCGACGGTCTGGAGCTTGAGATCGTCGGATTGGCGGACTGGTTCATGTCCAGGATCCAAAAAGCCGCCGAAACGTACAATGTCCCTGTGTCACGGTGTTTCGATGGAGCGGATGCGTACAAGAAACTGCTTGAGACGGATGCGGATGTTGTACTGATGGCCACGCCGCCGAATTTCCGTCCCGTGCATTTCGAAGCGGCGATCAAGGCCGGCAAGCATGTCTTTATGGAAAAACCCGTGGCCGTGGACCCGCCCGGCGGCGGCAGGATTATCGAGGCCGGTGAGCTTGCCAAGACGAAGGGGCTGTCGGTAGTTGCAGGCACTCAGCGTCGTCATAAGGCGAACTACCTCCGGACAGCTTATGCAGTACAACATGGTGCCATCGGTAAAATTCGGGGCGGCTGTATCTGGTGGTGTCAGGGGGCGCTCTGGCACGCGACGAAAAATCCCGGCGAAAGCGACGCGGACTACATGATACGCAACTGGGTCAGCTTTGCCGAGATGTCCGGCGACCACATCGTCGAGCAGCATGTCCATAACATCGATATCGCCAACTGGTTCATCGGGCATCCGCCGATCAGGGCTCTCGGCTTCGGTGGACGCGCCCGCCGCAAGACCGGCAACCAGTTCGATTTCCACAGCGTCCAGTTCGATTACGCCGACGACCTTCACATTCACAGCATGTGCCGTCAGATTAACGGCTGTTACAACAGGGTCAGTGAGCACTTCGTAGGCAGCGAAGGTTCGACCCTGGGCGACGGTGGTGACATGGATTCGAGTAAGAGCATTGACGTCCCGGACTTTTCAGGTCACAAAAATCCGTATGTCCAGGAGCACATCGATTTACTCAAAAGTATTCTCGACGAAAAGCCGATTAACGAGGCCCGCAATGTCGCCGAATCCACGCTGACCGGTATTATGGGCCGCATTGCGACTTATACCGGGCAGATGGTCAGATGGTCCGATCTTATGAATGAAGGTTCGCAGTGGTATGACCTCACTCTAAAACCGACCGCCGCAGATTTCGAAACCGGTAACGTTGTGGCCCCGCCGGATGATGCAGCGCCAATCCCGGGAAGAGAAAGACGAGAAAGGCAGGGCTGAGGCCGGTGACATTTTTATATTATCCGTGAGCTTTTTATCTCGCCAAGATAAAGAAAGTCGCATCATTTCCGGTGCGACTTTCTTATTTTTTCATCGGTTGCAAAGCGTTTATTCCATACTTACTACGTTGTCGAATCGCACCAAAGCCCCGGCTGTTTGCTGATACGGCTCAATCGTGCCGACCAGGCCGACTTTTTTGCCCACAAGTGCGCTGAAATCTTTCTCGGCTGCTTTTAGGCTCGGTAAAGCCGTGCAGATCGTTTTATCCGAATCATCGACGATACGATAATGTCCCGGGCCGTAAATCATGAAATTTTCGAGCTTCCCTATGACCGCATATTTGCCCAGGTCCTTGATCTCCGCGAGCCTTTCGGTTCGAGCCTTGTCTATTTGCTCCCTGGTCTTTTCCAGTTGTTCGTTTTGAAGTTTTACCGTTTTGCCCACTTCGATTGCCAGTTCGTAACCTTTGACCTGCTCGACGACGGCCTGCGCATAGCGGGCGGCCTTGCCGGCATTTTCGTCGTTGGCAATCTCGAGGAGTGCTTCTTTAATGCCCGTGTAATCCTGCTGGTCCATCGATTTGGCCTGCTCGGTCTCGATTTGCTTTTGTACGGCGTAATATTTGTCAAGCTGTGTTTCTCGTTTAACCTCGACGGTATTGTTGGAATCGGTTACGGTTTCCATAGTCCCGGCATCTGTCCCGGACGACATGTCTGTGCCCTGCATAGTATCGACGCCCGACGTTAAAGCGATACGCGGCATTGGGCCTTCGATTGTCGGCGTTATCTTATTGGTATAATTTGTGCTGACCCACAGATAAGCTCCCTGTGGTGGCGCGATTTTATAATAATCGTCCAACTGTTCGCCCAAGAGCTTGACTTTGTCGCCTTTGCTGAGCTTGGTCTGGAGGCTTGTGGAGTACGACGGCCTTAGATTATCGGCGCCCGCATACACCCGGACATTATCGCCGGTGACGGTTCCATAGGAGGGGTCTTCCGGATCAATCTTGATATACTGCATTGAGATCCAGGAAAAGCAGCCGGTTGGCGGGATGATTTTAGACCAGGTAAACTGGCTTCCGACCACCTGTATTTTGTCGCCCTCTTTGAATTTGCCGCAATCGTAAAATCCCGTACCCGGTCCGGTGCGAATAAGTACGTCGCTGCCTGTTACCTCGGCGAAATATGGGTATGGCTGGGCCTGCATAGATTCCTGACCGCCGGGTGAGGTTGCATCCGGGGTTGCGGCTTGCTGGCCGAAGCTGATAGTTACAAAGCAGGCGATGATTACGTAAGTGATTGGATTGATGCGGGATTTCATCTTCTTTTCTCCTTAAAATGGTTCCGATAATTATGAACCGCTAATTCAGTTTCCTTTCGTTCTGAAATTACCAACTGTTTCAAAATTTGTCAACTTTTTTGTTTTATTAAATTTAGAAAGTTATTCCGGCCGACTTATGGCGGGATATTTTGCCGATTTTGCCTATCTTCGGATTGACAGAGACATGGATTTGCCGATACTTTGCCTGATAGCCCATAACACCATCGGTGAGCTTTTATCATAAAATGTTTCTTCTACCTGCGTCCTTCCGAAACCGTGTCAGGATTACTTGCTTGCACAAAGATATCCACCGATTCAAATTGGTCTAGTTTTTCAAATTAAGGGTTTTGAACATTTGAGATTGTTTCGAATTTCGGGTTTAGAATTTCGAGCTTCCGGCCGAAGGCCGGCAAATTGGCTTTGTTTTTTTGATCCCCGAAAACACAAATTTTCTCATAATCTTTTTATTTCAAAGAGCTTACATCAATTTGGGGCCAACCTAAATTGGCTTTGTTTTCAATTTTTTACTTCTGGTTTCTGTCTTCTTTCGTTTCAATTGGCTTCCCTTGGGGATAAATTGTTTTTTCAAAAAAGGTCGATTTGTAGAGAGTTCTCTATGTTTGTCGAATACTCCATCGCCACGGCAAACCACGTAACAGGTTTTTGTAGGGGCGGCCCCGTGTGGCCGCCCTGGGCAACCACATAGGATTGCCCCTACATATAATTATTTTACCCAAAAACAGCCTTAATACAACGAAAAACCGCGATTTTCGGCGAAAAATGTCCATGACTCGGCCTTACCAAAACCAGCTTAATCAATGGGCGGGAACATCAGCCGGTCTTACGCCTTTTCTGGTAGGCAACATATAGATCCAATAGATGTCTTATCATTTTCTGATATTGAGTATGATGCTTTTTGGCTTCTTTTTTGAAGAAATTTACAGCGGTCTTGCTTAGCCCGATCGTGATTTTGACCTGTTCTTCGTTAAAAACCAGCTCACCTGGGGGAGGAAGAAAGTCATCGATGACTTTTACATCGCCCAACGGCTCATTCGTGTATTTTATTTTCTTTTTCATAGATATTCTTACCCTTTCGCCGATATCCTGCTCCGATGATTCGAATCGTATCCTTTCGATACGTAAAACGAACGGTTAGTATGCCGCCGCCCACTTTGCCGAAGCAATAATAGCGTTTTTCCGTCCGGCTGTGGCCGATATCCTCGGCAATCACGCGATCCGTGTCGGCAAATGCATATTGGGCCGTCGCGAAAGAAACGCCATGTTTCTTTTGATTTTCTTTGTCCTTTTCACTATCCCATTCAAAATGGACTTTAGCCATACTCATATTCTATCGACAATACATATATTTAGCAATATAAATATACATAAAAATATATGGAAAATGTCCATGACTCGCCACTCGTATAGAGTGATGCGTATAGCGTATCCGTTCTGCGCCTCTTGGGGGCTGCGAAGGACGAAAATCCCACCTTATAAGATTAAAAGCAAGACGTCGATAGGAGGCATGCTTTTAGCCGTCCGAGTTGGTGATTTTGTTAGGTGCTGCAGTGTAAACAACTGACTGTACTTCTTTGAAACAGACCGTAAAATAGTAACCAAACCAACTCACTATACCGATAAATTTGGGGCCATCTTCAAATAAGTGATGTAAAGGGAGAAAAGACTCTGGTAGTAAATCGATTAGTATGGAAAGCGCAAAGAAAAAAGCAGCTAATATTAGATATATTAGATCAGTTTCAATAATATTTAATCTGTATTTTACTAAATATAATAACAATAGTGAGCCGTAAAATAAGAAAATGATTTTCTCACTACCGCCAAGATATTTCGGCAAAATTTCTTCGTGAAGCATGAATAGATCGTCAAGAAGCAGGAGTAAACTTATAAATCCTCCAGCCATAATAAAACCAAGCACATCATGTGACTTTTTGTTTGTTTTTAAAATTGCATAAGAGAAGAAACAGATAGCTACCGTGGCACTCCATAATATTGCCCCGATGTTTGAAACGACACCGAGAAATGGATGGCCCCCGGTAATAGCCAATGGATCACGAGTGAAGCGAGAGATAGGTATGTTCAAATAATAGCTGGCTATAGTTACAATTAGTATCAAAAAAATAGCCGGTATATATAACCAATAAAAAAATACTTTAGAACTTATAAACCGTAAATTGGATTTTTCCCACATATAGAGTTCCTTCTGTACTCGCCTAACGATGCGGCCGATTTCAGCCCAATATTCGAATCACTTCTCTTTGCGAGACATCATTTTGTTATATAATTCATCAATATGCTGGGCCGTCTCAAGCATTTTGATATTAGATGTGGTTAGCCCCAATATAAGAGCAATTGATGAATACGAATTTCCTTCTGATCGTAGTTGTTTAACTATTTGCCTTCGCATGTATGCTTCGTAAAGGCCATAAGGCAGATTTAATTCAGCAGACTTGTTAAGATCTTTTTCACGTTGTGTCTCTGTTTGATGATATAACGGGGTTCGATAGAAATTTCCATCGACATGAGCCCATCCTAACAGATGTGCAATGAATAAGAAAAACTCAGCAAAAATATCAATGTCGTTTTTGTTCTTGTCGCTTAATTGCCCAAACTGTTTATCAAGTCGATTGATGTCATTGATGAGCATCATCTTTAGATTTTCGTCATTAGTCACTATTTCATCGATACGTTTCCGTATCTTCTTAAGGAAAGCCTTGCATCGTTTTTTAAGATAAGCAGGATTGGAGAAAGCAGAGGCCATTCCTGAAGGGCGTTTCTTCACACCGAAGATTTCCCCCTCAACAACTTCCATTAGCAGACAATAATGGAATCGATCCTTATGCATTTGCTATTCGAATAAGAAATAAAACCTTTTACCAATAATATCCCCTACATTTTAATGGGCAATTTGTTATTAACAACAAAATTATGAACAGATAGAATACATTCTAATCTTATATCTTGAAAATATAGATATTACCAGGAAAACTCGATAACATCCTATGCTCAAAATTTCTACAGAAATAATATGTTCTTATTCCAGCTTTTTTGGTGTAAATTCACGTTCCGAAAGAACGCCATTATAATTACCAAAAGTCGTTATGTTATTACCTGAGAAAAACTCGGGATGTTTACTAAATGGATGTGTTGAAGATTGCCGCGCTGCCCCTTCGGCTCCGCTCAGGGCTAAATCGCAATGACTTGGCGAATTGGAGCGATTTACATGTTTTTACGATTTTAATTCTGTAAACCGGCAAGCTCGTCGCGGCACATTTTCAACAGAGTGGCTTTGAAAGTGGAATCTCTTGATATTTCAAGGTGAATTTGGTATAATTAATGGTGTTGTACGCAGAAGTGTATGCTTTTTAACCGTGTGAATGGGAACTGTCAAATCAAGGTTAATTCTTAATATGGTAATGCATAGTATAGACATCCAGCCTCCTTATGCAAGAAAGAAAAGGGTGTTCGTTGCTAAGCATAAGGATAGACCTGATAGTAATTATATTCAAACAATAGATTTTAATCATAAAGGTCTTATTGAAAAAGAAACCTGGAAGTTAGATAATGGTGAGGCAATTATTGATTTAGATGATGCACAATATATTTCTCAGAAGAACGCTGAGGAACTTCAAATGCAAGTACTTGAACCATCTGCTTTAATGAAATTAGCTAAACAAAAGGATTATTATGGAAATAAGGGACAAATGTGCATACTTCATAACAAGAGAATTTATTATAGCTCTATAATTAATGAAATAATACCTCCACTTAAAGAAGATTTTGAACCTGAGTATGATATTAGTCAGGATTTTG
>Ga0315541_1003820_pt1 | contig 11378 bp, 10 predicted proteins | sample SalMarSW160190MG_FD_203095 | JGI IMG/M metagenome (GOLD analysis project Ga0315541, IMG submission 203095) | Salt marsh sediment microbial communities from the Plum Island Ecosystem LTER, Massachusetts, United States - Salt Marsh Sediment SW1601-190 ...
GCAGTTTACTATACGAACGATGACAAACGCGGCTATTGTTTTCAGTACGATGGAATAAACCGATTGACAGAAGCACGTGGAGTTAAAGAATACACCGATTACTGGGCAACAGGAGGAGGCTACAGTACGTATTATACCTACGATATGAACGGCAATATCATCACTTTAAAGCGCCAGGACGGCTCAGGGATTTTACTTGACGACCTTCATTATTACTATATGAATAGCGGGAACAGCAACCAACTGCAAGAAGTTACGGATGCGGCGAATGATCTGGCAGGCTTTACAGATAAAGGCAACCAGGGATATACCGATTACCTTTACGATGCCAACGGGAATATGCGGGAAGATTACAACAAAGACATCACAGACATTGCCTACAATTACTTAAACCTTCCCGAAACCGTAGCCAAAAACGGGCAAACGATAAGCTATGCATACGATGCAGGGGGAGTAAAGCTGAAAAATGTGAAGGAAAACGGTGATTATATCGATTATGTTGGTAATTTCGTATATGAGAACGGTTCTTTGAAGTACATATTGACCTCTGAGGGAAAAATAGATTTCTTTACAGATGGCACCCATAAATACGAATACCATCTGAAAGACCATTTAGGGAATACAAGGGTAGCTTTCTACGGGGACGATCCCGGCACAGCCACTCAAACCAACAATTACTATCCGTTCGGGCTGATATCTTACCAGACAGCGGTCAGCAACACAAACAAGTACCTCTACAACGGCAAAGAGCTGCAGGAGGGTACGGACTGGTATGATTACGGCGCACGTATGTATGACCCGCAACTTGGAAGGTGGCACACACAAGATAGGTTTGCAGAAGACTTTAGTTCCTGGTCTCCATACCATTATGCCAATAATAATCCTGTTTTAAATATTGACATAAATGGTGACTCTACTGTTATTTCAGGTGCTGAACGAGCTGCAGCGGTTCAACAACTTCAAAGTGCCACTAGTACCGAACTTACTATAACACAGAATGCTAGTGGTACTATCTCAGCAACACCTATTGGGACAGCTCCTCTTTCATCTGGTGCACAGCAAATTTATGATGCTGCTAATAGTAGTACAATAACTGTTAATGTTACTGCAGAAAACACCAAGACTACTTCTACGGGGAATCTTTATGTAGGGGGTGCTTTTATGGGTAATACTGTAACAAAGACAGCAACTGGGAATACAGTTGTTGCCAATCAAGAAGTCAATCCACAGGTACTTGGTAAAATGAGTAATACCAACCTTAGTCCAGGTGCAGATATGCTACATGAAGTTGCAGAAGCATATCAAGGAGCCAAAATATCTCAAGCTAGTGGAGTTTCTTCTCCTGCAGCTGGTCAAGCTGGTTCTGTATATACTCAGGCCCATAATGCAGCAACTCCTCAATCAGGGAAAGTGTACCAGACTGTATATAATGCAAGTGGACAAGAAATCCATCCTCCGTATGCAGGAGCTGCTAGAGTAGATTATGCAACATCACCATATCTTGCGCCTATAGGTGCTTCAAAACCACAAAGACTTGTAATTATAATGACTTATCCATAAGAATATGAAGATTTTTATAAGCATAATATTTTTGGCTACAAGCCTAGTAGGCATGGCACAAACTGAGAATAATACAGAATACTATAAAGTGCATCGAATTTATACGGCGGATGATTATTATTTAATTTTTCTCAGAAAGGGCAATGAAAAATATACGATATATTCAGAAAAAGGAATAACCGTAGATGGTCAAAAAGTAGTACAAGATAGTTCATATTATTTTGAGTTGATACCGGTTGCTGATACACTTGCAAATGGGAAAAGCATGGTTCCAATGAATTATATGGATATTACATATTTTGGGCATTTTACAGGGGATGAAATAGGAAAACTGTGTACCACTAAGAATCTCGTTGGACTTGTTATTCCTTCAACATCAAAAGCTTGTGAGAAAAAGAAAAAGAAAGGACGAAAATAGAGTTCTAAGAATCATAAAATCCGGCACTGCCCGGGTTTTTTGTTAAGCGGGGGGGAGGGGATTCGAACCCCTGAAACCCGATAAGGTTTAACCGATTAGAAGTCGGCCGCCTTAAGCCACTCGGCCACCCCCAGAATGTTTTTTCTTTTACAAAGAATAAGCCTGCCTGGTTTTAAAATCACGTATATAGGCGTTAATGACGTTGATGATGCTGTGCTGTTCGTTTTCAGGCATGGCTTCGATCTCCCTGAATTTTTGCAGCAAATCGGTATTTTTAAGCGTTGCCCTAGCTTTCTCGTCCGAATCCCCATTGATCAAATAATCCACGGAAGTATTAAGAATATCGGCAAGTTTATTAAGGATATTTGCAGGTGGCTGTACGCCCTTTAATTCATAGCGTCCATACTGGGAATATGAAACCCCAATCTTACCGGCCATAGCGGTTTGGGACAAACCGGCATTTTTTCTTAATGCTTTTAAGCGATCACCTAAATTGTTCATGTTTTAACTCATTTAAGAATTAATTAACAACACAAATATACCAAAAACACTGCATTATGTGAATAAAAATAACTCATATTGTTAACAACTTATTCGTGATAAATTTTTATAATACATCAAAATTGAATTAATTTACTTCATATATGAGTTAATAAAAGTTATTAACAGCATGGAGATAACCGAGATCAAACAAAGCCTGTCAATTTTAAGTGTGCTTGCCCATTACAACCTTTCGTTAGACAGGCATTACCGGTTAATATGCCCCTTCCACGAAGACAAAAGCCCCAGCCTTAAAATCTACACAAGGACAAACACATTTTACTGTTTTAGCTGCGGGGCAGGTGGAGATACAATCGAGTTTATTCAGTTAAAAGAAAAATGCAGCAAACACGAAGCCATTGAAAAGGCAAAATCATTAGCAGATCCTTTATATACCATAACCACAAAGCCTATGAAACAGATAGAAGAGAAAAACTTACTGACCCGGCTGGCAGTCTTGAGCAAGGTAGCACAGGACAGCAAGGCAAGTTTTAAGCGGGTGGATAAAGCGCAGGAATACTTGAAAAGCCGTGGACTTGACCCTGAAAAAATGGAAACTGGTTATATCAGCATGGATTTTGGCAAGGGATGGAACAGGCAGTTGCAGGAAAGCGGGCTGCAGCTCGGCATATTAAGGGAATCCAGGCAGGGCACCATCGTACCGAAGTTTAAAAACTGTTTGCTGTTCTTCATTAAAAATGAAAAAGGCCAGATTATTGACCTGTATGGCCGTTCCATTACCGATAATGGTACTGCCAGGCACTATTACCTTAACGGCCATCACCAGGGCATTTACCCCAAATACCCTGAAGCCACTACAAAGAAACTAATCCTTACCGAGGCCATCATCGACTGTGAAACTTTACTTCAACAGGAAGAGTTGGCTGGCCAGTATAGTATTATCTCCCTGTTCGGGACCAACGGATTAACTGCAGAGATACAGCAGGCCATCCGGGAGCTGCCGGAGCTGGATGAAGTGATCTTGTTTTTTGACGGGGACCAGGCCGGGGAAAATGCAATAACAAAACATGCAGAAACCCTCCTGCAGTTAAAACCATCGGTAAAAATAACCAGTGTAGAAACCCCAAAGGACGAAGATATAAACAGCCTCTTACTGGGTCACGATACTGAAATATTACAACACCTGATCAGACAACGCGTACTGATAACTGGAGACAAAGAAAAAGATCAGGGCAGTACCATCGAAGCTCCCCACGATCCGGTTCTGTATACCACCAACCAGGATAAAATCACCTACCATGAAGGAGAACTGCTATTTACCATCTGGGGCGGTATCGAGAAAGACAACATTCACCGGCTAAAGATCAATCTGCTGGTACAGCTTGCCGGCGACAGCTTTAAATATTACCAAGATGATGTGAATTTATATAGCAATGGTCAATTACAGCGATATATAAGGGGAGCAACAGAGGAGCTGGAATGCAGCACCACGGTTTTAAAAACCACCATCAGGAAACTCCAAACCAGACTGGAAGAATATCGCCTGCAACTTGTAGCAGAAGAAAGAAAGGCATTAAGGCCCAGGAGTTACCAGATGACAAGGGAAGAAGAAAACCAGGCAATGAACTTTTTAAGGTCAAAAAATCTTGTGAAAAATACCCTCAGAGCCATTGAAAAGTGCGGACTGGTAGGCGAACAGAAAAACGGGCTGCTGCTATTTTTTCTTTACCTGAGCCGTTTATTTGACGAGCCCCTTCATGCGATCATCTATGGCAAATCCGGGAGCGGAAAGACATACCTGCAGACCAAGATCAGCCAGTGCCTACCAGAAGAATCTCTAAGGACCATAACCAGCCTTACAGAAAACACGCTGTATTACTCGGCAAAAGACTTTTGGAAACATAAAGTCCTTTTAATCGAGGACCTGGAAGGTGTTTACAATGCCTTTTTACCCTTAAGGGAGTTTATGAGTAAGCAAAGCATCACCAAGCTTACAACCGATAAAGACAGCAAGGGAAACAACGTTCAGAAAGTCCTTTTTGTAGAAGGACCCATCTGTGTAAGCGGAGCGACTACCCAGGGTAATATTTACGAGGACAATGCAAACCGTAGTTTTTTACTTCACATCGACGAAACCACACGCCATATGCAGGAAGTCATGAATTATCAACGAAGGCTGCAGGCCGGCTTAATAAATGAAAGAGAGCAGGAACAGCACCGGCAGGTACTGAAAAACGCCCAGCGGCTGCTGAGAAAAATAAAGATCATCAATCCTTATGCCACAGAGCTTGAAATCCCCGACTGTGTTTTTAAGAAACTGCGCACAAACATGCATTACCTTAGACTTATTGAAATCATCACCTTTTACCACCAGCACCAAAGAGAGTGGAAACAGGACAAAGACGGGCGACCCTATATTGAAACCACCATAGAAGATATCGAAGTTGCCAACTGGTTGGTAAAGGATACCCTGCTGAGAAAATCAGACGAGCTGGGCGGTGATCTGAGGACCTTCTTTGAAAGCCTGAAATATTATCTGGAAAACCAAAACGGGAAAGAAGAACAGGCAGGCTTTTATGCTAAGGATATCAGAAAACACTTCCGCATGCACCCGCAGAAACTAAGCAGGTATTTATCCAACCTGGAGCACAGGGGATTAATTAAGCTGGTTGGAAAGAACAAGCAAACAGGATATGAATACCAGATAATCAGTTGGGATGATTACGATCTGCTTAAAAGCGACGTGGATATCCTGGACAGGATTATAGAGAAGCTCAAACAAAAGAAAAATCTAGCTTAAGTTCTTTCACATGTCTTTCACATCGCTTTCACACTTAGCAATGTGAAAAGAAACAAAATGAACTTCAGATACTTACAGGCATAAAAGCAGGTCTTTCACAGCTTCACATGATAAGAGCAAGAGGGTATGCAATTTTTAACCATAAACACACCGGAATTTATTAATCTTGAACAAAGCTTTGGAGAATGGCTCAGGCTGCTGAACTTCGAGCCAAGCACGGTAAAATATGCCCCCCGCAAGGCGCATGAGTTCTTCTGTTGGCTTGAACAAAACCATATAACCGGACTGTCAGGGGTAACAAAACCGGTTATTGAAAATTACTTTACGTATTTAGGAACAAGGCAGAATAAGCGTAAAAAGGGCAGGCTCAGCCGGAATTATCTTCGCACCCACCTTACAGCCCTTCGCAAGCTTGCAAGGTACCTTAGAGAAACCGAAAGGGAGAGCTTTGAAGTTGATATCAGGCTACCGGGAAGGATAAGGAGCATAAAAACCATCTTTAACCGTGAAGAGATCAGTGCCCTTTACAATGCCTGTGAAGGTGATGTGCTGGGTATAAGGGACAGGGCCATGTTAGCGGTATATTACGGTTGTGGCCTGAGAAGGAATGAAGGGGTAAACCTTGATGTAAACGACATATTACCGGGAAAAAACCTGTTGTTTGTAAGGAAGGGAAAGAACTACCGTGAACGGTATGTACCCATGACCGACGCTGTGAAAGAAGACATACAGAATTACATTGACTTTGCAAGAGGGGTATTACTTAAGAGACAAACCAGTGCTTTGTTTTTAAGCAGCAGGGGAAACAGGATCACTGCCAACATGCTGGCCGAAAGGCTGCAACAGCTAAAATGCAAGGCAGGGATCAGCAAGGAAGCAGGTCTGCATACCCTGCGCCACTCTATAGCCACACACCTTTTACAATCAGGGATGAAGCTGGCGCAGATAAAACTGTTTTTAGGGCATAGCAGCCTTGAGTCAACCCAAATCTATACCCACTTGTCCGCCGAAACGGAGTGAAGGAGGATATAGTCCATGAAATCACCTGGTAAATATGGTCAATTAAAAAAGAAATATTGCAGGATCCTTGGAAAGTTTAAAAATTACCTGGAAAAGAAGGGATATGAAGCAAATACCACCCGGCAATTTATTAATTACACTGCTTATTTTTTTAACTGGAAAGAAAAGCTGAGACTTGACCATGTAGATTATAGTGACCTTTTAACCTTCATAGACCAGTGCCGGAGCGGTGGCGACAGCACCAGGCTAATCAACCGGAAATTATCAGCCATACGCAAATATTACGAGTATATACAGCATACAGACAAGGCCATTAAGAACCCGGCAAGCGGCCTTTACCTAAAAGGCAAAAGGAAAGGCATACCGGTGAACCTTCTTGAAAAAGAAGAATTGACAGGGCTTTACGAAAGCTACCAGGTATATGATTTACGCACGGCAAGAAACAAGGTAATCTTAAGCCTTTTAATCAACCAGGCGCTTACTACAGGTGAACTAAAGCGGCTGGAACCTACTCATATCAGGCTGAAATCCGGGAAGATAGAAATACCCGGGAGCAGGCACACGGGCGGAAGGACTTTGAAACTTGAATCCCATCAAATATTAGAACTGCATGAGTACTTAACTGAAATCAGACCGGCCATACTGAAAGCCATCAAAGAAAAACCTTTCTGGCCGGGGAGGAAGGCCCGTAATCCGGACTTTAGGCTAATCGAGAACCGGTTATTTAGCAGCATGAACGGGGGGACATGCATAAAAAACACTCTTCTGCACCTGACCAATGGACTAAAGCTGCTGAACCCTAAAGTAAAAGACATAAAACAAATCCGGCAAAGCGTTATAGCCCTGTGGCTTAAAGGAGAAGATGTGCGTATAGTGCAATACAAGGCAGGCCACCGTTATGTAAGCACAACGGAAAGGTACCAGTTAAATAACCTGGAAGGGCTGAAAAACGAGATCGATAAATATCATCCATTAAATTAAAACTAAAAGTCATTAATAATCGTTAAATTTGTATACAAAATGAAAGTAATCATGAACTTGCAAGCAAAAAAATTAGAGCTCGTCCAAATGATCTTGAATACTAAAAGGCCAGCTATTTTAAAAAAGGTTGAAGATGTATTGAAAAAAGAGAAAGTTACTGATTGGTGGGACGAAATAAGTGAAGCAGAGCGGCAAGCCATTGAAAAAGGGTTAGAAGAAGCCGACAGGGGAGAGCTTATACCTCATAAAGAAGTAATGAAAGAAGTAAAGGCAAAATACAACTTAGACTAATGAAAGTCAGCTGGACCCCTACCGCAAGAAAGACCTACTTTAAAGTACTTGATTATCTTGAAGAAGCCTGGACAAAAAGGGAAATGAAAAACTTTGCAGACAAAGTTGAAAGTGTTTTGGCGCAAATCATTGAAACACCTCACATGTACGAGGCATCTAGAAAAAAGAAAAATGTACGAAAAGGTCTTATTACAAAGCATAACACATTATATTACAGGATAAAGCCGCGAAAAAAAGAACTGGAATTAATTACTTTTTGGGATAACAGACAAGATCCTAAGAAATTAGCTTATTGGGAAGATTAATAATCCACGGCCTATCCAATGCCTACCCTTCTGCAGGCTGTTTTTGTCATGCTTTTTGCAGTTCCATCCGTACCCCGCAGAGCAAAAAAACACGCCAAAAACAGCCTGCCCAAAGACAAAGTAACATAATAAACCTTATAAAACAGCCGCACCAAGCCACTACCAGACCAAAGCTGTCAGTTATAAGGGTTATTATGTTTCTATGATAAAAATTAAACAGCAGGAAGTATTAACTATATTTTCAAAATTATAAATATTTTCTTTTTATCTGAATTTTTCCTTTTAATTGAGTTTATAAATACTACAAAATCATGCTTCTATAAGCAGACATCCAGCTTCAGGAGCTGCAGTTCCTCTTATCATATTTTATAGTAAAAGGGGGCGCAGACTAAATAATAGCAGTCTCTTTGGTTTGAAAAGCCGCAACATAATGATTGCGCTACCCCTAAATATTTTTATATCTTGTAGTTTTTGTCTAATATTTATTTTAATACAGCTATTTCATACGGCTGTTGGTTTTTTAATACATATTTCATTCTGTTCAGTAGTTTCCTGGCTACACGGATAATAGCCTTATTCCCTTTCATTCTTTTCGTAAGTTCCTGGTAATAAAAGAGCAGAGCCGGATCTTTTTTTACTGCCATCCATGCACTTTCGATGATCATTGTTTTAAGCCAGTTATTTCCTCTTCTTGTCATTTCTCCAATGTATTCTGTTTCAGAACTCGCGTAGACATTTGGGATTAACCCTACATAGCTACATATCTTATCAATATTTCTAAACCTGTTTATATTTTCAAATTCTGTTAATATGGTCATTGCTACTATTAATCCAATGCCTGGTATGGTTTTAAGATTTTTGACATGAGCATTATATTTTTTTGTTTTACTTAAAGCTATAATTTTCATATTCAGTGATCTTAATAAACTATTTATGTTCTCAAATTCCATAATAAATATTTCCATGGTCAATTTACCGGTCTCTTCCTGAAAATCTATTGATCTTAGCCAATTAATAAACCTTTTGGACCATTTGCCCGTGTCCATTTCTTCCGGTATAGTAATGCCATAATAACTTAAAATTGCCTTGATCCTGTTTTTGCAGCGTGTCCTGTTCCCTACCAATTTAAACCTGCTGCGAATTAACATCCTGTCTTCAAGGTTGCTTCTCGATGGTATGTATATAGGTGTCAGATCGCCATTTTTTAGGGAGCGCGCCAGTTTCCTGCAGTCCACCTTATCTCTCTTTTGTTTCTTTTCTTTGTTGGTTGTTGGTACATCAGCCGGATTGATCACTATACATTCAATATTTTCCTTTTTTAATGCATGGTAAATCCAAAAGCCGCAATACCCTGCTTCATATACGCATTTATAGTTTGCCCCAGGGAAAGTCCGTCTTAAATAATCCGCTAACTTTTTGGGTTCCGGTGGTTGGCTAAAAGTTTTATGCTCAAAATCTGCAGTATAGATACTTACAGACCAGTTTTTTTTATGAACATCTAACCCGGTATAGATCGTTTGACCGGTAAAGTTTAATTTTGCATTAGTTTTCATAAGCCTCGGGATTTTGGTTATACTTATTTTAATTGCTAATACTAAGTTAACCTTCCTGAGGCTTTTTTATGCATAGGGACTAAATAGCCCCACGCCCCCGGCACACGGCCAACACAGACAAACAGCACATTAAAGAACCGCTCCGGATCCCCGCACGAAACCAAAGTTTTTTAAAGAGCTGTTTGCCGCCTTAGAAGCGGTAACAAGAGTTTTGCAAACCCTTGTTGATGTATTCAATCCTCCGGCAACCCCGGCCACCACCCCAAAGAAAAATGAAAAGCTTAAAACTTTAGCTTAATCAAAGATAGCTTCCACCATCGCACAGTCAAGGTAAAGCCCTGCGGGTTTTGTAATATTTTTTGATATGGATTTTTTCTTTTAATTGAATCAAAAAATATCACAAAAACCTTGACACTTCCCATCCCGCTTGCTGACTGGGGGCTTAAGCCAAAGTAGTAAACCCACTTTTAAAGTAACGCCACAAACTGCCTTAAACCAAAACCTTAAGCAACCAGGAAGCAAAGTGGAATTTTAGGGCAAAAGGAAAAGGAATAAAAGTGCCTGCGGGGTCAGCTCGTGGGTTTATGCCGGAAGCTTTTGACATAAAATTACACGGGGCTTAAATTTGCTCTGAGGGCTTTGGTTTATTGTTCCAGGAGCGGGTCGGCGTGCGGCTATTTGGCGAAGTCCGCAGTGCATAATGCCAGTTATAGGTCAGCGAAAACACTGTCATACCGCTGAAAATAGCTGCTCCTATAACTTGCATTATGTAAATATAGCTTTGGGCATTTATTTTTGGCTTGTGTTTTTGTATCGTTGTGATGGCGCAGCTCTTTGACTTTTTATTTTTACCATACCAAATAAAAACCTCAATTAAAAATAAAAAGGCAATGTGCTGCAGGAGAGCTGGTCACAAAAACCATGACAAAAATAGATGCAGAAGGGATGGCGTGGGGAGAGAGCAACAGGGCGATGCCTGCAGGGACGGTGGAATGTTACGAACGGGGATATTAGTTTTCAAACGTTATCAACAGTTCAAAAGCATTATTTTGATATTTTATATCTTTGTGTAAACAAAAAGCCAGGCTTGAAAAGGTGTATGAGCCTGGCCTAAATCTTGTCAAAATTTATATTCGTTCTGTAAATATACGACAACGATTTTTAAAATCAAAAAGAAAATACACCTGGTAGGAGTAACCCACTCCATTTGTTAAGCAAATCCCTTTAAAAATGGCACAAACAAAAGAAGGGAAAAAAATCGTTCCTGTAAAAAAATATACCAGAATACAGGACGGTAAGAAAATCAGAGTAAGATCACACAGAAGATCTACACCTGATTAATTGAAATGTGAGGGGTAACCAGGTTACCCTTCCCTTTCATAGTTAAAATAATGTTTAACAAAAAAAGGAAAATATGAGTTTTAAAGTAAAAATTGTAATCGATGGTGATACGTTCACTGTAACTCCAAATTGGAAATGGGATGAGCAAACTGGTGATACTGTTAGAGCAAATGGTTATAATACACCAGAGCAAGGACAACCAGGTTATGAAGAAGCAAAAAGTAAACTTAAGAATCTTATTGAAGGCAAAGATGTAGAGCTTAAAAATGCAATTAAGATTACTTATGGAAGATTGCTTTGTGACGTTTATTATAATGAGAAAAATCTAAAAGATTATTTTCCAGAGTATCAATAAACGAATAGAGGACACATAGAAATATATGTCTTCTTCTTTTCTTTTTATCTGAATTTAAATGTATTTTTGGAAAAGTATGTTCTTTGAAAAAGCCTGTTGTTCCGGGAGTAGGAGAATTAAAATTGGATATGTTTTTTTTAAGTAGGTTTGTACGATTATGGGGCCAGAATGTATGATGCACAATTAGGACGTTTTCATACTCAGGATGCCTATGCTGAGAAGTACTTGGACTTCTCTCCCTATCAATATGCAG
>Ga0315541_1003822_pt1 | contig 11373 bp, 11 predicted proteins | sample SalMarSW160190MG_FD_203095 | JGI IMG/M metagenome (GOLD analysis project Ga0315541, IMG submission 203095) | Salt marsh sediment microbial communities from the Plum Island Ecosystem LTER, Massachusetts, United States - Salt Marsh Sediment SW1601-190 ...
TCCGCCTTCGCTAAAGCTTCGGCGGATAAAAGGGGAATTAGCTCAGTTGGCCAGAGCACCTGCTTTGCACGCAGGGGGTCAAGGGTTCGAATCCCTTATTCTCCACAATTAATATCAAGGAGTTAGCGTAGTCTGGCTCTTTTTTATTTTTATTCGGTTGCAATATGGTTGCAACAAATTATGATGGTATATAAAACAGTAATCAAATGCAAAAAGCCTTGATATAGTTGTTTATCAAGGCTTTATTATTTATCCTCACTGTGACTATACTGAAACATTTACTTGATAAAGACTATTTTATTTGTTATTCAACTGATAATCTGATGAATAAAATAGCATAGTAAAAATTGTAGATAATTTCAGGTAACAAATTAGACCCTATCCTTATTAAACTATTGATTTCTATTAATTGGAATATGATGACTATGTCTGAAATATGGATTAGTACAGTAGATTATGACTATAATAGGGCGGCGCCACTCATTTTAATTTGATTTTAAGCATGAATACATTAAGTCTATTTCGTTGGTGCCGCCTTTTTTTAATTCTTGCCAAATTGAATTAGTCAAGCCAAATAAGTGATAAATCTCGCTGATTTTATTAATTCCCGAAAAAAATTATGAATTATTAATTAGTTGACATAAATTTGATTTCTACAGGTTTAAGTTTGAATGATCACTTTTCTTTAATAAATTCCTATTGTATTGTTCTTTTGCATACTTTCTGACAATCAATTTGTTGCATTTTGTTGCATGTTGCAAGTTGCAATATCCCCTATATATAATATATAATAATATTATGAAATGCAACATAAAGTTGCGTTTTGTAATATACCTTATTTAGTTCATTGAGTCTGATAAAGAAATAGTAGCAGGATAACAATAACAAATATTCTGATTGATATCAATCTGCAATCTCTGTCAGGGATGATTAAAGGACATATGCTTATTATGACTTTACCCTTCAGTAGTAAAGCATTAATAATCAATATACATGGATAGGCGTGAAGCACTTTTATATTACTTCTGTGCCATAACGTAACTCAACAGGTTTCAGAGTTCTACCTTTAAAAGCTTTCCAGCCGTCTTCATTAATCCATTTCAATAGAGATGGTTGGTATTGCTTAGTACCAGTTTGCAGTCTTTCCTGCAGTTCAACTTTGAGGCATGTCATAATTTCCTCATGTGAGACTTTTCCGGTCTTCAATAATTCGATATATAATTTTTTACACTCCGATAAGTTCCTGTTTAATGGTACTGTTTTCCCGTCATCCCAGGTACTATCTACCGGGTACAGTTCTTTAAGTTCATTAAACTGGTCTTCATAACAAGTGGCACCCGTGCCAGTTGTTGTATTATAATTATAGTTATTCTTAGTATTAGTTAGTATGGCACATATACATCTTGTACTATTGCCTGTTGTGTGGTCTCTACAGTCGGCACCCGTGCCTGTTGTATAGCCGGGATCTTCATAAATAGTATAGTGATAATAACCCCACTTTCTGGTATTTTGAATATAACCCATTGTTTCAAGCTCCTTCCAGGCCTTCAGAAACTTACGTTCCGGGAAGCCTAACCTCTTACGAATCTCATATTTAACCAGGTTCCAGTCATCCTTATTTGAAAGAATCTGTGCCATGATTGCAAATTGATAGCCATTCAGAGTATATAGCCTTGCTGGCAATATGTTAAATGGGTGTTGCTCATCTTTCGGGCACCTTATAAAGGTAGTCTTATTCTGTTTTTTCGTTGTTCCCATTGCATTGTATGTTTAACAGGTCACTATCATTAATCAGTGTAACATTTACAGCCTCTACTCCCTTTAGGCAATCCGCCAGTTCAAACGTCACCCTGTCCCCTTTTTTAATATGGCAGGACAGGCCATTGTTGTGGCAAAAGTAATCTTTGCCTGTGCTGTCATCAGTAATGAAGCCGTATAGCCGGCCCACATTGAAGAATTTGACAACACCAATATGCTTAGTATTCATTATATTGTTTATTTAGTTTTATGATTTAAGCTGAGAAGATTATCTCAGCATATTTATTTTAACGAATTATACTTAAGAAAGTTACAGTGTTTTTATAAAATCCGGCAGCTAAGTAGCAGGAAAATAAGAAAGGGTGCATTATCAGCACCTTTTTTTGTCAGGACATGCTTTCCTACTAAAGAGTGACAAAGATTTACAGACAGTAATAAGACCCCTATTACACCCCTTTAACCCGTATTGAGGTCTCCAGCTTTAGTAGGCAAAATAAATACTTAAATAGCTAATCCTGCCAATATATACTTTATCCTCCTTGCCCATTCTGACAGTATATCCATGAGCGCATATACCACCCTGAATCACCTCCCCCTATACAATTTCGGGGGAAAACTCCCCGGTACAAGTATTAACCAAAAATATTTCAAAATGGTAACAATCATTGATTTTGTAAAAAGAAAAAACAGTGAAGGCGTTGAGTTCAACTCATTGATCCTTCAGGGTGGTATTGAGCTTGTCAAGTCTCGTGAGACAGGCAGGTACTATGCAAACGCTAAGAAAACATCAATCACTTCGACGTTTGATGATGCTATGTGTCAGAGTCTGATCGGGATACAGATCCCTGGTTCAGTCCAGAGGATAGAGAGTGAGCCATACAAATTCACTGTTCCTGACACTGGTGAAGTTTTAATGCTTACTCACCGATGGGTTTACCTTAAGGAGGGTGAGACTATTGAAGAAAAGGTTATTGCTCCTGAGAAGGTGTCAATGCCTGTTTAAGTATCAAGGGGCTTAGGCCCCTTTTTTTATTCAATTTAAAACTTAATGTTATGCAATTACAAAAAGCACAACGCAAGCAGGCCGTGATTAAGCTTGCATTACAAGGCCCTTCAGGGTCTGGTAAAACCTATAGTTCATTATTGCTGGCCTATGGTCTTGTTGGTAACTGGGATCATATAGCAGTCATTGATACGGAAAATAACTCTTCCCATCTCTACTCACATCTCGGTAACTTCAATGTTTTAAGCCTTACAGAGCCATTTTCACCTGAAAGATATATTGAGGCTATAGAAATGTGTGAGAAGGCCGGAATGAAGGCTATAATCATTGATTCAATAAGCCAGGAGTGGGAAGGCAGTGGTGGTATTATCGAAACTCATGGCAATATGACTGGTAATTCCTTTACCAACTGGAATAAGGTAACTCCAAGGCATAATGCCTTTGTTCAGAAGATCCTTCAATCACCAAGCCACATCATTGCAACAATCAGGTCTAAACAGGACTATGTCCTGACTGATAAGAATGGCAAGATGGTTCCGGAGAAAGTAGGACTTAAAGGTGTAACCAGGGATGGTATGGACTATGAGTTTACTCTTGTACTTGACCTGGATATTAAACACCAGGCTATCGCATCAAAGGACAGAACCGGGTTATTTACTAATCCTCTGCCTTTCCTGATATCAGAATCTACCGGTAACAGGATCAAAACCTGGTGCATGGGTGAAGACCTGATTAAATCAGTCGAAAGGCAGATCAATGAAGCCAAAACTATTCAGGAGTTACGGAACATCCTGATTAAGTATCCTACTCTAAAGGATAAGATTGAACCACTTTGCATTAACAGGAAAGCAGAGTTGGAAGCAATTGTGCCAGAGTCAGTTGTTGAACCACCAAAAACAGGTTAATTATGGAACTCATTAATGTACAAAACAATATTTTGCCGGATGAGGCAAAGATTGTGGAGACTTCAGATGACAGGTTTATTCTTGCCAATACTCAACCTGTTTCATATGCTGATTTAAAGCACAGATGTATAATCCCTGTATTCGCAAAGGATAATGAGTCAACCATTTCTCATTCTGAATTCATTGACACTGTAGGTCAGGCTGCAGATAAGTTCTTTATGTCAGAGAAAATACTTCACCCTGCTATCAGGATCTCACATCCTGTAAAGGGAAGAATACCTGAAGCCATGGGTAAGCCTGCAGACGCTCTCACAGAAGAGGAGAAGACAATTTATTATGAGAGATGTGCCTTTATGTATGAGGTGCCAGGGATTAGTACAAATGTCGAAGGCAATAAGCTTTCTCTGTCTATCGGAGGTGTACGGGCTTTAAACCATGAGAACCTGTATGGCAAGAAAACAGAGGAGCATTTCAAGGTATTCATAGGCTTTAAGAACCATGTATGCATTAACCTCTGCATCTCAACTGATGGTTTCCTGGAGGACCTCAGGGTCATGTCAGTTCAGGAGCTCTTTAACAGGGTATTTCAACTTCTTACAAGGTTTGATGCTGAACGTCAGATAAATCATTTAAAGACCCTGTCTGGATATGCTCTAACTGAACACCAGTTTGCTCAGCTTATTGGCCGTGCAAGGTTATACAACTTCCTGCCACAAAGACAAAAGAAAGAGATTGAGAAGCTACCTTTATCAGATACTCAGGTCTCAGTGGTAGCCAAGGATTACTACCAGGATAAATCATTCTGCAGGTCTGAGGATGGCGACATTGATATGTGGAAGGTTTACAATCTCTTTACCAGCAGCGTGAAAAGCTCATACATTGATACTTTTCTCGGCAGGAATGCAGGGTCATTAATGTTCATATCACATCTTATAAACCATCTTAAAAGCTCTGGACAATCCTGGTATCTGTCATAACCAAAGTGGTAAAGCATGGATAAAGAGAAGTATTTACAGGAACTACTCAGATGGATATCGTCAGACAGTCTCCTTGTGATAGACCGGTCAGGTAATCTAAGGCGTATTTATTGCCCTTTTAAGGTCATTAGCCTTGTTAATTTCCCGGCTATCACCAGGGGTGAGAAAGTGTCTGTGGATGCCATAAAACTGACTGTGGAGGTAAAAGAGGTGTATATCATCAGGGGAACAGCATATTACATTGCTTACTTTATGATTACCCTTGAAAGCTGAGTCTCGCTGCATTTCCTTTTCAGTTGTTGGTTAAGTGTAGTTGTGTTAAGTGGGGTGGCATGAAAGTGCCATCCCCTTTACTAAAATCTGGCAGTCTTATACTAGTTAAAAAACGGATCAATTACAGCAGCTGTGATGCACTTTGAAGGTCGTAGTAATAATAAACGATGGCAAACTGAATTAAGGTCTTATTTGCCTTGTTTCTGCCATAAAAATGGATTTGACGTTAATTGACGCTTACATTATTGATAACAAAACCTATTACTACTTTAATTTCAATGCAATAGGACGCAAATAAAGGAAAACCGGTTACCAGGACGAACAGACCTGAATCCCGGTTTATTGCTGAGTCATGCTGCATTTTCTTTACTGTATCTTTTGAGACGGTTCCACTCAGCATTAAAATCTCAAGAACCACTGAAAAGTAACAGTGCTAAGTCCATCCATCTGAGGTAAGACTTAGGTGGATGGATTTTTATTTGCTTCGTGTTTATTACTTTCATAACTTTAACACAATGAACAGGTAACATGGCAAGCATTGTCCCAGGATATAATTATGACATCTTCATCAGCTATCGTCAGAAAGACAACAAGCACGACGGTTGGGTTACCAAATTTGTAGAGAATCTTAAGGGAGAGCTTGAGGCAACTTTTAAGGAAGATATCTCAGTATATTTCGATGAAAATCCACATGGTAGTTTACATTATGAAAAGCAAATCTGTTAACCCACTATAAAATGTTCTGAGAAGAAAAGGAGACTATTTCAATGAGCAGATATTATTTCCTATTTGTAATCTATATTACCTTATTTGTAAAATCTGGTCTGCATGGTATTGGATCCGACAAATCTGAATATTTAAAGCTTAGTATGTTACCACAGGATACACTGAAAGAGAATCAAGTCCTCTTTAATGGCAGAATGTGGAGAAATCAATATTTTAAAGTGATGGGAGATCAATTCCTCTTTTCAAATGAGTTTTTACCTGGATCACTTACCATTAGCGGAATAACATTTAATTATATTGATATTCGCTATGACATATATAATGATGAGATCATTATTCCGACGAATCATGGGTCGCTTATACAGGTGAATAAGGAAATGGTTGACAGCTTTAATATAATATTTCAGAATGAATCATATCATTTTACAAAAATCCAGGATGATAGCTTGAAAGGATTAAAAGGTTATATCAATATCTTATATAATGGGAAGACTCCTTTTTTTGTCAAGTATAAAAAAGAGATACAACTGCTTGCAGTTGATGGAAAATTCGACATGTTTTATCAGAAACACCGCATTTATATTGTTAAAGATAGTCTTGGGTATCAGGTTAACAGCAAAAGGGAACTCTTCAAACATATGGATGAATATAAAATACAGGTAAGGAGTTATATTAAAAAAAACAGGTTAAATGTTTCAATTAAATATCCAGAAAGTATTGTACCTATAATTGAGTATTATGATAGTCTGAGTGAATAGAATAATTTTTGAAGAAGTTTAAAATACTTATACTGACAATTACATTAGTCTTGTCATCTCACCTGATGGCGCAGGAGAAATATCCAATTGACAGAGATTTTAGTGGACTCACTTTTAAGGAATTTGTCACAAGTGTGGAGGGACTTCTTGATGTAAAATTTTTTTATAAGGATGAATGGATTTTAGATCTGAAGATTCCAGACTATTCCGGAAGTAGTACTTTGTCAAATATTCTGGATACTCTTTTAAATGGCACATCTCTTTACTATTTTATTGATGATTCAGGGAATGTGGTCCTTTCAAGCAACTATGCTGTAAAATTCATAGATAAGCAGATTGTTGATGTTGACAAGTTTATCCCCCAAAACGAATATTCTGATTTTCAGGAAAACCAGGAAATGTCAGAAAATATATTTATAGACATTGGAAATCCTTCCGATAGAAACAAGCCCGGGAACGTAATTGTATCGGGATATATTACCAACAAAGACACTAAAGATCCTATTGCCGGGGTGACTGTTTATGTCGAGAAGCTTACTGTTGGAACCATTTCCAATGCGTATGGTTTTTACACCTTATCCCTGCCACGAGGAATTCACATTCTCCGGCTTTCTTATATTGGGATAAGAGAAAAAATGATCAATCTGAATCTATATGGAGATGGTGAATTGAATGTGGATATGAACAGAGTTCTTATTCCTTTAAAAGAGGCCATTGTTACTGTCCGAAAAAATATGATCCTTCAACGGTTCGAGATTGGAGTGGAGAAGATCAACATAACAGCTTTCAAGTTATTACCAACCTCAATGGGTGAATCAGATATTATTAAAAGTATTCTCTTAATCCCCGGAGTTCAGGCTATTGGGGAAGGTTCTGCCGGTTTCAACGTCAGGGGGGGTTCTGCAGACCAGAATCTTATACTTATATACGGAGCACCAGTATACAATTCTTCTCACTTTTTTGGATTCTTTTCATCTGTCAATTCCGACATAATTAAAAATGTGACATTATATAAAGGTGGAATCCCAAGCAGGTATGGGGGGAGGATCTCCTCAGTGCTTGATATTGAATCCAAAGACGGAAACAGAAAGGAGTTTACCGGAAACGCAGGTATAAGTCCCATCACTACCCATATTACGATTGAGGGTCCATTGATAAAAGATACTCTCACTTATATTCTTGCCGGAAGAACAACCTATTCGAACTGGATTTTTGATCTGATAGATGATCCCTCCCTTCGAAAGAGCAGGGCATCATTCTATGATCTTAATGGAAGGATAACTTATGATTTAAATAGAAACAATAAACTTGATGTTTCCTCATATTACAGTCACGATGCTTTCAGGTTTATTTCTGATACAGTCTATAGTTATGATAATAATATCTTTGTTCTAAGATGGCGACATTTTTTTAGTAGTAGATTTTTTTCATCCCTTGCAATTAATAATAGCTCATATAAATATAATGTCTCAAGTGAAAATGTTACATCTGAGGCATTTGTATTGTCACACAAGCTAAACAGCACTGGTGTCAAAGCTGATTTTAACTGGTTTCAGGACAGAAATGAAATTAATTTTGGTCTCGACCTGAATAAATATGTGATAATACCAGGGAGTTATGTTCCTTCGAACGATTCATCCCTTGTAATTCCTAAGATTATTGATAAAGAGCGAGCTTGGGAAGGAGCATTATATATAGATGACAAGTTTATTCTGACAAGCTATCTGTCTGTCAGTATCGGTATGAGAATGTCATCATTTTACTCATTTGGTCCACAGTCGGTTATGATTTATGATCCTGATTATTCAAAAAGCATATCAACGAGAACCGACACCCTTAATTACAGCTCTGGAGAAGTTATTTCCAGATATGCTGGTCCGGAATTGCGTGTTGCATTAAATTTCAGGATTACAGATGAAACCTCTTTTAAGATAAATTATAACAGAACAAGACAATACCTTCATTTACTAACAAATTCCACCTCAATTTCGCCGACAGATACCTGGAAATTAAGCGATTATTATCTTAAGCCTCAAATTGGTGATCAGTATGCCATAGGTTTTTATAAGATGCTGTTTAAAGGTAGTTACGAAGTATCGGCAGAGTTGTACTACAAGGAGATAAGGAATATGGTTGATTTCAAAGGAGGAGCAAATCTTATAATGAATGAAAACATAGAAAAAGATTTAGTAAATGTAAAGGGGAAAGCTTATGGATTGGAGCTTATATTTAAAAAGATGGAGGGCAAGATTCGTTATAGCATAGGTTATACATATGCCAGAACCTTTTTAAAAAGTCTTGGTACTTATAGTGAGGAAATCATCAATTCGGGTAACTGGTTCCCTGCTAATTTTGATAAACCGAATGACCTGGTTGTTACATTTAACTATCTTCTGTCACGCCGGTTTAGTATATCTTCCAACTATACATGGAGTACAGGCCGACCAATTACATTTCCTGTAACTACATATAATATCAGCGATAAGTTATTGGTCCATTATTCAGACAGAAATAAATACAGAATTCCTGATTATTCCAGACTTGATCTTTCTTTTAAAGTTAGCGGAAATCTTAAATCACGTAAGATAGCTAATCCCCACTGGACATTCTCAGTTTATAATTTACTTGGACGACAGAATGTTTACTCGATATATTTTGAAAGTGAAAAAGATATTCTGAAAGGCTACAAATTGTCAGTATTTGGCAAAGCGATACCATCAGTTACATTTAGTTTTGACTTTTAAATTAGATATGAAAACGCAACAAAGAACTACACTATTCTTATTTATACTTCTTGTAAACAGTTGTGTTGTAGAATTTATACCAGAGATTGATGAAGAACAGGAGCTACTTGTAGTTGAGGGATTAATTACTGATCAGCCGGAACCTTATATTATTTTAATATCAAAATCCCTGCCTATTGGTGAAGAAAATGTTGCAAGACCCCTTTCGGGATGTGATGTCTGGGTTTCTGATGATCTGGGAAGTACTTACAGTTTACAGGAGAGTGTAGCCGGAACCTTTGTTACCGATCCGGCAAACTTTCAGGGTGTAATAGGGCGCAAGTATACTTTGCACATTAATACAAATCCAGCTTTTAATAGTCTTTACTACGAATCACTTCCTATGGAGTTGAAACCTGTGCCTCCAATAGATAGTATCTATTACGAAAAAGTAATCATAGAGGATATTTATGGGCTTTGGCCGGATGTGGAGGGTTGTCAGATCTATTTAGATACCCACGATCCGGTAAATAATTGTAAGTTCTACCGATGGGAATATAATGAGACATGGGAAATCCGCCTTCCCGTGAAAATAATCAACGATGTGTGTTGGGTATCTGAAAAATCTGACAGGATTAATATTAAAAACACTTCAGTTCTTGATAATGATATAATCAACAGGTATCCTTTAAAATATATTTCAAACAAAACAGACAGGTTGAAAGTTAAGTATAGTATATTAGTAAACCAATACTCTTTAAATGATAATGAATACCTATACTGGGAGAAAGTACAGACTATGTCTCAGAATGTTGGTGGCCTTTATGATAAGATACCTTCAGCTATTCCCAGCAACATCTGGTGCATCGATGATCCAAATATCAAGGTGTTGGGCTATTTCAGCGTTTCGGCAAAATCGTCAAAAAGGATTTTCATTAAAGATAATTTCCAGGGGATAATTAATCCCTATGAACGTTGCTTTTCAGATACAGTTAAAAATATATTATCCCCAACTGGACTCGGTGTATATTTCTGGATTATGGAGGAAGGAAGTGGTTATAAAATAATAACAAATATCAGAGATTGCGTCGATTGCACAACCAGGGGTACAAATATTGAACCTCTATTCTGGAAAGATGATAATAATTGAACAGTCATCGAAAATATTTTAAATGATTAAGTTATTAAATCCAGCGTTTATTTTTTTATCAAATTTCTTGTTCCTACAGGGGATTTATGCTCAGGAACAGGTCAATGTTGAAGATTATATTGCACAACAGTTTTTGAGGTATTGTGAAGCTTTTCCAAGAGAAGAGATATTTATTCAAACCGACAGGACCGATTATATAGCCGGTGAAGATTTATGGTTTAATTTATATTTGATGGACAGACAAAGCTTCACTCCAGCAGAATCCTCCAAAATTGTATACTTTGAACTGCTGAATCAGGAAAACAGGCCGGTAGCTCAACAACGAGTTAAAATTGATGATGGATTTGGTCCGGGACATATTGTTATTCCTGACACACTATCTTCTGGAACGTATGCAGTAAGGGCTTATACCAACTGGATGAAAAACTTCCTACCGGAAAATTGTTTTATGATGGATATCATAATCTATAATGCTTTTAGTGAAAAAGCATATAAAGAGATAATATATCCAGAGAATTTTCCTAATGAAAATAGTGAGTCAGAATCTTCTAAGTCAGGATTGACTTTAAGAGTTAATAATTTTTATCCTGATACTCTGGAAGTATTTATTGATACTGATAATGACTATCGCAGGGATAATGCTAATACTTTTATTCTTTTTATTCAAACACATGGTTTAGTTAATCATATCAGTACTCAAACGACGCTTTCAGAAAGCACCAAAGTCAGCCTTTCTAAAAAAACACTAATGCCAGGGATCAACCATATTACAGTATTTAGTTCGAGAGGAGCACCTATCCTGGAAAGATTTATTTACACACCTGATAAGGAAGGACAACCACTTACTGTTAGCACTTCAGAGAGTTTTAAAAAAAGAAGCAAAGTATCTCTGGATTTCGAGGTTGACGAAATGTTTGTCAATCAATTGAATTCAACCAATCTAAGCATATCAGTTGCTAAGGTATCAGATAATCCGGAAATATCGGAAGTAAATGATTATATGGTCTTTGGGTCTGAATTCGGTATTTTTCCATGGAGGACTACTCAAGGCAGCAAAATCAGCGACCTCTCTCCTGAAGTTATTGACAGTTTACTTTTAT
>Ga0315541_1003826_pt1 | contig 11359 bp, 6 predicted proteins | sample SalMarSW160190MG_FD_203095 | JGI IMG/M metagenome (GOLD analysis project Ga0315541, IMG submission 203095) | Salt marsh sediment microbial communities from the Plum Island Ecosystem LTER, Massachusetts, United States - Salt Marsh Sediment SW1601-190 ...
CCAAGTTGTTCATGAGCTTAGGGGTTACAGGCTGAGGATAAAAAGGAGTGCAAAAACTTGTTTTTGCTTGCAGTCCATATGGATTGCACTCCAAAACTGGCCCAACATTTTAGTTTCTAAATATTTCTGTTGCGTCAGGTCCTCCAGACCTTACACACACACTGTCAGGAGAAGCTCCTGACAGAAAAAAAACATCTGTAGTTCACCTCTTCTTACAAATGAGAAATTCAAAACTACGGTCAAGCTGAAGCTTGACACTCCAAGTTCCCTCAATGTCGGTTGACAAAACCCCTTTATTTGTTTTATTTGGGCAAGGATAAATTGAACCGTTTTCTCACAGGTGCCTTCTTAAGAGATGATCGAATTATTGAAATTAAGCTCAGTCCTCTTTCTTCTGATCTTTTTGATCAAGAAGAAAGTCCCGGTGGGAATTTCGCTTTTCTGCGGAGGGATCCTTGTGGGGATTCTCTTCGGAATGCCTCTTTCCGGAATGCTGAGAGAAGCCCTCTCCGCGGCAGTGGATGCGGAGACCCTGCATCTTCTGGTCTTGGTGATCTTAATCGTTTTCTTCGGCAATTTGTTAAGGTTGATCGAAAACTTGAGAGATCTGAGAATCGCCTTGGAAAGCCTGGTTGCGAACACGAAGTTGGTGCTGATGGTGCTTCCTGCAGTTATCGGGCTTTTGCCTATGCCTGGGGGAGCGCTTGTATCAGCTCCCATGGTGGAGGAGGTGGGAGCGAAGAGAGGTCTTTCGCCGGAGATCAAGACCGCCATGAACTACTGGTTCAGGCACGTGTGGGAATACTGTTTTCCCCTGTACCCCGGAATAGTCCTTTCAGCGGCACTTTTGGGGGTGGGGCTCTGGAGAATCGCGGCGGCCCAGATCGTTTTGACCTTTGCTATGATTCTTTTGGGCCTCCTCTTCTGTACCAGAAAAGTCAAACTGGCGGGAAACCATGCAGAACCTCAAGAGGAACAGAACAAGCCCTTTTTGCTCTTGGTCAAAAGCATCTGGCCGGTCTTGTTGGTGGTGATCCTGAATCTCCTGTTGAAAGTTGACCTGGTGATAGCCTTAGGCTTGGTCATAGTACTCTTGGTTTTCTCAAAGAGAGTGAGATCTAGAGATATCCTGAGGATGGTGAAGCAAACGGTAACCTTTGACGTGGTGGCTCTGATCTTGGGGATAATGATTTTCAAGGGCCTTCTGGAAGGATCCGGGGCGGTGGAAGTTATGCCTGAACAGATGATGCTTTTGGGTATTCCGGAAGCGGCAGTTACCGGAATCATTCCCCTGACCGTGGGCCTGCTAACCGGGGTAACCACCGGATTCGTGGGGGTGAGCTATCCCATACTTCTACCTTTCTTGATCCCGGTTGCTGATCAGGTGGACTGGAGTTTGGTGATGTTGCTTTACGCTTGTGGGTTTATAGGGGTTATGCTCTCGCCCGTCCATTTCTGCCTGATTTTGACTAAAGACTATTTCAAAGCCGATCTATTGAAGGTATACAAGCTGATACTTCCCCCCGCAGTTTTTTTGATCCTGTTTGCAGTTATTCTTGTGGCTTTAGGATATCCTTGGGCACTCATAAGATAATCTCAAAAGGCGGAATTTTTCTGCAAAACGTCTCGTGGCTTACGTCGTAGACGTATAATAGGTGACGAGAGTATTCCGCTGCTTGGCCGAACGAAATCTTGGTCAGCATCGATGGTGGTTTTCGAATCTCTGGAACATTTGAGCCTCTGGATTGTATATTATTCTTGAAAAAGGACAAAGATGGCGCCCAGTGACCAGTTCGACTCAACAGGAAATGCCTGGAGAGGCACCCGTCCGGGTGGACAGATCTCCGATAAGGAACTGATGGAAAAGGTGAAGTCCGAGGATACCTCTGCTTTCAGTGTGCTGGTGGATCGGTACAAGGTGCGGCTTCTTAACCTGATCTATCGTATGCTCCAGGACAAAGAAGAAGCGGAGGACATCCTTCAGGAGACCTTTCTGAGAGTTTACCGGGAGAGGCGAAGCTATGATCCGACATACGCCTTTTCCACCTGGATTTATACCATAACCTTGAACCTTTGCAGAAACGAATTGAAAAAAAGAAAGAGATTCAAGTTTTTTGGCATCGATTTGATCAAGAATAGTCGAGAATATGCGAGCCAACAGGTAAAGAGCAGCGACTGTTTAAGCTCGACACTGGAGAATGCGATCCGTACCCTGCCGGTCAAGTATCGCACAGTATTCCTTTTAAGGGACGTCAATCAACTCCCTTATGAGGAGATCTCGCAATCCTTAGAGATACCCATGGGTACTGTGAAATCAAGAGTGAACAGGGCCCGGCTCATGCTAAGAAACAGGCTGAAACCTAGAATGAAGGAGTATTATGAACTGTCGAAAAGTTCGCCGCTGTCTATTCAGCTACTTTAAGGATGAACTTCCTGAAGATTTCAAAACGGAGATCAAGCTTCATCTGGAAGGCTGCCCCGGCTGTGCCAGTGAGGCTTTGGAAGTGGAGAGAATAGCTTCTCTGGTCGAGGAGAGTCTGGAGACCCTGAAGCCCTCGCCGGATTTTAACCAGAAGCTTCTGTCCGAGGTGCAAAAGCTCTCTTCAGAGAAGGTCAAGGAGGTGAGAAGAACTGCTTTTACTCTGGCCCGAATCACAGGCTTTGATTACAAGATCAAGTGGGCTTTAGCGGGCTCCTTCGCGGCGATCATTTTGGTTTCGGTTCTCTGGTTCACCCAAAAACGTACTCCCCTCACGACAGAGCCAATTTCAGCAGAAGGCGAAAGGACGGAGCGCCTTGAGTTGGTCCACCAGGAAAGTAGTGCCGATTCTGCATATCGAGAGATGCTTAAAAGACTGATGAACGAGTCAAGAGTCAAGGGCAAGACTTTTGTACTGGATAATTTCGGGCCGGTGGGCAGCCGGGGAATAGATGGGACGAGGAGATCTGAGGATTCTTATAGACGATTCATTATTGAAACGGCAGGCCACCGAAGCCAGGAGAGAAGAATGGGCAGCCACTACGTGCTTCCCGTTGTCTCGACTCAGCAGGCCTCAGTCAAAGAGAATTACTGATGAAGCGGTTCGAAGTTCGAGATTCGCTGGTCTGATGGCGATTTCAAACTTCAAACTCACAAACTGATTATAACAAGGAGTTGGAAAATGAAAATTAGGTATTGGGTTCTACAAGTTGTGCTGATGGCTCTTCTGTTTCTTTGGAGTGGGGTAGGGTCGGCTTTTGCCCAGCGCAAGGTATTATCCTCTCTGGAAGAGGATATAACCAGTTTGGTGGAGTCGATCAAGCCTTCCCTGGTGACCATCGAGACGGAGAGTTTCAGCCGCTCATTGGAGAGAATGGAGCGGCTGGACATACCCCCAACCTTGGTTGGATCCGGGGTCATTTACACCTCGGATGGCTACATCCTCACTACCGCAAGCGTGGTCGGAGGAATGGGGAAATTCAGAGTGACCTTGCCCCAGGGGAAGGTGGTGCAAGGTAAATTGGTGGGTACGGATGATCAATCCAATGTGGCAGTGCTCAAGGTGGAGGCAAAAGATTTAACCCCCGCCAGATTGGGCAACTCCGGCAAGGTGAAGGTCGGTTCATGGCTGACCGTGGTAGGAAATTCGTTCGGACTTCCCAATGCAGTCGCCCTGGGGCTGGTCAATGGTCTCAGAGAAGATGGTTTCATCCAGATGAGTGCCAACGTAAGTCCCGGAAATAGCGGAGGACCCGTATTGGACACTTACGGCGACGTAATCGCATTGGTCTCTGCCAAGCTCTCGGAGCCCTCTTATATCAATGCCATCAGCATCTACGAAGATAAATCCGGCAAACAGGTGTTTACCATTCCCGCCCGGCAGATAGAGTTGCCCTCCTCTGGTGTGAGCTTGGCTTTGCCCATAAACAGGGTCAAGGTCATTGCGGATGATATAATCCAACACGGGACTGTGGAGAGCGGATATCTGGGGATCTATCCGGAGGATTTGGATGAAGAGATCTTGGCAGAATACAATATCGACAGGGGCGTACTGGTGAGTGAGGTGGTGGAAGAGAGTCCGGCCGAACATGCCGGTCTTTTGGAGGATGACATCCTCCTCGAATTCGAGGGAAAAGAACTTCAGGACGTAAAAGAGCTTCGATATCTTATCCTGCAGGCCAAGCCCAAACAGAAAATCAAAATAACGACGCTAAGGGATGGCAAAGAAATCGAGCTCACCGCGGTTTTGGGAAGAGCAAAACCTCAATACGGTTATTTCTCCGATTATGTAATTCCAGAGCCGCCGGACGTTTCCATGCCCCCAATTGAGATGCCGGGATTTGTGAACTGGACTGACAGGAAGAACGAATCTTACGATCAGCTGAAACGCGAGTTTAAAAGGTTAGAGCAAGAGATGAAAAAACTTGCTCAGGAGCTGGAAAGACTTAAGCGGGAAAAAGCGGATGAGTAGCGGAAGTTCACAATCCGTTCGACGTACTGATCAAGAATGATTTGCCTGCCTTCGCTTCTCCAAGACCGACAGGAATTTTCGAAAAAGAGACTCTCTGGGGCGCCTGGAATTATAAAAGCCCACATTATCGATCTTCAGCTTGACCAATAGACTTCGGAGTGTCCCGCTTAAGCGGGACCGGGTATCAAGCTAGTAACACACTCTATGAGTGGGGCTGAATGCTCTTCAGGACGAACCCCGCCCTATGAGCCATAAGCCATCGTCGCCGGTACGGGCGCGAATTCATCCCGCCGCGATCCTCTTTTTCCGCACAAGCGCGAATCTCCCTCCGTCGGCGTGAGCAAAATGACTAAAGGCTTTCGCCTTAACCCCCAGATAGCGAGTTAATCGGCTCACGACGACCGGTTGACATGCCAGTTTTTGCACTTGACCAGTCTCATCTTTTTTGATATTATCGTATAAAATAAGGAATCCAGCGTATGGATGAACTCAGAATTCGGTGGTTTTAAGGGATAGTAGACCCTTTACGTTTTGGGATGAAAAAGAGATATAAAATTCCTCTGGCCTTAATTTCCTTCTTGCTTCTGGCCTGCTTGATCTTCTGGATTATCTTAACGCAGACGAAGTTCCTGGAGAATCAGGTTAATCGTTCTCTTGGGGTATTTGTCAAGACTCGCTATCCCATCGAAGTCAAGGTGCAGGACATCACCGGGTCTTTTTGGGACAATGTGGTGATTAAAGGTCTGACCGTAGATTTTTCTGAAGCAGGCCAAGAGTACAGGATGGTTGACATTCCTTATATGAAGGTGAGTTACAGGCTCTCCAATCTGTGGAGAAAGAAGTGGATCCTGGATTCTTTAACCATCGATGGGCCCAAATTCACAATAGCAAAAACAGAAGGGGGCCAATTTCTTCTTCCTCTGCCGAAAAAAAAGGAAGGGATGATCTCCAAGACCGGTTTATTCGACTTCAGGATAGGTAATCTAAAAATAGAAGAGGGCTCCTTAGAATATCTCTCTGGCAAAGGCGCAACCGTTTTGGACAGTTTGAACTTCGAAGTCTCCTTAAGCAAAGATGGTGAGGGAACAAGGATACAGGTTCTGCAAGGTAGGCTGGCCTATCCCCAAAAGGAATTGCTGATGAGACACTTCGAAGGCTCTTTCTCGATTAGGAATGATAGTGTATTCATCCAGGGACTGAAAGCCGAAAGCGGCGAATCAAGAGTTGAGATATCCGGAGACGTTCATAATATCAAGGACCCTCGATTTTCCTTCTCGGTAAAAACAAATCCCATTAACCTGGAGGAAATAAGGAAATTAAGCGGAGTCCGCTTGGAAGGTGTATTGGATGTTGAAGGAACGTGGGCAGGAAATTTCAAGAGATTCGAGGGAAGGGCGGAGCTGAATGGAAAGTTCTTCGAAAGAGACTTTGACCGGGTTAAGTTGGGCTATGTTTATCAAAATAAAAAACTCTCGTTTCCAACTTTGGTCGGCAGAATCTTCGACTCACCTTTGAATGGGAAAGGAGAGCTTGATTTCAGCAAAAGGCCGGAGGGGTACAGGTTCGAGGGAGAGGTAACTGACCTGGACTTAAATAATATAGTCTCCGGTGCTTTCCACACCGATTTGACCGGGGACGTCCTGATGGACGGCAGGGGTTTCTCGGTAGAGGATTTGGTTTTGGACATGGGGGTGAGCCTGGGAAGCGGAAGCCTCGACCAGTTTACCTTCAGCGCGGTTAAAGGGAGCCTTACCGTAACCTCCTCCTCTGTCGCCTTCAGCCCAGGTTTTCGGATGGACTATAAGAATACACGGATTGTGTTAGACGGAGACTTAGAATATGACGGCGAGATCGACGTCAATGCACAGGTTAACTTCGGGGACCTGAAGGATTTCGAGAATCAGATATTCATAAAGCAGATGGCCGGAAGGGGAAAGGCGGATTTGAAGATCAGCGGAATGACCTCGGATTTTGACGTCCAGGGGATCTTTACTTCGGATTCGTGCTTCGTTTATGAACTTTATAGCTCCGAGGTGAAAACTGAATTCGGTGTGGCGAATTTCCTGGGCAAAAGAAAAGGCACCTTTGACTTGTCCTTCCTGAACGGATCTGCCTGGGGCATTCCCTACGACAGCCTGACGTCCAGGATAAAGATAGACCAGGATTGGGTCACCATAGATTCCACCCTGCTTGAGAACCAATATATGAATGTGGCCTTTTGGGGGACTTTGGACGTATCCAAGGTTCCCCAACCCCTGACGCTTGATAAAGTGGTTCTCAACTTCAGAGAAAATCACATAGAGTCCTCTTTCCCCGTGGAGCTGAGCATAGATAGCCTGGACGTCAAGATTAACCAGGCCCTCTTTTCCTGCGAAGAAGGGAAAGTCGAAGCTACGGGCACCATCGACTACGAAGAAAGGATGAATCTCTCTTTGGAGATTTCCGAACTTGATATTGCTCCGTGGACCGGCCTTGTAACAGAGGAGAAGTTGGAAGGAGACCTTTCTTTCCGAGCTCATGTAAGAGGGGATTTTACCAGACCCCAATTCGATCTGGATGGCAGAATCGCCGACCTGAAATTCGAAGGAATGGATTTAGGGCAGTTGAAAGCGAGCTTATCTTATAAAGAGAGGAAGTTGGAATTCAAGCAATTCGACATAACCGGGATACAGGGGACTTATGCTTTGAGTGGAACAGTGCCCGTTGATTTATCCTTTTCTTCCGTTGACAAGAGATTTTTGGAAGAACCTCAGAGTCTGAGTCTCAAAGTCAAAAGGGAGAGACTGGATTTGATCCGCCTTCTCATTCCGGAGATAGAATATCTGGAAGGACCTTTCGAAGGGGATCTCAGAATATCCGGAGAATTCCTGCGTCCTCAATTCGATGGGAAATTCGATTTAAAAGGTGGCACACTCAAGTTTGCTGAACTTTCGGACCCGGTGATTGGATTACGGCTGGAGATGAGAATGGAAGACGAGAATCTCATCCTGGACGAAGTGAGTGGTTTCATGGAGCACAAGGAAAAGGGACGGGACAATCTCTTCAAGAGGTTTTGGGGCATTCTATCTCCCCGAAAGAAGATCAGAGGAGAGATCAATGGTTTTGGGAGTATCAACCTACAGGATATACATCAACCCGGATACGAGCTGTATTTCGTTGGGGAGGACGTTCCCGTAGACTATGAATATGCCGATCTTTCCGCTGTGGCCGATTTCAGCGTAGCCATTACCGGCAAGGATCCGCCTCTGCTATCTGCCGAAGTACTTCTCACTCAACTCTACTATCGGGAATCCTTTGCTTCTTCCGCAACTGGAACATCTTTCAAGCCAGGTTCCGGTGGTGAGAATCTATGGGACTGGAATTTGGACGTTTCTGCCTTCAATAATTGCTGGGTCATCAATGACGACGTGAACTTGGAGTTCAACGGAGATGTCTTGGTGTTAAGGGAAAAGGGGAAGTTGAGGATTTTGGGGAATTTGGAGACGATCCGGGGCAAGTATTTTCTTTACGGGACCAGATTCAAGATTGACAAAGGTATCTTTGCCTTTGACAATATCGAGAGAATCGACCCAAGAATTGATTTTTTGGTTTCCACCGATTTGCGGGGAGGAACATCGAAAAGCTCTGAGGGTCTGGATCTTTTTGGCACGGGATCGACAAATCGGATCGAGCTGGCCATTGGGGGAACCATATCTGCACCGGAGGTGGAACCTGCCCCTGGCTCTCCCTATTCCAAGGAAGACATAATCGAGCTATTGGCGTTCCAGCGCGGCTCTGTTTCGGGGGACTCGCTGGAGAGGGAAGGGGGAGCGACCCTATTCCAGGAGAGGGTAATAAAGAGCCTGGGTGGTGCCTATGGCAGCAGATTTCTTGAGAACATAGCGGGAAGGTCTCTGGGAGTGGAGACCTTTGAGATCGTCCCTGCCTGGGGGGAGAAATTCAGCTTGAGAGATTTAGATGCGGAAATAACCGTGGGGAAATACGTTTCGGACAAAATCTATCTCCGATACACCCGTCGTCTCTCCCAGTCCAGCGGACAGGAGGCGGGAGTGGAATACCGGTTGAACAGACATCTTCTTCTGGAAGGACGCCGGGACAAAATCGGACTTTTTCATTTGGGGTTAAGCTTAAACTGGGAGTACTAGGATTTGAGACAGAAAAGCAGTCTGAGCGCAGGCCCTTAGGTTTTCCGGAGGTCAGGCTGAATGGGTTGTTATAAAAGGTCCGCTCAGGGGCGGGATGAATTCCCGCCTCCTTGTGGGCGACGATGGTCTATCACTCATAGGGCAGGAGACTCAGCCCTGCCAAAGGGGTTTTTCGACACCCCTGGAGCTTGGCTTAACAGTCCTCGGTTCCACTATGGTCTAAACATAAACCATGAAGAATAGTCTCATTTACATAGTTTTTCTTCTGGCTATCGGAGCTGTTGAATCCGTCGGATTCCCATCACACGCCTCTGGTTATGATCCCGCTGAGGGAGGCACAATTGACAAAATCGAGGTCAGGGGCAATGAGTATTTCTCTGCGGGCAAGATAAAAGATCAAATGATGCTCAAGGAGAACAGATGGTTCAACGTGTTCAAGAAGAGAAGATTCAACGGTAAGAAGGCTGAATTGGACCGGTCTGCTATTCATTCTTTATATCAAATGAACGGCTTCCTCGAAGCGGAATGCGAAATCGAAGCTGTGGAAAAAGAGAGCAACCGGGTCGGGGTGACGGTGCACATAGAAGAAGGGGTCCAGACCAGATTGGGCAAAATCTCGCGGGCTGGTGGGTTGACTGAATTTGAGGAGAAAGTCAAAAAGGTGATGAAAACCTTGAAGACGGGCAATCCCTTTAATCAGGGCAAACTGGATGAGGTAGCCTTTGGCATCAAAACCGTATATGCAAACAATGGTTACCCATACGCAGACATCCAGACCTTGATAACCATGAGCGAAGACAGAAAACGAGCGGAAATAGCCTTCAAGGTAAGCGAAGACAAAAAGGTGTTTTTCGGGGAGGTGTCGTGCACGGGTCTGAAGTGGACCAAAGAGAAAATAGCAAAACGGGAGCTGACCATAAAAAAGGGAGAGGTTTACTCCCGGGCAAAGATCATCGACAGTGAGCAAAGGGTATTCTCCACCGGGCTTTTCAATTACATCAGCTTGGATGCTAAGGACGTGCAGGAGAGGCCGCAGAATCCGGATTTTGCATTGAGGGTTGTCGAGAAAAAGCCAAACTATGCTGGAGTCAAAGCCGAGCTGGCGCAGAATCGTCCCCAAAATCAGCAGGAGTATCTGACGGTCGATTTCACCGCGCAATGGGGCAACAGAAATCTGGGCGGAACCTCGCAGAAGATAGGATTCTCGGCCTATTACAGCTACAGGATTCTCTTCGAAGAGGAGGGTAAAAGGAAGCTTATACAGAAACTTTCCAATCGATTCACCCTGGGATACGTGGAACCCTGGTTTCTCGGAAGTCGAACCGTTTTCAACCTGGACCTATATTATGAGCCGGGAGTGAAGAGTTTCTTGCAGCCTTATCGCATCGAATCGTTTGGAGGAAACGTCAACTTCAGCCGGGAATATAAAAGCCACACCAAAATATGGCTTACTCACAGCTACCAACAGGTAGATATCTACGACATACAGCGGAGAGAGGTAGAGACCTATAAGGAGGAACTGGGAATAAGCGTCCGCCGCAAGATAATTCTTTCCGGGGAAAGAGATACCCGAGACAATGTCTTCATTCCCTTAAAAGGTTCTTTCACCCAGATTTACACGGAATATGTAGGTGGCATTTTGGGAGGAGACAATCACTTCTACAAACTCATCCTCTCCTGGTCCCGATATAATCGTCTGAGCAGACGAAATGTCATAAGCGTCCTTGCCACCAGATTAAAATTCGGTTATGTGCAGGGACTGAGCCGGAGGGATTATGTCCCCACCTTCGATCGATTCTATATGGGCGGTGCATCGACGATTAGGGGTTACAAGGAGAATACCCTGGGTCCAAAGGATGAAAGCAAGGATCCTCCGGTCGCCACTGGAGGCAAGATCATGATTCTGGGCAATCTTGAATACAGAAGAGCCCTCTTCTGGAAATTCGGTTATACCATCTTCGTCGATGCAGGAGACATCTGGTTTGCCACCAAGCACGTAAATATCAAGGACATAAAACTAAGCTCCGGAATTGGAATTCAGTTTTTCACGCCGGTGGGCCCTTTGCGGGTAGATTACGGCAGACAGCTTCCTCTCAAAGAGAGCCCGGATACGGGAAGATTTCATTTGAGCATTTTGTACGCGTTTTAAACAAATGTGACGCGAGAACCTAACTTAAGTTAGGTTCTGGTCTCTTAAGGCTTTGTTTTCTCAAACTAGGTTCTGGTTTCAAAAAGATGAAAAAAATGTCAAAGCCAATAATCGGAATCACCTGCTCCATGGAGTATGGCAACAAGAAAAGAGAATATCCAACCGCTTATGCTTTCGACTATCTAAAAAGAAGTTATTACGAAGCGGTGGAAAGGTCCGGTGGCGTGCCTTTGGCTTTGCCGAATACAAAAAGATTGAATCTGATAGATCAGATGCTAAGAGTGATTGACGGATTGCTGATAAGCGGAGGGAACGATGTCGATCCGCGTTTCTACAAGGAAAGGAAGAGAGCCGGGAATTTGAGCATAACCCGAGAAAGAGACGCATTTGAGATTACTTTGGTGAGAAAAGCCAGAAGAAACAAAATCCCTATCCTGGCTATCTGTCGGGGCATGCAACTCGTCAACGTTGCTTTCGGTGGCACTGTCTATCAGGACTCTTCTTTTGAGAAGAAGTTCTTGGATCATACCCTGAAGGGCTCGCTCCTTTACAATAAAAAGCATTCTGTAGTCATTCAGGAGAAGACTAAACTCCATTCCATAATCAAGAAGAAA
>Ga0315541_1003828_pt1 | contig 11358 bp, 10 predicted proteins | sample SalMarSW160190MG_FD_203095 | JGI IMG/M metagenome (GOLD analysis project Ga0315541, IMG submission 203095) | Salt marsh sediment microbial communities from the Plum Island Ecosystem LTER, Massachusetts, United States - Salt Marsh Sediment SW1601-190 ...
CTTATCTTCTTCATATTCTATTTTCTCTTTATCCGTCCTTCTCAGCAAAAGCAGAGACAACACCAGCAGATGCTCAAATCGCTTGACAAGGGAGATAAAATTGTAACGCAGGGTGGAATACACGGAAAGGTCGTCGCGATAAAGGCGAACACACTTAAGCTGAAAGTAGATACTAATACTGAGGTAGAAATAGAAAAGAATATGGTGGCGAGTGTTTTAAAGAGAGAAAGCGGGAGTGAATGAGGACTATATTCTTTGGGAGTTCTACTTTTTCGTCAATCATCCTGAATTCTCTTTACAGCAAGGGAGTTGAGTTCCCTCTTGTAGTAACTAAGAAACCGAAGAAGAAAGGTAGAGGGAAGAGGGAATACCCTACACCTGTAGGAATTATAGCAAGAGAACTTTCTCTTCCCCTGTTAGAAACTGACAACCCTAATACTAATGAGGTGGAAGGGATTATAAGAGAGACTGGGACCGATATTTTATTGCTCGCCTCATATGGGGCTATCCTCAAAGAGAATATCCTCTCAGCCGTTACCTATCCCCTGAATGTTCACCCATCACTCTTACCGAAATATAGAGGGGTTGCTCCTGTTAGAAGAGCTATTATAAATGGAGAAAAAAAGACTGGGGTTAGCATTTTCATAATGAATAAAAAAATAGACGCAGGGAGTATAGTTATTAAGAAAGAACTTGATGTTGAGCCAAATGAAGTAGCCAGTGAATTGGAAACTCGCCTGGCGAATATTTCAGTTGATCTTGTGTTGACTGTGGTAAAGGATTTGGAAGCAGGAAGGCCTCTACAGCTTACTTCACAAAATAAAGAGAAGGCAGTGTATGCACCAAAGATTAAAAAAGAGGAACTCCAGATAAACTGGAAGGAAAATGCTCTGAAGGTGGTGGGTAAGATCAACGGTCTATCGTATAGACCCGGTGCTTACACAAACTTCCGAGGCAAAAGGCTTAAGATTCTGAGGGCGAGTGCAAGAGTAAGGAAGCCTGGGGATTCAAGGCCGGGAGAAATAGTGGAAGTGGGCGATACAATAGTGGTGGCCTGTAACGTGGGCGCTGTTCAGATAGGCGAACTTCAACTCCCGGGAAGGAAAATGATGGATGCCAGATCTTTCACAAATGGCTATCATATAGAACCCGGGGAGGAAATGGAGTAAAAAGTGTGCGGGTTTATTGGGATATTTGGAAAGGATGACGTAGCTGCGGATATCTATATCTCTTTACTAAATATACAACATCGAGGACAGGACGCTGCGGGAATAGTAACATTCTCTAATCGCTTTAATCTCAAAAAAGGCGATGGATTGGTTCGTGATGTATTTAAAAAGAAGAATTTCTCATACTTAAAAGGTAACATAGGAATAGGACATGTAAGATATCCTACAATAGGCCGAGGAACAAGTACAGATGCCCAGCCATTCTTATCAAATGTTCCTTATGGGATAGCGCTTGCGCATAATGGAAACGTGATAAACTTTTACTCGCTTAAGGAAGAACTGGAAAAGGACAGACTGAGAGTCCTTAATTCATCGAGTGATGCTGAGCTTATTCTAAATGTCCTTGCTGATGAAATCTTTAACCAATTACCTTTTTCTGTTGAGGGATTGTATAGGGCTGTGGAAGAAGTATATTTGAAATTGAAAGGTAGTTATTCAGTGGTTGCTTTTATAAAAGATAAAGGCATGCTCGCATTTAGGGACCCTAATGGCATAAAACCAATTATATACGGGGTTAAAGGGGATAGCTTTGCGGTTACATCGGAAGATGTAGTTCTACATACCCTAGGATATAAGGTCGTGAGAGATGTTCTTCCAGGGGAAGTTATCTTTGTGGATATGGATAGAAAAATTCACCATAAGAGATTGCGGGAGGAAAAACCTTATCCCTGCATTTTTGAATATGTTTACTTTGCCCGTCCCGACTCAGTCATAGATGGGATTTCAGTATATGAAGCAAGGCTTAATTTGGGTAAGGAACTATCTAAGCGGGTACAAGAGAAGTCATTGGACATAGACCTGATAGTCCCGGTTCCCGATACATCAAGGCCCGCTGCTGTAGCATTATCGGAAGAGCTCGGGATAAAGTATAGGGAAGGTCTTATGAAGAACCGGTATATTGGAAGGACATTTATAATGCCATACCAAGAAGAGAGAGAGGAGTCTGTGAGAATGAAACTCTCACCAGTAAAAGAGGAACTCCTGGGCAAGAAGGTTATGCTTGTGGATGATTCCATAGTCAGGGGGAATACATCAAAAGAAATAATACAATTAGTTCGTGAGGCTGGAGCAAAAGAGGTTCATTTTGCAACATCTTCACCTCCACTTCGGTATCCCTGTTATTATGGTATAGATATGCAAACAAGAAATGACTTTATCGCAATGGATAAGTCCATAGAGGAGGTTAGAAAGAATATTGGGGCTGATTCTCTCACATACCAATCAATGGAGGGACTAATTAGGGCTGTTTCCTGTAATTCGGATAGGAACTTTTGCACAGCCTGTTTCAACGGGAATTATCCTGTTCCTATATCCGAGGTTGATTTAAAGCGAATAGAAATAGACCGGGCAAGTAAGTAGAATTTTAATGCTTGTTTTCCTTTCCGTATTTCTTTCCTATATTGATATAGCAGTTGATACTAAAGGCAGGGTTCTTTTACTTTCTACCACTGAGCCAAGAGTTGAAGCCCTAAACGACTCAAGTAGTATAATTCTCGATTCAATATTTTATCCCACTTCACTTACGGCCGGTCCCTTCTCTATATGGGTTGCCGCTAGGAGTCAGAACTTAATACAGAAATATTCTCTCTGGGGTGAATATCTTGGATCAATTAGTCGTAACGCGAAAGATTTAGATGCAGATAGAAAAGGACTCCTTATTGCTGGAGAATACTCTTTTCTAATAGAGTTATCGACGGGGAGGGAAATTCCTTTGAGTTTTCGGGAGACCAACTGCTGTGCTCTTGATGACGACTCTATATATTTATATGGCGATGATACATTATATATATTTGAAAGGAATAATCGTCATCTTATACGTAAAGAGTATATTTTAGGAATTCGGGACATATCTATATCGCGTGGGGAGCTTGTATTTATCCAAGGTGATTCAATCTTTATGAGTGATACAACTATTTTTATGCCACATGCAAGAAGGCTGGATGCAAGTGAAGATCGAATCTGGATACTAACCGATTCAGTTTATTCCATTTCACCTAGAAGAAAATAAATATATGCAAGCGGGGAAAACGTAAATGAGTAAATGGGTGGATGAGTGAATGGGTTAATGACTAAAGACCGACGACTGGAGACTGAAGACATAAAGACTATGTTTTGCTTTCTCTATGCTTACACTTAATACAGTATAAGTAATTCCCCCGTCTTCCCCTTTTTTCTACCATAAATGGAGCATCACATTCAGGACATTTTACTGGCAGGGGTTTGTCCCAGAGCACATTATTACAATCCTTATTAGAACAGGGATAGTAGGTCTTACCCTTCTTTGATTTTCTCTCAATAAATTCACCCTGATTGCATTCCGGACACTTCACCCCGGTTGTAATTGGTTCTGTATATTTACAATCAGGGTATTTAGAACATGCTTTAAATCTCCCATATCGGCCTATCCTGATAACAAGTTTAGAACCACATTCGGGGCATTTTTCGTCAAGCACATCATCAGGATGAGGCCCTGTCCACTTGCATTTTGGACAATAAAGGAATTTTCCATACCTTCCCCATTTAACGACCAATGGGCCTTTACATTCAGGACATTTAATACCACTTACCTTTAAGAGTCTTTCTTTGATTTCGGGAATCTTCTTTGCTACAGATTCCACCTTCTGGATAAATGGTTTATAGAACTCACTTAAGGATTCCTGCCAATCCTTTTCTCCTCTTTCGATCTTGTCAAGTGTGTTCTCCATATTTGAAGTAAATTTGCAGTTTATTATTGAATTGAAATGAGAAACCAGTACTCTGTTGACTAATTTTCCCATCTCAAGGGGAACGAGAACCCCAATTTCTTTTTTGATATATTCCCTATCAAACAATATGGATATTGTTGGTGCATATGTACTTGGGCGTCCTATTCCCTGTTTTTCCATCTCTTTTATCATTGTACCTTCTGAATATCTCGGAGGTGGAGTCGTAGTTTTTGATTCACTTTCCAAACTTTTTAATTGGACTATATCACCTATGTCCATTAATGGTATTTCCCTTTCTTCTTTGGGATGGCGCAATATCTTGTAAAAACCAGGGAATTTTAAATTTTTAGAAGATGCCTTGAATTCGCAGCCATTTCCTTCCACGAGGGTCATTCTTGAATCAAATATTGCCTGTTTAAATTGACTGGCAAGTGTTCTTTCCCAGATAAGTCGGTAAAGTTTGTACTCATCCGTATTTAGATATTCTTTTACCGATTCCGGAGTCCTCTTTATCTCTGTAGGGCGTATAGCTTCATGTGCTTCCTGTGCAGTTTTCCCTGATTTGAAGCGATTTGGCTTAAGGGGGAGATATTCTTCTCCATATTCTTCCTTTATATAGTCCCTTATCTTTTTTATTGTCTCATCTCCAATCCTAACGGAATCTGTTCTCATATAAGTTATAAGACCGGTCTGCCCTTCTGGTAATTGTATTCCTTCGAAGAGTTTTTGAGCAAGGAACATGGTTTTCTTCGGTGAAAAATTAAATCTATTAGAGGCTACTCTCTGAAGACCACTTGTTATTAAAGGTGGGTAAGGAGATTTTTTTGTGTTTTTCCTTTGGAATTCTTTTATACTGAAGGTAGAGGTTCCTAGGTTCTCTTTTATAGAATTTACCTGTTTTTTATCCTTTAATCTTGTCGTTTCTCCATTGATCTTCCATAGTTTTGCTTCAAACTCTCCGTTATCATGTTTAAATAGAGCGTTTAACTCCCAATAATCCTCGGGAACGAAATCCTCTATTTCTTTTTCCCTCTCCAGAATGAGACGGAGAACTACACTTTGAACCCTGCCTGCAGATAAATTTCTTTTCACTATCTTCCATAAAAGAGGACTTATTTTATATCCAACAAGTCGATCTAAAATCCTCCTTGTTCTCTGCGACAAAACCTTATTTTCGTCTATATCTCCTGGATTAGAAAGTCCTCTTTTTATTCCCTCTTTTGTCATCTCGTAGAATAGGACCCTCTTTGCTTTTACAGGGAGTTCCTCTTGAAGATGATATGCAATAGCCTCTCCCTCTCTGTCTGGATCTGTTGCTATATATACTTCCCGAATTTTTTTGGAAGCTTCCACAATCTCCCTTATCCGCTTACCTTTACCCTTTATAATACTATAATGGGGAGTAAAATTATCATCTACATCTATCCCCAATTTAGTCTTTGGCAGATCCTTTATATGCCCCATTGTAGCCATGGTAGTTACCTTTGGTAGATAGTTAGTTATAGTTCGAGCTTTTGTTGGTGATTCAACTACTATTAATTTCATTTAGAAATCTGATTAATTTCTTCATGTCCTCATAAAGAGGAGCATTGAATCGTATTTTCTCCCGCGTAACTGGATGCGATATAATTAGAGATGCTGCATGGAGTGCCTGTCTATCGATGATTTCAAGTGCCTTTTCAAACTCTTCTCTGTAATTACTCCCTATTCTTCTGAGGATTTTACGCTCCCTTCCACCGTACCGGTGATCTCCAATAATAGGATACCCAAAATGTGATAGGTGAACCCTTATCTGGTGTGTTCTTCCAGTCTTGGTGATAATCTTTAAGGTTGAAGCGAAGGGGTAAGAATGGAGCACTTTAAAATAGGTGAGTGATTCCTTAGAATTCAGAGGTGTAACAGCCATCAACTCTCTCTTTATAGGGTGTTTTCCAATTGGAGCGTTAATCTCTCCCTTCTTCATGGGGGGGGTACCCCAAACAATAGCTAAATACATCTTTGAAACTTCTCTTCTCTGAAACTGTAGGGCAAGGTTTGAAAGTGCCCACTGGCTCTTTGCGAAAATAATGACACCTGTTGTATCTGCATCCAGTCGATGCACAACACCTGGACGATCCATTTCAGATCCCTTTGCGAGTGTCTTGCAATGATATAGAAGAGCATTTATAAGGGTGCCATTTAGATTTCCCTTTGCAGGATGGACAACAAGATCCGGCTGTTTATTAATGACGATTATATCTTCATCCTCGTATATAATAGATAAAGGAATTGGTTCTGCCTTAATTTCAAACGGTTTTGGTGGTGTGTAAATTGCTTCTATTAAATCACCTCTTTTGACTCTATAGGAGGGTTTGGAATATTCACCATTCACAAGAATTTCCCCATGCCTGATTTTTTCCTGTATTTTGTTTCTGCTTAGACGTAACTCGGAATGGAAGAGATAAACATCAAGTCTTTCTCCACTCCCTCGAACCTCGTTTCTCCAGCAATTATCATTTGAACAGAGTGAACTTTGATCCTGATTCGTATTATTGTCCGTTACACAAACCATAAAGAATTATTTAATCGATAAACTCGTCGATCACCAGCTATCACTTGATTTTAAGAGTTTTCTTTTGTATAGAAATGATTTCCTTAATTCCTATTGATGCAATACTAACCATTTTATTGAGTTCTTCTAAATTGAAGAGTGAATGTTCTCCGGTTCCTTGGATTTCCACTATCTTCCCATTTTCATCCATTACAAGATTGGCGTCAACATCAGCAGATGAGTCCTCTTCGTAGTTGAGGTCAAGATAGACCTCCTTATCAATTATCCCAGTGCTTACAGCTGCTATCCATCCTTTGAGAGGTATTTTTGCTATTTCACCCATTTCAGCCATTTCCCTAAGGATCTCATACACAGAGATAAATGCTCCAGTTATGGAGGCTGTTCTTGTTCCTCCGTCAGCCTGCAAGACATCACAATCGATGAGAATTGTTTTCTCGCCAATTCTCTTGAGATCAAAGGCCTGTCTGATTGAACGTCCAATAAAACGTTGAATCTCGTAGGTTCTCCCAGAGATAAATTTTCTCTCTCTGGCCTTTCTTGAAAGTGTACTCCTTGGTAGCATAGCATACTCTGCGGTTATCCAACCCTGCCCTGACCCTTGAAGGAAGGGTGGTACGGTGTCATTTAAAGTAGAATTAATCAGAACAATAGTATTACCCTGTTCTATAAGGGTAGAAGCAGGAATCTGATTGAGATAGTTTACTTTTATAGTGATTGGACGTAGTTCATCCTTCCTTCGGTTTTCCCTGAGCAACTTTTCCTCTATTTTCTCTCATTGTTATGCTACCATCAACAATTACACCTTCTTCAACAACTAGTTTCTTACACTTTACGTCACCATCGAACTCAGCTGTTGATTGGAAAACTATTAGATTCTCTGCTGAAATAGTACCCTTACACCTACCTGAAAGGTTTACCTCCTTTGCTTTGAGATCTCCATCTATAATCCCAGTCTGTCCAATTACTATCTTCTCACTTGCTTTGACTTTGCCCTTTAGTTTCCCGTCAATTCTAACTGATCCGTTAACCACAATACTACCTTCGACTTCAGTACCTCTATGAAGAACATTCATTATAGCGTCCTTATTCATGATTACCTCCTGATTGGTAAATAGTTCATTGGATTCACCCACTTACCTTGCATCTGTATAGCATAGTGTAGGTGGGGTGCTTCACTTCGGCCTGTGTTCCCACTTAAAGCGATAATGTCTCCCTTTTTAACCTTGGCACCTTTCTCTACAAGATTCTTGCTGTTATGTCCATAAAGGATCAGGAACCCTTCTTCATTATGAATTTCTATTGTCTTACCTAAGTACTGATGATCACCTGAGAAAGAAACTACCCCTTCCATAGTTGAGAATAATGAGGTCCCTTCTTTAAGACTTATATCAATAGCCTTGTGATCTTCTGAGAAGACTTTGCTTATCCATCCGCCTTTACAAGGCATAATATTAGGTACAAACTCGCGTAACTGCCTTGCCTCTTCTTCCATTGTTCCTTCATTTGAATTTTCTATTCTTCTTGAGTGAAGGTTGTTATTTTCTTCTTCACTTACTTCGTTTGGAGAGATATCAAGTTCTAAAGCCTCATTTAATTTGCCGGATAGCATATAGAATTTCCTGATTTCCTGTGAGAGATATTCGATCTCCTTTTGTCTTTTTTCGAGCTGTTCTACCTCCCTTTTCATAAGGGTGTATTGGATGTTCTTTAGATATACTTTACCAATGTTCACACCGAAATAAATCAAAGCCCCAATAATGACAGCTACAAGAATGGTGAATAACAAGAGTGTCCTGAGGTTTATGTTTAATTGTTTTATCTCTCCTTCTGAGGGAATGATTTGTATAGTATATTGTTTCACCAGTCCTTCTAGTTCTTGATTAGGGAGAATTCAGTTGATTCTCTGTTAATTTTACTCATAATCCCCCCTTATAATATCGTAGATCCTCTCTAAGTCTTCATCCGAATAGAACTCAATTATTAATCTATTTCTTTTCTTTCCCAAGTTTATTTTAACTTTGGTATTAAATAATTCTATTAATTCTTCTCTAAGGCTTTGATATTTCAAAGGCAGTTCTTTCTTTTTTCTTTCAGATACTCTTAAGGTGGCTTTTTCAACCTCACGGACAGTCTTTGAACCATTTATTATTTTTTTCAATTCCTCTATAATCTTATCTTCATCCTCAAGAGTGAGGAGAGCTCTTGCATGTCCCTCGGTTATCTTTCCCTTAAGTAAGGCTTTCTTCACCTCGTTTGGAAGAGAGAGTAATCTCATCTTGTTAGTGATGGTGGAGCGTGCCTTTCCAACCTTCAGAGCGATTTCCTCCTGAGTAAGGTTGAACTTCGTGTTTAATTTTTGATACGCATTAGCCTCTTCTAATGGATTAAGGTCTTCTCTCTGAATATTTTCAATTATTGCAAGTTCTAGGACTTCTCTATCAGAAAGACTCTTGATGACTGCGGGAATCTCAGTAAGGTTTGCTCTCTTTGCTGCCTCAAAGCGTCTGTGGCCATAAACCAGTTCATAACCTTCGTCAGCGCTTCTGACAAGTACAGGCTGAAGAACTCCCTTATCCTTGATTGAGGATACAAGGCCCTTTAAAGCTTCTTCATTTATTTCCTGTCTCGGCTGGAGTGGAGAATGGAATATCTTATCCAGAGGTATTTTGTCTTCGGATGTTTTCGGGATTAAGGCGTCAAATCCCCTGCCAAGTGCCTGTCTTCCCATTTCTTTCCATTACCTCTTTTGCCAGTTCCCTATAAGTATTAGCACCTCTTGAGCGGTAATCGTATGCAAATATATGCTTCCCGTAACTGGGTGCTTCTGCAAGTTTTACATTCCTCGGAATTATAACCTTATATACCTTATCTCCAAAATATTTCTTGACCTCTTCTGTAACTTCATGAGAGAGGATTAATCTGGTGTCATACATTGTAAGTAGGACACCTTCAATTGTGAGACGGGAATTCAATTCACGCTGGATGCTCCTTATAGTGCTTAATAATTTGCTTAAGCCTTCCATTGCATAGAATTCAGCCTGAATAGGTATTAGAACAGAATCAGATGCAACAAGAGTATTTACGGTAAGTAATCCAAGGGAGGGGGGAGCATCAATCAGGATGAAATCATATTCACTTTTTAAGGACATTATCTTACGCTTAAGTTGCATTTCCCTTCCTTTGGTTTCTACCAGTTCTATCTCAGCTCCCACTAGGGATATATCAGAGGCAATAAGTTTGAGATTCTCTATATGGGTAACCCGGATGACCTCTCTTGGGTCGGCCCCTTTAATAAGGACATCATATACTGAAGGGTATATATTGGAGAGCCCCAAACCGCTTGTTGCGTTTGCCTGGGGATCCATATCGACAATTAAACATTTTTGTTCATAGTATGCAAGAGCTGCACCAAGATTTATTGCTGTGGTTGTCTTCCCAACCCCACCCTTTTGATTGACAATGGAGATGGCTTTCCCCATCCTATTCGAGAACCTCCGCAACAGAGTGAGATGAGAAGAATATTAGTTTATTGCCTTCCCGAGAAACTACTATCTTTGTTCCCTTTTCCCACTTACCTTCAAGAAAATCTTCTGCGAGTTTATCCTCAAGGTATGTCTGAAGTACTCGTTTCAGTGGCCGTGCCCCATATTCCGGATCAATTCCCTTTTCAATTAAGAATTCCTTTGCTTCCTCTGTGAGAGATATCTCATAACCTTTCTCCTCTACTCGCTGTTTTATTTCTGTAAAGAATATCTCAACTATCTTTTTCATCATATTATTATCTAAGGAGTGAAATACTACGGATTCATCAATTCTATTCAGGAACTCAGGACTGAATGTATTTTTGATTTCTTCCAGGAGGTAATCCTTCATTTCTTTATAATCTGATTCCCTGTCAGTCTTTTGGAATCCCAAATGGGCTCCTCTCATTATATTCTTGGTTCCAATATTAGAAGTCATTATGATTACTGCATTCTTGAAGACAACCTTCCTGCCATAAGCATCAGTTAGAATTCCATCATCAAAAACCTGAAGAAGTATATTATATACATCGGGATGAGCCTTTTCTATCTCGTCTAAGAGTATAACGGAATAAGGACGTCGTCTCACTGATTCAGTCAATATTCCACCTTCTTCATATCCAACATAACCAGGAGGAGCTCCAATGAGTTTGGATACATTAAAGCGTTCCATAAATTCACTCATATCAAAGCGAACGAGAGCTTCTTCAGTGTTGAAGAGGAATTTTGCCAGTTGTTTGGCAAGTTCTGTCTTCCCGACGCCTGTAGGACCTAAGAATAGAAAAGCACCGAGGGGCCTTCTGGGATCTCTCAAGCCTGCCCTCCCCCTTCTTATTGCCTTTGCTACAGCTCTCACTGCCTCATTCTGTCCTACTAATCTCTTTTTTATTTCGTTTTCCATGGCAAGTAGTTTTTCTGCCTCTTCCTGTTTCAATTTTGCAATTGGTATGCCTGTCCATATAGATATTACTTCCCTTATATCCTCTTCCACAACTTTCCCTTTTTCTTCTGTTTCATTCTTTTCCAATTTGGCAGTTTCTTCTCTCAGTTTTTCTTCAATCTCATCCCTTCTATCTCTGAGTTCGATAGCAATTTCGTATTTCCCTTCCTCCCGGGCTCGTGTGAGTTCTTTTTTAACCTCTATCAATTCTTCTTCTAAGCCAATCAAACTGTCAGGAATCTTTGAATCCCTTAATTTAACTCTTGCACCGGTTTCGTCCATAACGTCGATTGCCTTATCTGGAAGATTTCTATCAGTTATATATTGATAAGAGAGCCTCGCAGCTGACTCAATTGATGATTCAGTATAGGTGATATGATGGAACTCCTCATATCTTTCTTTTATACCTTTA
>Ga0315541_1003830_pt1 | contig 11357 bp, 8 predicted proteins | sample SalMarSW160190MG_FD_203095 | JGI IMG/M metagenome (GOLD analysis project Ga0315541, IMG submission 203095) | Salt marsh sediment microbial communities from the Plum Island Ecosystem LTER, Massachusetts, United States - Salt Marsh Sediment SW1601-190 ...
CCAATCCACCGGAACAGCCGCATGATTTTGATAAGAATTGGCTGGTTGCCGTGGTGATTTTTATTTTATTGCTTATTTTTACCTATGCTACAAAGTATCCGGAAAGATTTCCCATAGGTTTTGGAATTGTGTATGCCGGAGCCGGGCTTTTTATTCTCGGTTTACTTGGGAAGGTCTTTGCAGAGGGTCCTTATATAGAGTATGACGACAGAAGAAACCAGTTTTTTTCGTTAATTCTTGCACTTATGTCTTTCGTTGCAATGTCTTATGGGGAACTTTTAAGCGGCTCTTGGCTCTGGATTCCGCCGAAGCAGGATGAGGTTCGGGTTTGTGCCTGGATTCTCTGTAAGCTGGCATTAGAGGAAAAAATGCCGATTCATCACAGCGATTCCGTCCGGAAACGCGTTTTGTATATTTTGTCCCGGCTGAAACTCGTCCAGATTAAAGAGAATATGCTTAAACTGACGCTAAAGGGACGGGATCTGGTTTTCAATGAGGCCGAAAATTGAATTTGGATATTCCGTATAAAACGCTTGAATCAACTTTGTGAGTTTTCGAATATTGAAATTCCCTCCATAATCGATTAGAATACTGCCGATATAGAGGAAGGAAACAGTACCGGTTTAAGACAGCAGACAGCAGTTCGCAGCCTGTAAATTCTGAATACAATTCGTAAGTCTTTTGCAGAAAAGAGTTCTTTCAGGAGCCTTGAGACGATATGATTACCGGCGGAAGGTTTATTATTCCAAGGTTGTATTATATAATAACGCCGCTGTTCATTCTGCTTGACTACTTTTGGGGTATTAATATCCGCGTGGCGATTCTGGATTCCGAGCCGTTATATAAGGGCCTTTATTATGGTTTTTGTGTTCTTTGCGGCGTTGTCGTATTTGTTGTCCCGCAGTGCGCACGCGTTGTGACTCTTTTTGAAAGTAGTATTATTTTTGTAATGACGGTTATAGGTTTGTTTATACCTTATGCCCGGGCGATTTCACAGATGGATGATATCTTGAATTCGGATATTTCGACTGCATGCATAGTCGAACCTCCGCATATCGTGAATCTTGTTCTTGCCGGAGTCGTGTCGCTTTTTACATTGAAAATGAACCTTAAGGGATTTGGAATGTTCGGTAATTAACCCTCTACAATTCTGTTTTGTTATGGAAAAAAATGTCGAGTAATTCAAAAAGTACATTATACAAATGTTGGTGCAAAGCAACTAACCGAGAAATTGGGGAGCCTCGTTATTCATACAATTGGCTTTTTTCCCGGCGGGCGTGGTTTAAGGTTTTTTCCGATAGAATTGAATGTGGTCACTGGTGTATTCCTTTTTCGGATGTTACAGAAGTGGTTGTTTTCCATACGAGGCAAATGTTACTTCCAGCAACAGTGTTACGAGTTCGCACACGTGTACACACATATCAGTTTGGATTTAATCCTTGGGCCAATCCGATAAAATATATATCAATTACTTATCGGGAGGAGCAGGTCGGGTTGAAATATTCGGTGTTCAGCATAGCTCTTAGGGTAGGAGTCGTTCTTTGCATACTATACTGGTTATGGACAAAAATAAATTAGCATGTTCGACCATCTGTTTATGTTGATCAGTGTTATTATAGATGATTTGATATATGTGAAATTTTTTAAGAGATTTTACTTGGCTATTGTCATATATAGGGTTTAATATGGGGACAAGAAAGTGAGGTCAATATGAATGGTATGCGGAAAGATAGTGTTTTGGATTCATTTAAAAATTCCCATTTTATGAAAATCCTGCTGATTGGTTTTTTGATTCTTTTGCTTCAGATACCGATTTACCAGATTCGCGAAGTAATTAAAGAGCGTCAGCAGACGCGCGAAGAAGCGGTCAAGGAAGTTACTGAAAAATGGGGCCGGAGTCAATCACTGGTCGGTCCGTCAATCATTGTCCCATATATTAACAGGTCCTCTGAGCCGAGTTCTTCAGGGCAGCGACGGTTTGGGCCAAGTGTCGAGTATGCGACTTTTCTACCGGAGGAATTAAAGGTTTCGGGAAAGCTCGAAAGCCAGTTGCTGCACAGGGGGATATATGAGATACCTGTTTACAGGATGTCCGTCGATATGATCGGCCGTTTTTCCTGTCCGGACTTCTCGGAGTGGGCAGTCGAGCCTAATGACATTCTCTGGGACCGGGCATATTTGTCCATGCGTATTACCGATGCGTGGGCGATGACGAAGTCACCGAAGCTTTTATGGAATGGCAGGCAACTGGATTTTCTGCCGAGTTCCGGCGAATACGGGAAAAATTACGAGGGAATTCACGTCAAACTGGCGGATGATTTGAATGGTGACAGCTTTAATTTCTCATTTTCGCTGGAGCTTAACGGAAGTGTCGGCGCATTTTTCGTTCCGTTCGGGCGAGATACCGAAGTGCGGATCGATTCGGATTGGAATTCGCCGAGTTTCCAGGGAACGTGGCTTCCGAAAAACCGTACGGTCGGCAGTGATGGATTCGAGGCTACCTGGAATGTCCCTTTTTTAAGCAGGAACTATGCCCAAAAGTGGCTAAATTCGGCAGGTATGGAACAGGACGTATTCGAATCGAAATTCGGAGTGGAAATGATTTCTCCGGTCGATCATTACAGAATGTCGCAGCGAAGCGTCAAGTACCAGATTCTTTTTCTTGTTCTTACCTTTGCCACATTGTGGCTTTTCGAGGTCCTGGCTAAAATTCGCGTTCACCCCGTGCAGTATCTGCTTATCGGCGTCGGGATGTGCCTGTTTTACCTGCTTGAGCTGTCACTTGCTGAACATTTCGGATTTATCCGGTCGTATATGATCGCCAGTGCGGCGATTATTATCCTGGTCACTTTATATTCCGCGGCCGTTTTGAAAACAAGCAAACGTGCGATCATCGTCGGGCTGGTCGTGACATTATTGTATATCTATCTTTATGTCCTTTTGATGATCGAGGATTATGCCCTTTTGGCTGGTTCCATTGGTTTGTTTATTTCATTGGCGGCGATCATGTTCTTGACAAGAAAAGTGAACTGGTACTCCTTGACCGATATTATCATTGCCGGGACGCAGTCGGAGGATAAGCAGCAATAGAATATAACCGGCTTTGCAAAACGGCGGAGCCATATTATGCAGATGGAAAGCCAAAGAAGATACCGGACGTTCCTGATTGTGCTGGTTTATCTGATAGTAGCAATTTACGGCGTCGGTCTAAGTTATTCGTTTGAGGTAAATCAGAGAGATTTTTTGTATTCGGTTATTATTGCTTTCGTTCTTACCCAAATTTGTATCGTTGACGGCAAAATCTCCGGAAATCCTTTACTTCCCAATACCTATTGGCTGGTTTTAATACTTTTTCCGGTTGCTGTCCCTGTGCTAATTATTAGAGCACACGGCATAAAAGGAGCAGGTATCCTTATCATTCACTTACTCGGTTTAATATTTGTTTGGATCGTGACATTGCTGATTACGAATTATTTTTTATACGGCACTTTTTTCCCGTCCGGTTTTTAACGGCACGCTGCAGCGACCGATTGCAGACGATTTATATTGTTCAACATGCAGTTTATTGTGTTTTGCCTCTTAGGCACTTCGGCCTTCTTCAGTGCGGGCTTCGGTCTTCTGTCCTCCGTTTTTTGTACTATTGGACCCGCTTGAACTGCACGCGGTCAAGCTCGACGTTCGGCTCGGCGTAGGTGATAATGATATCGCATGGGCCGTCGGCCTGGTGTGTATAAGCAACATATTCCAGGGTTGAAACAATGTCACCCGGGCTTTCCATCCACATCCGCTGTTCCGCGTTGCCGCCGACTTTCATGAAGAAGGCGTCCTCATCGTAAGACGGCCCCAGGCCATAGACTATTATCTCGTAGCCGCCTTTGCTCAACCGGATAGTCACCTCGGCCTTGGCTTTTTCATCCTGCAGCACAACACTTTTTTCGCCGCTTGCTCCTTCGAGCTCCAGCACCTTGGCGCCGGTCAGATCGAATTCTTCGGCCTCCACGAAGAAAGTGTCCTTATCGACCGTATGTATTACCGGTTTTTCCATACCGGCACAGCCGGCAAACAGCAGGGAAATCATCGAAACTATCATCCACTTTGTGTTCATAACTATTACTCCTTTATTAGTTACAGATGCGGTAATCAATTGCTGTTTACGTTTTTTTCATGCCGGGAGGCAAATCGATTCCGACATGGCCCTCTGCTTCTTTGAATTCTCTGATTATCCTGACCGCCGTTTGAGGATCGTCCGCCATTGTAAAGACGTCAAGGTCTTCGGGGGAAATGTATTTATGCTCGCCTAACATTTTGGTTTTAATCCAGGAAGTCAGGCCCTCCCAGTATTCGCTGCACATCAAAACAACGGGAAATGATGCCTGCTTGAGGGTTTGAATCAGGACCAGTGATTCGAAGAACTCGTCCATCGTGCCGTAACCGCCGGGGAAAACGATGAAGCCGTGAGCGTACTTGAGGAACATCACTTTGCGAACGAAGAAATATCGAAAATGCAGCGACAGATTCTGGTAATCGTTCGGAATCTGTTCCATAGGCAGCTCGATATTCAGGCCGATACTTTTTCCATCCGCATCTGCGGCGCCTTTATTGGCCGCTTCCATAATTCCGCCTCCGCCGCCTGTGATTACTGCAAAGCCGGCCTTCGCCAGATCAAATGCGGTCTGTTCGGCGAGTTTGTAATATTTTTCGTCGGGCTTGGCGCGGGCCGAGCCGAAAATGGAAACTGCCGGACCGACTGTGGCAAGCTCCTCGAAGCCTTCTGTGAATTCGGCCATAACTCTGAATATCCGCCAGAGGTCCTTTACCGGGCTTTCAATACTTTCTATCATACGTTCTCCTTATTCGCAGGACAAAAACCTGCTTTCTGTCATCTGTCTTCTGTCATCCGTCATCTGTCATCTGTCTTACCACAAGTCCGGATTATTTGCCGATGGACAATATTGTGCAATCGGGCAGGCCGGGCAATCAGGCTTGCGGGCTTTACAGATATTTCGCCCGTGAAAAATCAGCAGATGGCTGAATAATGTCCAGTCCTTTTTTGGGACTATTTCGGCCAAATCGAACTCCAACTTTACCGGGTCGCTGTTCTCGGACAGCCCTAACCTGCGGCTCAGGCGAATCACGTGCGTATCGCAGGTTATTCCCGGGATGCCGAACGCGTCGCCGAGAACGCAGTTTGCCGTTTTCCTGCCCACCCCGGGAAGTGTCAGGAGCTGTTCCATCGTATCGGGGACTTTGCCTTTGTACTGCTCGTCGATTTTCGAGCAGGCCGCCTTAATGTTTTTTGCCTTATTTCGGAAAAAGCCTGTGCTTTTTATGTCTGACTCGATTTGTGCAATATCGGTTTTGGCCCAGTCTTTCGGGGATTTATATTTTTTGAACAACTCTTTCGTTACCATATTGACCCGCACATCCGTGCATTGTGCCGAAAGAATCGTTGCAATCAGTAATTCCAGCGGATCTTTGAAATTAAGGGCGATTTTAGCACCCGGATATGTCTTTTTCAGGATCGGCCAAATCTTTTTGACCCGCTCTCTTGGGGAGTCCATACGGACGGCAGCTTCCTTTTTGCTCACTTTTATCGACTTTTTCTTCACGAATAATATCCTTCGTAATTCAAATTAACCGTTTCTTGCTGTCATACCCGCGAAGGCGGGTATCCATACATGATATCATAGCAGTGGACTCCGCCATTGGGTGTCCCTGATGGGACTGCTTTCGCAGGAATGACAAGAGTCACAAATCTTAATCATTATTAGCATTATTCGCAAAAGTCTAAAATATATATCTCAAACGGGCAATCAAAAACTAAATCCGTTTATCAATGCCCCGGAACTTGTAAAAATTGGCTTCCCTATGGGATAAATTGTTTTGCATTTTTTCCCTCTGAATCCATAAGTTTAGGATTTAGGATTTAGAATTTCGAGTTTCCGGCCGAAGGCCGGTGAATTGGGTTTGTTTTTTCAGTCCCCCAAAGTCGCAAAATTCAACCTATTTACTTGTCCTAAAAGATGTTACGCCAATTTGGGACCAACCTAAATTGGCTTTGTTTTGCATTTTTTTATCCCCCTCAAGCTGGCTTGAGGGCTAAATATGGAATGTTTATGTTAACTTTTAACTTTACACTTTGAACTTTTAACTTGCTCTGCCCTATCCGCTACACGCTACACGCTATTAATAATTTTACCCAAAAACCGCCTTAATACAACGAAAAACCCTGTTTTTAGGCGAAAAATGCCATAAAATTTAGGAGAAATTTTATGGCTCCCGTCGCCTAATTTTGTTTCACAAAATTGCGGGTGTTCCCCTTAAAGCGGTGTGCGTATCCGTTCTCCGCAGCAGCGCTGCTGCGAAGGATGAATTGCGTATGTCGAAAAGAAAAACCGGGGTCATTCCGAGCGGAGCGAAGCGGAGCCGAGGAATCCAATTAAACATGTCTTTGCGAGGCCCAAAGGGCCGTGGCAATCTTCCATGAAAAAAGCAAATATTTTTGTTATTCGAAGATTGTTTTATTACGTTCGCTCTGTGGTTGCCACACGCGGTGTGTTCAATAAAAAATAATTGTCTTAAATGCCATATAGATTTATTTTTCATCAAGAAGTAACAATGTTTCTTTAATAAAGTGAGCTGGAACGACGATGGCAAGATGAAGTTCTTCATTATTTTTTGTTATCAATCCTGCAACGAATTGGATTGTTTTTCCCAAGTGTATATTTCCTCCATATGATCGAGATTTATCTACGAAGTAGACAGGGCCCCCACTATTTCCCGGAAAAATCTCACGATCATATAAGAATGATTTTATTTCATTTGCTGGTGTCAATGGATAAGATGCAATTTTTCCGCTACGTAAGATTGAGAAACCATAAATATTAGCATTTTTTGCATGAGGATAACCCAAACATAGTAGTTCGTCTCCTGGATGAATTTCATATTTTTCTATCATTTCATCATCTGCTAACAAATCAGTTGAGAGTAATGGTATTTCTTCATTAAGTTTAGAGACGAAAGAAGGTAAGTCTATTTTCATGACAGCTACATCTACAGTCGGATGTCTGACCCAAATAGGTTCTTTCCTATTGCGAATTTGTATTGTGTGAGTTCTCTTTTTGTATTTGCCATCGGCCGTTTTTTCCCTCAAATCAATAATAGCTGTTTCTCCTGCGATTCCTTCTAAAAGATGTGCAGCGGTTACCATAACGAAATGGCCCTTTTCTGGTATGTTTTTATCTGGAATTCCCATCATAAAAGCCGTTCCGACCAGTAATTGATTAGGCTCTCCGGTTGGTCCTACTATTCTATATGTGTAATGCATAAGTGTAGTATTTATCTCGAATCCAAATATATTAGAGCTTAAATATAATATTATTCCAATAATGTTAATAAAAAGTTTTTTTCTTAGCATAATTTTATCCTTATGAAAATTAAACATTTAACCATTTGATAATATGTAATTGAAAATAACTTCTATGCTTATTGTAACTCTCGCGACAAAATGAATCTAACATTGAAATTGAGATCAGGCAAGCATAAAAGTTAAATAGTGAATTAAAGATTGCTGCTTCGGCCTTGCTCAGGGCAGGCTACTTCTTCGCAATGACATGGAACTGGTGGGGCGTCCTCGACACTTCGGCCTTGCTCAGTGCAAGCTCCACTCAGGACGGCGTTTTAACAAAGCGAAGGGTATGGATTACGAAAAAATAGATTCTTCGACTCCACTTCGTTCCGCTCAGAATGACAGTATGCTCTTTAAAAACAGACTGTCACTTTAGTCACTTTAGTAACTTTTAACTTCAGTGCACTTTAGCCACTTTTAACTTTAGTCACTTTTTAGGGGGTGTTTCCAACTTTTCCAGTTGCTGTTTTAGCTCTCGGGCGAAAAAGATTCCGCGCCATTTGAGGGGTTCCTCATTACCGGGGATAAAGAGCATGCTTACCGGCACTCCGGGCTCGTTATAGATTTGCTGTAATGCGATTGTCGCAGGGAAGCTTTTTTCCGTTGTGTCGGCTTTTATTGCCAAAACATCTTTTTGTTCTATGAGCTCGGCGATATTTTTGCGGGAGTAGACGGTTTTTTCCACTGTCTGGCAACTCAGGCACCAATCAGCGGTAAATTTAATCAGGACGGGACGCTGTTGTTCGATAGCGGTCTGGATTGTTTGGTCATCGTAACTTTGCCAGTCGATAAGCTCATCGGCCGGTGGAGATAAAAATGTCCAGCCTGCGCTGAGAGCCAGCGCTACGGCCGTAATCCGCACGAGCCATTTTTTCGCCGGCTTCGTTCCGAAGCTGACCCATGTCCCCCACATCCAGGTGCAAAATGACAGTATGACAGCAAAGTACAAAACGCCGCTTATTCGTGTTTCCGGCAGGGCGTTCACAAGTTTTACGGCGATAACCAGCAGCACAAAACCGATACCCTGTTTGAACATCTCCATCCATCGTCCCGGTTTGGGCAGGTGGTTAAGAAGTCCCGGTATCGATGTCAGAACCGCGTACGGCAGAGCCATCCCTACACCGATAACCATTATTGCAAGAGTTGCCGGGGCCAAAGGCTGCGATTGCGCCCAGGCAAAGGCGGCAGCCAAAATCCCGAAGCTGCAGGGAGTGCTCAATATCGCCGCCAAAAATCCCATCCCCACCGATGAAAAATATCCCCTGCCGGAAGTTTGTTTACTTGAAATCGCGGCCGGTACGGTAATCGTGAATACGCCGAACATAAACATCGCCAGCAGGACGAGTATTAGTGACATTGTGGCGACGAAGGCCGGGTTGCGAAACTGGTCGCCCCATTGCAGGACCGTACCGTAAAAGACCTGTAGAATAATATTAGCGCCGGCGAGAAGTGCGAAGAACAATAATATCCCCAGACAAAAAGTCAGTCCCAGCGCAGCGGATACGCCGCGGCTTTGTTTTGCCTGGTTGACAATGCGCATTACTATAAGAGGCAGTACAGGCCAGACGCAGGGCATGATGTTCAGAATCAATCCCGCTAAAAATGCAAGCCCTAAAGCGAGCCATATCGGCTGGGTCAAACTTACTTTCGATTCTTCGTCCCCGGCGGAACTTTCAAGACTTACTTGCGCCCATGATTCGCGCCCGCTCCAATCGAGTTTTGTGCGGAGCGTTTTTTCAAATGGTTGCAGGCATAGAACGCTCGTACAGGCGAGCCCGGTGATGGTGACGTCGGCTTCGCCGGAAGTTTTTTCCGGATCTTTTACAGCCTGGATAGGGATAAATACGTTGAAGTTTCCGACATAAACCTCGACTTTTTTGCCCAAGGGATCAGTAAAGGTGCCCCATTTCGGGAACATCGCCGGGCCGAATTCGAAATTATCCGATTTTGCCTGTACTTTCAGCTTGAAACCGGGAGCCGGGGCAGTTTCGGATTTTGCATAATAGTGCAGGTCGTCGGTGCCTTCGAATATAACTGCTATACCGGTGTCCGAATCCATACGGGCGGGTACGATGCGTGCCGATGAATATTCCTGCTCGTATCTTGCCAGCTCAACGCTTGTATTAGGATCGACATGGATTATCGCATTTGGAGTATTTGCATCTTGTCCCCATACCGGGCAGATTATGCCGAAGAGGCACGCAAACCATACTGTGATGAAAAGAAATGTACTTTTCAATTTTGTCGAACTTTCATCCCGCATGATAGTTCAGAAGCAATAACAAAAAGGAAATAAATTTAGTTGGTTGACTGCTCTTGCTGTTGTTCCTGCCCGGATTCGGGCTGCTGGTTCTTGGCCTGTTCGGCAGCCAGCAAATCGGCGACCGTAGGCTTATCCAGAGAACCACCTTCCAAAATTATTTCAACATCATCGGCATCGAGAGTTTCGTATTTCAGCAGCGCCTGGGCTATTCCCTCGAGCTTGTCTTTGTTTGCTTCAATTAATTCCTTTGCTTTTTGACGTGCTTCTTCTGTAATTTTCTTTACTTCGTTGTCAATGGCTTCGGCGGTTTTTTCCGAATATTCTTTCTCACCCGGCATCATGTATATCATTTCCTTGAGAGCCGAGTCCTGCCCATAGCTGATAAGACCCAGATCGTCGCTCATCCCCCAGGCCAAAACCATTTGCTTTGCGATATTAGTGGCCTGCTGGATGTCGTTTTGTGCGCCGCTCGAGATGTCATCGCAGAATATTTCTTCCGCAATGCGTCCCCCGAAGCAGACCTGTAAAAGTGCCATACAATATCTCTTGGTGAATATTGTCCTGTCTTTTTCCGGCAGGGCGAACGTTGCACCGCCCATCGGCCCGCGAGGGATAATGCTGACCTTGTGCAGCGGGTCCGCATCTTTTATCATGGATTGGACCAGCGTATGACCCGCCTCGTGATAGGCGGTTATTTCTCTTTCTTTTTTATCGATGACCCTGCTCTTTTTCGCTCTTCCCCATCGGACTTTGTCACGTGCTTCTTCCAGGTCGGCCGTTTCTACGGAGTCTTTATTCGCCATCGTTGCCGCAAGAGCGGCTTCGTTGATAATCGCCGCCAGGTCCGCGCCGCTGAACATGGGCGTTCCGCGGGCAAGTCTTTCGAGATTGGCGTTGGTGCTTAATTTTACTTTCTTGGCGTGCACTTTCAAAATATCGACGCGTCCTTTCAGGTCCGGCAGCGGCACAAAAATTTGCCTGTCGAATCGTCCGGGACGTGTGAGGGCGTGGTCCAGGATATCGGCGCGGTTTGTCGCCGCAATTACTATCACCTGGTCGTTCGTGTCGAAGCCGTCCATCTCCACCAGGATGGCGTTGAGTGTTTGTTCCCGCTCGTCGTGTCCGCCGCCGACAAAACCGGCGCCGCGTTTTCGCCCGATCGCATCGACTTCGTCGAGGAAAATAATGCACGGCGAGTTTTCTTTGGCCTGTTTGAACAGGTCCCGGACGCGCGAGGCTCCGACCCCGACGAACATCTCGACGAAGTCACTGCCGGATATGCTGAAGAAGGGGACATCGGCCTGTCCGGCGATGGCCTTTGCCAGCAAAGTTTTGCCGCATCCGGGCGGGCCGACAAGCAAAACGCCGCGGGGGATTCTGCCGCCAAGCCGCTGGAATTTCTTGGGATTTTTTAAAAATTCGATGATCTCGGCGACTTCTTCCTTCGCTTCCTCCACGCCGGCGACGTCCGCAAAGGTCACTTTTACCCGGTCTTTTCCGTGCAGTCTGTGTTTGCTTCGGCCGAACGACATCAGCATCCCGCCGGCCCCGCTGCGAAGGTTCCGGAAAAAGATAAAATAGAAGAATGCGCCTATCAGCAGAAGCGGGAACAGGTATTGTAAAAAGATATAGAGCAAGACGCGCTGCGGTAGATATTCGTACTCGACACCGTTCTTTTTCAGCATC
>Ga0315541_1003831_pt1 | contig 11356 bp, 11 predicted proteins | sample SalMarSW160190MG_FD_203095 | JGI IMG/M metagenome (GOLD analysis project Ga0315541, IMG submission 203095) | Salt marsh sediment microbial communities from the Plum Island Ecosystem LTER, Massachusetts, United States - Salt Marsh Sediment SW1601-190 ...
TTAGTGACAAGACGGAGTTGCTCGGCTGCCGTTTCGACGTTGCCTTTATCCAGTGCATCTTCAAAGTGTTTGATTTGTGTTTTAACCTGGCTTTTGCGCGCCCGGTTTATCGTCCTGCTTTTTGTGTTCTGTTTTGCTCTTTTTTTCGCCTGTAACGAATGTGCCACAGTATTCTCCTAAAACTTACTTATATTTCTCAATACTTACTGAGAGGTTGGTTCTGTTTTATTGCTTCTTAATTTGTCAACTCGCTGGCTGACATCTTTATATCCAAAGTCGGCCTGGGCGATTCTTCTATAAATATCCAGGGCTTTTTGCATATCACCCTGCTGTTCGTAAGCCAGCGCAAGATTATACCGTAATTCTTTGCCGATTGCATCATCTTTTATTTCATGGGATTCTATTGCCTGGGAGAAAACGTCGATTGCATCGGCAAGCCAGCCTTTCATGGAAAAGCAGAAACCAATTTTATTCAGCGCTGCGATTTTCCGCCTCGGGTCTTTCTGTGCTTCCTGGAACAAAGGTATGGCTTCGTTGTATTGTTCATTCCTGACCAGACGAATGGCGTATTCGTATTTAGCTCCAATGTCGGTCGGATAGTTCTGCACACAAAGCTTGTAATGTTCCAATTCCATACTGTTTAATTGTGCCGATAGCTGTTCAGTTGGGGCCTTGGCCTGCGCATCGCCGGGATTAGTATTAAGAGCGGCTTTTGCTTCTTTTAATTTCCTCTTGAGCTGTTTAATCCTGAGCAGACCCGCCCGCCGCTTGAAACTAAAATCGTTTCTGGTTTTGTACGTATTTTCCAGCAGTGCGATCGCATCATTTTCGGCCTGATCGGTTTCCAGACCCGAAAGGGCATCGGCTAATTCGAATATATTTGCCGGCAGTTCCGGATTCTGGGCTATTTTTTTTCTTGCGTCTTCAACCGCTTTGACGCGGTAATCCTCGGTTTTAATAACGCCGGCCTGGGCTTGGAGTTTCTCCTGGCTCTCACGGTTTTTGATGGATTTCCTGAAATCCCCCTCGCCGTCATATTTACCCCTGGCCATAGTCAGTTCGGCTGAGAGATTCTTGTACTCATCTGACAATGCCCCGTCATCAGGTCGAAGTCTAACGGCCCGCTGAAGCGCAGCGATGGCTTTATCGAATTGGCCAAGGGTACTATAGGCATCTTTTAAAAGGAGATATGTTTGAGCAGATGGATTCTGGGAAGCGTTGATGGTTTGAAAAATCAGATTGGCAATCCAACCGGCTGTTTTGTCATAGCCGCCGGCCAGCGCTGCCTTCAGCATCGCCTCGGCGTACGGAATATGGCCGGGGTCTTTCGTTAAAAGGTATTCGGCATTAAGCATCTGCTCCAGCGGGTTTTTGCCCCGCAAACGCTTAACTCGCTCCATCATCGTGGGCTTTTTATTATCGGATCCCTGCCGATGCAGAGCTAATTCGGCCAGCGGAAGATGCCCCTCTTTAAGCGCATCCGGGGCATATCGCAGACCCTGGAGGTACATATCGATGGCGTAATCGTAATTTCTCGTCTCAGCAACCTTCCCGGCTTTATCAAAAAAAGCTCTGGCTTTGGCGGCTGCCTGGCTATCTTCTGCTGGCATAAGTTCTTACCAAATGAGTGTTTCTTACATTACTCGACCGGCATATAGTAGTCATCGGCTAAAATTTGTCAACAAATAAATACTTGTGTAAAAAGTAAAGCTGTGTTATAAAAATCCCGAACGCATTATTCTGTGTTGGGAATCCTGAAAGAATCTGAGCAAAGTCCGATTATGGAGAAATTGATATGATAAATGCTCTTGAACAATATGATCCGCAGATTTGTGAGCTTATACGACAGGAAGCGGCACGCCAGAGTGGCTCAATCCGTCTGATTCCCTCGGAAAACTATGTATCCAAAGCAGTTATGCTGGCCAGTGGGAGCTGCCTGACCAACAAATATGCCGAGGGCTACCCCGGCAGACGATACTACGAAGGCCAGCAGGTGACTGATCTTATCGAAAGAATGGCTCAGGAGCGGGCGAAGAAATTATTCAAGGCCGACCACGCGAACGTCCAGCCCTATTCGGGCTCGGTAGCGAACCTTGCGGCCTATGCCGCCCTGATAAATCCCGGCGATACGATTATGGGAATGTCTCTTTCTCACGGCGGGCATCTGACGCATGGCTGGAAGGTCTCGCTAACCAGCAAGTTCTACAATTCCGTGCCGTATCCTGTGAATACTGATACAGGCATGCTGGATTTCGACCTGATTGAGGAGCTTGCGAAGAAACATCGTCCGAAAATAATTATCTCCGGTGCCACTGCGTATCCGAGGGAAATAGACTTTGAAATCTTCAGTCAAATTGCTAAAAAAGTCGATGCTTACCTGGTCAGCGATATAGCCCACATTGCGGGTCTTGTTGTTGCCGGCATTCACAAAAGTCCGGTTCCCTACGCCGATGTTGTCTCAACTACGACACATAAAACGCTTCGGGGCCCTCGCGGCGGGATGCTGCTGTGTAAGGAAGAGCACGCAAAAAAGGTGGACAAGGCAGTTTTCCCCGGCCTGCAGGGAGGGCCGCATATGCATACAATGACCGCTATCGCCGTGGCAATGGCCGAGGCCGATACCCCGGAATTCGTCGCCTACGCAGAGCAAATAGTCAAAAATGCAAAAGCCATGGCGGAAAAGCTGCTGGAATATGGCTTCGATCTCGTAACCGGCGGGACGGACAATCATCTAATCTTAATCGATTTGAGAAAGAAAAGCATACCCGGCAAGAAACTCGCGAAGGCCCTGGACAGGGCTCGAATTGTCTCGAATTACAACACAATACCCGGCGACCCGGCGCCGCCGATGAATCCGAACGGATTGCGTATAGGCACGCCGGCTATTACCTCTCGCGGTTTCAAACAGGAGCAAGCGAAGCAAATTGCCGATTTCATAAATACAGTCGCTGAAAACATCGACAATGAATCGGTCATCGAAAAGGTCGGAAAAGAAGTCCTGCTGCTGTGCTCGCAGTTTCCCGTGCCGGAGCACTTTATCATACCGAATAAAAATAACAAATAGCCTACAGCAATAAACAAAACCGGGACAGTAATGGAGCAACCAATTCGTTTGTAAGTTTTAAGCTTCATAAGTGAATGATTTGGGACATTTAAAAGCTCCAAGACTCATTCTGTTTTCGGCACTAATTCGATTTCCAGGTTGCTGGTACTACGTTGGGAGGATTTTTACTATTCGCTGTTGTCGAGGATTGTCATGAATGCTTCCTGCGGTATCTGGACGTTTCCGACGCTTTTCATGCGTTTTTTGCCTTCTTTTTGTTTCTTGAGCAGTTTCATCTTTCGCGTTACATCTCCGCCGTAAAGCTTTTGTGTCACGTCCTTGCGGAAGCCTTTGATGGTTTCTCTTGCGATGATCTTGCCGCCTATGGTAACCTGCAGTGGAATTTCAAACTGGTGCCGGGGAATCGCTCTTCGAAGCTTTATAATCAGCTTACGGCCTCGAATCTCTGCTTTGCTGCGATGGACAATCAAACTTAACGCATCGACCGCAACCGAATTTACAAGAATGTCAATTTTGACAAGGTCACTAGCCTCGAAACCCATAAACTCGTAATCCATCGTTGCATACCCCCGGCTGATGCCTTTAAGAAGATCGTAAAAATCGTATACGATCTCGGCGAGCGGAGCTTTGTACTCAAGTATTACCCTGGTGGTGCTCAGGTAATCGGTCTTTATGAGCTTGCACCGCCTGGATTCCGTGAGTTTCATAACTGCACCGATTGTTTCAGTACCGGTAATTATCTCAAGGCGAACGAAAGGTTCACGAAGCTCTTCTATGTGATTTGGAGAAGGCAATTGACCGGGCGACTCTATTCTCTTGATTGCCCCGTCCTTCGTCAGGATCTCATAACTTACCGTCGGAGCTGTCTGAACAACCTCTATATCATTCTCGCGTTCCAGCCGTTCCTGGATTATCTCCATGTGCAGCAGACCGAGAAAACCGCACCGGAAACCAAAGCCGAGCGCAGGCGAATTCTGAGGACTGAATGAGAAGCTTGCGTCGTTAAGGGTAAGCTTGTCAAAGGCGTCCCTCAGTTTTGAATAGTCCGTATTTGTGCCGGGATAAAAATCCGAAAAAACCATCTGCATCGGTTTTTTATAGCCTGGCAAAGGTTTTAAAGCAGGTTCGGCATAATCTGTGATTGTGTCGCCTATCGTCACATCGGCCAACTCACGAATATTCGCGATAACATAACCGACCTCTCCAGTGCCGAGCTTGTCAACGGCAGTCATCTCAGGTACAAATTTCCCCAGTTCGGTGATGGTATAAGTTCTGCCGCTGCGCATAAAGCTGACCTTTTGCTTCATACTCAAGGACCCGGCGAAAACCCTTACGTAACATATCACGCCCTTGTACTGGTCGCAGTGACTGTCAAAAATTAATGCCGCCGTTGGTTCGTTGCTTTTATCCTGGGGTGCCGGGAGGAATGTCACTATCGCTTCGAGAAGCTCGCCGATTCCCGATCCGCTTTTTGCGCTTATCTTGAAAGACTCATTGGCACGGATCCCGAAAACATGTTCGATCTCTTCTGCCACCCGGTCGGGATCTGCTGCGGGCAAGTCAATCTTGTTGATTACACTTAAAAGTTCGACATTGTTTTCAATCGCCAGGTAGGCATTAGCCACGGTCTGTGCCTCGACACCCTGGCTGGAATCGACTACGAGCAAAGCACCCTCGCAAGCAGCCAGTGCCCTTGAAACCTCATAATGAAAATCGACATGTCCCGGAGTGTCGATCAAATTCAGCATATATGTTTTGCCCTGGTGCCGGTAATTCATCGTTACCGCCGAGGCCTTTATGGTTATTCCTCGCTCACGCTCGAGATCCATATTGTCAAGAAACTGATCGACCTTTTGACGGTTGGTAATCGTGCCGGTCAACTCGAGCATTCGATCGGCCAGGGTGCTCTTGCCGTGATCAATATGTGCTATAATCGAAAAATTTCGTATATGTTCCGTACTCATCTCGAAATTTACTAAAGTTGCCTCTTCAATCAATCCGGGTAAACTTGAGACTATTGCCGGTTATACGGGGATTAAATATTAAATTGAAAACGGGCTCCATTATTTCAAGGAGCCCGTTAGTTTTCCGGTGTTTAGCTTTAAATTAGCCGGGGATGACGTTAGTCGCACAAGGCCCTTTTTTGCCCTGCCCGATCTCGAACTCCACCTTCTGGCCCTCATCAAGAGAGGCGTAGCCGCTCATCTTGACTTCCGAATGATGAACGAACAAATCCTCGCCGGCGTCGTCGGGGGTGATAAATCCAAAACCTTTGCTTCCGTTAAACCATTTTACTGTACCTGTACTCACTACTATGCTCCTTTGGCCTACTAACGACCATAAATTTTGTCTCTCGGTTTTTTTAGGGAGAATATTCTTGAGAGACGTGAGAATATACTACACTGAATGCTATTATACTATGGGAACCAGACGGAGTTCAATAAAAATAAAAAAAATAATTTAGAAGTCGAGCGGTGGAATGGGTATACGGTGGATTAAATGTCAAAGCGAAACGGGCTCCGCTTCAGCGGAGCCCGTTGGTTTTTCGGCGTGCTGCTTTGGATTAGCCAGGGATGACGTTCGTCGCACAAGGACCTTTTTTACCCTCTCCGATCTCGAATTCCACCTTTTGGCCTTCATCAAGAGTGGCGTAACCTTCAATCTTGATTTCCGAGTGATGAACGAATAAATCCTCGCCGCCATCGTCTGGAGTGATAAACCCGAAGCCTTTTTTCCCGTTAAACCATTTTACTGTACCTGTACTCACTTCTGTGCTCCTTTGGCCGTTTAAGGCCGTTTATTTTGTCTCTCGGTTTTCTTTATGGAGAATATTCTTGAGAGACGTAAGAATATACTTCATTGGCACTAATACTACTATCATAACAGGCCAGTCACCAATAAAAATAAAAAAATACTGATAATCGAAAAAATAATTTGGGGCGAGGGGCTGGTGTTAGTTTTTGCTTGCCTGGATGTTCTGACGGGCAGATATCCTGCAATTATCTCATTATCACTGTAGATATCACCATTTTCGACAAATCTGGCTTTAATACATTTCTTGCTCCCAGGCCGTAAATAGTATAAAATATTTGTACGATTTACTTAATAAACCTGTCCCCAGTGCCATTATGAGCAAAGGAATCGGCTTTACTTTAATAGAGCTTCTGGTGGTAATTGCTATCATCGCGTTATTGATGGCTGTTCTGATCCCGGCTATGAACGGGGCGCGGGAACAGGGCAAACGTGCAGTTTGCCTCAACAATCTCAAGGGTCTCGTTTTGGCCTGGTTGATGTATACCGATGATAATGACAGCCGACTTGTCCGCGGCTTAGCCGGCGATGACGGATGGGTAAAGCTGCTGGGAACCCTGCCAAACGAAATGCCCGTCGAAGAACAGCTCGATGCCATAGAAAACGGCCTCTTATTCGAATATGCCAAAATGACCAAGCTGTACCGGTGTCCGGTCGCCGGGCGAGGTGAAATGCGGACGTACAGTATCGTCCATTCCATGAACGGAGCCGAATTCACCGGCAGCGGCGAAGTAAAAACGAAACTGTCGGAAATCAGGCGGCCCGGCGAAAGAATCGTTTTTCTCGATGATTATGGCGAAAACTGGGATGCCTGCTGGGCCATCTGGTATACGCAGCCGTCGTGGTGGAATCCGATCCCCATGCGTCACCATAAGGGCACAATCCTGGCGTTTGTCGAGGGGCATTGTGAATCGTGGGACTGGAGGGACCAGCGAACGATGGATTACGGCAACGAGCCCTGGGCCATTTCCGAAGCCGGAGCGGGAATAGACAAAAATCAGGCGGGCAACGTCGATATGATGAAATTGCAGAAAGCAGCCTGGGGGGCCCTGGGATACGAACCTTAAGGCGTATGAAGATTAGAAAAATATGAAAATGTCGCCAAGTCGATAAATGTCCCGAATTAAGTTACTACAATATTTGTGTTTAAATCATAATATAGAACTTAACTTTCCCGGATATATTTAATATCTTATTAAAAGCAAAGCTCAGTGACGTTTCTGAGTAGAAAGATAGTGAAGTTCTAATGTATGGAGAAAGCAACATGAGTAGTATCCGAACAGCAACAGTCTTGGTCCTTTTGGCCGTCATTATCACCGGCATTTCGATGGCCAACAAACCCAATGTAGAAGACGGAATCAACATAACCGTTTCCCCAAGCACACTTATGTTAAGCCGTGACATTGCTTGTGTCACTGTTCATACCAATATTCCCATAGGATCGGTGGATAGAAGCTCGCTGCTGCTTTATGGAATAGAAGACACCGAGCCGATTGCCCCTTATTATACTAAGTCAGACTCCCTCGGCCATCTGGTCGCCAAGTTCGACGGTGACCTGGCGAGGACTATTGTTGAGCCGGGTCAGGTCATGTTGACATTAACAGGCCTTACTGTTGGGGACGAAATTTTCTCCGCCTCAGATATAATTATGGTGAAGAAATAATTCGTAACGTTGGGGCTGTTGAAAAAGTCCGGATTCACGGTACCCTCTGATGTGATATCGGACCAATCCGCATAAAAGTGTTCGTTTTCTGTGTAAATCTGAACTGTCATCAAAAATGACGGACTCAGACGAAATACGTCCTCATATTCGGCCGATATAGAGAACGCTAAATCAAGATAAAGCGAAAACGCAATTTTAACGGATTGCTTTTATGACGAGAAAAAAAACAATAATACTCATCTACGGCGTTTTAATTCTGCTTGCCGCAGCCTTCGTCGCATATGGGGCGTTAATTAATTCTAAAAAGGTCTCATCGCCGGAACAAGATTATGCCGAAAAGCTCGCCGAGTTGAAAGCCGACCTTATCGATGCAGCCTCATCAGGCGGCGAACAACAACAAACACAAGGCAGCATTAAGCGAAAATCCACCAGAAAATCTCCCAAAACTCGCTCTACATGAGGCCGCCGTTAAGAATCGGACCATGGTGGCCATGGTCCAGAAAAACCTAAAAAAACGGCAAAGCAACCATTGCAAAGAGATTTCAATAAGTGTATAATGTATATTATTAGGATAATATATAAGATTATATGAGTTCAGATTGCATCCTATACGATCCTGCGGCGGAGTTGAAAGCGAATGGACTTGCGATTAGTATAATGACAGAAGGTTGAAAAGATGACCTTAGAAGACATCGCAAACAGACTCAACCGGTATTATTTGTGGCTATCCTCAAGGCAATTGGAAAAATGGTGGCCATTGCTGATAGCCGTAGCAGTTCTGTTTATAGTTCTAATATTACTTCGCCTGAGATCACGACGAAAAGTTTTGCCCACTATTACTCAGTTACGAGATATCATCGATATCAAATTAGCCGACGACAAAACAAACGGCGGCCAAATCGATCGTACTGAAAATAATCGCTCAGCTCATATTCAAAACGAAGTCGAAGTCACCGATAGCAGGCAGGTCGAGCCCCCCATACAAAAAGTCTACGAGGTTGTGCCCGACCACGAACCATTTAAACTCGAAAAATCTGAACAGGGGCAATTTGAAAAGGTCCCGGAAGAAAGCTCAGAGCAAGACTTAAAATCAAAAAAGCAGGCCCGGCTGTTTGAAATTGCAGAATTCTGCAAGGCGGCAATAAGCAGACGGCAGAGACTGCGGTCCGGGATTTTTAACGAATACAGTGAACTCGACGAAGACTGAGCCGTTGCCGGTCTGAAACTTCAATTTTTTCATATCTATAGTGTCCGTGAAAGAATCCCGCGAACGTCTTGACAAACGCTTGTTCATAGATATCCCCTGATATCACTCTGATATCCCTAACAACATAAATCAGTAAATACTAATCGAACATCCACCCTCAAGAGTCACAAAACACACCGTAAGTGAGGCCGTTAAGAATTAGACCATGGCGTCCATGGCCCAAAAAGCTAAAAATCTACGTTTGAAGGGCGAATTTTTTTACAACTTGACCGATTTTTTCGTAAGTGTAGTTTTGAGAAGAACATATGAAACTTGTCATTTCTTCGCTCGGCTCATGGACATGTCTGAGCACAGCGAAGATTCTCCAACGGCAACCTGTCGTAAGTCCTGTTCCAATCCCAGATGTCAACAAACTCAAGGTATTAGGCCGGGAGTGAGCTTTGCAAAAGACTCCGGTTCAAAGACCGATTTGTGTAACGCTTCATGCCGTTGCATTTTCCTAAAAAACCGGCGGAGCAACCATTGCAAAGAGATTTCAAAAAGTGTATAATTGTAAATAACGATAATTGATTATAGGTAGAAGTGTACGAGTTCAAATTGCATCAGATACGATCCTACGGCAGAATTGAATGCGAATGGATTTGCGATTAGCACAAGGATAGGAGGCAGAAATGATGACCGTAGAAGACATCATAAACAGACTCAACCAGTATTTTTCGTGGCTATCCTCAAGACAATGGGAAGAATTGGCACTGCTGCTGGCAGCTATAGCAGTTCCGGTTATAGTTATAATAGTACTTGTCCTGAGATCACGGCGAAAAGTATTACCCACTAATGCTCAGTTACGAGATATCATCGGTATCAAATTAGCAGACCACAATACAAACAGCGGCCGAACCGATCATATTGAAAAGGGTCGCTCGACTCATGTTCCGAAGAATCCCGGAAGGCGAAAGAGGCGGAAGAATACAAAAAAAGGATTCAAAATAGCAATCAAGGAGCTTAAGCAACGCCATAATGAAATCATCAAAAGTCGGCAAACTGAGCTGCTCAGTCAGCAGGAGACCGTAAGGTTAGCAGCCGTCAACGAACAAATTCAAAACGAAGTCACCGACAGCAGGCAAGTCGAGGAACTCCCCGAGCAAAAGGTCGCCGAGATTGCAGCCGTTATCGAACAATTTCAACATGAAATCACCGATAGAAAGCAGACCGAGCAGCGTCCCCAAAAAAAGGTTTACGAGATTGTACCCGACAATGAACCATTTAAACTCGTAAAATCCGAACAGGGGCAATTTGAAAAGGTCACGGAAGAAAGCTCAGAGCAGGACTTAAAATCAAAAAAGCAGAGTCCACAGTTTGATATTGCAGAATTCAGCAAGGCGGCAATAAGCAGGCGGCAGAGACAGCGGTCCAACCTTTTTAACGAATACAGTGACCTGGACGAAGACTGAGCAGTTGTCACTCTGAAACTTCAATCTCTTCATATCTACAATGCCCGTGAGAGCCGCCTCGTGAAATTCTCTGGGAAGTATTTATTTGTGCTGTAGAAAGCCGGGCTTTTCGGATTACCGAGAATTTTGTATAGTGTGTGGATATGATAAAGATTCGGCAGATGAGAACCGATGATGTCCGGCTTGGACTGCGATTGTCCCGGCAGGCTGGATGGAACCAGCTTGAATCGGACTGGCTGCGTTTTATGAACATGGAGCCGGAAGGCTGTTTTGTGGCTGAACTCGACGGATGTTCCGTTGGGACCACTACCACCTGTATCTTTGAGAATGTGGCATGGATTGCCATGGTCCTTGTCGATAAGGACTCGCGGGGCCGGGGTGTCGGCGAAACGCTTTTGAAACATTCTCTCGATTTTCTTGACGGGCGAAAAGTTAAGACGGTTCGTCTTGATGCGACGGCTGCCGGCCGGCCCATCTACGAGAAATTGGGATTCGTGCCGGAATACGAATTAGTCCGGTTCCAGGGCATATCACGACCGGGCAAAACGGGGCCGATCTTAACCGAAGCTATGCCGGAGCTCTTTGCTGATATGATTGAGTTGGACAGGCGGATGACAGGAACAAATCGCGCGAAGATACTTAGCCTGCTATTTAAGGAATTTCCGGAGAACGCCCGTATCCGAACACTCCATGACAAAATTGATGGTTTTGTCACAATGAGGCCGGGAGCAAATGCGGTCCAAATCGGCCCGTGCATAGCAAGCATGAATGCCGGCCCGGCGTTGTTATCCGATGCTTTGAACAGATGTGCAGGAAAAGCCGTATTTGTCGATATGCCCACCGTCAATGCCCATGCCATGAAAATCGCCGAGTCACACGGACTGCAAATTCAGCGGCGTTTCACGAGAATGTGCCGGGGCGAGCGAATTAAGGACAATCCCAAAGCAATCTGGGCCGGTTCGGGTCCTGAGAAAGGGTGACAAATCCCGCGAGCTATCTTACCAGCGAAACAAGATAGTAGATAATACTGGCAATAGTCACGCCGATTGAAATAATCATAGCAATATTCCAAACCAGGGCTTTTACGCCGCTCGGCTTGTTTTCGCCGAGATACTTTTTGCTGTTGTTGAGAATGAAAAAAGCGATGAAAGCGATCGGCA
>Ga0315541_1003836_pt1 | contig 11345 bp, 6 predicted proteins | sample SalMarSW160190MG_FD_203095 | JGI IMG/M metagenome (GOLD analysis project Ga0315541, IMG submission 203095) | Salt marsh sediment microbial communities from the Plum Island Ecosystem LTER, Massachusetts, United States - Salt Marsh Sediment SW1601-190 ...
CTGGTTGGCCCGAACCTTCTCGCGGTTATTCTCTCTATAGGCCCGCTTGGTGGCCAGAACCTTCTCGCGGTTATTCTCTCTATAGGCCCGCTGGTTGGCCCGAACCTTCTCGCGGTTATTCTCTCTATAGGCCCGCTTGGTGGCCGAGTAAGGATTATACTTATCTGCTAATTTGTCCCAGCACGATAGGCATAATGGTTCTAGCCCTAAATCCTCATCCCATTCGGTATCACAGCCACATTGGGAACATTTATAAATTTTCGGTTTTAAACTCTGCACCTCAACCATCTGGCTATTTTCCTCTCCTTATAATGCTGAATATGCAAGGCTTTGAGACTTCTATTCTCATCGCACCGGTAGCACCAGCCATCTTCAGAAATCAAGCACCCTTTGCGGATGAGCCTGCCACATTTTCTGCATTCCTGCTCAATAAGATTACGCACCCGCAAAATATTACCCAGCTCTCTGCCTTGCTTTCAGAGTATCTAAAGTCCCCTCAATGAACCTGGCAAATTCCTCAGAGCATACATCAGAGTATTTTTCTAAGAGGTATTCCCGGATAGGGGGCAATTTACTACCGTTGCCATTATCCGAGATATACCCGGCAGCCTGTAGCACATGCATTAGCGGATATCCGGACCACCCAGCTATCTTTGAGCATGAATTGGCATTTGGAATATCGTCACAAGTAAGCCATCGGCGCACTGTGGCATGACTGACGCCAATCTCTTTGGCAAATCTGGATGGTTTAACGTTCAACCGGTTAAAGAGCGTTATTAAAAATTCGTTTATCATCTCATCCTCCTTTAATTCTGCACCCACTCCGGCAGGAATAAACCCGCCGGGCAGATATATTTTAAATACTTCCCCGGCACCCTTGTGGAATCAAGCACCGTGCCAAACATGTAGTAGGCTAAAATTCGTAAATCCGCCATATTGTAAATTATCAGATAAGGCATTTACTCAATCCTCTATTCCAGTGAATATAAAAGCTGGGCGGCGATTTGCCTGTTTCTCTCGTACTTGAGTGCCTCGGCGTTTTCATATGCGCTTAGTTTTTCCCTCAGTTCATCATTCTCCCTCGAAACAGACATAATTTGATGCATGAGCTTAGCCGCAATTTTTTCGCATATTTCATCAAGGCTAGAGCAACTAGCTTCAGTAACATACCGGTATGCCTCATCGCCCATAAGTTCCTGAACATAATTCCCCCAGGATATACTGTCCTTTGCCCCCCAATGCCGCTGAGCTGGGAGGAGTCCGTTAATCCGGACATCTTCTTTAATCTCATCCTCGTGTCCTTTGTACCTCTTTCTATTAGTTTGCATGCCACACCTCCTTGATAGGAACTCTCCCTTACTTTCATTTATTCAACCCCTTTTCTAGGGAGTCAATCCCTCTTTAGTCATTACTTTTCACTTAATTAGTACCGGGTACCCGGTACTTAATTCCGCTATGTCTGGGGGAGGAAGAGCTGCGAGCCCCGATTACAGTCAGGGCACCACACGGGACGGCAACTTCTCTGGGCATCGACCCTGCCCAGCCCTGATTTACCGGCAGCCCTTCCCTTAATCCCCCAGTCCTTTATGTTAAGCCAGCCTCAAATAAAAACCCCCCAGATTCTTTATGTAATCTGGGGGGTTAATTTAGCTATGATTCTCTAGCTCAGGTGGGGCGTACAATGGTATATGTTATGTGAAGTTGGGTGTATAGAAAAGGATTTGTCCCCTGCTCACATCTCCCCCGATTACGAATATTCAGTTGGCCTTTCTACGAATTAGTTTTTGTCAGGATATTATTTTCGTTCGCCCATCTTCGTATTAGTGAGCGTATAAATGATGACTTGTTAAGCCCTACTTTTTTAGATTCTGATTCTAATATATCCCTTTCCTCGGGTCTTACAAGTATATGGAGATGAATCATTTTATTATTCTCAGGCATGAACACATTATACACACGCGGGGGTTCTTTGTCAATACCTTTTGGTACTGATTTTGGGGATTTCTTCAAAAATAATTGGGGGGTAATACCGATTGACACGTAATATAAGAAGATGTAGGATGATATCATGAATAAGTTGAAGAGACTCAGGGGTGATAAATTGTTAACACAGAACCAACTGGCCGAGAAAGCAGGCATCAGTCGTGATACAATGAATCAAGTGGAGCGCGGCCGGCAGCAACCAACCTACCTGACCCTATGTAAGCTTGCTCGGGCACTGGGGGTTGAGCCGGAGGAATTGGAGGATTGAGATGGGTAATAATGTTTATGACCTTATAAAAGAAGAGAGAAAGAAAAGAGGCTTGCCTGGTATATATTGGAGTAGAAAGATGGCCCAAATTGCTCGGTCTCAAGCGAATTACTGCGCTAAAGCTGGGCGCATGATACATACTAATCCACAAATTCTTCAAGCTGCTGGTGGGGGAGGTGAGTGCTTAGCTCAAGGATGGGACACTTTCCCCCCGAGAAGTGTAGTTGATTGTTGGCTACTAAGTGAGGGACACAGGGAAATTATACTTGATACAGAGATTAGGAAAGCGGGAGTTGGTATAGCTAAGAAAAATGGAAAGTCCTTTGTTGCCTTTACAGCTAGTTATTCAAACCCATGTTATCCTGATTGCCCTTATTACAAACCGCCCAGTCCCAAAATAAAAAAACCGATATTTAAAATGCCGAAAATCAGATTGCTCAGAGGTGGATATATGTTGAGGAGACCTATTCGTTTACTTTTAGGATTATGCGGTCTTTGGGGAATTATTCTCGGCGCACATGGTTTGTACGGCTACTTTGGTGGCACTGGAGTTTGGTTTAGTGAGAATAGCTCAAGGGAGCTTTTTATGGTCTTTGGTATACCTGGCAAGTTAGGTGATACCGTGTCATGGATGTCTAATATATCCCTTCATTCGTGGTTTATACCAGCAGTTGTGTTTATTGGTGGGTGGATCGTAGTATCGAAGAGCGGTTTATGGGATGAAATTACTGAAATATTATCAAAATTGAAGCTATGGTAATGAATATCCCTGAGCTATAATAAGGTTAAATCTTAGGCAGCGGGAAAGCCTTTCTGCTCTTCCCGATCGTAATATCCCCGGTAGTAGTCAAATGGGGGTCTCCCTTGAAGCTGATAGCAATATCCTTACCTCTCCTCGTGATAAGAGCATCCGTCCGTCCTATATCAATTCTCAATGCTCGGCTGGGTGGTATACCAAAGAGAGTCTGAGCTGTCCGGTATGCGCTCTGTTTACCTTTAGCGATGATGCCAACCCCTGCCGGCCTTTTCCCCACTAGGATTAAATAATCATCCTTAGATTTGTAAGGATGAGTTATCACATGCCAGACATCCCTTTTCTTTCCGTTTTTACCTAGTGAACCCATTCTCCAGGCAATGGCACCCTTGGCAGACTGTAACTTCTCGCGCGCCTCTTTGCTTGGGCTTACACCCAGAGACTTGAAACTATCTTCTATCTCTGTTATCTTTGTTGTTGGTGGAGGTGGAGGTGGAGGCGGCCTTTTTGGCTCTGTTGGCTTGCCTGTTGGTATGATTTCACCCCCTGGCGGGACTACCCGTTTCGGTACTGGTATTGCGCTTATTCTTGGTGCTGGCTTTTCCCTCTTTTCAGGCACCGACTCCCCCCTCTTTCTGGATGGCAAACCTCGCCTGTGGGCCGGCGCTCTGCCTATTGGTCTTGTTGGTTCCTCTATATCAAAAAGGGCTAGGCCCAATTTAATTGGTGTCACTTTTAAATCGCCCAGCCCCGGGTATACTTTATATTCATAAGGAGTAATCTGGCCAGGGCGGTTCCGTGCTATTTCAGTCACGTATTCTCTGGTTAAATCATCAGCCCTTGGTGGCTCCGCCCGAGCGGCACCAGTTGCCCTTGCTAGTTGGCTCAACCAATAAGCATAGCGCCCGGCATAAAAATCAGAGCGATAGGCGTTTCTGCCGTATTCATCATAAAACTCAGCTAACTCTCTCTCTGCTCTTCTTACCTCAGCCTCAGCTTGCTGCTTGGCCTCTTTAGCTTCCTCTCGAAGCTGTTTTACTTTTGCAGGGTCCTTAGTTTTTCCAGCCCTTTTCAACAATTCAGCAGCCTTAGCCTTTATCCCTGGGGACATGGATATCTTCACGGCCTGTCGCCTGCCATGCAGCAATTCGGCCAATGAACGTATAGGCCCCTCTGCAGTGACCCAATCAGATAGCTCTGGACTTTCACCTTTATTGATATCGCTCATCTGCCGTTTTAATGATTGAATCTCCGCCTTATTAATTTCAGTAATTGTAGCCTCTTTGACAGGTTTGTTATTCGCCAAACGGTCGGCGATCGCCTTATCGCGCGCTTTATTCAAAATGGGATTGTTCTTGTCTACCTTGACCCTGGACATATCAAGGCGGTATTTTTTGGCTAATCCCTTGAGGATATCGTAAGTAGCCGGGTATACAGTTATATCACTCTCTCCATCCCACCATACCGCATCTTTGATTTCTTTAGTTTTGAGTTTGAATTTTTCAGTTTGAGCTGGGGCTTCATATATCCTGCTGCCTGATAAGGCGTGCTCATTCACCTTCCCAAGGTAGATATCCAGGTATCGGGTCCGTTCGAGCCCTATACCTGTTTCAGATTTGACCTGCCCATGCGCTGCGCCCTCAAAAGTCAATACACGCCTGCCGCCGGGTAATGTCTTAAAGCCCAACTGCCCGGGCTTGTATTTGAGAGCTATCTGGCCACCAGGGAGCCCAAACGATTGCTCGGTGACATCCTTTACTAGCATGATGTCGCCAGCATTATTACGGACCACCGCGGTAACACGCGGTTTGATTGTGCCTTTACCGGTCGGGTGTGGTACCGGCTTTCTAAGGTTGGTTATTTCACCATGCTTGCCAGTAGTCTCCGGGGTTTCAGCCTCTAATTCTTTAATAGAGCGTTCAATTCTTGATACCTTGGGGTCTTTACCCAGCGCATGCCTGATAACCTGCATTCTGCCGTGCCAGCCGAGGAAAGTATCTACCAATGCTTCCTTAGCCGCCAATACCCTTATCTGCGCCAACCTTGCTGGCGTCAGCGCCTTTACCGCCGTCTTTGTACCCAGAATAGTAAACCGCCTGATAGGGTAAGGCCCGGTCTTGACATTGGCAGATATGCCCTTACCGGTCCACCCCGGTATCGGCTCAAGCACCGTATCTTTACCAAAAATACTTTCTACCTCCGCCTCCCCTTTCTTTAACAGCTTCTCCATTTTAGGTTTGAAATTATCCGGCACCCTGATTTCTACTAGGCCTGTGTTCCTGCCCAAGGTGCCCATGCCCTTGGCGCTCATAATACCGAACCGGATAGCCGCCTGGGGGCTGGTAAACAATTGTCCCTTAATTGATGTCCTGCCCTTGAATTTACCGATATCCGTAGTGTAGTGCCAGAGCGTATTACCAATCACTTTTTGATAAGGCACATTTTTGACTGTCATGGTAACTTTAGAACCGGCTATTTTTACCTCTTTCTTGCCAGCTAGAAGGTCAGCAACAGCCTTCTCGGTCAGCCTCATCCTCTCCTTTGGCGATAGCTTGATAAGCTCCCCTGCCTTCTCAAAGTGAAGTCGTATTGTGGAATATTCTGAAGCCATAGCTCTTTCCGGCACGTAACGTGGACTAAGACGGGCAAGCCCGCCTTTGCCGAGTTTGAGCACTGCTGCCGGCGATAATATGAAGAGTCCGGTGATACGCCCGGAAGCCAGCGCAGGGTTACTTCTAATGGCGGCGGGTAAAACTGTAGTAAAGAATTGGGCCATGCCAGTGCCGACGTTTTTGGATAATTGCCCTGCCGTGCCTCGGGGTACAGAGGCACCCAGCATTGACCCTAGCAGAGGTATTGAAGCGGCATATCCAGCACCCTCTATTACACCCACTATAGCCCCACCGACAAAGACAAGCGGGGCTGATATCGGCGCAGGGGCTTTATCCTGTATCCAGGAAGCGCCTTTAGAGGCGTATTTCTGCATTTTGTCTAGTTTCCCGGCAATTTGAGATTGCCATTCTTCCCGGGCGGCGTCTGGTGGCTTTGAGTAATTTAACAAAACCACAGCCTTTTGCTCATTGGTCAACTTATCATAATTCGGGGGGTACCCGGCCTCATCAGCTAATCTATTCTTCTGAGACTTCGATAAGCCCTCGAACTTCTGCCAATCAGTCTGTAATTGCGTGGTATATGCCTGGTCTACCAATCTACTAACTGTGTAGGCTGGGGGCGCCAGTGCTACCAGCTGGGCAATGCTAGTAGCTATCCTGGGTACTATATTATAGATGGCTGCCGCTGTCCTGATTGCCCTTGCGCCTGTTTGGGGTATCATGGCCGCCCGCCCCAGCCAACCTATGCCACCCAATGTGTAAGGGGTGGCTACCGTAGCGGCGAACATCGCGGTATCTACAACCTTATCGTGCCACTTCTCAAGGTACGCTTGTCTTTCAGGGTCAGTTGCTGGTTTGCCTTTTAGCTTCTGCCACTTTGGGTCGGCAGGCAGGATAAGCGCTGGCATTTCTTTCACATAATCATCACGCTCTCGCCCTTTAATTCCCCTGAACTTGGCACCGGTGATTACTTCCTGTGTGCGCACATTCCGCCATAACTGCTCACGGTAAAGCATCTCTTGCTTTGCTGCCCGTTCCTGCTCTTTATTAAATTCAAGCGCTTTGTCTATCGTCTCGGGCGGGAATAATTGTTTTAACGCCTCAGGATTGATACCCTTGCGGAGGGCAGCGGACAAGTCGTATTGTTTTAAATTTTCATAATATTCAAAAGGAGCTCCCCCAGAAGGGTATTCGTATCTGGCTGTCGGCTCTTTTACTTTAAAAGGCTCAAGTTCTTTCAGGGTTTTGTCATATTGTTCCTTCGCGGTTCGGAAGACGTATTCTTCCCCATAAGCCTTGCTTACATCCCTGACAAGATCACTCTTCATAGTTTTAGCCATCTTGGTGTAGCCCTGCCTGATCCCTATCGATTTATATTTATCGGGTAGCTCATTGAAATCCTTTATGAGCATGTATTTGTTATCAGCGAGCTTCACGGTGGTTTCCCGGAAGTTCTTTTCGGCGACCTCATTTAACTGATTAAAAACTTCAGGCGGTAGATTCTTAAACTCTGTCGCTTGTGGCGCCACCCTAAAACGTCCTAGTGTTTCCGCCGCAGCTTTTTCAGACATGCCGTGCTTTGCAGCGAAACCCTTTACCGCCTGCGACATATTAACCGGCTCCGCTGTCTTTGCTGCCTTATTTGCCATTTGCTCGGTATGTGCAGACACCGGTGGAGGTACATAAGCCTGTGTGCCAGTGCTTTCCCCTGGGGAGATGTTGACGGTTTTGGGAACGTACTTCGTATAAGCCCGGACAGCGGCACTCTCTCCTGCCATGCTCAACCCATCACCACCACGGGTAGTCCCGGCATAATGATAGGCATTCAAGACCTGGCTCATAGCCTGCTGGCGTTCCCCTAGCGGTAATATTTTAACTAGGGATGATGCTTCCTTAAAGGCAGAAAAAGCAGCCGGGTCAGCGGGACCGAGATTCCCGTGCGCACGAAAGGCCGCATCCTTTAGCTTCATGATCACATCGTTAAGCGCAGCGGAGCTCGTTGAAGCAAGCCGGGCTTTTTCAGCCTCTCGTAATTCTATTACTTGCCGCATCGCTGGAGACACATGTGTGGGTGGCTGTCCTGTTCCTGTTCCCATTTTTAATCCTTAAAAACTCCTCTTACCTTATTATATATACCTTTGAACTGACTCATACCTCTTGCAGGACCACCAACTTCAAGGGCCATGCTAACCACTCTGAAGAGCTGGTAAGCTGCCAGGAATATTAAAACTATGCTGACGCTGGGGTATTCATCTATCCATAGTCAGTCTCATCTCGCCCTTCCTTTGCCACAAACATATATTTATAGGCCATGCCTAAATTAAAGAAAGCATAGGCAATCAATGACATCCCCAGTGCCAGCCCATAAGCACTGTCGTAGAAATCATTTACTATCAGGCCAATCCCCACTGAGGAGGCGGCAGTTATAATAAATAACATCGGGTATTTTTGCCAAGATGCCAGGCCCATTAGTAATACCAGGGGGATTAGCGCCATAATAGCCATATCGTAGTCCTGTTCTGAGACCAATCCACCGGCAACCGCTGCTCCCGCTGATACCGAAGGCGGCACCGACGATGTGGTGAAGTTGTCTGTGCTCGACCAATCTGTGCCACCATTGTTCACTGCCCTGAATGTGAAATAATACAAGGTCTCTGCATCGAGGTCCGTGAGGCCATGGTAGAATGCCCCGGCCCCCTTAGCCCCTAATGAAGCATTGTCGCTCCAACTGGCCGGGTTAGTGCCACCATCTGATTCCCCCCAGAATACCGTCACGGTAGGATTTTCACCACCGGTATCATCAATCGTGCCATTGAGCCGGGCATCATCGTTAGTAACATTTGTTGCTCCATCATTGCTTACCGACGGTGCCCCTACCTGTGTTGAGGCGGTATCATCAGAGGTCAAATCACTGTATTGCTCTAATCCTCCTTCTGTAGCATAGCTCCACGCCCTGAAATAATAAGTTATATTAGGGTCGAGGCTGGTAACATTGACTGATGTGCCGGTATCAAAATAAGCTTCAGTGCCGTCAGAAATACCGCTGGGATAGCTACCAGTCTTATATCTAACTAGCGTTTTCTGAGCACCTCCCCCCTTCACCCATTCCATGTTTATCCAAGTGGTGCTGGTGCCAATTTCTCCCAGCCCGGTTGGCTCGTCTGGCTTGGTTAAAAAGGTAATTTCACTACCGTATCCCCAACCAACTGAGTTTTTGGCGATGGCGCGGCCATAATATAATTCCCCTTTGGTTAATGACGTAAGGCCATGACTGAAGCTCCCAGTGCCAAAACTGCCTTCCTCAGTCCAGTTTTCAGCGTAAGGGCTGCCAGTATCTATATCCCACTCGAATCCCCTGGTATCGCAGTTCTCACCACCGATGTCAGTAATATTGCCATTCATGGTAGCAGTGATTTCCTCAACATTACTGGCAGCGTTGGTAACCACCGTGGGGGTGTTGGCAAGGGTGGTTTCATTATCGGTAGCGGCATTATCAGAGTAATAACCGCTATCGGAATCATACCCCCAGGCAGCATAGAAATACTGAACATTGGGGTCCAGTTCGGTATCCTGTGTGGTATTACCAGTATTGAAATAGACCTGAGTGCCGTCAGTGGGGCCGCTGGGGTAATTTCCAGACTTACGCCTGACCATAGTCTTGTCCGCCCCGGTGCCCTTGGTCCATAGTAAGTCAATCGTCGAGCTTGAAGGGTTGTAGGCGTCAAAGTTGGTGATATCGCCAGGATTGGTGTACTCTGTGAGATCGGCGGTATTATCACTGTATTGCTCTAAACCTCCCTCGGTAGCGTAGCTCCAGGCTCTTATCTTCACCTCTTGCCCAGAGGTTAGGTTTGTTATATTGGCACTGGTGCCAGTATCAAGGTAGGCTTGCGTGCCATCGGTCAAGCCGGTTGGATAAGTGCCATCGGTGCGGTAGCGCACCATGGTTTTCTGAGCACCAGTGCCTTTATCCCAAGAGATTTCGATTGTGGTATTGCTGGTGGATACTTTAGATAGGTTTGTTGTTTCATCTGGCTTTGTCAGGAAGGTCAGCTCGCCACCATACCCCCAGCCGTCAGAGTTATGAGCCATCGCCCGGAAGTAATACAATTCACCTTTGGTCAGCGATGTAATACCATGGCTGAAAGCTCCAGTGGTAAAATTATCACTTTCAGTCCAGTTAGTAGAATAAGGCACCCCGGTATCGGTATCCCATTCAAAGCCACGGTAATCGGCGTTTTCACCATCGACATCGGTAATATTGCCATTGAGTGTGGCGGTAGTTTCCTCTACCAGCGTGGCGTTATCAGTAACTACCGTTGGCGCTGTAATACTAGTCGTAGTACCGGTAGCCTGGCTATAGCTATCAGAGTAATAGCCACTATCGGAATCATAGGCCCAGGCCCGGTAATAGTAGGTGGTGCCAGGGTCCAGGCCACTATCCGTTGTCGATGACCCAGTATCAAAGTAAGCCTGATTACCATCGCTGACGCCGGTGGGATAGCTTCCCTCTTTGCGGCGTACCATAGTCTTATCACCCCCAGTGCCTTTATCCCAGGTTAGGTCAAGGCTATGGTAGTCTGGGTTTGAAGTCGCTAAATTGCTGGGGTCGCCCGGGCTGGTATATTCTGTAGTGTCGCTGGTGGCATCGCTGTACTGTTCTAAGCCGCCTTCGGTGGCGTATGACCAAGCCCTGAAGTAATAAATCTGCCCGCTGCTTAAGCTAGATATGGTGGTGGATTCCCCGGTGTCAAAATAGCCCTGAGTGCCGTCTGAGGTGTTGGTGGGATAGCCAGTAGTCTTGTATCTGATCATGGTTTTCTGGGCACCGGTACCCTTCGACCAAGAAAAGTCAACGCTGCTATTATCATAGTCAGTGGCGGTCAGCCCGGTTGGTTCATCTGGCTTGGTTAGGAATGTCTCCTCAGAGCCATAGCCCCAGCCCACTGAATTGTGAGCTTTAGCGCGGCAATAATATAATTCGCCTTTCGTAAGGCTCGAAACTCCATGATTGAAGCTACCAGTACCAAAACTACCTTCCTCAGTCCAATCATTTGTATATGGAGCTCCAGAATCTGTATCCCAGTCAAAACCCCTTTCATCAGCATTTTCACCACCGGTATCCGTTATCTCACCGTTAAGCGTGGCGGTAGTCTCTTCTACGTTTGAGGCGGCGCTGGTGGTTAATGTAGGGGCTGACACTCCTTCTTCCTGCAAGTCAAGAAGCTCCATGTAGCCTGTAATCGCAGCACCTTTGCCTGTCCTTGACTGTGTGGCATAGATATATCGGTAATCATCCTTAATATGTAAAGCAAAACTGTATGTATCGTGTAGACTCCCCCCATCATCATAATAGTTCCCCGTGCAGATATAGTTGTAGAGTGTACCGTAAGTGCCTACAGCCTCGTCTCTTTCTATTTCACAGAAGTAAACCGTATCGAAACTAATATAACCAGCATCAGAATAGGCAGTTTCATCGTAAAACTCCCTTATATACATGATACCGTCTGCATAATATATAAAGGAAAATATAAAATTATTAGTGCCAGTCATAGGTCCTATATAGTTTGCTAAAGCCCAAAAATTAACCCAAGGGTCAGACCCCGCACCCGCTGAATCATAATATACTTTCACCAAGTGCTCAAAGTTGCCGTCAAAGTGCCCTGCGCCAGCATCCCTGTAGAAATAGCAGGTTTCATCTGAGGTTAAACCCGTAAAGGTCACTCTA
>Ga0315541_1003837_pt1 | contig 11344 bp, 10 predicted proteins | sample SalMarSW160190MG_FD_203095 | JGI IMG/M metagenome (GOLD analysis project Ga0315541, IMG submission 203095) | Salt marsh sediment microbial communities from the Plum Island Ecosystem LTER, Massachusetts, United States - Salt Marsh Sediment SW1601-190 ...
AAATCTTCGTGCAGGCTGTAGGCAGCAGTGGTTGCAAACGCGCAAATCCCAAGAGCATCGCTAATTGCGTAGATATCCTCATGCCAACGCACGATTTCCGCTCGTTTGTCTTCAATGTTAGGGACCGCGTACTTCTTGTCTCCTGTAACCCGCTCGATCAACTGAATTCCTTCCAGTGTTCCACCGAACTCAGCTAGGCACTCGCTATGAAGGTGATCCGGGCCCCGCGGATTCACTGCAAAGGCCAGAGCATAGGAGTAAGCCCCCCGTGTCTCAACATTGCTGTGTTCCAACCCACGTGCTTGAATCGCCCATTGATCGGAACCCTTTCCCACCTTTTTCGCTGCACGAGCTACACCTTCGGCCAGTAAATCACCGATACCCTCCCGGTAAGCAATCTTTTCTACTACCTTCACAACTGCGTTCCCGGCTCCGAAGTTCAGTTCGATTCCGTCACAGTCTACTGGGGTTAAGATACCACGCTGTGTGCATTCCATTGCCCACTGGATTACGTTTCCGGTCGAAATTGTGTCGAGTCCAAGGTCATTGCACAGGGCATTGGCGGCAAACACCGGTTCGGGATCAAGGACACCACAACCGCTTCCAAATGCAGCAACGGTTTCGTATTCAGGCCCACCGGAGTAAATACCCGCAAATGGTCCTCGTTCGATACCCGTAAAGCGGTGACAGGAGTAGATGCACGCTCCACATCCAACGATCCGACGTAAGTAACCAAGCTCAGGCCAAGAGCGACCCGAGAGGGAGCGAACTTCGCCTGGCAGCTTACTTCTCTGAAAGTTGAACGCAGGCAACAAGTGCAGTTCGTTAAGGAGGTCCACGTCCCGTGCTGTCCCGAACTTGTGCAGATCATGAGCTATCGAGTCGTTGTATAGAGCATCGCGTGCGCGTCGAACTGCCTGGGCAAAGCCTGTTGGATCAGTAACGTTCACCCGCCCACCTGCAGGATCGACTACGACTGCTTTGAGATTCTTCGATCCCATGACCGCGCCGATTCCGCCTCGCGCTGCAGCGTTGTACATACTGGTCATCACTGACGCGAAGAGCACCTGACGTTCTCCGGCCGGGCCAATGCACGCAATTTCTGCCTCTTGACCGTATTGCTCCTTTAGCGCTTGCGTCGTTGCACGTACACCTTGCCCCCACAGCTTTCGAGCGGGCTCCAGACGATACCAGTGGGGAGTGACAACAAAGTAGACTGGTTGAGCCGCCTGCCCAGTGAACACTAACCCATCCGTGCCCGCCATCTTAAGTGCAATTCCCAGGTATCCCCCTACATTAGTCTTAAGGTAATAGCCGGTAGAGGGTCCTTTCGCAAGGAGTGTTGTACGGCCTGAGCATGGAGCGCTGGTACCGGTAAGCGTTCCTGGAGCGAAGATCAACACATTCTCCGCAGAGAGTGGATCGGTACCAGCTGGTACCCTATCCCACAGTTGTTTCGCCCCTATGCCACGACCGCCGAGGAACGTCTTCATAACTTCAGGGGTGACCTTCTCCTTGGTGACCTCTCCCGATGAGAGGTTGATAACCAACCACCTACCAGGATAGCTTGTGTTCATCGTTTATCCACCTCTTTCTCATAGCGAATCGCCTGAGGGAATCGACACGCCTCCACGCAGGATGGAGATCCACCACAGAGATCACAGATCAACGGCATGCCACGGGAGTGATCAAAGCGAACTCCATCATACGGGCATGCATCAATGCATTGCTGACAGCCAATGCAGGTTTCTTGATCCAAGTGGATTGCTCCAGTCTGTGTGTCACGAGATAAGGCATTGACTGGGCATACCACGATACACGGAGCTTCCAGACACTGCACACAGACACGAGGACGAAAGTCGGCCACTTCTTCATTCCTGAGAATATTGATCCGGGATAAGGATAACGAGAACGTGCCCTCCTTTGCCAAGGAGCAGGCAAGCATGCAGCCCGTGCAACCTGTACATCGCTCTTCCTCTACGATAAGGCGTCCCGTCACAATATAGACCTCCTTGCTTTCCTAGGATTTATCCGAGGCCTTCTAGTTTATGATTCAAGGCCCACTTGTATCCATCCAGACCTAGCTCGACTAAGCGCTGATGGGTTGGCCATCCTGTTACAGGATTCCACTCATGCAGATCATAGTAGTGATCCAATAAGCGGTCCCACTCGCACTTAGATAGCACATCGCCTGTTTCAATAGGACTACTCATCAGACGAGATGGTGGATAATCATTGGCACGGGAGAATCCCGCGTAAGCGACATTCAACAAGCGTCCCAGCGTATGAATACGTTCCCCTATTAGCAAAAGTTCCTCAGCTCTCGTGTCATATCCACACGTAGCAGACAAAGCCTCTGAGTAGTCTTCTAGCGTGGGCAACCCCGGATCCATCCAATCACTGATAAAATAGCAAACACCCAAGCTATCCAAGACGGCGTGCAGTCGTTCGTAATACACTACTACCTCGGGTTTCCCTTCACAGGTAGATGCTTCAAGAGATATCTGTGGAAGGCCGGCCCGACCGGCAATCTCTGCCGGAATTTCTCCTCCCAATTCAAGGACTGGGGCTCCCCTCGTATGAGTTCCACCTCGCTCTGTCACAACTACTCCCAGAGCCCATCCTTTATAAGGACGCAGGGCCTCTTCCAACTCCTGTCCTTTGACGGTTATGCAGAACTCTTCACTGCCGTGCCCAAGCTCCGCCGCCGCGTGAACACACCCACTGGCCAGTAGCGCCCCGATCCCGCGTCGTTGAGCGATTTGTGGAAGTAAAGCTAGCACAGCATCCGTGTTCCCCCAGGAGAGCGTTAATCCGTCCGTATCCTTGAGGTTCAATGCCCCTCTTTGGAAGGCCTCCATTGCCCACGCAATCACACCTGACGTATTGTCGATATCCAACCCGTAGTCATTGCACAGCCCATGCGCAGCGATAATAGCTTCAGGATCTCCGATGCCGAGTCGCGTGCCAAAGTCGGTTACAGAGTTAGCGTGGAGTCCGGTCGATTCCATTCCGGCTAGTTGGCCCTTACTCACTCGATAGCGTCGCCCACACCGGACGGGACAACCCTGACAACCGTAGGATTCTACATAGTACGGTGCAAATGCGTGATGATTGAGTTGTTCGTTCATTTCGGGAGAGACCACACCGGCTTGGAAATTGCATCGCGGTTCCACATTGGCAGGGGAGACCTGCATCGTCCCCAGGCGGTGGATTGCCTGTAGAACATCGGAAGCTTCAATCTTCTTCAAGACACGGGCAACTGTCTCATCGAACTGCACAGGATCCGTGACCGCTATCTCTCCCTTCCCTTTGACGACCACGGCTTTCAGATTCTTGCTTCCCATGACGGCTCCTAAGGCGCAGCGCCCAGCCGCTCGGCCCATGTCGAACATAATACACGCCGCTGCGCACTCCTTCTCTCCTGCTGGACCGATAATGGCAGTACTTATCATTGAGCCCTCACGCGATCGCAGCCAGCGGTCGGTCTCACTTACCGAACAGCCGGCGATCTCTTTGGCATTGCGAATCCAGGCTTGCCCTGATTCTAAGACGAGGTATACAGGCGAGGCCGCCATTCCCACGATGATCAGTTGATCGAACCCAGCAAGGCGCATCTTGAGTGCGAAATCACTCCCTGCACTCGATGAACCAATGCCTCCAGTCAATGGACTGCGTGCTGCCATCTGCATGCGTGACGCACCGGGAAACCCTGTTCCTGCCAACGGGCCACTCGCCCAAACCAAGGGCGCCTCCCCTGCCGATAGTGGGAGAATCGGAGTGGTGTCCAGGAGCACGGCATGATTCTCCCCTCGTCCACCAAGGAATTTTGCATTCTGTTTACTAATCGAGGAGGTCCCTCGACTCAGATCGACTCGTAGGACACACCAATCAGCAGCAGTTCTCTTGTTCATAACCATTACCTACAGAAGACGTATGCGCACCTTTCGTCCGAGGAGGACCGCCAGCGAGACAGCGAGAATCACCACCACCCCTTTTGTAATGAACTGAACGTGATACGGCACGTTGAGCATGGTTAGACCATTGTTAAGCATCGTGATGATAAACGCACCCACGAACACCCCGGCTCCGGTTGGCTCTCCCTCACCAAACATTGTCGTGCTGAGGAAGCACACGGAAATCGTATCCAAAAGGAAGTTCTCCCCTGCTCCTGGCTGGCCCGATCCCAGACGTGAGGTCAACACGATCGAGGTGATCGCTACGGACAGACCTGAGATCAGGAAAGTATAGAATCGATTACGGCGCACGTTGATCCCGGCATAGAGGGCCGCCATTGGATTTCCTCCGATGGAGTAGATGTGCTGCCCTAGTTTAGTCCGATGGAGCACCAACAGGGCAATGATGACGATGGTGATCATGATGATGACGGGTACGGGAATCGGACCTACATAACCCTGTCCAATGGTGCGAAACGCTGGCGGGGGATTTCGCAAAAAAACCGGGTGTCCTCCACTGTACAGCATCTTTGCACCGAAGGTTACCGACCCCACAGCGAACGTAGCGATAAAATCAGGCAGATGTAAATATGCAACCAGCAATCCGTTAATTGTGCCTACGCTCATGCCAATCCCCAGTGCCGTTCCAATAGCCAACAGCAGGCTTGAAGTCGAGTTCAGCACCGTTGCGAAAAAGACGTTGACCAAACCCATGGCAAATCCAATCGACATGTCGAACCCTCCCGCTGCCATAACAAACGCGAAACCCAGGGAGACAATGGTCAACATGCTCATCTGCTTTAAGATGAGGAGAAAGTTCACCATGGTGAAAAAATAGGGTGAGGTCAACGAAAAGGTGATGAAGATCAGCAAACCACCAATAACCGTTCCGTAGCGGCGGACAAACCGTTTGATACTATCTGCAGCAGCCCCTTCAGCCATCTATTCCTCCAGGTTTAGATCAAGGGGGCCATTTACAAGGCCCCCTTGAGTCTTGGTTCTCCAGGTTCAGTCTAAGGTTGCATCCTTGCCGTAGTCAACGAAATTCTCCGGATACGGCCACTCGCTCTGCGGAGGGAGCGCCTCTTTTGTGACCAGTTTCGACGGAATGTAGGTATGACGTGACGGGAGTTCTTCACCACGAAGCAGTTTGAAGACCTGCTTAACGAGGATTTCCCCCATCAGCCACGGCTGCTGAGCCACTGTCGCTACCATCGGGCTGTCGGCCTTGACCATCTCCTCATATCCTTGTGGATCTCCATCGATGCCAACGATCACAAACTCGTCCTGCCGTCCTGCTTCGCGAATCGCGGCAGCCGCTGCAACCGCAACGCCATCGAAGGTCGCGAATACAGCGTTGATCGACCCTGGGGTCGGATTAGCTACAAGCACCGACTCCATCTTTCCCTGGATGTCGGGGAAGAAATCCGGCCAGGCATAGACCAACTCACTCACGATCTGGGACTCGGAGTATTCGGTGAGGATGAGTTCCAGCTCACCGGCTCGCATACGAATCATCTGACCAAGCGGATTGGTGATCAGGACTATACTTGCCTGACCTCCTGTTCGGTTCATCAGCTCCGTCGCGGCCATCGCTCCCATGACCCAGTTGTTCGACTCAACGACTAGATCGACAAACGGCGCGGTCCCGGCGTCCATCGATGCGATGAGGATTCCACGTCGTTTGGCTTCCTCGAGTGCGGGGGCAGCCATCTTGATGTCGCCCTCCTGAATGATTATCGCATCCACACCCTGAACGATGAAGTTCTCAATCGCCGCAATTCGGTCAGGGACGTTGTCGGTAACGGTCGAAATGGCGGTTCCACCTAGTGCCTCAACCACATTGATTAGTGATATGCGTCCGATCCTGGCGAAGAAGTTCGCCTGGCCGAAGTTGTTGATCCCTACCTTGAAATTATCCTGGGCGAGCGCCCCGATCGAAAGGCCCATAACAAGAGCCCCAACAAACACTACAAACAGTATCTTGCGCATGTTTCCTCCTTTGAGAAGTATTTTGTGCCTCACAAACTTGTTTTGCGCTGTTCTTAATGATCACCCCCTTTGACAAGCGGCACTTGCATGCTCGCCCATGATGTGTCGACCTTCGCCTTATTTCCCAGCGTTTGTCTCCCGATCTTCAGTAGTACCCCCGTCTTTGCGACACGCCGCCCGACTAAACGCGCCGCTTCCATGCCGTGGGTGTCGTGTAGAATCTCATCTCGTCCGTTGCGCATACCTGTCCATCCGGCTCCGCCGATGTAGAACCCACCCACTGTTACAAACCCCATGACCAAGAACCACTGTAGGATGGAAGTCAAGGTGAACTCTACCCCACCGTTGCGATCGAACCCTACAGCCACGGCACCGGCAGCCGTTGTTGACCAATCGGGTGCCGCGATCGGGAATTGTGGATCCCATAGTCCCTTGAGAAGCGACGTGCAACGCTCCATGTAAGCCCGTCCCAGGGAATTCTGGTTGAAGAAGTACACAGGTGAACCAAAGATGATCCCATCGGGCACTGGGTCAAATAAGGGGCGGACTAAGGCATGCCAATCGTCCTTAATAATGCACGGCGATCTCCGTTGGGCGCACTGATCGCACCCTAGACAGGGCGAAACCTTACGCCCAGCCAGTTGGACCAACTCTACCTCGGTCAAGTAACCTAGAGAGCTAGCCATGCTCTCAGCCGCTTCGAGCGACGCTTCCAAGAGAATCTGTGTGTTAGCCTTCTTTCTCGGACTGGTACAAATTCCTACGAGGTTTAGCTTTTCTACCATGTGAGCCCCCAGTCACGGCTCAGGACTTCTACCGGTTGATACAAGACGTTAGGGCGACCAAAGCGCGCAGGTCCCAACGCGTTCTTTCCTTCGCTGGTATTTACAGCTGCACGCAACCGTGGGTGGCAGGGTGCCAGGATCGTCCACACCAACTGGCCGGTTTCAAGCTCGGAACTCATGATCCCTTTGCCGTCCTTATCGACCATGAGGATCAGGTCAGGGAACACACAGCCTACCCGTCCGTTTTTAGCTGCCATCATGAACTCGTTCTTCATCACGATCTCCAGGGAGTCCCCAGAGAACGTATCTCTTCCCATGAAAGAGACTGTCTGAACAAGAAAACCCATCGCCTCTTCTTCGCGTATCGAGTCAACCGTACCGTGAAACGCGATCTGCCCTCCAACGCGATCCGCAACGATTTTGCAAACAGCTTCGGAATCAGAGAGAGAGACAACCTGTTGTCCCAGATCGAAGGCGAAGGAAATTGTCTCAGGGATGACTACCTCGCGAGCCACTCGGCCTGCCATGGGGTAATGGGTGTTGGCGCCAAGTCCACCAGCCTGGGTGATAACGAATCGTCCGATCTCATCAGGTACAAATGAGGAACTTGCTTCCTTGACGATGATCACATTGCCCTTCCAATCGGCCAGGGGCATTGGAACGACAGATACACCGTGCCCTAGGAAACTGGTCATTTGAGTCTCTGGGGCAGCTCGACCGACACCATCTCCATCGATCACTGGGATCCCAAGGCGGGCACCAAGGGACAGGATTACGGGAGTATTCAGTCCTCCCAGTTCGAACGGAACCAGGTAGTCGACCCTTCGCCCAAGGTGATCCTCCATTGCTCGTAGTGCCACGATCAATTCGAAGCGTTTCTCCCATTGAGCAACGATCTCTTCAGGCGAGAAGCGATCGAGAACCTTCACTGACCCCATGATTCCACCACTGATGACAAGTGCATCATCGGGAACCTGCTCCAGGTGGACCAGGCTATAATTACGCCCAAGCGCCATATCGTTTCTGATAATTGCGCGGCCAAATGCCGCTGATCCACCCCCACCGGTTCCCATGATTGCCAACCCACGCAGGAACGCCTCAGTATTACTTGCGTCTAACTGCCAAGCCGCTCTGCTAGCCAGCACAGCCTACCACCTCCGTTCCAATCATCAATTTCACGACCAAGTCTTGATCAGAGTCACGGGTCATAAGGTCTCCAACCTTTTGTCCTCTGCGCAATACGACGATTCGATCCGTTACCGCTAGAATCTCGGGGAGGACGTGACTGATGAATACAACGGCGACCCCGTGTTCTCGTAGACGGCGCATCACATCGAGAACCTTGCCGACTTCCTTGACAGCAAGAGCCGCGGTCGGTTCATCCAAGATTACCACCTTAGGGTTGGTTAAGAGCGCTCGAGCGACGGCCACCGCCTGCTGTTGTCCCCCTGACATATTCATCACCGGTACCCGAAACGATTGAATCTCTATTCCCAACCTCTCCACTGATTCCTGAGCCGCCTGATCCATGTAGCGCAGACGCAGGAAACCGAAGCGGGTCTTCTCCCGTCCCAAGAAAAGATTTCCCGCCACTTGAAACCCAGGAACCAAGCCACGGTCCTGATGGACTGTTTCGATGCCCAATTCCTTGGCATGTCGTGGTCCTTCGAAATGAACCTTCTTCCCGTTGATATTAATCGAGCCCTCGTCAGGCAAATAAACACCTGACAGGATCTTGATCAATGTGGATTTTCCCGCTCCGTTATCCCCAACTAATCCCACAATTTCACTGGCATTCAGGTGAAAATCCACTTCGCTGAGAGCCTGAATTCCTCCGAAATACTTGGTGATCCTCTCCATCTGGATAAGTGGAGTAGTCTGCTCCGTCAATAGTATCCTCCCTTCATTTCGTATCCCACATTCTTCAATGTTTCCTTGGGTTCACAAAGAGGCATTTCCTTATCTTGGGCCTCACTAGTGCAGTCCAACTCTCAGGTTCTGTGTTTGGGAAGTGCCGCAAAGGAAGATAGTAACTCATGGGTTATCCCCTTTAGGAATTCTAACCCTCTTGTCAACAAGCTCTTCTATAGCATGTGAAAGGCAAATGATATGATCTTGTGTCGCCTGCGGTCCCATATTGCCAATACGGAACGCCTTTTCCTTGAATACCCCCATTCCATGAGCTATCTTGATTTTATGTTCTTCCTCTAGGTGTACAACAACTTCTTCTGCTGACAGATCAGGCCTTCTGTTGAAGGCGATAACTGTAGGAGAGGCAATGGCAGAGGGAAAAACCGGTAAGAATCCTAACTCTGTTAGCTTTGAGCGGAGTAACTTGGACATCTGTTGGTGGCGGTTGAAGCGTGTTTCAAGCCCTTCATTAAGAACCAGTTCTATACCACGACGAAGGGCCCGTACCGCTGGAACCGCCATGGTCACAGGATATGGATGCCAATCCGCCCACTCCTTGGCGAACTGCTTCCACACATGTAGGTTGAGGTACCAACCCGGTGTTTTTTTGGGCTCAATAGTCTTCCAGGCATGCTCGCTCACGGCGACCAGCCCCAGCCCAGGTGGCCCTTCGAGGCACTTCTGAGAAGCACTCACACAGATTCCGATTCCCCATTCATCCATTTTCAGGTTGATGCCTCCTAATGAGGAAACAGCGTCGACAATTAACAGAACTTCTTTCTCTTGACAAACAGCGGCGAGGTCTTGAATGGGATTTAGGAGTCCACTGGAAGACTCGCTATGGCATGCGGCCACAACTGTTATTTCAGGGTCTTTGTCTAAGGTGTCAGCTAGTTGGCTGGGCCTGAAAGGCTGGGTAACTGGAGTTTGAAGAACTGCGGTATTCGCTTTGTAACTCTTACCAATGCTCGCCATCCGTTCGCCGAAAAAGCCATTGGAAAGAACAAGTAGCTTGTCTGTTTTGCCCAGCACGCTGCCAATCGCTGCATCTAAACCCGCGCTCCCACTTCCAGGAATGATGTAGACATCTCCCGTTGTCTGGAAGATTTGCTTTAAAAGCTCCAGGGTTTCGTTGTAGAAAGAGGTCCATTCCCTGCCGTAGTGTGGCACGATCTGCCGTCCCATCTCAGAAAGCACCTCTGGAGCCAATTGAATCGGGCCAGGGATCATTAGCTGGTACTCATCCATGGGACACCTCCTTTTTGCTCTCTAGACGAAATCAGATAACTCGAGTGCCTCTATGACGGTCGTTCCAGGCACACCGGTCTCCTCGTCCCACTCATGCAGCGCGTAGTACTCCTTCACTAAGGATCTCATCTTCTCCACGCCCCAAAAGGGATCGTCTGTATCGAGTGTTTCCTGTCGCTCGTTCATCAACCGCCAAGGCGCATAGGAAGAAGGATCTTCTCTCCAGCCCAGCTTGAGGTTGATCAGGCGTTCCAGGGTTAGAATCCTTCGGCCAGCCCTCATGATCTGATCTGCTTCCATTGGAATTTCCGTCAGGGCGGTGAAGAGACGCGCACACCGTTCTGGCGTTGCGCCGTAGGCAGCAGTGGTCGTGAACACACATAACCCGAGCGAGTCGGAAACAGCGTAGATATCCTCGTGCCAACGGACGATCTCTGCACGCTTGTCGGGAGTGCCCGGTTTGGCGTACTTTTCATCTCCGGTGATCTGCTTGATGAGTTGCCGGGCCTCAGGGGTCATACCAAACTCAGCAAGGCACCCCGTGTGGAGGTGATCCGGGCCCCTGGGATTCATAGCGAAAGCCAACGCATAGCTTAAGGCCCCTCGGGTCTCCACTCGACTCTGCTCCAACCCGCGTGTATGGATTGCCCACTTCCAGGTCTCCCCACCGATCCGCTCTGCCGCCTTCTTGACACCGTCAGCAAGCAGATCTCCAATACCTTTTCGATAGGCAATCATGCGGGGAAGCTCTGTGACGGCTTGCTCGCTGCCAAAATGAAGATCGAGCTCGCCGGTGTATTCCTCTGGAAGGAACCCCCTCTCATAGGTCTCCATCGCCCATTGAATTATGCCTCCAGCCGAGATTGTGTCCATCCCCCACAGTCAAAGAGTAATGGTTCTCCTCCCACAATAACTACTTCAGCTATCAAATTGCGATTTGGCACAAGCAAACCGCCCCCCTGAGTACCCAGCAAGACCAACTCCATATACTTTGCCTCCCCCTATGGCTGTCCACGACAGCCATGGCTTGAGCTAAGACAACCCATGCCACCCCGAGCATTTCCCACAAAACTTTTTACATATTTAAACGATTTACCAAGAGTCTCATCCTGAAGAAGATGGGTTTCGCACGAAACTTGACGCAGCCTCATCTCCACCACCTAGTCTTGGTAGTCCTGATGGTTATAGATCAAAGGAGTTCCAAATCGATTGATTCCAGAATTGCCCGCTTTCCCAACCAAGATCATATGATCTCCAAACTGTTTCCGGAAGATTACCTCGCACTCCAGGTAGGCCAAACAATCTTCCAGAATAGGAAGACCGGCGAGACCTGTGTGAGTCTGGAAAGCGGAGAACTTATCCATGTTCCTACCGGAGTTTTTCCCAAAATGACGGGCTATCTTTTGTTGCCCTTCCTCCAGTATCTGAACGACAAAATGATCGCAATCTTGA
>Ga0315541_1003840_pt1 | contig 11338 bp, 9 predicted proteins | sample SalMarSW160190MG_FD_203095 | JGI IMG/M metagenome (GOLD analysis project Ga0315541, IMG submission 203095) | Salt marsh sediment microbial communities from the Plum Island Ecosystem LTER, Massachusetts, United States - Salt Marsh Sediment SW1601-190 ...
GCCCTGACATAATATTTGGTACCCGGTGTTAATGATGTCAGATTGCTGGTAAAAGATCCTGTTCCTTTACCATCTGATGTCTTGCTGTTAGATGTTGTCGGATTTTCAGAAGTGTTCCAGCAGACACCCCGTGAAGTTACTTCAGCTCCTCCATCGCCTGTGACATTTCCACCGGATGTTGCGGTTGTCTGGGTAATAGCTGTGACACTGGTTGTTGTCACGACAGGTGGGGTTGGTTTCTTCTTACAGGAGGTAAAAATTAATGTTGAACTAATTAAAAGAATAATGATTGCAGGGATTTTTGAACAGGTATTCATAACACTAAATTTTAAATTTAGAACATTATATGATCAGTATAATCTAATCATTTTATAAAGTTACATCATTTAGATAGCAAAGTCAAATTTTTTTTATTCCGCTCCCGTCTTCCTCATAACGATGTTAAAACTAAAACTCCAGAATTTGCCCATCATCAATAAGCTGTTTTCTTATCTCATCGTTTGTAAGATCATGCATGCCTTTCCTGTTCTCAAGAGCCAGTGATGCAACAGTATACATATTCATGAGCAAAGAGGATTAGTGATTATGAATTGTGCTTAACAGGGAAAAATCTTCACCAAAGCTTCGGCGGACAAAGGTAGTGAAGGTACGGTGGGACAGTCTTTAATCTCAAAATGCTTAAGATCACGGTTCCCTGATGGTTACAGGGAAAATTATTTAAGACTGGTTAATATTGTCTTTATAAAATAAAATTGACTTTTGTTTTAAAATGGTTTTAAATTTGTTAAGCAAAGTTTTAAACAAAAGATTACACCTTTTTAAGATAAAGTTATTATACTGTTACTTTTCAAGGGATTATTCCTTGAATAAGATTATAGAATCAAAAATAAAATCATCATGAAAAAAGCAATTTTAATTATTATTACATTTCTTTTAATTGTCAACTATTCCTGTGAGCAAAAGATTGATGTTGAAAAGGAAAAAGAAGCCATTATTGCTCTTATTGAAGAAGAAACAGCTTCGTATTATGCCAGCGATTTTGAACGCTGGAGTGCAACCTATATTCAGGATTCAACCAATATAGGAATGAATGCTTTAAAATCCGGATTTAGTTTTAATTCCGGATGGGAATCGGTATCCTCCAATGCCAAATCATACATTGTGGGGGAAAAGGAAGCATGGAAAGAAGTAAAAACACCCATCAGAATTAAAGTTTATGAAGAAAGTGCCTGGATCGTTTTTGATACTGAACCTTTCAATAATAATGGTGAATCTGAGGGAAAGCAATTGGTAGCCTGCTTTCTTGAGAAAGATGACGGCTCATGGAAAATTGTTTACCGGAACGTAATAGGAGCTTACAGCTATTATCAAGCTGATAATTTTCTTATAAACTCAATTAATTATGCAAAATCGCTCGGAAAGAGTGTTGAGGATTTCGGCGGCTTCACAGGAGATCAATACAAAACCAGCTGGAATAAAGAGGCTGGTTATGATGGCTTTGTGAATGGTGCACTTAATAACTGGCGTAGTGTTGTACCTGAGGGAGAACTTAACATTCTGGAACAGGATGATAGTCATGTTGTATTCAGTGCTAATAATATGTTAACTGGATTAAAAAGCAGTGGACCTCAATTCAATGTAACCTACGATGATTATCTGACATTTTACAGAGTAGCTTATGAAAAGATCGCTGATTACCTGGGCGCTATTTACACACAGGAAACAACTCAGGATGGAGTGGTAGTTACCATTACTAAAAAATAGGTTTTAAAAGGAGGCGAACAGCCTCCTTCGTTTTGTCAAACAAAGGTCATGATGCATTAAAAACAAAGCGTGTTAATGTAGTTGCAGTTTTGCCCGCCGAGAGCTAACTTTTTTGAGGGATGGATGCAGTTGAATTCTGAAACAAATCCTGTGTGATAAGTCTTATGTACCAAGCATTATCAGATTAAATGGTTTGATGATGACCACAACCTCCCTGGCAGCTGTTATCCAGTACAATACAGCTATTGACAGGATTGTTTCGAATATCCGTTTCAGGTATAATCCACGCGATGGTAACTATTTTTTTCATTGTTTGTGTTGAAGGATTAAATACTAACCTGATGAGGGAGATCCCAAAACTTCCTTTATCAACAGGGAGAACGTTGCTTTTAAAATATCCTTATCCGGAACCACGGCTTTAAAGCCGTGGTTCATCAGTCAGGTACCTGAGGCGGGCTTCAGCCCTGAGATTCTTATTGTGGTTTATGAAATGGCCCGTTATTTGATACCTTTGTATAAATTTTCTGGCAAGTGAGATTTGTTTTTTCAATATTAATATTATTTATTTTTTTAGCCAGACTATCAGGTCAGTCTGATACTGCCAGGCAGGAAAATGATACTCTGCCCGATCGTTTTTACATCCTTAACAAGGTTGAAAGGAATGGTGTTGTCCTGCCCGAAGTTGAAATAAAGGAGGTTACAATTAGAGGACGGCCAGATCGTTCAAACAGATCTGCTTTCAGGCAATACCAGCGACTGATCTATAATCTGAAGAAAGCATATCCCTACGCTGTTATAGTAAGAATAAAACTGGGACAGGTTAACGAAGAACTTCTAGCACTTCCTGATGATAAAGAGAGAAGAAGATATCTGAAAGATGTTGAAAAAAAAATATTTGGCGAATATGGGGATGATATAAGGGATCTGACCATCACCCAGGGGAAACTGCTGATAAAACTGATTGACAGGGAGACACAAAATACTTCCTATGAACTCATAAAAGAGTATCGCGGAAGTTTTTCTGCTGTCTTCTGGCAGTTTATAGCAAGGATCTTTGGTACTGACCTTAAAGCTGAGTATGATCCTTACGGTGAAGACATGCTTATTGAATTGATAATTAATGAAATTGAAGCCGGCATATTGTGAAACGCCTTTTCATTGCGGTTAAAGTTGAAGCAGATGGGACCCTGCTTCGAGTAATCTCAAACCTGAAAGCTTTACTCGGTGGTGAAAACATAAAATGGGTCGATCCGGGAAATATGCACCTGACACTTGCATTTCTGGGGGATACTGAAGAGAAAAGGATAAAAGCACTTACACTGGTTCTGAAAGATGCAGTCACGGATTTACACAAATTTGATTTTACAATAAAAGGATCAGGAGTTTTCAGGAATTACAGGGACCCACGTGTAATATGGGCAGGAATAGAGCAACCGGCTGATCTGGAATCTCTTTATGAAAAGATAAAGTCCGGCTTTGATGAAACAGGTTTCATTACTGAAGAGCGGCACTTCAGGCCTCATCTAACACTTGGAAGGATAAAATCAATTAAAGATATTGATAACCTGAAAGCGGTTATCGAAAAGTATTCTGATTTAGAAATCCAGAAGGTGAATGTGGAAAAGGTGATCCTTTACGAAAGTATCCTCCTGCCAACAGGGCCGTTATATAAACCTGTAGCCAAATTGGGATTATCATAGACTGGGTCCTCGGTCCTGGTTGCCGGTTGCCGTATGCTGACAACCATTTGCAATCGGTGCCATAGGGATCACAACCGAGCAAAAGGCACGGATTACAAATCCGCGCCAGCGGAATAATCAGCATGTCATAAGATTTGAAGACTGACCCGCCAAGCACCAAGCACCAAGCACCAAGCACCAAGAACCAAGAACTAATCACCAACCACAATCTTTCTGTACCATAATTTTTATATTTTTGCCACCTGAAACTTCACTACCTGATTATTCAATGACAGATACATTCGAAGCGAGCGGTAAAAGAAAAATGCTTGTGGAGGAACTCCGGAGGAAAGGCATTACTGATGAGGAGGTGTTAAGAGCAATAAGTAAGGTTCCACGGCACGATTTTATGGATCCTGCATTTCTGAATCATGCTTATGTTGATAAAGCTTTTCCCATCACTTCAGGTCAGACAATCTCACAACCTTACACGGTGGCTGTTCAGACCTCCCTGCTTCAGGTAAAGAAGAGGGATAAGATACTTGAGATCGGCACCGGTTCAGGTTACCAGGCTGCAATACTTGCCGAAATGGGAGCCAGAGTATATACAATAGAACGTTACAGGGAGCTATATCTGAAAGCACAGAGAACACTGTCATCACTGGGTTATACAGCCCATTTCTTCTTTGGCGACGGTCATGAGGGTCAACCACAATATGGTCCTTTTGACGGGATCGTCATTACCGCTGCTGCACCGGAAGTACCTGAAAAACTTCTGGAACAGCTAACAACAGGAGGGAGGCTTGTTGTACCACTTGGGGATTCCTATTCCCAGGTTATGACACTTGTTCAACGAACAGGTGAAGATGATTTTGAATATACCTCCCATGGAAGTTACGTATTTGTTCCGATGCTAAGGGGAACCGTTAATGGAAAATGATTTTATATGGAAATATTTAAACTTGTTTTTTCTCCAATTGAAGTAAATACATATATTCTTGCCGATCAGTCAGGCATATGTGCAATATTGGATTGTGGCTGTTATGATGAAAAAGAATTCAGAAAGCTGACAGATCTTATCGACGAAAAGAATCTGACGCCGGTACTTCTTCTGAATACACATTGCCATCTTGATCATGTTTTCGGGAACAGGTTTATTCTTGCCAGATATAATCTCAGCACCTTTTGCAGCAGGGAGGAAGATAAGAACAGAAGGAATGCCGCACAGGTTGCAGCGATCTTTGATCTGACAATGCCAACTCCCCCGGAACCTGGAGCTTTTTTGGCGGATGGTCAGGTGATTTCATTTGGAGATATTGAATTGAGAGTCTCACAGGTACCAGGACATTCAAAGGGCAGTCTGGCATTTTACTCTGAAAAAGATGAAGTTGTTTTTACTGGAGATGCCCTTTTTGCAGGAAGTATTGGCAGAACCGATCTGCCTGGCGGAGACTATGAAACACTTATCAACAGTATCAGGGACAAACTGTTTGTTCTTCCCCCGGAAACAATTGTTTATCCGGGTCATGGCGACCCGACAACTATTAAAAGGGAAATGAGAACAAATCCATATTTTAATTTACCCTGATCCTTTTCATTTTTTAAACATATTCTTATTGCTATTTTCGCACATCTCTAAACCCATTCCTTATATTATTGTTTATCAATAAAACAGAATACATGATATCAGATAGATTTGTAAACCGCCACACTGGTCCACGCGAGCATGAATTGCAACAAATGCTGAAGGTTATCGGAGTCAGTTCTCTTAAAGAGCTTATTAATAAAGCTGTCCCTCAGAATATCAGACTTGAAAAACCTCTCAGGCTTCCCGAAGCCATGAGTGAGTTTGAATACCTGAATCATATAAGAAAGCTGGGTTCTAAAAACAAATTGTTCAGATCATTTATAGGACAGGGATATTATGGTGTTGCCCCTTTATCGGTCGTTATCCGGAATGTACTTGAGAATCCTTCGTGGTATACATCTTATACCCCATACCAGGCTGAGATATCACAGGGCAGGCTTGAAGCTCTTCTGAATTTTCAGACGATGATTATTGAACTTACAGGCATGCAGATAGCAAATGCTTCTCTCCTTGATGAATCGACAGCGGCTGCTGAAGCCATGATAATGATGTTCAATGCCAGGTCGCGTAGTGCCGTAAAGGCTGGTTCCAACAAATTTTTTGTTGACAGTGACATTTTCCTTCAGACACTTGATGTGCTTGAGACGCGTTCAAAACCACTTGGAATAGAGTTAGTTAAAGGAAATTACAGGGAAGCAGTGTTTAACGAGTCGACATTCGGGGCATTAGTCCAGTATCCGTCAGCCTCAGGGCAAATAAGAGATTACAGGGAATTTGTTGAAAAAGCTCACGCATCAGGTGTGCTGGTGGGAGTAGCAGCCGATCTGATGTGCCTGTCACTTCTTACACCTCCCGGAGAATGGGGTGCCGATATTGTTACGGGGTCAAATCAGCGTATGGGCCTTCCAATGAGTTTCGGGGGTCCTCATGCAGGTTTCTTTGCAACACGTGATGAACTGAAGAGAAACATGCCGGGCCGTATCATAGGGGTCTCGGTTGATGCACAGGGAAATCATGCACTCAGGATGGCACTGCAAACAAGAGAGCAGCATATCAAACGTGAAAGAGCTACCTCAAATATATGTACTGCACAGGCCCTGCTGGCAACAATGTCCGGGATGTATGCCCAGTATCATGGCCCTGAAGGGCTAAAGAATATCGCAACACATATCCACAGGTCTGCATGTACTTTAAGCGATTCTTTAACAAAGCTTGGCTATATTCAGTTAAACACTCAATTTTTTGATACGATAAAAGTTGTCCTGCACAAAGGAATCACAACTGAAGATATCAGGAGTACAGCACTTGAATCAGGAATGAATTTCTTTTATCCTGGTGATGATACGGTCAGCATCAGCACTGACGAAATAACAACCTTAAACGAGATCAATAAAATTATTAACATATTTGCAGGATCTGCAGGTAAAAAAGCTGAACCGGTAACCTCATTTTGTGACAGTAATTGCTTTGAGGATAAGTTCATCCGAAAATCGTCATTCCTCAAAACAGCAACCTTTAACAGTTACCATAGCGAAACAGAGATGATGCGTTATATCAAGATGCTCGAAAGAAAAGATATATCGCTTTCGCATAGTATGATTTCGCTAGGCTCCTGTACGATGAAACTGAATCCTGCCAGCTCTATGTTCCCGTTGAGCTGGCCTGAATTCGGAAATATTCATCCGTTTGTTCCCGTGGAACAGGCTGAAGGTTATTATCAGCTCATGGATGAACTGGGTGAAGCGCTTAAGGAAATAACAGGTTTTTCAGCAATATCTTTCCAGCCAAATTCCGGTGCAGCAGGTGAATATACAGGTTTGCTGGTTATCAGGGAGTATCACAGGAGCAAAGGGGAGGGGCATCGTAATGTTGCACTTATACCATCATCTGCACACGGAACCAATCCGGCAAGTGCTGTCATGGCAGGTATGCAGGTTGTAGTGGTTGAATGTGATGACAAAGGGAACATTAGTATTGAGGATCTGAGAAGGAAAGCGGAAGAACACAGGAATAACCTGGCATGTATCATGATTACCTATCCGTCAACACATGGAGTTTTTGAAGCGGAGATAACACAGATGATTGACATTATACATGCCAATGGCGGACTGGTTTATATTGATGGTGCCAATATGAACGCTCAGACAGGGCTTACCAGTCCGGGTCATATGGGTGCTGATGTGTGTCATCTGAATCTGCATAAAACCTTTGCTATACCTCACGGAGGCGGCGGACCCGGAATGGGTCCTATACTGGCTAATGACAAACTGGCTGAGTTCCTGCCATCACATCCGATAGTTAAAACGGGAGGCAGTCAAGGGATTACGGCTGTTGCCGGTGCTCCCTTTGGAAGCGGACATATTCTGACAATTTCCCATGCCTATATAATGATGATGGGACCTGATGGTTTAACAAAAGCTTCTGAATATGCTATTCTTAATGCTAATTACATATCATCATCCCTGAAAGGTTTTTATAAAACACTTTATACAGGCACAACTGGTTTTGTGGCCCATGAGATGATACTCGATTGCCGTAATTTCAAATCAGAGACCGGAATCACTGAAGCCGATATTGCAAAGAGGCTTATGGATTACGGATTCCATGCGCCGACACTCTCATTCCCTGTGCATGGCACCCTGATGGTTGAACCAACAGAATCTGAATCGCTTCAGGAGATGGATAAATTCGTCGATGCACTAAAATCAATATGGGCTGAAATTCAAGCAATAAAAGAGGGCAAAGCCGATAAAACAGATAACGTACTTCACAATGCGCCTCATACTGTGAAAGTAATAACAGCAAATGAGTGGGACCACAGTTATGACCGGCAGAAAGCTGCCTTCCCTCTCAGATGGGTGGTCGAAAACAAGTTCTGGCCTTCTGTGGGGCGTGTTGATGATGGTTACGGCGACAGGAACCTCGTATGTACCTGCGATCCGATAGATTCATATAGAATGGAGACGTTGAAAATGAAGTGATGATTCCTCTGTGGTTCTCTGTGCCTGCTCCGTGCTCCCTGTGTAACAAAAAAGAACTTTCACAGAGTACACAGGGAAAGCACGGAGGATCACAAAGCTTATCAATTGATGTTCTGTAGCTATAGGTTAAATAAATTTTTTTCTCTTAAAATAAATTCTCAATTTTATTGCCGGTAAGATTTGGGTAATTAAATCAAAAGTATATGCGTAATTCATCGTGGGATGATCTGATCAGGATGATCAACGGTAAAAAGCTGAATTACAGGCCGGTTGGATTTATAATTGACAGTCCCTGGATCCCCGGCTGGTATGGAATAAGCACGGTTGATTTTTATTCATCGGATGACCTCTGGCTGAAATCTAACCTTAAAGCCATCAATACCTTCCCTGAAGTATGGTTCATGCCGGGATTCTGGTCAGAGTACGGGATGTGCACCGAACCGTCAGCTTTTGGATCAAGGATGATATTCCTTGAGCAAAACCTGCCTCATGCCGAAAAGGTTATTAAGGATATTTCTGAAGTTGAAGCGCTTCCACAACCTGATGTAAAGACTGATGGATTACTGCCTTTTATGATCAGCAGATTGAGGAACAATGAGGAGGCTATAAAAAAAGCCGATCACCAGGTAAGGTTTGCAATAGCAAGAGGACCTTTAAACATTGCAAGTTTTCTGATGGGGACTACAGAGTTTATGATGGCGCTGGCAATGGATCCTGAAGGAGCACATAAACTGGTAAATAAGATTACAGATTTCATATGCGACTGGTTAAGATGGCAGAAAGAATGTTTTCCATCTATCGACGGGATTTTGGTACTGGATGATATTATCGGTTTTGTGGGTGAAACTGAATTCAAGGAATTCGTTATCCCATACTTCAAAAGGATCTTCAACTGCTTTGAGTCAACTGTCAGATTCCTGCATAACGATGCCGAAGGTTTGATAACTGCCGGATTTCTGAATGAAATGGATGTAAATATGTTCAATTTCTCTTTCGAACACACACTGGGAGAGATACGCCGGCTCGCCGGACCTGAAATTGTGCTGGTTGGTAATATTCCGCCACGGGATGTGCTGGCGGCCGGCACTCCTGAAGATGTAAGGAATGCTGTTGGAAAGGCCTTTACAGAGACAGATGATTATAGTCGGATTATCTGGTCGGCTGGCGGCGGAATGCCACCTGATGTGACTGATGATAATATCCGGGCTTTTATGGATGCTGTGAAAAACCATTAAAATTATGATATAATGAAAAAGTTATTTTTATTGTTTCTGCCTGTCGTAATGATGATTATCTCATGCGGAGGAGGTACACAAAAAAAATCAGATGAATCCATGGCAACAGATTATCAGGTAAGATTAATAACAGTTGATCCCGGTCATTTTCATGCAGCCCTTGTACAGAAAATAATGTATGAACAGGTATCACCAGAAGTGCATGTATATGCTCCTGAAGGACCTGACTGTAAGCAACATCTTGACAGGATCAATTCATATAACACCAGGACAGATAATCCAACATCATGGGAGGAGATTGTCTATACCGGAAGCGATTTTTTTGAGAAAATGCTTGCAGAAAAAGCTGGTAATGTTGTAGTATTATCAGGTAACAATCTTAAAAAGGCGGAGTATATCACAAGTTCAATTAATGAGGGGCTGAATGTTTTAGCAGACAAACCAATGATCATTCTGGAGGAAGATTTCCCGAAGCTGGAGGAAGCATTCAGGGTGGCTCAGGATAAAGGCATTCTGCTTTACGATATTATGACAGAAAGATATGAGGTGACCACAATTCTTCAGAAACTTCTTTCGCAAAGGGAAGAGATTTTCGGAACGCTTGCAACCGGCACTGAAGAGGATCCTGCGGTCACCAAGGTAAGTGTTCATCACTTTTCAAAGATTGTCTCCGGTACTCCGTTGATCCGTCCGGCATGGTTTTTCGACGTTGAACAGCAAGGTGAGGGGATAGTAGATGTCACAACACATCTCGTTGACCTCATTCAGTGGGAGTGTTTTCCGGAACAGATACTGACTCCCGGAGATATTAATATGATTGAGGCAACAAGATGGCCCACTATTATATCAAAGGAAGAGTTTAAAGGAGTTACCGGATTTGATGATTTCCCTGCATTTCTTCAGAAAGACATTAAGGATGATAAGCTTAATGTTTACGCCAACGGTGAGATGACTTATCAGATAAAAGGTGTGTACGCCCAGGTATCTGTTGAATGGAAGTATCAGGCACCACCCGGAGGAGGAGATAATCATTATTCGGTAATGCATGGTTCTCAGTGCGATCTTGTTATTAAACAGGGAGCGGAGGAACAATTTGTCCCTACTTTGTATGTTGAAAATGTAAAGGGAATATCGTTTAATGAGTTTAGCGGAAAACTTGAAAATGTACTTGAAACACTTCCTTATGACAATCTTAATATTGAAAAAGTAAATAACAACACTCTTAAAATAAATATTCCGGCTGAATACAGGGTTGGACACGAAGAGCATTTCGGTCAGGTTACCGCAAAGTTTCTTGAATATCTGGCAGCTGGTGAATTACCCGGCTGGGAGGTGCCGGGGATGATTACAAAGTATTATACTACAACAAGTGCCCTGAAAAAAGCAAAAGAGAATTAAAGACTCGGTGATTAAGGTTTTCAAAACCTCAGTCGGTCCCGAATCTTCGATTCGAGGATCCTCGAAAAAGCAAAAGCTTTTTCGGGACAGTTCGCAGTTTTCAACCTTCCTGACTGACCTTTGTTCCTCAGGTTGTCGGGATTTCGGCTTAGCTGCTCAACATACCCAATGCGGTTATACGAACAGATCCTCAATAACCATTGAGTAGAGTTCCGATAAAGGGATTCCTGCTGCCTGTGCCTGTTTGGGAACCAGGCTCTCCTCTGTCATACCTGGTACTGTATTGATTTCAAGGAAATAGGGCTGTTCACCAATTAAAATAAAATCAACCCTTACAATTCCTTTACAACCAAGCAGATCATAAATTTCCGAGCTGAGTCTCTGAACATCCTCCTTAATCTTTAAAGGAATGTTTGCAGGTGTTATCTCATCTGATTTGCCGGGAGTATATTTTGCTTCATAATCAAAGAATTCGTTCCTGCTGATTATCTCGGTCACAGGAAGGATAAGTGACCGGGACATGGTTTTTACCACTCCACACGCCATCTCTCTTCCTTTCATGAAAGCTTCGATCATGACCTCATCACTCTCTTTGAAAGCTTTTTTAATGGCAGGTAACAGATCTTCCTTTTTTTTTACCATGGAAACACCAAAACTTGAACCGCTGTCGTTTGGTTTAACGAAACAGGGAAG
>Ga0315541_1003841_pt1 | contig 11338 bp, 9 predicted proteins | sample SalMarSW160190MG_FD_203095 | JGI IMG/M metagenome (GOLD analysis project Ga0315541, IMG submission 203095) | Salt marsh sediment microbial communities from the Plum Island Ecosystem LTER, Massachusetts, United States - Salt Marsh Sediment SW1601-190 ...
ACAAGCACGAGAAAAGCAATTATCGCCAATCTTTTATTCATATTTCTCTCTTTATTGTAATTCTTATGTGACCTAATGTCAAGAACAAAGCAAGCTGCATGGTTAAATTTACTAAAGCGTATTATGCCACGAAAAGATAGTATATGGGTTGAGGAATATAACTCGGACTTTTTAAGCCTCAAAGAGGGGAAAATTCACTAATGGAAGGATTAGCATAAAAAGGCAGGGCTTACGACAAGCTTTCTAAAGCTTCCAGGATTTCATAGTTCTGGAGGTCAAGGGGGTTAGGGCGAGCCAGGCTTTCTCCGAAATGAAACTTACGATTCTCGGGTAATGGCCATTGTGTTATCCTTTCGGCGGTCTTACTATTCTCAGCAATTTTATAAGGTGGAACAAGTCCGATAATTTCCTGGTAGATGTCTGAGACTTTTGGATAATGCATCGGATAGCCCAACGAAGTTGCTAAAGCTGAGATAATCTCCCAATTTTGCTTACCAGCAGGTGGGGAGATAGCACGCTGCACATGCTGTATCCGCCGTTCACAATTGGTGTAAGTACCATCACCTTCAGCAAAAGTAGCCCCGGGAAGGACTACATCAGGGTAGGGCGGCTCTTCAGGAAACACAGTGTCTATGAGCACTGAGAAGATCGGGAGTTCGAAGATAGTGTTCCTCATTTCGCCGACGGCATCGCTGCCGATAACAAGGACACCATGGATGGCTCCTCTCTCCAATCCCTGGATGATTTCGATAGAATTTCTGCCTTTTGTAACAGGTACAGGTTCGCCCCAGACAGCTTCGAATCTTTGCCTGGCAGCTACATTGGTGATTGGCTGTTGCCCGGGAAGGTAGTCCGGGTTTACCCCCATATCAATCAGACCCTGAGCATTGCCCACAGTGCGGAGGATGATTATACCGGCACCATCTCGCCCTACATTACCGGTAATCAATGCCAGCTCACAGAGCAGGGCTAATTCAGCGGGTGTAGCCGTATTGGCATCCACTATTATCACTGGATTTTGAGCGCGGATATAAAGGTGTATCGCCTCGATAATTTTGGAAGGCCTTATCCAGGGTACATTGGCAATCTCTCCCAAAGAATATTTTCTCATTGCTGAGGCGAAATCTCGGAAGCCGCTAGTTCGAGCGTTGATAAAGTCGTGGTTGACGAGGTCATAGGCTGTGATATAACCCACCATTGTCTGAAGCAGATCTACGCTTGTTCGGTGATTGACCTTTAGAGCAATCCTTGCCAGTGAATCTATCCTGGTGGGGTGGGGGTTAAGCGTAATCAACTTGCTGCCCCTGCCAACTGCCTCCCTGACCTTCATTGCAATTACAGGATACTCTTCGTTAATATCGCAGCCGAAGACAAGGACAAGGTCACTACTCAGGATGTCACTGTAAGAGCAGGTGGAAGCATCACTGCCAAGGCATTTCATCAAGCTATCATTCACCCCGGCAATGGCCAGGGAACCTATATTATTGGTTCCCTGGGCAACTCGAGCCAGTTTTTGAACCAGGTAATTCTCCTCATTGGTCAGTTTGGGGGAGGATAAGACGGCTAACCCATCGCCACCAATTTTATCCCTGATCCGTTTCAGTCCCTTACCGGCTAAGGCTATAGCCTCCTCCCAACTGGCTTCAACTAAGTCACCATCTCGCTTAATCAAAGGAGTGCGGAGTCGCTTCAGGTTGTGAAGTGTCGTCGGGTAAAATTGGCCCTTCTTGCACAGGTTACCGTTATTCACCGGGCTACCCATCGGGGAGGTAACCGTTACTATCTTGTCTCCGAGAACATTCAGCTCCAGGTTACAGCCAATCCCACAGTAGGGGCAGGTGGTTGATACAGTTTCAAGTTCCCACGGACCCTGTTTGGGTAGCTGTGCCCTTGGAGTCAGCGCTCCCGTAGGACATGTTGAGATACACTGACCACAGGAATCGCAGGCTGTTTCGCATAGCGGTATATCAAGAGCCGGCCCCGCCATGGTATCAAAGCCTCGATTGTAAAAGCCTAAAGCGCTGATACCCTCGACTTCGTCGCATATTCTGACGCAACGACCGCACAATATACACTTGTTCGGGTCTCTTACAATATAAGGGTGTTCATCCTCTCTTATACGCAAATGGTGCTTGCGGCCGCTGTATTTGGTGTCGTCCACATCATACTCGGTAGCCAGTTCTCGTAGCTTGCATTCAAATACATCCTGGCAGCCACAGGCCAGACAGCGTTCACTCTCACTTCTGGCCATATCCTCGGTGAACCCGAGTTCAATTTCAGAGAAGTTTCCTTTCCGTGCCTTCAGGTCGAGAGCAGGCATTTCACCTCTGGGAATACGCTGCACGTCAGCGTAGTCTTCGATGTCGATATCCTGCAGCTCGCCTTTGCTGCAATTGTACGGTTTCTTGGGCGGTAATATCGGCTGGCCGTTAAGGTATTGGATTATTGAAGTTGCAGCTCTTTTCCCGGCAGCTATTGCCTCGACTACGGTAGCTGGTCCTGAAGTGCAGTCGCCACCAGCGAATATCCCTTCTAGGGAAGTCTCCATTGTTTCTTCATTAACACTGATATATCCACGGCGGTTGAACTTTATCTGCCCATCCTGAACCCCGGAAGCTTCCATAGTCTGACCGATAGCGGCAATCACCGTATCTACATCCATGGTAAACTCCGAGCCGGCTATTGGTTCTGGTCTTCGCCTCCCTGAGCTATCGGGCTCCCCTAAAGCCATTTTGACGCACTCCATAGTACAGGCCTTATCATTTCGGGCGCTGATTTTCACAGGTGCTGCCAGGAAGTGGAACTTTACTCCTTCCTGCTCAGCCTGTTCTATTTCCTCATTGTTAGCTGGCATCTCGTCCCTTGACCTTCGGTAGACAATGGTTACCTCGCTGGCGTCCAGCCTCAGAGCAGTTCGGGCGGCATCAATGGCAGTATTGCCGCCGCCGATAACCGCTACCTTTTGTCCCAGGCTTACCTTTTGCCCGAGGGCCACATCTCTCAGAAATCCTATCCCGGAAAGGATACCCGGTGAGTCCTCTCCCTCTACCTTCATCTTCTGGCTTGCCTGAGCACCGAGGGCAAGGAAGACGGCTTCATAACCGTCACTCTTAAGACTATCAATGGTAAAGTCCTGACCCAGGCAGACATTGCAGCGAATCTCATGGCACAGGTCAGTGATACTGTTTATTTCCTTATCCAGGACCGCCTTGGGAAGGCGGTATTCAGGGATTCCATATCTCAGCATTCCGCCAAGCTCCGGACTCGACTCGAGGATGGTTACCTCATGACCCTCCAGAGCGAGATAATAAGCTGCTGATAGGCCCGCCGGACCTCCACCGATAATAGCTACCCTGTGCCCGGTAGCTGGTTTGACCTCGGGGACATAGGGGGTCCCGTTATTCAGGTCATAGTCGGCGACGAATCTCTTCAAGGCATTTATCGCTACCGGACCCTCTAACAGGTTTCTACGGCACTTGGTTTCGCAGAAGCGAGGGCATACTCGCCCGATGACAACAGGCAAAGGGTTAGACTGTTTAATCAGCTTCAGCGCCTCCTGGTACTCTCCGTTAGCGATAAGCCCGATATAGCCCTGGACATCTATTCCGGCAGGGCAGGCTAATTTGCACGGGGCAACACAGTCGCCATAGTGGTCGGAGAGGAGTAATTCCAGAGCCATCCGGCGGCTTTTACCAAGCTCGCCGGTCATTGTCTTCACTACCATGCCTTCTGTCAAAGGAGCGGCACAGGCAGGCAGGGGTCCCCGCGCCCCCTCTACTTCCACTAAGCAGAGGCGGCAGGCAGCGCTGGGCTTCAGACGCGGGTCATGACATAAAGTGGGTATCTCGACTCCGTTCTGCTGAGCGGCTTCCAGGATAGTGCTTCCTGCTTCCGCTTCAACCTTTTCCCCGTTTAAGATAAATGATATTTTAGCCATTTCATCTCCTTAATGGACGGATATGGCATCGAGACGGCATACGCTCATACACAGTCCACAACGGATGCACTTCTCACTGTCTATGAGGTAAGGCTTCTTTTTCTCCCCTGAAATAGCATCTGAAGGACAGTATTTGGCACACAACCCGCACCCGGGGCACTTCTCCGGGATAATCTCGTAGGTAATCAGGGCCTGGCATTTCTTAGCCGGACAGCTCTTCTCATTGATATGGGTTTCATATTCATCACGGAAGTACCTCAGCGTGGTCAATACCGGGTTGGGTGCCGTCTGCCCCAAACCGCACAGTGAGGCTTTCTTCACACCTTGAGCCAGTTCTTCAAGGTGCTCTATATCCTCCTCTTTACCCTCGCCTTTGCTAATTCTATCCAGGACCTCCAGCATGCGTAATGTTCCTATTCGGCAGAAAGTACACTTGCCACAGGATTCATCTTGTGTAAAGTTAAGGAAAAACTTGGCTACGTCCACCATGCAGGCGCTCTCGTCCATCACAATCAATCCACCCGAGCCCATGATGGCACCGGTTTTAGTAATCGACTCATAATCTACAGGAGTCTCAGCCAAGCTGGCAGGAATAACACCACCGGATGGTCCGCCAATCTGGACTGCTTTGAAATCCAGCCCTTTTGAGGTTCCACCACCGATGTCAAAGACAATTTCCTTCAGGGATATGCCCATGGGGACCTCTATCAGTCCGCCGCGGGCTATCTTGCCCGCCAGAGCAAAGACCTTGGTGCCTTTGCTCTTCTCAGTGCCGTACGCATTAAAGGCATTAGCGCCATTGAGTATAATCCAGGACACGTTAGCCAGGGTCTCTACATTATTGATGTTGGTAGGCTTACCCCATAACCCGGACTGCGCAGGAAACGGTGGACGGAAGTTAGGCATTCCCCGCCGTCCCTCTATAGACATCATAAGAGCCGTCTCCTCCCCGCAGACGAAAGCACCGGCTCCCTGCCTGATGCTTATGTTGAAATCGAAGTCAGAGCTCAGGATACCTTCACCGATAATTCCTCTCTCTCCGGCCTGAGCCAGGGCTATCTCTAATCGGTGAATTGCCAGCGGATACTCCGCCCGAACATAAATATAGCCTTCGGAGGCGCCGATAGCATAGGCGGCTATTAACATCCCTTCGATAACACTGTGAGGGTCGCTTTCCAGAACGCTTCTATCCATGAAAGCGCCGGGGTCTCCCTCATCGGCGTTACATATTACATATTTTTGACTGCCCGGAGACTTTCTAGCAAAACCCCATTTGACGCCGGTGGGGAAGCCAGCTCCACCCCTTCCCCTCAAGCCGGAACTGGTAACCTCGTCAATTACCTCCTGGGGTGACATGTTGTGCAATACCTTCTCCAGCGCTTTATAGCCGCCGGCTTCAAGATAGTCATCTATAGATTCGGGGTCGATTATGCCGCAGTTTCGGAGCACAATCCTTCTTTGCTTGGACAGAAGGTTATCTATCTCATCGGCAGGTATAACCCATTCGGCAACAGGCTTACCGCCGATTATGTGTTCCTCGACTATGCGTTGAACCTGTTCGGGGGTAACATTCCTGTAGAACACACGCCTGCCCTGCGGTGGAAAGACTTCGACCAAAACCTCGCTGTAGCACAGGCCCATGCACCCGGTTCGCCTCAGTTCTACATTCTTTAAACCGTGCTCATTAAGGCTGGCCTTCAGAGCATCATAGACCTTCTGGCCTCCAGCAGCTATTCCGCAAGAGGCGAGCCCTACCTTTACAACCCAGCTTCCATTCTTTTTATCTCTTTCCCAGGACATCTTATATCTCACTTTGTCGGAGTAAGTTCCTCCGCTTCATGGACCTGGCTCACTATCTTATTGACAGATTCAGGAGTGAGCCGTCCATGGACCTCATTATTGACCATTATGCAAGGAGCCAGGCTACAGCAGCCAAGGCAGGCTACCCGCTCCACAGTGAACTTACCATCCTTGCTGGTTTCTCCTTCCTCGGCGCCTGTCGCCTGGGCTATTGTCTGTGCTATTCTCTCCGCTCCGCTCAGATGGCACGCAGTCCCATGACAGACCTTGATTAAATTCTCACCTACAGGTTCCAGTCGAAACTGAGAATAGAAGGTAACTATGCCGTATATCTCACTGGCGGGGACACCTATGTTTTCTGCTATGCGCTCGATTGCTACCGGAGGAATATAGCCATAAGCATCTTGAATCTCCTGAAGGGCTGGTATTACAGCTCCAGGCTGCACATTATGCTTATGGGCTATAGCGTCGATTACAGTAAAACTAAGTTCTTCTCTGTCTTTTGCTTTAATAGCCATCCGACCTCCTTCCGCTCCAGTTTGGTTCCTCTAAGGCTCCTGTAGATTTAAGTAACAAGCGGAAAATCACACACCACTATGGGTTAAAGCCTTGAGGAGCTCCTTTTTAGAAGCGCGATGGCGTTCAAACATGCTGACGATTCTCAGGATTTCCATATCCTTGACCCAGCTCTTTTCCCGGATCTTGCTGGCTAGAGCCTCAACTGTCACCGGGGCATCCACCATCATAATCATATCGTGGGAGCCGATGACCGGGTCAACGAAATCTACGCCGGGCATTCCCTCGAGTTGTCTTAGCACTTTGATAAACTCTTGCTGTTCCATCTCATCCACCACATTCACCAGTAAATATGCTCTTAGTCCCATTTCAGTTCCTCCTTTTTTAAATCTACTTTTATCTACTCTAGAGTAAACATGCTCTCAGACCAATTTCGGTTTCTCCTTTCTATCTTACCTGCGCTCAGTAAACCACAGCCATATAGCTGATACATCCGTGGGATGCCTGTTTTTTTGCCGGGGGCTTTCCCACAGAAAGAAGCCGGTCTCATCAGGGATTTCCACAACCCACTACTGTGGTTTTCCCGTAAAGCCGTAGGTTATTCTCTAGAGTTTATTCGGTTGAAGAAAGCGGAGGGGCAGAGTAAGATTAGGCGGGGCAGAGTGGAAGGCTGTCCGTTATATTAATGTCGGAAAGGATGTGAGTTGAAAAAGATTACTATTCTTCTGGTTGAAAACCATGCGTTGGTGAGGGAGAGCATCCATCAGTCTCTGGAACGCGAGGCAAACTTTACCGTGGTCGGGGAAGCCGGTGACGGCGAAGAGGCGGTGCAGATGGCGCGAGAACTCAAGCCCGACGTCATTGTCATGGATATATCTCTACCCAAAATCAACGGCATTGAAGCCACGAAGCAAATTAAGGCATTTCAGCCCTCTGTCATTGTATTGGGACTTACTGCCTATGATTACGAGCAGTACATTTTCCCGCTGCTGGATGCCGGGGCTGCCGGCTACTTGCTTAAGGATATAAGTAGTCGCGAACTTATCAATGCCATCCAGGCTGTGTATAAGGGAGAGGCGGTGCTCCATCCGGCAATCGCCCGTAAGGTACTGGAACGATATCGGCGGTCTAAGGAGGGAGGTGAGAAGGAACACGAACCGGATTCACTCACCGGGCGGGAGACCGCTGTACTTAAGATGGCAGCTAAAGGGATGAGCAACAGCGAAATTGCCGAGGAGTTATGTCTGAGTGTGCGCACTATTGAGAGTCATCTGGGAACTATCTTTAATAAACTGGGAGTGGGTTCCCGTACCGAAGCAGTGATAGAGGCTATGCGAAGAGGCCGGTTCACCCTGGAAGAACTGTCCTGACCGTATCCCTGCCGCTTTGAGATATTGGAGAAGCTGTGCATATATCTTCAGGTTTACTAAGTTCAGTCCGAAGGGTTATTCGCAGTCCTCATTTTTGGGCGGTGCTGGTGATATTTGCCATTGGCATCGTCCTTCATTATCCGGAACAACTAATCCCCTGGGGTGCAACCGCTATTTCCTCGTTTTTAGGGACAACCCGGCACACAGCGGAGCGGGTCTTCTTTCTCATACCCATAACCTATGCCAGTTTTATCTTTGGCACTAGGGGAGGGATAGCCAGCTTGCTGGCGGCTGGTTTCATTATGATGCCACGGGCTATTTTTATCTCCCTGGTTCCGGCTGACGCCATACTTGAGAGCAGCGGCGTTATCATCGTCGGCGGCGTAGTAAATCTGTGGTTCTACATGCACCGTAAAAATATCGCCCAGCGTCGGAGTATAGAAGAGGCACTGGTAAGGATTATTGATGGTTCTTCTATTCCATTATTTGTAATTAATAAACAACATAAAGTAACTCACTGGAACACAGCTATTGAGGTGCTTACCGGTATAAAGAGAGAGGAGATAATCGGGACGGATGAGCAGTGGCGGGCATTTTACCATGAGAAACGGCCGATTATGGCTGATTTAATAGTAGATGGGGCATCGGAAAATGAAATAGCGACGTATTATAAAAATGGATACAAGAAAAGTCGGCTGATTGATGGTGCTTATGAAGCCGAAGACTGGTTTTCAGCTCCTGGCAAGAGTAGACAGTGTCACCATTTTACGGCCAGTCCTATCCGCAATAACGACGGAGAAATAACGGGCGCAATAGAAACGCTGGAAAACATCACCGAGCGAAAGAAAGCCGAAGAGAATCTACGCTACTATTTGCAGGAAATTACCAAGGCTCAAGAAGAGGAGAGGAAACGTATTGCGCGTGAACTTCACGACAGCAGTGCTCAAAATCTTATCGCTCTGCTTCACCAGTTGGACAACTTGCTAACTGACAAGACAAAGCTGCCGGTGAGCGAGGCTAAGGCGCTATGGGGTTTCTATGAGCAAATAAGGGATACACTCCAGGAGGTGCGTCGGTTCAGCCGTGACCTGAGGCCGTCCATCCTCGATGATTTAGGTCTGCTCCCGGCATTGGAATGGGTAACCGAGGACCTGAAAAGCACATATTGGATAGAGGTTGATTTGAAAGTGCTTGGGAATGAGCGGAGGCTATTCCCGGAAACGGAGCTACTGCTCTTCCGCATTGTTCAGGAGGCGCTCAGGAATGTTGCCAAGCATGCCGAGGCCACCAGGGCTGAAGTCGAAGTCAGGTTCGACGAGGACAGGGTAACGGTTACTATAACCGACAACGGTAAAGGCTTCGAGCCCCCGGAAAGCCTCGGAGCGCTGACACCCACGGGTAAACTGGGACTGGCCGGAATGCAAGAGCGGGTGCAGTTGCTTGGTGGCAGGTTAAAGCTGGAGTCTAAGCCAGGTAAAGGCACCAAAATATTTGTTGAGGCCCCGGTTTAACTGGCGGATAAAGGTTACTTCATTATCTATGTCAGGGTAAACTCCTGCTTTGTCCTGTAGAAATTCAATCTTAGCCCTTAGCGCTTAAAAGCGACTGGGAAACTGCACAATCTGTCACAATGTATAATTATGGATAAGCATGTCAAATGAAGGCATCAGCAGAGAGGAATTGACGAAGAAACGAACCCCTTCGGAATTACTGAGCTGGGTAAAATGGAAGAGGGAACAAATTGCGTCTACTGAGGAGGGAGAAAGAACTCTAATACTTCATGAGGGACTTGCAAAGCAATTTGAGGAGGAAGTCTATCCGTTAGCGATATTTGGACAGCGTAAGTTTGGTAATACCGACCAAATACTCATGCAGCCAATTATCGGCAATCAAAGCTACGATGCAGTAATAACCGACCTAAGCAGTAAGCCTGCCTCTGAAAGTTATATTGAAATAACCCAAGCTCATGAAGGAGAGAACGATTATCTGCGGAGTTGCGTATTAGCGCAGCAAGGTATCGTTCCCATGCATGGCCCTGTTACCAAAACAGGTACGAAGAAGACGGGAAGAAAGATTTCAACACCATTCACTGCTGCCAATGCCGACGAAGTCGCGACAAAGGAGCTGAAAAAGATTGTCGATGCAGTAAAGGGAAAAGCAGGCAAGGACTATCCCATCAATACATCGTTACTCATAGTCTTTGACGATGGTTTGTCTTTCAGACTAGCTGTGGATGATAGATATCTGGACACTTTTGTCAAAGAGAATATCTTGAAGTTAGACCTCAGGTTTTCGACACTCTATCTTGTTGGCTGGCAGAATGTATTTCGAGAGTTTAACCTTGCCAAGAGGCCTTGAACCTCATTTCTAGCTCAAGCAATAAGCCATTTTGTTTGGTTCCTCGTTTTGCATTGGCTGAGACAAGCGACCTTAATAAGCTACCTGACAATCTCGGCTCTTCGCCTTTCGGCGTTTTCTGAGCCAGATTGTATGCCCTTCACAAAAGGTGCTTTACATAAATGTAAACGCAGCACTGGAAAATGAACCTTTGTTTATGAGAAGGCACAAAGGTTAGCCGCTCGCAGGCAATGTTGTGCGCAGGCTGAGTTGGCAGGATGCACATTAGGTTCTTGTTTTAAGTAATCATCTTTACCAGAGACAAGCTGAGAGGTGGGCACCACCAAAAGCTCCGATATACTATCTTTTCAAGTACTTGGCGATATCTTTAATTGTATCCTTCAGTGCAGGCATCACACGTTTGAACCACCAGACAGCCCAAACAACCGCTGCGACCAATAAAGCGATACCTATAGATAGCGCAATAATGAATCCCCAATCTACTTCCATTCAACTACCATTCCAGTCCAATTTTTTTCCTGGCGCCAAAGAGCAGGAAGGACATGAATAGCATTCCAATTAGAAGAAGGACAGCTCGAGTTATTTCTCCCTCCAGCATACGCCAGATAAACACGGGTACACCGCCCCCCCACAGCAAGATCAGCAAATAGCGCACACGCTTGAGCATAAATTCCCTTCCGGTTCTCCTCCTCAGCACGACCAAAACTGAAAACACAGCCGCTGAGACTCCACCACCAGCGGCAAGCAAACTTGAGGTAGAGAGAGCAAGCACACCCGTGTTCTTAAGGTTCCCAAGGATCCACATCAAAAGTAGGAAGACACATCCAGCTCTTATAAGCTCCTGCACAATTATGCTTCTCATTCTAATTTCCTATCCCACCATCTAAGCAACTCTTGCATAAAGTCTAAGTCGATGGCCGAGTAATGTCAAAAGAAATTGTTCAGTTAACTTCCTCGAACCCTGTGGGGTGGTCAGGCAATTGCCAAGCCGTTTAGGAATGCTCTGAACCTTAGCTCTTTGCCCTTCGGCGTCTTCTGAGCCAGATTACCAAAGGCGGAATTGAATTTATTACTTAGCGCTTAAAGCGACTGGAAAACTGCCCAATCCGTCAGAATGTGCAATTGGGTAACAAAGCAAGCTAATGTGCAATGATATACAATTTGGACAATTGTATTACCTCTATAAAGTTATTACTACCTTTCCTTTGGCTCGGGTTTTTTCACATTCCCTCTGCCTTTAATTCCCATTGCTTGTTCTCCTCATTGTATTTCGGAATCGATTATTCTTGCTCTCCGTACTCTCTTATTATGGACAAAAAGGCAAGTTGCCTAAAAAGATGGGTACTATGCTTGACAT
>Ga0315541_1003843_pt1 | contig 11336 bp, 9 predicted proteins | sample SalMarSW160190MG_FD_203095 | JGI IMG/M metagenome (GOLD analysis project Ga0315541, IMG submission 203095) | Salt marsh sediment microbial communities from the Plum Island Ecosystem LTER, Massachusetts, United States - Salt Marsh Sediment SW1601-190 ...
CCTCGGTTTCGGACCATATCTTAGGATTTACCTGTTTAAACGACGTTACGGCCCGGGATCTTCAGAAGAAGGACGTGCAATGGACCAGGGCCAAATCTTTTGACAGCTTCTGCCCCCTGGGACCGGTCATAGTCGAAAAGATCGATCTGGACAATACCAGGATTGAATCTTACGTGAACGGCAAGCCGCGTCAATCGTCCAACACCAACCAGATGATATTCAGTGTGGAAAGAATTGTCAGTTTGGTATCCCAGGTTATGACCCTGCTCCCCGGAGACGTGATCTCTACCGGGACGCCCGCAGGAGTGGGACCGATGAAGCCGGGGGATACGGTTGAGGTGTCTATCGAAAACATCGGGACTCTGAAGAATTATGTGAAGAAGGTTTGATCCGTAGAATGCAGCCTTTCTCTTACAGATAGAGATTTTCACACCGCCTGATTCCCGGAATACTTTTTCACTAGTCACAGGCAGAGCCTTACCGCCCAGCCTCACTGTCAACGAATAAGTGGCGACGGGATGAAATCGAAAAGCCAGTTCAGAAGTTCCCTCGGGTTGGTCAAGTCAAATTCCACGAAAAGATCACGGATCCACTGTTGCACGACTATTCTGACGGTTTTCTCCTTGTTTCTTCTTTCGTTTTCTTACTCCTTTTCTTCCGAAGATCACGCCCCTTGGATCGCCTCTTATGATATAAAAGTCAAGCTGGACACAGAGAACAAGAAGCTTCTTGGCCAGGAGATTTTGACCTTCAAGAATACCTCTGAAAAAAGTGTGGATACCCTCTTTCTCCATCTTTATCCCAATGCCTTCGAAAGCGACACCACCACGTTTATGAAGGAATCTCTCTTCCCTGACAGAGTCAAGACCAAAGAAGAACACCGGGGTTATATGGAAATCAACAGAATCGGCTTAGCTTCCGGGCATGATCTGACCGGTGAGAGGATCATCGATGAGACCATAATGAAGGTGCCGCTCCCTGAGCCATTGTCTCCGGGAAACACGATAAGGTTGGAAATCGGTTTTGTGGTGAAACTTCCCCAACTCCTGGTCCGGATGGGCCATTCCGGCAACAATTTTGTGATAGGTCAATGGTTCCCGAAGATGGCCGTTTTGGAACAGGACGGACGCTGGAATGTCCACCAGTACCATGCCCAATCCGAATTCTTCGCCGACTTCGGAGTCTATGATGTTTCCATCACTCTTCCTTTGGAGTATGTGGTGGGTGCCACCGGATATCTGCAGGAAGAGAGAATAAACGTCGATTCCACGAAGACGTTGATCTATCATGCCGAGGATGTACACGATTTTGCCTGGGCAGCAGATCCCGATTATCTTACCGCCAAAAGAACGGTGGATGGAATAGAAGTGGTCTTCCTCTGCCAGCCTGAGCACGAGAAAAAAGTGAAAAGGGTTTTGGATGCCGCCGAATTCTGTCTGAAATATTATAATTCTGCTTTTGGAGATTATCATTATAAGAAATTGGTGATGGCAGATGCCCGCCTGGGTTACGGCGGTGGAGCCATGGAATATCCCATGTTTATCACAATTTGGCCGTCCAGGCTATCTACCAGTAGAGTAAGAGTGGATGAGATGGTGATCTTTCACGAGATCGCTCACCAATGGTGGTATGGGATGGTAGCCACCAATGAATTCGAGGAAGCCTGGCTGGATGAAGGATTTGCGGTCTATTCCGAAAGGAAGACTTTGCAGGAAAGATTTGGCCCGGACGCCAATCTGGTTGATCTGTGGGGAATACGGATTGGAGAAAAAGATATGGCCAAGTTAGGCTACCTGCTGGATCCGCGAAGCGACATAACGGTGAAGAATTCGTGGGAGTTCCAGGATTTCTTAAGTTATCGGTCGAACGTTTATTATAAAGCCTCGCTCCTCCTTCAGACCTTGGAGAATCTGTTGGGTGAGGAAAAGATGAAAGAGTTTGTGAAGACATATTTCCGAAGATACAAATTCAAACATCCTAAAACGGAAGATCTTATCCGACTTGCCACCGAAATTAGCGGAGAAGACCTAAATCCATTCTTCTCTCAATTCCTTTTCGGAACCGGGGTTTGCGACTATCAGGTGGCGCGCATAGAGAGCAAACCTAAAGAAAAAGAGGGCCAACAGCAAATTTACGACACTGAGGTTCTGGTCAAAAGAACAGGAGAGGTGAAGATCCCCGTTGAGGTTTCAGTCGAGCTGGAGGATGGGGAAAAGATAGAAAGGATTTGGGACGGAAAAGAAGGATGGCACAGGTTAGTATTGGAAACCAAATCAGAGATAGAATGTGCCACAATTGACCCGGAAAACAAGATAGCTTTGGACATCAACGTGAACAATAATAGCCTGACCAAGAAATCCCAGGATTCGGCCATCTTCAGACTTTGCAGTCAATATTTTTTCTGGATGGAAAGCTTCGTTCAAGTGATGACCTCTTTTTGAAACACATGAGTGCTTAACCTTGGTTTGGAGAGAACAAAAACCCAAAAATAAGGAGGCCGACGGTGAAGAAAAGTGATCCTAAAGGAGCTTATGAAAGACTTTTGAGTCTAAACAGAGAAGCATCCCTTCTGAGGTCGAGCATGGCCGTCTTGGAATGGGACGAAAAGACCTATCTTCCCAAAGGAGGTTCGGAACACCGCGCCAATCAACTGGCGCTTCTCGCTGGCATGGTGCACGATAAGGCCACCAGTCCGGAAATCGGCGATCTTCTCAAAGGACTGGAAGGAAGTTCCTACTCAAGCGGGGAAGATTCTTTTGAAGCGGCGAACGCCCGGGAAATCAAACACTTCTACGACAAGACGGTGAAGATTCCGAAATCTTTGGTGGAGGAGCTTACCCGTGTCACCTCCCTTGCCCACGCCGTCTGGGTAGAAGCACGCCAAAAATCAGATTTCTCCTTATTCTTACCATATCTGAAAAAGATCATCAAATTAAAGCACGATCAGGCCGAGGCGGTGGGATACGAGAAGGATCCTTACGATGCTTTGCTGGATGATTTTGAGCCGGGTGCGACAATAGCTAAAGTCTCCGAGGTCTTCACAAGATTTCGTCAAGAATTAGTCGAACTGGTGGCAGCCATCGTGGCTTCGGGAAAACGCCCGGATACCTCGATTCTGCAGGGGGACTATCCTGTCGACCGGCAGGAGAGTTTCGGCAAAGAGGCGGCTTTAGCGATAGGTTATGATTTTGAGAGGGGACGGCTGGACGTCACCGCTCATCCCTTTTGCATAGGCATAGGACCGGGAGACGTCCGCATCACCACCCGCTACAATCCCAAACATTTTGGACAAGCTTTTTTTGGCATACTGCACGAGGCCGGGCACGGCCTTTACGAACAGGGGTTGGATCCGGCGCGTTACGGCACGCCGGGAGGTGAAGCAGTATCACTGGGAATTCATGAATCCCAGTCGAGGATGTGCGAAAACCTGGTGGGACGCTCAAAATCTTTCTGGAAGCACTTCTTACCCCGGGCCCAACAGATTTATCCGGAGGCCTTAGGCAAGGTCAAGCTGGACGATTTCTATTTTGGCATAAACGAAGTCAAACCCTCACTTATCCGGGTCGAAGCTGACGAAGTAACCTACAACTTGCATATTCTTTTGCGTTTTGAAATCGAGCAAGCATTCTTCAAGGGGGATCTGAAGCCCGAGGACATTCCCGGCGTTTGGAATGAGAAGTTCAAGAATTACTTCACCATCACTCCGCCGGACGATGCCCAGGGTTGTCTTCAGGACGTGCACTGGAGTGCCGGATATATCGGTTATTTCCCCACCTATTCCTTGGGGAACTTGTATGCTTCGCAGTTTTTCAATCAGGCCAGACAGGATCTGGGCGATCTGGATAGCGTGTTTGCCAAAGGAGAATTCGCCGGCCTGAAAAACTGGCTGGGAAAAAACATCCATAAGAGAGGGCAGCGCTACCGCGCGGAAAAGTTGGTGGAAGTGGTGACCGGAAAGCCGTTGTCGCATCGTCCCCTGATGGATTATCTCAAGACCAAATATGGTGGATTGTATGGAGTGTAAGAAACGATTCTGTCTGAGGCTTCTGAAAAATCTGTTGAATGCTTTGCACTCTTGAAGAGAAAGAATATGGAGTGTTCACCTTTAGGTGAACTATACAAGAGCTCATGGTTTTTCTCAGACGAGTGCCCGTAGGGGAGAGGTCTCCGTAAGAAACATAGCTGCAGGGAGATGAGATTGCTTCGCCTTCGGCTCGCAAAGACATGAGATGACGTCGGTCATTGCGAGGAGCGGGAGCGACGAAGCAATCCCCTGGTTGGAGCGGGGGTTGTACCCTCGCTCCTATATGCGGACTGGGGTGGGGACGCCTGACCGGTTTGGTAAGACACTTATTCAACAGTCCATAAAACTTGACACTCCATAGAAACCTCAAAAGAAAAATAGTATCATGCTCGTCTTCGCGTCCTTCATAGAAGGGATCAAAAACGTCTGGGCAAACAAGTTCTTGGTCGGGATAATGTTTCTTTTCAAATTCATTTTCTCCCTGATCCTGCTGGCACCCCTTTATCTCATGTTCTCCGCCAGCTTCGGCGCGAACGCAAAAGCCTTGAGTTTTCTTAAGGGCTTCGATTTTTCTTTACTCATTGATTTTGTCTATCATTGGAGACAGACGCTGTCGATCTATTTCCTTATGTCTTTTCTGGTCTTTTTTTTGGCCGTTGTAGCCTTCATCTTTCTCTCTGGAGGCTTTTGGGGGATATTGAGAGACCAGTCAAAGGGAGATGAGGGCAATTCGAAGATCGAAAGATTCTTCGGCTACTGCGTGAAATACTTCTGGGGTATGTTCAAAATAGCGTTGCTCTTGATTCTCTTTTACCTGATTGCCTTCTTCTTGTTTCTATTCTTTGCGGCCATTTTCGATTCGGTGGCCGGAAAGGGAGATTGGTTTGAGGTCACCTCCTGGCGAGTGGTGATAAAGATCTCCGCTCTTGCATTTTTGTTTTTCCTGGTGAACATGATTGGAGATTATCTCAGGATATTCTACATCCAGAATTTCTTTGAACGGTTTTTTCCATCTGCAAAGAAGGCTCTTAGGTTTTTGTTGACAAATCTTTTCAAGACTCTAAGTTTATATTATCTTCTGAGCCTGGTTTTGACTGTGGCGATTTTGGCCTATGTGGGCATGAAGGAGCTTATGGAAGGGATACCCAAAACAAGTTTTTACGTACTGCTCGTTCTTTTGGTGCAGCAGACCTTAAGCCTTTTCCGGGCCTTTTACAGGCTGGTCTATTACTCTTCGCAGTTGGCTTTCGTTAATATAGTTCTGAATAAGGAGAAAGGATCGCCTTAGGTGGATTCAAAGTATCAACTTCAGAGCGCGTAGGCAAGCCTTTAGGGCTTGTCTGCAGGATCTTGAGACCAGCCCCGCCAAAGGCCGGGCTATGCCTTCTAAGCAGCAAGACGAAAAATAAAGAAGTTTAACCCAGAAACAGAAAGGAGCTAAAAATGGCTGGCAAGAATGAGGTAACTATCAGGTGGTTGGGGCATAGCTGTTTTCTCATATCACTCGATGATACTGTGAAGTTGATCACCGATCCGTTTGACCAAAGCGTGGGTTATCCCATGCCTGACGTGACAGCAGACGTATGTGTGGTCTCCCATGATCACTTTGATCACAACTGTGTTTCCGCGGTCAAGGGTAATCCTGAAGTGGTTAAGGGGAGCGGAGAGAAGAAGGCGGGGGGCGTCAGTTTCAAAGGAGTGGGCGCATTTCATGACGATAAACAAGGAAGCCTGAGAGGAGAGAACACCATCTTTCTGTGGGAGCTGGGGGGGATCAGATTTGCCCATATGGGAGATCTGGGAGTCGAGCTTTCGCCCGATCAGATAAACCAGATGGGATCGGTGGACGTGCTTTTTGTTCCAACCGGTGGATATTATACCATAGACGCACCCACAGCAGACAAGGTCGTGTCCGCCTTAAATCCCAGGGTAGTCATTCCCATGCACTACAAAACCGCGGTTATGGGATCGAACTTCCCCATCGCAGGAGTAGATGAATTTCTGCAGGGCAAAAAGGATGTGGTGAAGGTCGGCAGGAATTCTGTCACCTTCAAGAAGGAGACCTTACCTCAGAAGACCACCGTTTATGTGCTCGAATACAAATGAGGAAGTAGGTGATAGGTTCTGGGTTTAAGGTGAAAGCAAAGACCTCAAGCCAAATTGAGCGACATTTGGTGAATTAGAAATTCTCCTTTCCGTCAATCTCGAACCTTTGACCTTACACCTTACACCTATCACCTAACACCTATTCAGGAGAAACCATGCCCCTCAAATTAGAAGATATGAACTGGATGGAATTTAAGGAATTGGTGCCGGGAAAGATTGATACCGTGATTCTTCCCGTCGGAACCATTGAAGCGCACGGAGTGACGAATTTAGGTACCGATGTCAGCATCCCCGTCTTCATCGCAGAAAGGATTGCCGAGGATCTGAACGCTATAATTGCTCCGCCCATCTATTACGGAATAACCAGAACTTTATATTCCTATCCCGGGTCTCTTACCGTGACCTCACCGGTTTTTGAAAGCTATCTAACTGAGATAATGCTTTCCTTGGCAGACAAAGGATTCTCGCGGATTCTGGTGATCAATGGTCACGGAGGCCACATAGACGAGTTGAAAAGCGCGGCCATGAAGGTCCATCGGGAGAAGAAGGTGAAGGTGGTGGTGATTCACTGGTGGATTCTGTGTGAGGAGCTTACTCGGAAGTTCTTTGGAGAAACCGGAGGACATGCCGGTCTGGATGAAAACGCCGCAGTCTTGGCTATCGACAAAGATCTGGTCAAGAGGAGAAGGTACAAAAAAGAGATGGTCCATCTGCAGAAGGGCGGAATCTATTCTCTTCCGGCGCTGGGCTCCATTCTGATATACAAGGAAGGCGAAGGTTTTCCGGATTTTGATGTAAAAAAAGCCAGGATATACATGGAGAAGGTGGTCAAAAAGATAAAGGATGATGTCTTGGAGATTTTTGAAAAGTGGGAAAAATCGGAGTAGCGAGACTTGTCTTGCGTCAAAATGATTTGATAAGAAAGCCACGAGTGTCGAGTCTCGAAGTGACCGGCTTCGTTACGAGCCTCGACAACGACGTCCGAGCATCCAGCATTATTCAAAGAGGTGAACATGAATGTCTTTGAGGCAATTAAAACCAGAAGAAGCATCAGAAGTTACGATGACAGACCAATCGAAGATGAGAAGCTCTTAAGGGTTCTGGAGGCAGGCAGGCTTGCTCCCTCTGCGAAAAACCGTCAGGAGTGGAGATACGTGGTGGTCAAAGACCCGCAGCTAAGAAAGAAGCTGGCGGTGGCGGCGAATAATCAATATTTCATTGCCGAAGCGCCGGTGGTGATCGTGGGATGCGCCACTTTGGTCAATTACGTTCTATCCTGCGGCCAGCCTGCTTACACCATTGACGTCTCCATTTCCATGGATCATATGACCCTCCAGGCAGTAGAGGAGGGATTGGGAACCTGCTGGATCGGCTCCTTTAAAGAGGATGAGGTAAAGAAGCTTTTGAACATTCCTGAAGACATGAGGGTAGTCGAACTCTTGCCATTGGGTTATCCCAAATTCCATCCGGAGCCCAAGCCCAGATTGGAATTGAATGAAATCGTCTCCTATGATCGCTGGCAATAGCGAGGCCTAAGAGAAACTCTTGGCACCCAGGCCCCAAAGGACTTAAGGCGTAAGCCTTTTGAGAATCTTATCCCTCAGTGGTTTTCCACAGCTGTCAAGTGTCACCAAGGGCAAATTCTCTGGAGTGTCTGCCTTTAGGCAGACCTGCAATCCTCCAAGTAACCCCTTGCACAAAAAGTGACTGCCCGCGAACAATATTTGTGCGTCCATCTCAAATCGTACCTGATTTAAAGATTTAAGCAGCCGGACTTATTCCATTGTCGTGACGCCACTTACGCCCATCGAGGGTAGCTCTATTGTTACGGCATATCAGTTGCTGTGGTAGAGTCAGAGCACTTCACGGGTGATTGGAGTTCTGACTGGTCTCGCATAGAAGAATGAAGCTCGTGGATGGCAGGGGGAGCCATTTTGGCACTTGAGGCTGAAGATTGGTGGGAAGTTCATATTCGAAGCATCTTGCCTCCTCTTTTTGATTGACTAGTTATCATGAATTTGTTACATTGGACAAAAACTTAGGATTGATCGCCTGAAAAGAGGAGGGAGAGATGATTAAGAAAATAGGAGCGCTGATGGTGTTGAGCCTTCTAGCACTCAGCACCTTCGGTTTTGCTCAGGAAAGGCGAGAAGTGAAAAAGGTGCCGAAATTCTCGGCGCTTCAGCCGCGTAAATTGGTCGATTGCCCAACGGCTGGTCTTTTGCCCAGGGGAAGTTTTGATTTCGACATAACCATTTATGGAAACGGCGGGTTGATTACCACCATTGACGTGGGTTTGATGCACAGATTCATGATTGGAATGTCCTTCGGTGGAGAAAATGTCATCGGGGATGGAGAAGCGGATTGGAACCCGGGGATAGAGTTCTTGGCCAAGTATAGGCTGATCAACGAAAGTTACGTTCTCCCGGCAATTGCCATAGGGTTCGATTCTCAGGGGAGTGGAGCTTGGGATGATAGCTTGAATAGGTATGTATATAAATCTAAAGGTTTCTATGCGGTGACGAGCAAAAGCTATCTGGTGGCAGAAGTTCCGGTTGGCTTTCACTTCGGGGCAAACTACAGTCTGGAGAATGACGATGACGACAAGGATATACCGATATTCTTTGGAGCCGACATGCAGCCTACCGAGAATTTGGGTTTTTCAGCCGAATATGACCTGGCCACAAACGACGATGAATTTAAGGAGAGATACGGGCAGGGTTACGGTTATCTGAATGCAGCATTTCAGTGGATATTCTCCGACAAACTGCAGCTGGAGTTCCAGTTCAAGAATATTCTTCTTAATCGGGAGGACATATCTGCCTGGGGAAGGGAGTTCAGAATCATCTATTTTGAGAAGTTTTAGAGCGGAATTCTTTGACCCGAGAAAAGAGCCGATAATGTCAATTAGGCAATGTTTATTACGAAGTTCAGCGTAGATACTTTAGAATGGTATGAAAGCTTTGAAGCATTCCGTTTCATCGGTGGAATGTTTTTGGTCGAGCGAAATTGAATTCAGAGAGAAAACTGTTTAGTTAGTGAATACAAAAATGATTCTTGACCACAAGTTTTTGGCAAGGATGGTGTCATAAAAATAGATGGAGAGTTAATAAGGAAAGGAAGATGGTGACTCCGATTGAATCGTTGTCGTCCGTCGAGGAGATTTTGAGGAGATGAAGATTAAATTTGTGTGGTTGGCGGTTCTGCTCGTCTTGGTGGGGGTATTTGCCATCGGTTGTTACACCGTGCTGATGCATCCACAGGTGCAGGGGGAAGAGGAGGAAGCGATCGAGCATAGCGGCGCCTACTATCGGGAGCACTGCACCGACTGTCATGGGGATTACCATAGCTATCCTTACGGCTACTACTATGGATTCTATCCGGACTACTATTGGAGCAACCCGCGCTGGGGGCACTATTACGCTTATCCCTGGTGGTGGGATAGATATTGGTGGGATGATGATGACGATGCCGACTATGTTCCCGCCAGTGAAGAGAAGGCGGAAAGGCGCAGAGGTCTGGAACCTCCTTATGTCCCGGACACCAAGACTCCGGCATCTTTCATCAACGAGCCCGCATCAAGGATTGAACAGCAACCGGCCCAAATAAAGGGTGAGGCAAAACCCGAAGCTGCCAAGGAACAGATAAAAGAGGAAAAACCCAAGGACGAGAAAGCCCAGAAACGCAGAAAAAAATAGGCGGAAGCTCACTTACGTGCATTCAACGAGTCATTCACTTTGTTTCCTTGATGTTGACGTAGGTGTTGATTCGCCTGAGGTGATCTATATGACAGGAAGATCGCTTTTAACAATAGCAGTAGTCCTTTGCCTTACAGTGTTTTATTCTTTTGCCTCTAACGCGCAGGATCTGGGGGTGGTGGACGAGGCTACTGCAGGCAATTTTTTTGGAGTAGGAGCAAGAGCCATGGGTATGGGTGGAGCACACATTGCCGTGGCCAATGATGCTACCGCTTTGGTGTATAATCCGGCAGGATTAGCCAGGATGAAAAGGATTGAGCTCTCAGGTGCTCTCACCCACGAAAGGTTGAACAACGAAACTGGTCCCCCGTACGGAATTCGTCCTGCGGTGGGAAATCCCCGGACCGCCACCGGTGACGGTCAGATCCAGTCCAACACGCGGTTGGGCTCAGGGGCAATCGTCTTACCGGTTCCCACCTATCGAGGAAGTCTGGTCTTTGCCTTGGGAGTCAACCGGGTTAAAAGCTTTGACAAAACCATGAGGTTTTCGCGGAAAGATGGTTCTTACGGCATCGAGTCCGAATCGGGCGGAATCTATCTCTGGTCTCTTGGCGGAGCCGTAGATATCTCACCCAACGTCTCGGTAGGTGCAGCATTGAACTTCTGGGACGGAACTGACAATTACTCCTGGCTGTATGAAGATTGGTATGAAGATGACGACCTGACCTTTAAATATAAGTATGACGATACCATTAAGGATCGGTACTCCGGCTTCAACGCCAAATTTGGAGTAAGAGTTCAACCTAACAAATTCTTGATCATAGGGGGAACCATAGATTCGCCGGTCACCTATACCATAGACGAGGACTACACCCAGAAAACCGATACAATATTCTATGAGCCGGAGGACTATTGGGTTCGGGATCGCTATTCCGATAAGGCCGAGTACAAAATCTCGCTGCCTTTCTCGCTGGGACTAGGAGTTGGCCTGAATTTCGGTAATCTCCTCTTAGCTAGCGATGTTCATTACACCGACTGGACTCAGATGGAGTACAAAAGATTATGGGATATGGCAGAGGCCAATCGAAACATCAAGGACAGTTACACCGATGCCCTCAGGTGGCATGTGGGGGCGGAATATCTTTTCCCTGCGATCGGAACCACGTTAAGAGCCGGATATTACCAGAACCCACTCCCCTATCAATCCATGTGGATTAAGGAAGACAGGGATTATTTTACCGGAGGGATCGGATTCTTGGTAGATCAGGTGATGACTGTGGATCTGGCCTGGGTCTATGGGAGCTGGGAATTAAACGATTTCGATACCGAGATTGCCGAGAAATACACCACCAATCAAATCCTCCTGACCACCGCATATCATTTCTAACATCAACCATTCGAGCGAAACGTACTCCGGTTTGCTTCTGCATAATCGGTCACGACTAATGTAAGCGCGTTTGTTAGTCATAAGAAATTTCGCTCTCTCCCCTGGGGTGTACCGTACCTGC
>Ga0315541_1003846_pt1 | contig 11329 bp, 9 predicted proteins | sample SalMarSW160190MG_FD_203095 | JGI IMG/M metagenome (GOLD analysis project Ga0315541, IMG submission 203095) | Salt marsh sediment microbial communities from the Plum Island Ecosystem LTER, Massachusetts, United States - Salt Marsh Sediment SW1601-190 ...
GTGGGAAGGATGAACCCCAGCATCAGAAGGGCTATTGTGGTCTTGCCACTCCCGCTCTCGCCGACCAGCGCTTTAATGGGGGGTGACTCCGCATCTACGGCAAGGCTGAAATCGTCTACTGCGACCATGCTTGACCTGCCCCCGCCAAAGACCTTGGTGACGTTACGGAGCTCTATGATGGACTTCATATCATCACCTCGCTATCGTACAGATGACATGCCACTTGCCGCCCATCCCCCTCCCTGAGGGCCGGAACCTCCTGGGAACAGATCTCCATGGCCTGGGGACACCTGGGGTAAAAGAGACACCCTGGCGGCACGTGCACTAGCGAGGGAGTGAGGCCCGGAATTCCTCTGAAGACCCCTCTTTGTGCCAGACCGGGTAGACTGGCTAGCAAGAGCTGCGTGTAGGGGTGCAGAGGCTTTGCGAATAGCTCCTTTACCGGACCTATCTCTACCAGCTTACCTGCATACATCACTGCCAGCCGGTCCACAAACTGCGCCATCAACCCCATATCGTGCCCTGCCAGTATCACCGATGCACCCAGCTGTTGCTGCAGTTGCCCGATGGTCTCCATCACCTCCCTCTGTACCACGACGTCGAGCGCACTGGTCGGCTCATCGGCGATGACGACCTGGGGGTGCAGAGAGATGGCTATCGCAACACACACTCGCTGCTTCATCCCTCCAGAGAGTTCGTGGGCATACATTCGGGCCACACCTCGCCTCAATCCCACCGATTCTAGAACCTCGTATACTCGCGACCTCAGCTCTCGTTTTGAAATCTGCTGATTATGAGCCCTCATGCCGTCGATGATCTGGTCTTTGACCCGACTGACTGGGTTCAGAGAGTTCATTGCCCCCTGGGGGATTAGGCCAACCTGATTCAACCGGAGCCTTCGCATCTCCCCTTCAGAGAGCTTCGTCAGGTCTACTTCGCCCAGAAGGATTTTCCCTCCCTCAATGCGACCGGGCGACTTGATGAGTCCCATGATGGTCATCGCTATGGTGGACTTGCCACACCCCGACTCCCCCACCAGGCCCAGTCTCTCCCCTTTCGCAAGGCTGAGGGTTACTCCGTCCACGGCCTTCACAGCTCCTTCATCGGTATGGTAGAATACCTGCAGCTCCTGCAGTTTGAGCAGTTGTGTGTTCATACACTCCTCCGAACTCTGGGATTGGCCAGCTCGTCCAGGCCGGTGGAGAGCAGAAAGAGACCGACGAAGAGGATCACGATGATGATGATAGGCGGTGCCCACCACCACCACATACCGTGGAGGAGGGCAGAATAGTGCAGCACCCAGTAGATGGTCATACCTAGGGTAGGTGACTCCATAGGACCGAGCCCCAAAGCCTCCAGCCCTATCGAGGCCAGGATGGCTGCGGCCACCGCATTCACAAGACTGGCTGCTAGGTAGGGTAAAAGGTTGGGCATCATCTCTTTTACGATGATCTCGGGGCTACTCATGCCCGATAATTGTGCCACTCGAATGTAACCGCTCTCCCGCATCGTAAGGACCTGTGCTCTTATGGTGCGAGTAGGCCACACCCATGCCAGAATAGAGACCACTAAAGCCATCCCCTCCACGGTCAGTCCGCCCTTGAGGGCGACGGCTACCAATATCATCACCAGCAGCGATGGTACGGTGAGTAGCACATCCACCGAACCACGGATGATGGTGTCCACAGCACCTCTGTAGTAGGCGGATACAAACCCCAGTATGGTGCCTATGAATATCCCTATAAACCCTGCTATGAGCCCTATCCTCAGCGTAAGAGACGTCCCCGCTATCATTACAGCCAGAAGGTCCCTGCCCTGCCTATCGGTTCCCAGCGGAAACTCCCACGAGGGAGCTCTACTGGCCGGCACCGAGAGAGCAGAAGTCCTGGAAAAGGGCACAAAGATGGAGCCGATGCCCCAGAACAGGAGGATCGCCAGGAGGAGTCCAATGCCCACAGCGAGGGCGGGGTTACGGCGGGTGTACCTCATTGCGGCCAGTATCCTGCGATTCACGCTAAGCCCTCCTGTAGGTGATGCGCGGGTCCAACAGAGGGTAGGCCACGTCCAGCAGGAATGTGCCCAGTGCAATGGCCACGATCACGATGAGAATTATGCCCTGGATAACGAAATAATCAAACTCCCGGATTGCATGGTACAGGGTGGTCCCTATGCCGGGGTACCCGAAGACCACTTCCACCAGCACCGCGCCCCCAACGACATGTCCCAGGGCCAACACCAAAGAGGTAACCTGGGGCAAGATACTGTTACGCAGGGCGTAGCGAAAGAAGAGGGTACTCCCCTTCAGGCCCTTGGCTTCAGCCATGGTCATATAATCCTCCCCCTGAACCGTGACCATCATCCCTCTCATTGTCAGGGCCCACAGACCTATACCCGCCAGTATCATGGAAAGGGCTGGGAGGAAGGAATGGTGGAGTACATTGCCCCAGAAGCTTATACTCAGCCAGTCGGTTACCGTACCTGGACTGTAGCCGCCAAAGAGGGGAAACCAGCTGTTCTCGAAGGCCAAGAAGAAAATAAGCACAAGGCCCAGGAGATAGAAGGGCACCGCCGATAGCACGAGGAGGGGTGGGAACAAATACCTGAGGACCTGTGGTGCTCTACGCCAGGCCAATAGAGCCCCCAGCAAGCTGCCCACGCCAAAGGCGATAAGGGTGGTCATTCCAAGGAGACCTATGCTCCAGGGGAGTCCCTCACTCAGCATGCTCTTTACCGTCTTGGGATAGTGGGCAATGGAGTAACCGAAGTCCAGCCTGCCCATGTCCGACAGGTAAGTCCCGTACTGCTCCCAGAGGGGCTTGTTCAGGCCGAACTTGCTCTCGTACTCCTCTATCATCTGCTCCATGCCCACCTGGACATATCCTCCTCTGAGCATCTCCTGATTCATCTTTTCCCTGATGGGATTCTGGGTAGAGAACCTTGGGAGGAAGAAGATAACGGTAAGCGCTAACCAGATAACAAGGAGGAAAATCCCGAACCTTTTGGCTATGTAGTCAAGCTTCACCGCTATCTCCTTTCCTAATTACTGAGCAGGCTCAAGCTCGTTGAGGATCATCCCGAACGTGAGGTGCCAGAAGGCCCCGTTCACGTACATGTTGTCCTCGGTGGGCCAGTTGGTCCAGTAGGTAGTGTTCATCGGTATCCGGTGGTACCACTCGACCACCTGAATGTCCGGTAGCTCCTCAAGCCATATCTCCATGACATCATGGGTGAGCTCTTTGAGTGTGGCCGGTTCTGCCATAGAAGTTATGGCCATCTCATCGACTAGCCTGTCGAACTCATCGTTGTGCCACCGGTAGTAGTTGATCATGTGGCCTCCGGGTACCGCCAATGTGGCCGACTGGTACATCCTAAAGGTGAAGTAAGGGTCTCCGGCAACGCTACCGCCGTGGCCTCTCAGGCAGCCGTCAAAATCACCTCTATCCATCCGGTCGCTAGCGTCGGGTGGCGACGCGTAGCTAGCATCGATCCCGTGGTTTCTAAACTGCGCCGATATTATCGGGCCTATGTCCTCGAAGATGGCCCACCCCAGCATCTCCAGCCTGATGCGGCTTCCAGCGGCGTCCACCCAGAATCCCTCGCTGTCCTTGGTGTATCCCGCATCCGTGAGAAGCTTCTCGCCCTTGCCGGGGTTATACTCGTTCGTGGGATAGTCTTCCAGCAGGTCGCTGATGGCCTCAGTGAACGGGTCGAGTGACGGGTAGGAGGGCCAGGGCAGCAGAGAGGCAGTGCCGGCTCCTCCATAGGCCACATCAATCAACTCATCGCGGTCCATGAAGTAGCTGAGGGCCCAGCGTACGTCTTTGTTATCGAAGTGGTCGTGCTCACAGTTGACAATGAGGCTGATGGGCCACCAGTCCACGTACCCGTATGGGGGCTCGTGGAATGTGTGTGAGATCAGATTCGGATTATCCTCCATACACATTGATATGGTATGGGGCCGTAGGTCCAGACTAGCGTCCGCCTCGTTCTTGATTACCGCCTCGGCCGTCTGGGTTTCCCCTACCCACGGCAGGTAAATTATCCGCTCCACCTTGGGCAGGTCGGCGAAGCCCGTCTTGGAGGCCCACCACTCATCGGGTGACTCCACTCGATCTATCACCTTCTGCTCCGGCGTGGACAGGGCTAATCTCCAGGGGCTGGTAGTCACAGGCCAGCCTTCAGCTATGTCGAAGTGGCCAAATACCGTCCAGTCCTGTCCCTCAAAGATGTGCTTGGGAACCATATATACCCCAATGTCGTACTTGTAGCTGATGAAGTGGTGGAACTTGGGGGCAGGTACATTGAACTTGATCTTGACGGTGAGCGGATTAACCACCACCGCTTCGTCCACGAACTGCTCCACGTCTACACCCCATCTAACCGCAGGGCCTAAGTCTACCAGGGTGTTTAGGGTGTAAGCCACGTCCTCCGCGGTAAAAGGCACGCCATCGCTCCACGTGACGTCGGGACGGAGGTGATAGGTCAGCTCTGTATTGTCCGAATTGTACTCGTAGCTCTCCGCCAGCCAAGGAATTTCCTCGTCGGCGAAGGCACTGTAGTAGTAAAGAGGCTCGTAGAAGATGCCCGGTCCGTTCTGGTGGTTGGAGCCTATGGAGAAGGGGTTCCACAATTCGTGGTCTACATATCGACCCTCAGTCCCAGACCAGATAAGAATCAGTGTCCGATCCCTCGACACCTCCTTTAACCCCTCCTCCTCTTCTTCTTCTTCCTCCTCCTCTTCTTGCTCCCCTGGTACTGCCTCACCGCAAGAGGCTAACACAAAAGCAGCCACTATTAGCCAGCTTAACAGCACCCACAAAATTCCCTTTTTCATTAGTTTCCTCCTTAATTTAAGGATTTTATTCCTCTGCCACGTCCTCACCTAATATCATATTCCATAGGCATCAACCTCCCTCACGGCAGGGTGCTGACCCCGATTACAGTCATGGCACCACACGGGACGGGAAGTACGAACACTCTGCCATGATTTCCCGAGCACCCTGCCGCAAATCCTAACATCAGCATTATCATCTTGTCAACAGACTATAACCTTTTCAGTGCTTTGTCAAACCCTCTGGATCCTTGGGCTTACTTTTTTACTTTGGCTTCTTTTTTGCTTTCGCCCCATAGCGCCCAGTACCCCCCCTCATTCTCGGGTCCAGCAAATCTCTCACCGCATCGCCAAACATATTTATACCATAGACCACGCTAGCCAGAGCAAGGCCGGGCCATATAGCCATCCACGGCGCTTGGAACATATAGGTGCGCCCACTACCGCTAAGCATGCCTCCCCAACTCGGAGCCGGAGGGGGAATGCCAAAGCCGAGGAAGCTCAGACTAGCCTCAGCCAGAATCACGTTCGGCACCCGTGTGGTAAACAGGATAATTGTCGGTGCCATAATATTGGGCAGGATGTGTCGGATAAGTATCCTGGTGGTGGGGCAGCCGATGGCTTCTGCCGCCGCCACGTATACATTCTCCTTGATGCCAATAACAGCACTTCTTATTATCCTGGAACCACCGATGCCCCAGCTTAGCCCCAGAACAACGATTACCTGCCATATTCCTGGCCCGATGATGGATATTACAATCATCGCGAAGATTATACCGGGAATGCATAGCCAGATATCGACAATCCTCTGCACTATCAGGTCAAGTTTACCGCCGATATACCCTGACACAAGACCTATAATTAAAGAGAGGATCGTAGCAAGAACAGAAGCACCCAAGCCTACAATCACCGAGATACGAGCCCCGAAGATGACACGACTGAGCACGTCTCGCCCCACGTTATCTGCGCCCAACCAGAACTTGGCTGATGGTGGAGCCAGCAAACTATCCATATAAATCTCATTCATACCATAAGGGGCTATGAAGTTGGCAAAAATACCAACGAGCAGCAGGAGCAGAGTTATAACCGCACCCACAGTACCTAGCGGCTTCTCCCTTGCCAGCCTTATCAAGAAACTGACCAGCTGGGAGTGTCTCTTTGCCCCGGCTACTCCCTCTGATGATCTGTCAGTCATACTGTTACCCATTTTTTCCTCTTACTTATAATGAACCCTGGGGTCTAAATAGGCATAGGTTAGGTCAACAGCTATATTGGTTAGCATCAGCCCGACCGCAAAAACGAGCATTACTCCGCTAACTAGCGGTTCGTCTCTGTGTAGGGTACCATCTACTAGTAGGCGGCCCATCCCGGGCAGGCAAAATATGCTCTCTATAATAACTGTGCCTCCAATCAGAACAGGCACCTGAAGTCCTACTACAGTAACTACTGGAATTAGCGCATTCTTCAAGGCATGCCTTAGGGTAACTACCCTCTCCCTGAGCCCCTTTGCCCAAGCCGTCCTGATATAATCCTGCCTCAGCACCTCCAGCATCATGGTTCGGGTCATCCTCATAGTCATTCCCCCCAGAGCCATACCCAGAACGATAGCTGGAATTATGAACATTTGTAGGTTACCTATTGGGTCCTCAGTAAAATGGACGAGCATTAGGGGTGGCATATAACCCCACCATATTGAGGGCATGACTATCACCATCGTCCCTAACCAGAAGCCGGGGACGGAGATACACAATATGGCAAAGCTACGGCCGATATAGTCACCCCAGGTGTCCTGCCGCAACGCTGAAAACATACCTATAGGCAATGCTATTAGCTGGGCTATCATTAAAGCCATGAGGCCAAGCTGAAGGGTTACTGGCCATTTAAGAGTCAGTAGTTCGACCACGGAAACCCTTGTCCACCAGGAAATCCCCAAGTTGCCTTGCAAAACACCACTGAAATTGCCCTCCACCTGGGGAACAACTCCCATCCAGCGTCCATACTGGACAATGACTGGCGCATCCAGCCCCAGGGTTCGCTCCAGCAGAGTTCTGTCGAGTTCCACGTCGACTCCCCCAGCTGCCATCATTGCGTCTATTATATCTCCTGGAACGAGGCGTACCAGGAAGAAAATTAGGAGAGTTAATAGGAGCAAGGTGGGTATGAGTATCAATAATCTTCTGATTATATAATTACGCATACTTCCTACTCGTTCTATGACTATTAAGTATTGCTTCCTTCGCCATCATAGTAAAGCTCACCTCTTCTAATTTCTCGAGTTTATAACTCTTGCCGCTAAAGTTAGATCAAGAACATCATGTCATTTCAGTCTTCGATGGAGTCATACCCACAAACTACGGTATGATTAAAGTTTTTAGCGAGCTTTGGCGGTCAATATCCTTCGTTTCTTTTTCAAAGACATCAGCTATTTCATCCAATCGGTACTTCGCCGAGTTCTTAAAGATAATGTCCAAGTTGAAAACACCCCTCTGTATGGCGCGATAAGCCTCCCTCATGTTCTCTACTGAGCGTAGCCTAGTATAATGCACCGCATTCAGGTTTCTTACCTCCAACCCATCTTCATGAAAACGATGAAAACAGAATTCTTTAACCGGAGCATAGTTATCTCCATAGAGAGCTATAATCCCATTATGCCTGACCATGCCTAGGGCATTTATGATGCCCTGCCCAGTACCACCGATGGCTTCTACTGCTATGTCTACGCCTTCGCCAGCAGTAAGCCCAAGCACAGTTTCTACAGGGTCTACTTCGTTAGCGTTTATAATATAGTCAGCCCCCAATTGTTTCGCAATATCAAGTTTGTTTTTCTGAACATCCACCGCAAACACTTTGGAGGCACCTGCTTTGATTGCGCCCTGAAGCAAAATATTGCCAGCAAAACCAACACCATTCACAGCAATTGTATCCCCGAGCTTCACTCCTATGTGAAGCGCTGCCCAGACCGCACAGCCTAAGGGTTCATAAAGACATCCTACCTCAAAGGAAACTCCCTCTGGTATAGGCTGGACATGGGCCGGATCAGTGACCCAATAATCTGTATAAGTCGGGTATATTAGACCACCCACCTTGTCTCCAACTTTAACCTTACCGCCGCCCAGGTACTCGTCAACTGCAGAGCCAATTTCGACAATAGTACCTCCTCCTTCATGTCCCAAAGGTCCCATAGGATAGGCATGCGTGGGCAATCCGTCCAGACGAGTAGCTAATTCGTGCTCGGGTTGAGCTCTGGCCTCATCTTGGGGTCTCACAATTATTCCACGATAGTAATACCTATCCGAGCCGCATATTGATGCTTGGTGGGTTTTTACCAACACTTGGTTTGGCTTGAGCTCAGGAAGAGTTACCGTTTCGGTAGTTATTTTGCCAACACCCTTCAAATACACAACTCTCGTCTTCATTATCGGTTTGCCTCCTCAGAATTTCTTTATTTTCGACAATAGCTCCTACCTTCCATAGGAGAATCTAGTTGGCCTAATCTGTTGCCATACGTCATTGCATGCAGTGAGTGCTTCATCTGGCAATTTTACTTCAATAGCCTCCAGGTTCTCCTCTATTTGCTTGAGTGAAGTGGCTCCGCAGATAACTGATGTAATTGTTTCGTTACTCAGCACCCAAGCCAGAGCAAACTGGGTCAAGCTCAGGTCATACTCTCCGGCAATCTGTTTGAGGCAGGCTACAGCCTCAAAGTTAGTAGCTGACCAGTAGCGTTCAGAATATAGCGGCCCCAAGCCTTCAAGGGTAAACCTGGTGCCTTTGGCTGGCGGCTTATTCGGGTCGTGTTTACCGGTAAGCAAGCCAGCTGCCAGAGGGGTATAAACACATACCCCTACTCCTTCACTAGCACAGAGGGGCAGCAGCTCGTATTCAATGTCCCGGGTAAGCAGATTGTATGGCGGCTCAATACAATCAAATCGTGCTAGATTGTAAAGGTCACTCACCCACAGTGCCTTACAGAGCTGCCAGGCACGAAAGTTAGAACAGCCTATGTAGCGCACCTTTCCTTGATGAACCAAGTCATCCAGAGCACGCAATGTTTCTTCTATAGGAGTGTCATAGTCCGGCAGGTGAACATAATAGAGGTCGATGTAGTCTGTTTCTAGTCGGCGCAAGCTGTCCTCTATTCCCTTCATAATGTGCTTGCGCGATAGCCCAGCATCGTTGGCGCTCGGACCTGTCCTGTTCGCGACCTTTGTTGCCAGCACCACAGAATGGCGCTTTCCTTCTAATGCTTTGCCAACAATTTCTTCGGACCTTCCTTCAGTGTATATGTCAGCGGTATCAATAAAGTTGACGCCAGCATCTAGTGCCCTACCTATTATATTTATAGCTTCTGTCTCACCCACTTGGTTTCCATAGACCATAGTGCCAAGGCACATTGATGAAACCTTAAGGCCTGTCCCTCCCACATTTCGGTACTGCATAATAATCTCCTTCCCAAACCAGCCTATTTATTCTACTCAGTTAACAGCGCATACCAAAACTGCCCTAGATAAGTAGACGAATAGGGCATGAGTGCCCTGTTCGTCTACTACATCAGTCGGTACCTCCTACCACTGTGCCTCCATCAAATCCACATGCGCCTTCATCCTCTTGATCTTGTTTTGCAGCGCACTGTACAACCCCTCTGCATCTTCCTTGATCGTTCGCTGCGCATTGGTGTAAGGATTCTGCGTCGTGGCGTGGTCCACCGTTTCGATCCACTCGGTAGGTATTGTTGACGTCCCCGAAAACGCACCAGCCAAACCAGCAGCAGAAGCGGCAAGGCAATCTGTGTCACGGCCAAAGTTGATACTTACGATTACCGCATCCTTGACGTTGCCACCCGTGGCGGCAAAGATTGCCAGAGCCTTGGCCACGTTTTCCCAGATCGAACAATAGGCATACTCACCAATTTTCATATTGTAGATCTCGTTCAGTTCTGCTCGTATGTCAAGTGGGTCGCTGGACCTGTTGGCGATATCGAGTGCCTGCTCGATCAGTTCTTTAGGAGACTGACGCACGCCTTCTGTGTGCTCCGGACTTGCGTACTTCAATGCTTCTCCTATCACGGAGTCTACCGTAGAGTTCGGTCGGGTTGCCTCGACGACTGCTGCGTTATAGATAACGCCCCAAGGAAAAGAATCGCTGTGCAAAGGCTGACAGGTTCTGCCCACGTCGTACAGGTCCTCTATCATTCCTTTTGTGTCGCAAGCATTGATCAGGGGGATGGCGTGGAAGGAACGTGCCAAGGTATTTGCATTGATATACCTGCTTAGTTCTCCAAGCCTCCCGGGGGGAACAAGGCCGGTCTTGGCTACGATTAAAAGGTTCCGGTCCCAGGGCTGTGTCATGTACTTCATCTTTTCCAGATCGAGGACCTTGATCCACGTCTGCACGAGATCTTCAGCCGTGATTCGGTCCTGTTTCTCAATAATCGCTGCGCACATCAGCTTCTGGCGCTCAATGCCATCTTCTGTACTACCCGGAGGGCTGTCCCAGATGCCGTAGTGGCCAAAGGGCTTAAACGTGGTGAGGACGCCATGTGTTTCGACGATCCTCTCCATGCTCCATCCCTCGGTGGGTGCACCCATAGCAGAACCGATGCGAGAGCCAGCTAAACACCCGTAGATCTTGTCAAATAGCTTACTGGTCATAAGACCACCTCCTGTTATTCCAAATTTGGCAAGCTGTCTTACTCATATTGCTCTCCTCCTTAAGCAGGCTGAGGGTCGAGCTTTGTAACTAAGGCCAGCCCTCAGCCCTTCTTTAGATTATTCTTGCCCCAATCCCATATCGGGAATTGTTAAGGCTCTTTGGTAGTTACTGCTACTTGTATCCCATCTCTGCCTTCAAGTCTTGGTCAATCCAGGCGTAGGATAAGAGGCTATCGAACTCACCATCCCCAGCACTATTCTCACCATAGTAATTCTTTAGCCATGGCCACCAAAAGTTAGCTCCTGCGTTAGGGTTGAGAGGTAGATGGGGAACCTCATTGAGCATAAGTATGGATGCCTCTCTAATCAGACGGTTTTGCTCGGCAACATCTTGCTCTGCCAGCATCTTGACCGACAACTCATCAAAGTGCTCGTTCGACCACAGAGAAATGTTAAATAATTCACCTGTTTGCCCTCTGCGAACGAGCACATCACCTATTGGATTCCCCACGTCGGCCGCTGCCGCGATGACGTCTTTGTAGTTCTTTACGTCATATAGTGCTCTTATGGTAGTTAAATCAAATGCTTTTATTTCGACCTTAACGCCAAGTTTAGCCCACTGGTATGCAAGCAAATCCGCCCTATCTCGATCGGGAGCTAGTGAGAGGGTGGAAAGTTCGATCGTAAGGCCATCAGCATAGCCAGCATCGGCCAGCATCTTCTTGGCTAGTGTCGGGTTATAGTCATATAGCAATTGGGTTTCTGGAGGTAAGTCTTCCAACGGGGTATAAACGCTGGGATCCCTGAAGTACACTGGGAACCAGTGCAATGGTAGGTCCTTAACGCC
>Ga0315541_1003858_pt1 | contig 11316 bp, 12 predicted proteins | sample SalMarSW160190MG_FD_203095 | JGI IMG/M metagenome (GOLD analysis project Ga0315541, IMG submission 203095) | Salt marsh sediment microbial communities from the Plum Island Ecosystem LTER, Massachusetts, United States - Salt Marsh Sediment SW1601-190 ...
GAAACAGATATCTAAACTGCTTTGATGATGATAGCAAATGGCTTTGGGTGAGTCAATGCAACTGGCCAGGCCTGCGAATGCGTTTCGAAGATCGTAAAGCAGGTTATCGCACCGGCCGTTTGGCTGCCGTCCGGGCCAGGAACACCAAGTTGGGGTCTGGTGCTTTCTCGTCCCAATAGGCAATCTGTATGCCGTTGCGAACGTAGATGAACCGCGGGGGAGCCTCCCCGACGAGGCTGAAGAAGGTGCGGATGCGGTCCCCGAGGGAGTATATCGGAAACAGGGGAGCGGTGATCTCGCAGAATTCTTCGAGCATGCCCGGCTCTTCCTCGAAGCACAGTCCAACGATGGGCGGAAAGTCTGGCAACGACACAAGTTTGTTCAAGGATTCGACGGATTCCATACAATGCTCGCAGGTCGTGTTCAGCATGACGACCAGATACTCGCCGGTCCCGAGGTCAAATGCGGTTTTATCGATGTCGAAGGCGAACTGGGCAAAGGGCCGGTTTTCTTCGGTGGGCTCGACTACTGGTTCGATGTGCAAGTAGCCGTAAAGTACAAGGGCGCCAGCCAGACCGACGCACACGCACGTTTGGACCAGCCCGACGCTTTTCCGCAAGCTGGCAGCGGTTTCCTGCTTTCGAAGGCCCAACCAGGCAACGGCGGTCAAGAACAAGAGGGCGGCGTTTTTGCCGATGGAAATTCCCGGCGATATCTCGATTGGGCCGAAGCAGCCGCAGTCTTCGAGGTGGTGGAAGGCCCAGCCGTAAGCAATTAAACCAGTGAACACCACCAGCAAGGCCGTCACGGCGGCGCATGTCCAGCCGCGCAGGCGTAATCCGAGGACGAACGCCGTACCGAGCGCAGTCTCGGCCGTCAGGGTACCCAAGGCAGCACGGGCAAGCCAAAGTGGATCATCGAAAAGGCCGTAAGACCGAATCTGCATGGTAAACAGGTCGATGTCGAGGGCCTTTAATACAGCGCCCGCTAGAAACACCACGCCTAGAGTAAGTTCGGCGTAGCGCGCGGCGTGAGTTGCAAGTTTCTTGGTGACGCTCATGTTGGAGCAGAGTGTAAAGAACCGGACTCAGGATACGCAAGCCTGCGGGAAGGATGAAGCTGTGTGGGTAAGATATGGCATGGAGGCTGATGGCTGACTGCTAGAAATCCCAGAGGAAGCTGGCACCGACTGAGGTGCGCCAGTGGTCGAGTCCGTGGAACTCGGAGGAGCTTTCATAATCCACGAGCAAGTCCAACTTGAGCTTGAAGCGCTGGGTAAATGGGAAAAGCAGAGAGGACTCGGAGCGTGCACGGAGTTCGCCGAGGCCCGTGAGGCTCGGATAGAGTTTTAGGTCTTTTTCGAAGGCGCCGTTCTTGAACAGGGTTCGGGCATAGCGCAAGCGGAGCCGTAGGTGAAGCTCCTGCTCGTCGCGCGTGCTGTCTCGCCGCCGAAATGGCTTGCCCAAACCGTTGGTTTGGCTTTTCTCGAGCAGTTCGGTGTCGAAATACTCGGCGGTCCCCCCCACGCCAACATCAGCCTCGAGTTGGTGGGTGGTGCCAGCGAAGAGGTCCTTGCCGACCCCAAGGCTGAGATTGCCGCGCAAGCTGAGCGCCGCGTCCGTGTCTCGTTCTATTTCGACGGCCGCAACCGGATAGAAGCCGCCTCTCGGCCCGAGGCGCCATTCGGTGTCGGCTCGAAACCAGCGGGGAAAGCGCTCCGGGTCGGCTCGCTCGATGAAGAACAGGGAGCGGAATGCGTAGTCATCAGTTTGGCGCGTAAGCGCCAGCCGTGCAAAGAGGTCAGAGTTGTCTGTGTTTCCTGAGCGCCAATGAATCCCGGTTTCCCACGTAAGGTGCAGCTCGTCTTCGTTGGTAAGCGGCGTGGCGCTGGTTACGGAGGCCAGGTTCAGGGAGTTGGTGAGGGTTCCGTCCTTGCGCCGAATGCGGGTGGTCCCGCCGCTCACCACGAAGCGGCCCGCCATGGGGGGGCCTTCGGCCAGCGACACGCGCATGTACGACCCCGTGGCAATGGACTCGACTTCCTCTGTGGGGACCATCATCTGGCCGGACAGCGTTGTGACGAACGTCAGGGTACCGTCGCTAATGTCGAGCAGCTCGCCGGAGAGGGTCTCGCCGCTGCGCAGGACGAGTGTGTCGGCCCAGGTAGAGCTGGCGGCGAGTGCAGCAATTCCCGTTAGAATGACTCTTATTAAAGGATGGTTCTTCATAACCCTCTTCTATAAATGATAGCTTCTTAACCGGCCTTTTGCAACTGGGTTGGCGTTTCTGGTGGCTTGTTACAAAAGGTCGCCGCCTTTTGAGACTGGTGAGGAGTCCGGCGCCGCCTCCGGGGACAGCGCTTCGTGACCCGCCGTGGCGCGTGAGGTATCGCGGCTGCGCTGTTTCAGATACTTGTAGACTTCGTCTACGACGCCGAACAGGACATAGCTCATTACCAGGGGGAATAGCACAATAGCTGGGGATGTCGCGTAGTGAAAGACTGCGATTACGATGGCGCAAATGCCTAGCATGCGAATCGCGTGGCGCGGGGCCAACACAAACAATTTCACCTTGTCTTTGGGGTAGTGTATGGTGCTGACCATCAGGTACGAGAGCCCCAGGGCCAGAGCGGCAAGCAGCCACACAGCGCTTTGCAATTCGAAATGGCGGGCGAACAGGACGAATGCGGCAATGGTCCCCCCCGCCGCAGGAGTTGGCAGGCCAGTGAAAATGTTGCACTGGTCGCTCTGGTAGGCGTTGAACCGTGCCAGGCGAAGGGCGCTGCAAATCACGAAGAATATGGCCGGGACCGAGTTGACTCGGGCGGCGGCAGTGGTCAGTTCGGCGCCCTCCGGCGGGAACGACGTATAGATAAGCACTGCCGGTGCCACGCCGAACGAGACCAGGTCGCATAGACTGTCAAGTTCTTTTCCAAACTCGGACACGCTCTTGGTGATGCGGGCCACTGAACCATCGAGGATGTCGAACACGATGGCTGCGAGGATTAAATAGACCGCTTTCTCGTACTGCTCGCCTATGCTGGCGAAAATGCTCACCACGCCGCAATAGAGGTTCAACGTGGTGAACACGCTGGCCAGTACATTGATAGGTCGCCGCCGCACTCGGCGTTTCGTTCTGGGCCGTTTGATTTTCTTTATGAGTCTCGGTTTCGATATGGCCATGTCAAGCTCTTGGACGTCCTGGCGCGCCTCGGTGGTCACTTTATCGTAGAAAACCTGGCCACCACGGTGCTTCCGGCACGCGCCGTGTCTTTGATTGCGATGCAGACTTCCGTGTCGGGCGGCAAATAAAGCTCAGTTCTCGAGCCCAACTTGATCATACCAAATTTTTCCCCTCTTGCAAGAATGTCTCCCTCGGCGGCCTTGCACACAATGCGCCGGGCAAGCGCGCCGGAAATCTGGCGCACTGTGATAGGCCCGTATGGGGTTTCCATCCATATGGCATTGGACTCGTTGCACTCGCTCGACTGGGGATTCATGGCGTTTATGAACCGGCCGGGTTTGTGCTCGATTTTGCGCACGGTCCCCTTAGACGGGGCACGGTTCACGTGTACGTCCAACACGGACATGAAAATGGATACACGCCTGCACGGACCATCGTAATGAGAGGTCTGCTCGAGGTCCTCGATGCCCACGATTTTACCATCCGCCGGACTGACCAGCTCGTTCGCCTCGGCGTCGCTGGCGCGGCGAGGATCGCGGAAGAAACAGAGGATGGCAAGCCCCAGTAAGATCACCGGCATGCCCAGGTACGCATAGGCCCCGTGGGGCCCCAAGAAAATAAGCAAAAGCACGCCCAAAGCCAGCACGGGCACGTAATAGACCATGCCTTCCTTCCACGCGTTGAACGGGGCGCTCACATCAAGTTCCTCTCCTTCATGCTGACATAGCGGCCATCGCCGAATATCATGTGATCGAGAAGCGAGATACCCAGAAGCAAAGCGGCATCGGCGAGCCGTTTGGTCAGGGCCAGATCGTCACGACTGGGTTCAGGGTCGCCGCTGGGATGGTTGTGACACACGATGACGGCGGCGGCGCTTTCGCGGACGGCCTGGCGGAAGACGTCACGTGGCAGCGCCGAGGTGCCGTCGATGCCCCCCCGGGATATGTCGACGATTTTTTGGAGTTCGTGTTTCGCGTTCAACAGGAGGCATTTGAACTCTTCGGTCTCGCAGTCCTTGAACCGGACCATTAAGAGCCTGGCTACGTCGTCCGCGCTTCCTATCTTGTACCGGTCGAGGTTGGTGTATGCGGCTAAGCGTTTACCGAGTTCGAGGGCCGCTTTGATCTCGATGGCTTTGACGGCACCAAGGCCGCTGACCTGCTGGAGTTCTTCCACGGAGGCGCGGGCTAGCCTACGGAGATCGCCAAAGTGGCGAATGGCCTCCTCGGCCAAGGCGACCGCGCCCAACCTCCGGGTCCCGGTGCGAAACAGCACGGCGAGCAACTCGGCGTCGCGCAGGGCCTCTGGCCCAAGGCGCGCCAGGCGTTCGCGCGGTCGATCCTCTTGGGGCATCTCGCGCACGGCGGATGAGTACATCGGTTCTTTCATCAGACCTTTCCCCTCTGTTGACAATCCTCTACGGTCTTGAATTCAGGCGCTTTTCTCATGAGAGGGGCCCTTCATTTCCCTCAGGATGACGGCTAAAGTGGCTTTTCCAGCAGCCGGTTATGACAATTAAAACTCACTGCACTAGCGCTCGGCGCTGGGCGCGTGGGCCTGCACGATTCGCTCGATGCCCGCGAGGTCGCGGCGAAAGCCAACGCGCTCGTAGCCATTGTCCAGAAGCATCTGGTGTACTTTACCATACTGCCCCATTCCAACCTCAAAGGCAAGCAGGCCGCCGGGCCGGAGATAGAGGCGTGCCTCGCATACAAGCCGCCGGACAACGTCGAGGCCATCCGGGCCCGCAAGCAATGCCTGGGTGTCTTCATGAAGCCGGATGACGGGCGGCAGTTCGGACCAGGCGGGCTCTTCAACGTAAGGCGGGTTGCAGCAGACCACATCGAACGGGCCAGGTTTCTCGGGCAGGGCCTCGAACAGGTCGCCGGACCTGAATTCGATTCGGTCGGCTACTCCGTGACGCTGGGCGTTTTCCGCAGCTAATTTGAGGGCTTTGGGGTTAATGTCCGTAGCAACCAGGTGGGTTTTCGGGGCGTTGTGCGCGATGGCGACGGCGACGCACCCGGTTCCGGTGCCCAGCTCGAGGACGCGTGCAGAAACGTTTCCGATGAACCCGAGGACGACTTCGACCAGGTGTTCGGTTTCAGGCCGCGGCACGAACAGAGGCGGGGTTACACGGAACGCCAGCGAGAAGAACTCCCATTCGCTGAGGATGTACGCAATGGGCTCGTGTTCCAGGCGGCGTTTGAGCAAGGCATCGAATCCGGGAGCGTCGCAGGGGTCCCGCAGGCGTGCCAGGAGTTGCGCACGCGAGATGCCCAAGGCGTGTGCAAGGAGAATCTCCGCGTCCAAACGTGGGGTGTCGGTTACGAGTACGAACAACTGCGCTGCCTTGGCGAGGCGTTCACCGAGTGTTAGCATGAGGTCACGCTGTAGCGTCACAGCCGAGGGTGGCTGTGCCACATCGAGTTGACCGTATCTCCATCGATGGTCATGGTAAGCAGGCACAAAGGCCCTTTACCTTACGCTACACGCCGGCTTCGGCCATGCGCTCGGCGCGGTCGGCGGCGATTAGGGCGTCGATAACCTTGTCTATCTCGCCTTGCATGAAGGCATCCAACTTGTACAATGTCAGGTTGGCCCGGTGGTCAGTGAGGCGATTTTGAGGAAAGTTGTAGGTTCGGATGCGCTCACTGCGGTCGCCGGAACCGACCTGGCTACGGCGGTCGGCGGAGCGCAGAGAGGCTTTCTCAGCGGTCCTCCGAGCCAGCAACCGCGCACGGAGAATCGCCATAGCCTTGGCTTTATTCTTGTGCTGAGATTTCTCATCTTGACACGTCACGACCAGCCCGGTGGGTTTATGGGTGATGCGCACGGCGGAGTCAGTGGTATTGACGCTCTGCCCGCCAGGTCCCGAGGAACGGTACACGTCGATCTGCAGATCGTCGGCGCCGATGCCCACGTCCACTTCCTCGGCTTCGGGCAGCACCGCCACAGTGACCGCGGAGGTGTGGATGCGCCCCTGGGCTTCGGTGGCAGGGACGCGCTGCACCCGGTGGACGCCGCCTTCAAACTTGAGTTGGCTGTAAACGTTGTCTCCGGTAACCTTGAAGATAATCTCTTTGAAGCCGCCAAGTTCTGTTGGGTTCGAGCTGAGGACTTCAGTTCGCCAGCCCTTGTTCTCCGCGTAGTATGAATACATTCGGAATAGGTCGGCAACGAAGAGGCCGGCCTCCTCTCCCCCTGTCCCTGCACGGATTTCGACGATGGTGTTCTTCTCGTCGTTGGGGTCTTTGGGAAGCACGAGCATCTTCAGGCTGGCTTCAAGCTCGGCAAGCGTGTTCTTGAGTAGCGCCTTGTCTTCCTCGGCTACCTGGCGTAGTTCCGCGTCGGTTTCCTCGCGGAGGATTTGTTCGGCCTCGTGCAGCCGCACCTCCTCGTTTTCGTAACGGCGGAAACACACGACGAGTTCGGCGATCTCCGCTTGGGCCTTGGCATACTGTCGATAGGTTTGGGGGTCTAACGCGACCTCGGGCGTGCACATCTCCCGGGTCAACCGGTCGTGCTCCTCGCCAACGGCGAGGAGTTTTTCACGCATGACTTGTTCCATGCAAGATCAGCTCTTCAAACCGTACTTGCGCTGGAAGCGTTCCACGCGGCCCTCGCTGTCGACGAACTTCTGCTTCCCAGTAAAGAAGGGATGGCACGCCGAACAGATTTCGACGTTAATTACCGGTTTCGTGGACCGCGTTTCGAACGTATTGCCACAGGCACAGGTAACTCGCGCCTTCACATACTCGGGATGGATGCCTTTTTTCACAGGGTCTCTCCTGCGGGTCGTTTTTCGTAGCTAGCCGCTCGTGAAAAAGAGAATCCGATTGGCAGCAGGGTTTTGCGCCAGCCAGATTGATTCTCACGCTTCGCTTAAATCTAGCACAAGCTTATGCGTCAGCGCAAGGGAAGAGTCACCCTAACCGGCCTTAAGCGCGATGTATTTGTTGAGGGCGTTCAGGTATGCGCGAACGGCCGACTCGACGATGTCCGTAGATGCGCCACTGCCGGTGAACTTCTCGCCCTCGAAGGAGATGACCACATGGGCCTCGCCCAGGGCGTCCTTGCCGGCCGTGGCGGCGCGCATGCGGAAGTCCTCGAGTTTGCCGGTGACGCCGACAATTCGATCGATGGCCATACAGGCGGCATGAACGGGACCGTCACCGGTCGCGGTATCGGTTAACCGGTCGTCACCCTTTTTCAGCGTGACAAGGGCCATCGCGGGGTCGTTGCCCGCCGTGCGCAATTGTTCGAGTCGGTATACCTCGAAACTCTCATCGCGCAGCGACACGATCAACACGCGCAAGTCATCCTCGAAGACTTCCTTCTTGCGGTCTGCCAGCGCGATGAATTTTTCGTACAGATGGTTGATTTCCTCCTCGGTCAATTCATAGCCCAGTTCTTCGACGCGCTTGGCAAGACCGGCCCGGCCGGAGTGTTTGCCCAAAACCAGCTCGCTGCGGCTTCGCCCGACGGACTCGGGGGTCATGATCTCATAGGTTTGACGGTTGCCGATCATGCCGTGCTGGTGAACGCCGGACTCGTGGGCAAAGGCGTTGCGGCCGACGACAGGCTTGTTGTAGGGAACCGTCAGGCCGGTGAGCTCACTGAGCAGGCGGCTCGAGTTCACAATTTCCGTTGTGACAATCCCACACTCGTACGGGTGAATGTCACATCGCGTGCGCATAGCCATAACCACTTCTTCAAGCGACGTATTGCCCGCGCGTTCCCCGATGCCGTTAACGGTACATTCGATTTGACGCGCGCCGGCCGACACTGCGGCCAGCGCATTGGCCACGGCGAGCCCGAGGTCGTTGTGATTATGCGTCGAGAACGTCACCTGGTCCGCGCCGTGCGCGTTTCCGATCACGTACCGGAACATGTCGTAGATTTCTTGCGGCGTCGTATAGCCGACGGTGTCGGGCATATTGATGATATCGGCACCGGCGGCAATGGCGACCTCGGTGACTTCCACCAGGTAGTCCAGGTCGCTGCGTGTGGCGTCCTCCGGGGAGAACTCGACCCGGCCGATAAGGCGCTTGGCAAGACGCACGGCCTCATCGGTTCTCGCCAGTACTTGTTCGCGAGTCATCCGGAGCTTATGCTCGATGTGGATGTCCGAAGTAGCGATGAACGTGTGAAGCACGGGACTTTCGGCATGCTCGATGGCAGCCGCGGCCCGTTCGATGTCCTTGGGCACGGCGCGAGCCAACCCCGCGACACTGCTCTTCTTGACCACTTCGGCCACCTGTTTGACACTTTGAAACTCCTGGTCGGAGGCAATGGGGAACCCAGCCTCGATAATGTCGACGCCGAGCCGTTCCAATTGTCGTGCCATGCGGATTTTCTCGTGTTGGTACATGCTCGCGCCGGGCGACTGTTCACCGTCACGAAGGGTCGTATCAAAAATCTCAACTCGATCGGCCATTGTTCTTTCTCACACAAGGAACCCAAGATCAAAGCGGAAGAGTATCAGAAATTACCGCGGTATTTCTAGTTTTTGGCGCGCTGGCAGCCAGATTCCGCACAACCCGCTCGGTTTCATTTAACACACCGGCAGGCTGCTGGTATAATTAAATTTATGACGTCACAACATCCGAAGAGTATCCGTCGTCACATCCTTATGCTTCTGTACGAGCACTATCTGAATGATCCGCTTGAAATGCTGGGCCCAGCAGATATTCTGGAGACGGGCACGGTGCCTCGGGATGCTCTTGCGGCCAACATGCATTACTTGAGCGACTGTGGCCTTGTGGAACTGATGATCGGCTACAATCCGCCGATGTTCGCCGCGGCACGGATCACGAGCAAGGGCATCGACCTGGTCGAGAACCGGTTCGAGTTCAATCTACGGTTCCCTGCGGCGCCGGGTGAAGACGAGGAAGCGACAGCGGAGTTGCATTTGCTGATCGAACGGCTCGTGGAGGAAGCGGACTTCTCCCCTCTGGACGGTGAAGCGCGCCAATGTCTGTTGCGCGACGTGCAATACCTGCGTGACGAGCTGGCACGCCCGGCGGAGCGGTGGCGTACGACGGTCGTGGAAACGGTCCTGGGCTGGCTGGAAGCCCCTTTCGAGAACCCGCACGAGGTGTTGCCTTCCCTCGAGCGTATCAAGCTGCTCGTCGCCCAAGCGCAACGCGAAGAACACGGCTGACCAAATCAGATTTATGATTGCGGATTGTGGCGTTGCTATGGCCGCGGCAAACCTTCGACGAGCGCGTATTGTCCAACCTGAAACCAGCAACCATCTAGCGGGCCAGTGTGCCGAGGATCTCGTCAATGCGGCCGTGGACTTGCCGCAGGTCTTCGCAGATGTCCCGCCATTGCGTTTCCGAGGCGCCCAGGCGGCTAATGGCCGCTTCCGGCACAAGGGGCTCGCAGCCGTTGCCGGATTCGCCTATGCCGGCTTCGTAGGCGATGAAGTTCGCCACGGCGGTCAGGTCCGCCTGGCGCGGGTTCTGAGCGCTTTCTTCGGGGGCGTGGTGATACTGGATGGCGTCGACCACCGAGGCCGGGAGATTCCAATGTTCACCGAGCAGCCCGCCGACTTCGGCGTGGTCCATGCCAAAGGTCTCGCGTTCCGTTTCCCGAATGAACTTACCTTCTGAGTGGGCCCGATCGGCGGCAGCGCGAAATTCCTCGGGATAAAGCATGTCGAGGGTAACCTTGCCGATGTCGTGAAGCAAACCGCAGACAAATGCCTCCTCTATGCCTGTGTCAAGCATCGTGGCGCAGCGTTCTGAGGCCATGGCCGTGGCCAGTGCATGCCGCCAGAGTTGGACTCGATCGTATTGAGAGTAGCCTCCGGAAAGTGCGCGAAATGCGGTGGTCGCAACGACCAGGTTGCGCACCTCGACGAAGCCGAGGATGACGATGGCCTTGGTGACGCTGTTAATTTGGCGATAAAACCCGTAATAAGCAGAGTTGACCAGCCTCAGCAGGATTGCGGAGAGGCTCTGGTCGGCCGCGATATGGCGGCCGAGGTCCAGCGCCGAGGCATCCGGCTCGGCCACGGTGGCAAGAATCTGTGCCAGGACCGAAGGCAGCGTCGGCAGTTGTCGAATGCGGCTTATCGCCTCATGTATGTCCGGGATATCCAAGTGTCACCGAGCTCCTAAGTCCAGCTCAACAGAACAAAGGATACACATTCGGGTGCCACGGACAAACTCGTTTGTCCGTGTTCCGGCACAAGAAAGCCTTGGCCTCAAAGCACGCTCAAACAGAGTTTGAGCGTGGCACCCACCGAGTCTTAGTCTTTAGTGTAACCCTGTTTGTGTTTAGCTGTACTAAGCGGTAAACAGCTCAAGCACTGGCTCCGTGCGCGAGCGGTGCGCCGTATCGCCCAAACTACTCGTCATCATACTGCAAGAATGGAACGGACGCAAGGAAGGCGTGTGCTTGACATCGCCACGTTGTGGGGCCGAACCGGCTCAGTTACTCGCCCTTGCGCACGATTGCGCCCGAGGCATCTTCGTACTTGTGGCCCTGGGGCATGGCATCAAGGCGCGCTTGGTAGAATATCTCCTGGATGGCCGAAAGCGACCTGGGAGAAAAATGGCCGGCTTTGAGGACGCCCTCGTAGAGTGTCCAGCGGTCTGCATTTTCGCCTTGAATAAGCAGGGCGTTGCGGTCGCGTTCTCTGGACGTCGTGGATTTCTTGTAGTCTTTCGTGCGGAGGATATACACGAGACCGTCGCGTCCTTCCATAGCGTGTCCCGTGTCGAGAAAGGCATTGAGATATTCCGACCGTGCCGCCCGGGTCCGTATGCTTTGCCGGACAAGATCGGTGTTGACCACAATACCGTCGCGGTCGGGAATTTGAGGGTCGCGGTTACCGGATTGCACGGCCTGTTCGATGTCACGCGCCACCTTGCGCATGGCCTCGACGGGCAACTGTGAGTAGTCCGGCTTTATATGTACGAAGGGGTTTGTGACGGTGCCACAGCCCATCAACACTACCATGAAGGCGCCAAAGGCGCTGCATTTCATATGCGTCCTCAACTTCTCACCTCGATATCGACGCGATTCTTGCCATCGCGTTTGGCTCTATAGAGCGCATCGTCGGCAGCGCGAATAAGGGCTTCGCAGTTCGGCATGGCCTTGGGATCAAGGACGGTCACG
>Ga0315541_1003864_pt1 | contig 11301 bp, 10 predicted proteins | sample SalMarSW160190MG_FD_203095 | JGI IMG/M metagenome (GOLD analysis project Ga0315541, IMG submission 203095) | Salt marsh sediment microbial communities from the Plum Island Ecosystem LTER, Massachusetts, United States - Salt Marsh Sediment SW1601-190 ...
AACCAGATCGGGCGGCAGGTCATCCAGTGGAAAAAATTCCACCCGGCTGGACTCGTCGCTGGTGGTGATCTCGCCGCCAATGGCGCGCGCCTCGATCACGACCTGGTGATCGCCGCCGTTGCGCCAGTTCGGGCGGCTGTAGATGCCCACCAGCCGCGCGACCTCCACGTGCAGACCGGTCTCTTCGCGCGTTTCGCGCACGGCGGCCTGCTCCACCGACTCGCGCGGCTCAATTCCGCCGCCGGGCAAAATCCATACGGGTACGTCCGTGCGAAATATCAACAACACGCGATCGCGCTCGAACACGACAGACAATATGCCGAGATGGGGCATAGTCCTCCTGCGCTCATGCTGCTGCATCTAGCATCAGGTTAAGCACCGTCCCCACCAGCGCCGCCCCTACGACGACGTAGGCTACGTACACGACCAATGCCCGCCGGTTGAGCAGCGTGCCTAGCGCCGCCAGCGCTGTTAACCGCGTGGCTGGCCCGGCCAGGAAGAAGGCCAGCGCCGCGCCGGGGCTCATCCCCTGGGCCAACAGTCCGGCGATGACCGGCATCGCCCCGCCGCCGCAGGCGTAGAGCGGCACGCCCAGGACGCCAGCCAGCAGCACGCCGTACCAGCGGCCCGCGCCCAGGAGCGACGAGGTCCATTCTGGCGGAATCAGTGTCTGCAACAAAGCCGCCAGGATCACGCCCACGACGAAGTACAGGCCCACCGTCTCGGTGAGGCGGAGGAACCTCCTAACCCCCACCCCAACCCCTCCCCCTTCCCCCCGCTGCGGGGGGAAGGGGGAGGGGCCAGGGGAGGGGGAAGGGGGGTAAGAGAACACCCCCGTGCTCAGGAAGGCCTCCGGCTTCAGTCGCCGGGCCAGCAGCCCAACCGGCAGGCTGAGCAACAATACCCCGGTCACGTGCGCCAGTGCCAGGTGCAGCCCCAGGCCGCCGGCCATCACGATGAACAACTGGGGGTTGAGGAGCGAGGAGGCAACCAGGAAGGCCAGCGCCGGGCCGGGCGACGCGCCGCCGCGCAGGAGTTCCACCAGCACCGGCACCGTGCCGTAGGTGCACAGCGGCGAGGCCCCGCCCAGGCAGGCTGCCCCCAGCACTGTCCCCGACCCGCTGTGGTTCAGCCAACGTCCCCAGCGGCGTGGCAGGTCCAGTTGGCCCAGCAGCGCCGCCAGCAGGATGCCGCCGGCCACGTAGGGGCCCAATTGGAGCACCTGGGTCCAGGCCAGCGTCGCTGCCAGGACCAGCGCCGAGCGTAGATCCGTGGTCATATCCTGTTGTGACTCTTTACATCTCTACTCGAACAGCCGGGCGATCTCGTCACGTTCGAAGCGGGGCAGCGGCCGTTCACCCGCCGCGCTCCGCAGCACGACGCCTCGCTCTCGCTCGACCACGTGGCCGATGTGTGCTGCTGCGATGCCAGCCTTCTCCAGCGCGGCCAGTATCACGGCAGTGTCTTCGGGTGCAACCGCCAGCAGCAGCGCGCCGGAAGCGATCAGCCCCAGCGGGTCCAGCCCCAGCCGTGTGCACAAGACTTGCGTCTCGGGCAGAATGGGGATGGCGGCCTCGTCCACTGCCAGCCCGACCCCCGCTGCTTCGACCAATTCCCACAGCCCGGTCGCCAGCCCGCCCTCGGTGGGGTCGTGCATAGCATGCACATCTCCCGCCGCCATCGCCACGGCCGCATCGCGCACGACGCTGATGCCGGGATCGTGCAAAAACGCCCGGCACTGCTCCAGCAACGCTCCGTCCAACCCCACCAAGTCGTCCTCCTTCTCCCGCGCGATGATAGCTGTTCCCTCCACCGCGATGCCCTTGGTGACGAGCAGACCATCGCCCGGTCGGGCCCCGTCGGGTCGCACCAGTCGCTCGGGGGCCACTTCGCCCAGCATACAGCCGACGACAATGGGGCGGTCAAGCCCGTGGGTGATCTCGGTGTGACCGCCCACCAACTCCACACCTAACTCAGCACACGCCTCAGCGATCTGGTCGAAGATTATGTCCACCAGTGCTTCGTCGGTGCGGGTCTCGGGCAGCAGCAGTGTGACGAGGAACCAGTGCACCGTTGCGCCGGTGCAGGCGATGTCGTTGGCGTTGACGTGGACGGCGTACCAACCGATTTCATCACTGGCGAAAGTGATGGGGTCGGTCTTGGCGACCAGGTAACGGTCGCCAAAGGAGATGACCGCCGCGTCGCGTCCCACGCCCGGCCCCAGGACGACGCGCTGGTCGGAGGGCGCATGACGGGCCAGCAGCCGGGCCAGGTGCGCGGCGGGCAACTTTCCCAACGGGTACGATGCTTGCATCGCAAAGCGGGGCCGTCCTACAGGGCGGCCTGTTTCCTAGGAGGAGAGTTTCGTTTTCCCCAGGAGGTTCTTTTTTTCCAGGAAGCAGGTCATTGTGGCTCCGCACACCGGGCATACCCCTTTGGCCACATAGTGACCGGCAGCCTCAGTGATCTTGGGATTCTTCATCACCCGCTCGGCCTTGCACTTGGCGCAACGACCTTTGACTTTCTTTGGCATTTGATTGACTTTCTGCGGCTCTGGCATTTTATACCTCCTGGGGGCAGATGGCGCTGCAGCGGGGTGGGGTGCACCTCGAAGTGATGCCGCTCCGGCGCTTCGCCGCTCGTTTGGAGACCTTTGGTCAGCCCTGCGGCGGGGTCAGGAGACCCTCGCCGAGCACCAAGGTTCTCATTCACTATCGTTGCGCAGTCCTTTCCCCTTCAGAAGACCATCTACCCACGCCGCTTCCTCCGGCGAAAGCGTCGTCGCCGGCGGCTGCCGGTAGTCCACAAAGTCCGCGTAGCCGCCGTCGTCGTAACACTGGGTGAACGCAGCCTGCAGGTCGAGCACCACGTCGGGGTCGGGCTCGCGCAGGGGTACGCCGAAGCGGGGCAGGCGGCGCTGCAGTGGGATGGGGTACGCCTCAAAGCGATACTCATCCGGCGCCCGATTCACGCTGACCAGGTAGCGGTGTGGTGGCAAAGAGGCCAGCCCCTCCTCCGAGATGGCCACCGTGCACAATCCTTCCGCCAGCAGATCAATCTCTATCAGGTGCGCGGGGCTATGGATGATCTCTTGCTGCTTGCGGTGGTAGAGGCGATGTCCCTCTCCCTGCGTCTTGTTGGCCGGGCTGAGCACCTCGATAACCGTCACCACCTCGCCGCCAGCCGCGTGGACAATCTTGATGAACGGCTCCCGGTGCTCGACCGGCGAGAGGGTGAGGATGACAGGAGCCTGCAACTCCTCCTCGGCCACTGCCACCGCCGGGGCCTGCGTGACGTCTACCAGTGCGGGCTCTCTGACAGGGTGCCCGATCAGGAGGACGTCTGGGTACAGCGCGTGGGGTGGTTCCAGAATGTACAATCGCTCACCGATGCGGGCGTGGTAGCGCGGGCGCACCTGTGGTTGGAGTGCATTACGGATATATGTAATCAGGCTATGGTGCACGTCCGGCCAGCGAACCGGGTATTCCAGGTATGGGTCCATTCCGGGAAATGGACTGGGCATATCTCACCTCCTGCATCCTGCCTCTTGCTTCCTGTCTTCATTCTACCGCACTTTACCCTGCGCTGCAAATCTTGACATCACTCTTCACTCCTTCAGCCAGCCGGCGATAAGGCGGGCGATGCGTTGCCCGACGCCGGGCAGTGTCATCAGGCCCTCGATGCCCTGCGTATTGTACAACTCTTCGATGCTGGTCGCCAGTTCGTCCACCGTCCAGGCAGCGCGACGGTAGGCCCATAAGCGCTGCTCGTGCGCCTCCTCCAGTTCCAGGTCGTGGACTTTGCGGAACAGATGCTCGGCCACCCGGCGGTTGATGCCCAGCAGGCCGGGCTCGATCCAGCGCGGCATCCGGTCGGCCAGGCCGTGCCTTTCGCATAGTGCTCGCACACGGCGACCCAGGTCGGCGCTGTAGCGGCGGGGTGGGGCATAGGCGTCGCTGGCGTACAGCCGCTCGTAGGCAGGGCGGGCCTGGGGGAAGGAGCGGTCCACAGCGTGCCACACCCGCTCCGCCTGTGGGCCGGACATGGTGAGGCCACTAGCGAGTATGAAACGCCCGCCGTGATCCTTCGTCGCGATGATGACTTCCTCCAGGTGCGCGTCGTCGTCGCAGATGGAGGGGAGCACCGGCATCAGCGCAGTGCCGACCAGGATACCGGCTTCGGCCAGTTGTGCCATCGCCGCCAGGCGCGTCTTCACGCTGGGGCTGCGGGGCTCGAAGGCTCGCTTGACGGCGGGGTCGAGCGTGCTGATGCTGTAGGCCACGCCGGCCCAGGTCTGCCGGTTGATATCGGTGAGCAGATCGAGGTCGCGGGTTAGAAGTGGCGATCGCTCGACGATGAAGAGCGGGAAGCCCAGATCGCGGACGACTTGAAGCATCTGGCGGGAGAGGCGGTAGTCCCGCTCGGCGGGCACCTGCCAGTCGCCGCAGGCAATGACGTCCACCGGTTTGCGGGCCAGTTCGCGGCGCAAGCGTTCCGCTGCGTTGACTTTGACGCGGATGACGCGGTCGAAGTCGTCGTGGTCGCGCCCGCGCAGGTACTTCGCCCCTCGGCTGTAGCAGAACTCGCAGCCGAAGGCGCACCCGATGTAGGGATGGGCACTGTACTTGTCGAAGAACCAACCGTCCACGTGTTTGTGGACGTTGAGGATACGCCTGGTCTTGTATTCCTGGTAGGTTGGCCTCATAAGAACTTCGCCTTGACCTCGTCCGGCAGGTGGGTGACCGCCTTGCGCACCATCAGTTTGCGTGGCTTCTTGCTTGCCATCTGCTCCCGTAGCCAGGACACGAACAGGTCGGGGTAGAACTTGCCAATGGTCTTGAGGCCCCAACCCACGCCCTTGAGGGCAGCGGTGTCGCGCTCCTCGAACAGCGGTTCAAGCAGGTCGAGGAGACGGGCCGCCTGTTCTGGCTGGTCGCGTTCCCGCTTGGCGTAGAGGTGGACAGCAACGCCGAGGGCGCGGCGCAGCCAGGGATTGACCTCCTCCCGCCAGCCTTCCAGCAGCGAGAGCGCAGTCTCGAAGTCGGCTCGCGGTCCCTCGCCCAACACCCGCTCGGCGATGGCGTCAGTGGCGTGCCACACGCCGGCCTGGAGGATGTAGCGGCTGAGATTATAGACCCGCTGGCCTGATTTGTCCATTTTGGCCTGCTGACTATAATCTGGATACTGGATGCTGGTGATTGGATGAGCATTGAGTATCAAGCATTGAGTATCGAACCACAAGAGGAGGTCATCTATGGACGGAAGGGAAGACGAAAGGGGAGAGGTGAAGCGCACTGGCTGTGGTCAGGCCGTCGTGATTGTCTTGCTGCTCCTGTGGCTGGTCGGTTTGCCACTGGCGCTGGTGGATCTGGCCCACCTACTTCCGAAGGAGGGCGTCTCGCCGACTGCTGTCACGGCGATAGTCATCCTGCTGACTGCCGCCGGGCTGCTGCTGCCCTTCGCGGGTGTGGCGCTGGCGACCAGACGACGGGTTGGCTGGGAGGAGACAGCAGCGACCGCTGCTGCGCTCGCGGCCATCGCCGGCTACCTCGTGATTGACACGGGGCTACTGGCCGTGCTACCGCAGAGCCCTAACTGGGTGGCTGCGCTGCGACTGGGTGTCCTCGTCCCCTATACATTGCTCGCCGCCCGGCTGATACCGCGCCTGACGGGGGTGTCTCCGCGTCGCCTGCGGGAGTGGCTGGGGCTGAAGCGCTTCGACTGGCCGACCCTCTTGCTTGCGCTGGCGGCAGCGGCACTGGTGACCATTCCCTGGCCCGTCACAGGCGCGCTGGGCGACAGCCTCACCAGCCTGAGCCTGGCCTTCCAAACGCTGGCGTGGGTGCTCCCCCAGGTGCTGCTCGTCTGGGGGCTGGTTTTCCTGCTGCTGACCTCGGCTTTCACTCGCCCGTGGGTGGCAGCACTCGTCACCATCGGCTCCTGCTATGGGCTGTTCGTGGCTGAAGGTGTTCTATCGCCGGCCGTATGGAGCACGTTGCAGGATGTTACTACGCTCTTGCCGTTGGGATTCCTGCTCACCGAACTGCGCGCCCGCGAGAGCGGCGTCTACCCGCTGCTGCTGGTGGCCTTCTGCTACCGCGCCGTGCCACTCCTCTTCGTGGATCCCCGCGACGTCATCGCTCAGGATATTCCTGAGCTACAGCACATCGCCAGCTATGCCATCGTCGTCGTGACCACGGCGGTGCTGGGCCTGGCGCTGTGGGGCGGGCGTAAACTGCTTGCGGGCCGCGTGCGGGTGCCGTGCCGGGCATGGGTTGCCGGCGGAGTGCTGGCGGTGTTGCTCCTGTGGGGTGCCTGGGGCGGGCTGTACGTCTTCGCCGGCGAGCCCGGCTTCGCCAATGACGGCTTTCTCATCATCCTGGATGAACAGGCCGACCTGAGCGCCGCCCGTGCCATCGCCGACCGGGGTGCGCGGTTGCAGTACGTCTACGAGACGCTGGTCGAGACCGCCGAGCGCACGCAGCCCCCTCTGCGTGCTGAACTGGATGAACTGGGCGTGCCTTATCATCCCTGCTACATCATCAATATGATCCGCGTGGACGGCCACCGTTGGCTGATGCGCCGCTTCGAAGGCCGGCCGGGGGTGGTGCAGGTGATCCTCAATCCCAACGTGCGGAAGTACCCCCATCGCATTCCGTTCCCCTACGGCGGGGACAATCTGCCGGTCGGAGAGGTGCAGGCGAACCTGGCGGCTGTCCACGCTGACGAGGCCTGGGCGCTGGGGGTGACGGGTGATGGGGTCGTCGTCGCCGGGCAGGATACGGGCTATGACTGGACCCACCCCGCGCTTCAGTCCCACTACCGGGGCTGGGACGGGACCAATGCCAGTCACGACTACAATTGGCACGACGCCTGGGATGATACCGCCGTTCCCTTCGACGACGATTCCCACGGCACGCACACGATGGGCATCGTGCTGGGGGACGATGGCATGGGCAACCGCACGGGGGCTGCGCCAGGAGCGCAGTGGATTGGTTGTCGCAACATGCGGCGTGGCTTTGGCAACCCGGGGGCCTACACCGAGTGTATGGAGTTCTTTCTCGCCCCATACCCGCATGGGGGCAATCCCTTCACCGACGGCGACGTGGCTTTGGCCCCCCACGTGGTCAACAACTCCTGGGGCTGCCCCGACATTGAGGGTTGCTTCCCCGACACGCTCGAACCGGCGGTTGATGCGCTGCGGGCGGCGGGGATTATGATGGTCGTCAGTGCAGGCAATGACGGCCCAGCCTGCGCCACAGTGACCGATCCTCCCTCCAACTACGATGCCGTCTTATCTGTTGGCGCAGCGGACAACTATGGTGGCGTCGTCGGTTTCAGCAGCCGGGGACCGGCGGATGGCCTGGTCAAGCCCGATGTGACCGCGCCGGGGGCCTACGTGCGCTCGAGCATGTCCGGCGGCGGATACGGCTACGCCGGTGGCACCTCGATGGCCGGGCCGCACGTGGCGGGGTTGGTGGCGCTCCTGTGGTCGGCCGACCCGGCTCTCGTGGGCGACATTGACGCGACGGAGGTGTTGATGTGCCAGACGGCGACGCCGAAGCCGGTGGAGAGTCTCTGCACCGTCGAGGACGAGGTGCCGGAGGGGCCGTTCGCGGCGCTGCTCTACAGCCCCGTCTGTGCCTGTGGCGGCGTGATCGGTGTGCCCAACAACGTCTACGGGTGCGGATTCATTGACGCGGGAGCCGCCGTGCGGGCAGCGCTGGGAAGGTAGTGACACTGGTCTGAGGAGCCGGTGTTGGACGTTGGCCTGAGGAGCCGGTGTTGAGTTTCCCAGCGTCGCCTATTCACGGCGGCGCGGGCTCGACCTCAGTACTCTTGCAGGAAGCGCTCGAGCGTCGCCAGCACGGCCCGCAGCAGTTCCTCGCCCAGCGGCACCATTCGGATGTCTATGAATATCTGCTCCTCCGGCATGCGCTGGTCGAGTTTTTCCATCTCCTCGCGGAAGATATGCAGCAGGTCGTCCTCGTGATCTTCGAGGAACTGAAGCAGGTCCCACCGCGCCAGCCGAAAGGTGGCCTCGCGTACAAAGTGTCTCATCGGGATACTCCCTTCTGCTCTGTCTGGATTCCCGCTGAATTATAGACCAATCGGCGCGGTTTGGAAACCTGGGTTGGTGAACTGGTAGATTGGTAAATTGGTGGGCTGGTACAGTGCTGACCGATTTACCAGTCTACCGATGTACCGTCTGGTGCAAAACGGAGTACGGGTGTAAGATTATGGCACTCTGGTCGGGAGGTTAGTGCGATGGCAGTACAGGATGTGATGGCTTTGATTCTGGGCGGAGGACGGGGTACGCGCCTCTACCCGCTCACCAGGCTGCGGGCCAAGCCCGCCGTACCCATCGGCGGCAAGTACCGCCTGATTGATATCCCCATCAGCAACTGCCTCAACTCCGGCATCCACAAAATCTACGTCCTGACCCAGTTCCTCTCCGCCTCGCTCCACCGCCACATCTACCAGACCTACAAATTCGACATCTTCTCCGGCGGCTTCGTCTACATCCTGGCGGCCGAGGAGACGCCCAGTGGCATGGATTGGTACCAGGGCACAGCCGACGCGGTGCGCAAGCAACTTCCGCGTTTTGCTCACGCCCGCGTCGAGGACTTGCTGATTCTCTCCGGCGATCATCTCTATCGCATGGACTACGCAGAGTTCGTGGAGTTGCACCGTGAGAAGCGGGCCGACGTGACCATTGCCGTGCAGCCGGTGGCCCGCGCCGACGCCCCACGTTTCGGCATCCTCGAGACCGACGGGAACGGGCGCATCACCTCTTTCCACGAGAAGCCCCTGGATGACAAACTGGAGGGGCTGGAGAGCGTACCGAATAGCGACAGGCCCTACCTGGCCTCGATGGGCATCTACCTCTTCCGTGCCGACGTGCTGCGCAAGGTGCTGGAGGAGTCGGACGCCGAGGACTTTGGCAAGCAGATCATCCCCGCCGCCATCGAGAGTCTGCGCGTATATGCTTTTCCCTTCGACGGTTACTGGGAGGACATCGGCACCATCCGCGCCTTCTACGAGGCCAATCTGGCCCTCACGTTGCCTGATCCGCCCTTCGACTTCTATGATCCCAAACACCCCATTTACGCCCGACCGCGCTTCCTGCCCTCCTCCCGCACTGATGACTGTCACCTGGAGCGGACGGTGCTGGCCGAAGGGTGTCTGATTGAGCAGTCGTACATCCGCGAGTCGGTGGTCGGGCTGCGCAGTGTCATTGGGCCGAACGCGCAGATGACGCGGACGGTGATGATGGGAGCTGATTTCTACGAGACACCCGAGCGGAAAGCGGAGAATCGCGGGCTGGGCCAGCCCAACGTGGGCATCAGCCGCGGCAGCGTTATCGAGGGTGCCATCATTGACAAGAACGCCCGCATCGGGGAAGGGGTCACCATCCGGCATCACTCGCCCGAAGAGGGGATGGTAGAAGCGGATAACTACGTCATCCGGGATGGCGTCGTCGTCATCCCCAAGAACGCCGTCATCCCTGATGGGACGGTTATCTGACGGTAGGTAGGGGGAAACGTAGGAGGAAACGGTGAAGCGTGCTATACTTTACGTAATCCTGGGTGTCCTCGTCGTGGCGGTGATTGGCGTGGTCGTCTGGCAGCCGTGGCTGGCACAACAGCCGGAAGAGGAGACCCGCACTACCGTCGTCGAGCGTGGAACGCTACTCGTGACCGTGTCGGCCAGCGGCAACATCGAGCCCGAGGCGCGGGTGGCCTTGATCTTTGACGTGCCCGGCCGGGTTACCGAGGTGCTGGTCGAGGTGGGTGACACCGTGCAGGCCGGTGATCCCCTGGCGCGGGTGGATGGCGAGCAGTTGGCGCTGCAGGTGCGGCAGGCGGAGGCGGCGTTGGATGCCGCCCAGGCCCAATTGGCGCTCCTGAAAGCCGGGGCGCGGCCGGAGGAGATCGCGGCGGCAGAAGCCGGCCTCCAGGCCGCGCAGGCCCAGGTGAGCGCCGCTGCCGCTAACCGTGACCAGCTCGAAGGCGGCCCCAGCGATGCGCAGATTGCCGCCGCCGAAGCCCAGGTCGCCGCGGCGGAGTTGCAACATAAGGCCACCCAGATCGAACACGACAGGACGATGCAGGAGACGCAGGATAAGAAAAAGAGGGATCAAGCGCGCTACGATCTCTACGCCGCCGAAAAGGCGCTGGCCGCCGCCCAGGCCGGACTTGACGAAACGCTGGCTGGTGCGGACGCTGACATGGTTCGTGCAGCCCGAGCAGGCGTCTGGGCTGTCGCTGCACAAGAGGATGCAGCGCAGGCCCAACTCGACCTGCTGTTGGCCGGGGCTACTGACGAGCAAATCGGCGACGCCGAGGCACAGGTCGCACAGTCGCGGGCCACATTGGAGTTGGCAGAACTCTTGCTGGAGCATGCCACACTACGTGCTCCCTTCGACGGAGTCATTGCGGAGGTCAACGTCACGGCTGACGAGATGGCCTCAGTCGCGCTGCCAGCCATCACCATGCTCGACACCTCCAGGTTCCACGTTACCGTCGGCGTGGACGAGGTAGACGTGGGGCGGCTGGCGGAGGGGCAGACCGCCCAGGTGACGCTGGACGCGCTCCCAGGCGTCGAAATCGCTGGCACGGTCGAGCGCATGGCCCCGGATGCCACAACCCAGGGGGGCGTTGTCTACTACGATGTCATCATCAGGCTGGCCTCCACCGATGCCCCCATTCGTGCCGACATGACGGCCAATGCGACCATCGTCGCGGAGGAACTCACTGACGTGTTGAAAATCCCCACCTGGGTGGTACGTGTGGATCGCGACACAGGTCAATACTATGTGTACCGGCAGGCAGGGGATGATGTCGAGCGAGTAGATGTGGAATTGGGTGTGCGGGACAAAGGCGTCGTGCAGGTGCTCAACGGCCTGGAGAAAGGGGATGTGCTGGTGCTCATCCAGGAGCAGATGATCGAGGTGATCAGGGAGGAGATGCGGTGATGGATAGGAGGAAACAGTGAAGCGTACTACACTTTACGTAGTCTTGGGTCTCGTTGCCGTGGCGGCGATCAGCCTGGTCGTCTGGCGGTCACGGCTGGCAGCACCGTTGGAGGAGGAGGCCCGCTTCGCTGTAGTCGAGCGCGGCACGGTGCTCGCGGCTGTCTCGGCCAGTGGCAGCGTCGAGCCGCAGGCCCGCGTGGGCCTGGCTTTCGAGGTACCCGGGCGGGTCGCCGAGGTGTCGGTGGAAATGGGAGACATGGTCGAGGCCGGTGACGTGCTGGCGCGGTTGGAGAGCGAGCAGTTGGCGTTGCAGGTGCACCAGG
>Ga0315541_1003869_pt1 | contig 11294 bp, 13 predicted proteins | sample SalMarSW160190MG_FD_203095 | JGI IMG/M metagenome (GOLD analysis project Ga0315541, IMG submission 203095) | Salt marsh sediment microbial communities from the Plum Island Ecosystem LTER, Massachusetts, United States - Salt Marsh Sediment SW1601-190 ...
GGAAATCCTCAAGCTCTTGGGCTTGTCCGTCTCCTTGAAGTTGTACACGTAACACCAGTCAGGCGGAGTGGGCTCCTTTTTGGCCTGCTCCTCGAGGTAGGTCCTGGCTGCATAGGTAAGCCCGGCCTTTGAGGGGCCGGCAATGAAGATATGGTAGTTGTTCTCCTTTATGCCCATCCCGAATTTTATAGCATCGCTCGCCCTCTCCTGACCCAGCAGGCGTTCTTCAGGGGGCTCAAGGGATGCAGTGCTCTCAAATGAGAACGATTGTGGGTCAACATGAGCTCGAAGCTTGTCAACCGGGACTTCTGGGAATTTTTTAGGCATACCATTTACCTCCATCTCCATTTTTTACCATTAAAAAGGCCCGAAAAACACTGGTCGGTTCATTGACCCCCTCATCCCACGCACTCAGTTAGGAATTCCTCTTCCCTACGCCCGTGTAAGACCACACATGATGCAAGCGGCTCGCATGGCACGGACACCATTTCCGGCAGGATTATATGCTCTTGAGATTTGCGGCCAGTATACCCCAGAACTCCAATGGCCGCTCGTATCTCGAAACCGACTCGTAGTGCCACCCCAGGTGCCGGCCGCAAAGACGGCAGAAGGCCATACGCCAGGAGTAACCCGAAAACCATGCATAGGCCTCCGTGGCCTCCCCCACGGCTATGGCGCCTGGGCATGATGAGAAGGTGTGGAAATCGCACTCAACGCCCGAGGGATTCACGAAGAGGTGTCTATAAGTCCCTCCTATGGCGATCAGCCGATCTGAATGGGTGATCAGTCCATCACAGTCGATACAATGATAGGACTTCGCACCGTTTCCACCTACCCCGTCCAAGGCAGAGATGAAAGGCAGCATCGCTCATCCAAAGGTCTGGGGAATGCGAATATCCATTAGGGTAACAACTTAGCAGAGAAAGTCAATGCACCTCATGGCTATTAGTACGGATCAAGGATAATTTCAAGACAAATACCCACAGTCTCACCTCACACGAGCAGCCTTTGAGACCCTTATTGAGCGATTCCCCTGAAAAGCTTCAGGTACCGGCTATAGCCCTCTTTGTGCAGTTCTTCCACCGGGATAAACCGCAGGGACGCTGAATTGATGCAGTACCTCAAGCCCGTGGGCGGCGGTCCATCGGGAAACACATGCCCCAGGTGAGAATCCCCATGCCTGCTTCGAGCCTCAACCCGTTTCATAACAAGGCTTCTATCCTCGTGCTCCACGATGTTGTCCGGCTCAAGGGGCTTGGTGAAACTAGGCCATCCCGTTCCCGAGTCGAACTTGTCGAGCGAGCTGAACAACGGCTCTCCGGATGCGATATCCACGTATATGCCGGGTTGCTTGTTGTCCCAGTACTCGTTTTGAAACGGCGGCTCCGTGCCTTCCTTTTGGGTCACCCTGTACTGCAAGGGCGTCAATTTCCGGCGCAGTATCTCGTCGCTTGGCTTCGAGTAGTTCCTCTTTGCTTTGCCTTTTACCGCCTCATCCGCAGATCTCTCCCATACCTCTTTCAAGAACTGGTCCCTCCCCGAGTTAGACCGGTAGAGCTTGTAGCGGATCTGGTTGGTTGTGCAGTAGTCCTGATGATAGTCCTCGGCCTTGTAGAACCTCGAGAGCGGCAAGATCTCGGTGGTGATCGGCTTTTCGAACCATCCGGACCGATTGAGCTCTTCCCTGGACTCCTGTGCTAACCTCCTTTGCTCATCATCGTGATAGAAGATCGCGCTCCTGTATTGCGACCCGCGGTCCACGAACTGTCCGCCCGGGTCTGTTGGGTCCACATGCCTCCAAAATACATCCAGCAGCTCACGGTAGGTGATCCTCGTGGGGTCATAGAGAACCTGAACCGCCTCGACATGCCCGGTCCCGCCTGTTGATACCTCCTCGTAGGTTGGATCTTCCTTGCTGCCGCCGGTATATCCTGAGATGACCTCGACAACGCCATCAACCTTCTCAAAATCAGACTCCACGCACCAGAAGCAGCCTCCTGCAAAGGTGGCCGACTCCAGGTTCTTGCCCTTCTCTTCCATAGCATCCCTCTCTGTAGCTTGTCCTCCGTATGCGGGTCTCAGCCCCCCAAAGGCCAAAAAGATTATCATTAGTGTAAAAAGAATAGTCCTCATCTCACTCACCCTATATATGTTCGGTACAAACATTCCTGCAACCAGCTGCTGGATACCTCGCATCCAATGTCCCCTCCCTCCTGCCTATTTCCTCTTGCCCTCTAAGTAATCACTATTTTAAAAAAGTCAAAAAGGATCACTCCCCTATGCTCTCTAAAGTTGAACTTAGTTCGCTTCGCTCACAATTGGAATCATGGAATGTTGAAATAATGGAATAATGGGTTCTGGGTAAGTGGAGCAATGCACGTATTTGGTAGTTTTTTCGTGAAAACGAAGGTAAGACTCGCGCCTTAATACTCCCTTCTGGGGTACTATCGCTGGGGCCTTTCACGGAGCATGGTGAGGATCTTTGCGGTCAGTACATCATCATCAAAGGAAAAGGACACCGTCCCCTTCTCTACCTCAAAGGTCAAGAGCTTGCATCCGTAATCGCTGGCAGCCTCCTCGATCATCTCCTTGAACTGGGCCGCCTCCGGATGATCCTCGCTGTCAACCTCCGCTGAGAAGAGATCAACCTCGATGATGCCCGACGTGATTGATGGCCCGTTCATAGTATGCAGTGCGCACCATTCAGGGTTTGGTGCCTGATTCCATATTGATGATTGCAGTTTGATTGAGAGAAACGGGAAAAAGCAAGACCTTATGCCTGAGGGTCGAGCATCTCCCGGATGGTGGTCTCGTAATCCGGGAAATATCGGCCAATCACGGGAAGCTCAAAGCTAGCCAGAATGCTGGTGTTGCTTTCCCGCTCAAGGAGAAACTCGAATGATTTCTCTACCAGCTTCTCCGCTGAAGCACGGCCTCCGGTAAGCTCCGCGTGATATAAAGGATCGACAGTCACCGTATGGGTCGTGGTGCTGCGGTCCGCGACCGTTACCTTGAAGGTGCGCTCATCAATTTCCTCAATCGTTATCATTGGTTTCCTTTCCCATGCCTGCACGTTCTCTCTCGGATCTTAAATATCAGCGTTTACAAAAAACCTTGACCTTTTCCAGGCTCCATAATCGCTTTAGGCCTATTCACGACCTTAGATCTTATAGTAGTAATCCAGCCCCAGGTGCGTGATCTGCGTTTCTCCCATGAGATAGCGAAGGGTGTTTTTCAGCTTGATCAGCTGGATAAACAGATCGTGTTCGGGATAGAGTGTGGGCGCGCACTGGGGGCTCTTGAAATAGAAGGAGAGCCATTCCTGGATGCCGGTCATGGCGGACCGCTGGGCCAGATCCATGAAGAGCACTAGGTCCAGGACCAAGGGCGCGGCAAGGATGCTGTCTCGACAGAGGAAATTGACCCTGATCTGCATCGGGTACCCCAGCCAGCCGAAGATATCAATGCAGTCCCAGCCCTCTTTCTCATCTCCCCGCGGCGGGTAATAGTTGATCGATACCTTATGGTGGAAATCCCCATAAAGACTGGGATAGGTGCCAGGTTGCAGGATGGTCTCCAGGGCAGCGAGCTTGCTCCCCTCCTTTGTCTTGAAGGAGTCCTTATCATCCAGGACCAATCCATCCCTGTTCCCGAGGATGTTCGTGGAATACCATCCCTTGAGGCCCAGCATGCGGGCCTTGAGCCCCGGGGCCAGAATGGTCTTCATCAAGGTCTGCCCTGTCTTGAAATCCTTCCCGGCGACGGCAACCCCGTGCTTTTCAGCGAGCTCCTCCATGGCGGGTATGTCCACCGTGAGGTTTGGGGCACCGTTTATGTAGGGTATTCCGCTCGTGAGAGCCGCATAGGCGTACAGCATGCTCGGTGAGATATGGGGATCGTTTTTCTGAAGGCCCTCCTCGAAACTCCTAAGCGAGCGGTGAACATCCGTAGGTGTCAGATACGCTTCCGTACTCCCACACCAGATCATAACACAACGGGAGACCCCGTTTTCTTTCCTAAAGGCCTCGATATCCGCTTTGATGCCCTCAACGAGCTCCGCATGAGAGGTCGCTTCCTTCACGTGGTTGCCCTTGAGGTTCTTGACAAACGCCTGCTTAAAGGCCGCAGGCCATGGGTTAATGCTCTCGAGAAAGGAGCGAGCCTGCTCAAGGTCTTCGGGCTTGAGCACCTTGGCCTGAAGAGCTGCCTCGTAGCAATTATCGGAGAAGATATCCCACCCCCCGAACACCAGATCATCCAGGTTGGCTAGCGGTACAAACTCCTTAAGGGAAGGGGCGCGGTATTCGTCTCGTTTACCAAGCCTGACGGTCCCCATTTGCGTGAGCGAGCCGATGGGAATGGCCAGTCCTCGGCGGACCGCCTCTACCCCTGCCAAAAAGGTGGTGCTCACCGCACCTCCTATGCCTGGAATGAGCACGCCAAGCCTACCTTCCGCCTTCTGAACCTTTTCTTTCCTTTTCATGCCATCCTCTAAAAATAGGTACCTTTCTGCGCCTTCGCCTCAAGGGAAAAGGAGCATGTCGCACACCATTGCCACAAAGAAATCCATTATATATCATGAGCTCGTCAAGAATAAGCACGCCCTTTTTCCTTCTCAGCTTTTCCTTTCGGCAAGCCTGTTGGGCCGAGCAGCACGGCGACCCACCGCGTGTCATCCCTGCTCTCCAATGCGATTTTAACGGTCATCGTCAGGGGCACCGACAGGAGCATGCCCACAGGACCCAACACCCACCCCCAGAAGAGAAGGGAAAGAAACACCACCAGGGTCGAGAGGCCCAGGCCCCGGCCCATAAAGCGTGGCTCGAGAAAGTTGCCCATCACTATGTTGATGCTCACGTATCCGGCCGCTACGACAAGCGCCTTCAAGATGCCGAGCTGTATAACCGCAAGCAGGACCGCTGGTATCGCAGCGATAATAGAGCCGATATTCGGCACGTAATTCAACGCGAACGCCAAGAGACCCCACAGCATTGCATAGTTGACCCCGATTATGGCAAGCCAGATTGCCACGAATGCCCCGGTGGCAAAACTGATCAGGGTCTTTATGACCATGTAATGGTTCACGTTGCTGATGAAGGTGTCAAAGCCAGCCATGGAAGACTCGGAGCCTCCCAGAACCCTGCGCAGTTTTGCAGGAAAACTTGAGGCCTCCATGAGCATGAAAATCACCGTCATCAAGATGAGAAACCCGTTGGTAAGCACATTGCGAAGGCTGTTAAGCAGGGTGCCGACGAGCTTCATGGCAGCCCCAAGGTTAAATATCTCGGTGATCGCCAGGCCGGAAGTATCCACCCCCAGTTTCTCAAGCAATCCCATCACTAGGGTTGTCTGCTGCCGCAATTTCGTCTCATACATCGGCAGATCATTTGTAAAATCCCGCACCGAAGTTCCAACCAGACCAGCAACGAGGAGCACTATGAAAAGCACGCCGAGGGTGACGATCAGAAGAGAAACCCATGTGGGCAAACCCTTTCGTTGCAGCCAGAATAGAGGCGGCGCACTGACAATAGCAATGAACCCGGCCAGAAAAAAAGGGACGAGGATGCCTTTCGCTGCGCTCATACCCGCTATCACTACCACAAAGGCCGCAATGACAACTAAAATACCTGAGACTCTCGCCTTGTTATTAATCGCATTCATGGTCTCTATGCTCAGACAGTATATTCAAAGGAACCGAACAAGTATCTCTTTCACCGTTATCCATTTTCTTAAAGCGTTCCTTCATGCAGCCTATGCTCCTCTTATTCCTTTTTCTCACCTTCCCTCTTTTCATCATCGGGGATGCCCTCATATCGTTCAGCCTGTTTTTCGGCTATCTTCTCAATATCCTTCTTTGATTTTTGGTACTGCTTGAGGGCGCGGTGCCCGGTGGCCTCATCGATTGCCTCTTTGCCGCTGTCGCATCCTCCGATCATTATGCCGGCTACTGCTATGAGCAGCACATTCAAAACGTTGCGCCAATAGGTATGTTTCATGCCCGAAACCTCCTGTACTGTGCTTTATACGGAGAAGTGTACCAGATTCCATAATAAACGCAATGAAAGACAAATTCCACTGCAATTCAGACACTGAGACATCGCTCAGTACCTGCGATACCTCATTCGCCAAAGAGCCGCCAAGGACGTAAAGATCTCTCTTGCCTTCGACTGAGATCCGCCTGCTTCTCCATGGTTATAACGGCAATCTTCTACCCCTCATCGTGCATTTTTCCCTGGCCCAGACCCAGCCTTGAAAGAGTGGGTTTATATCTATGGATACCGTAATCTTTACAAAGCATGATAATGTTCCTGTGTCGTCACGCCAGGGCGGGCTTGACACAACTGTTAAGATCTTGCTCTATGAAGACGGCTAATGCCTGAACCGTGGACAAATTTCAAGATCTTCTTGACAATCCCGTGAATATGCATTATGATTGTCGGCGCAAGTTTGGATTGATAGTTTTGGGGAAGAGAAACCATCGATACCACCAACCTTGGTAGCGCGGTTTTTGCAGTGTTTCCATTCTGCCAAAGCGTTCATCCCGGCTGTGCAGAAAACTTTAGAAAGGAGGAAGACGCAATGGCAGAAGGAACCGTAAAGTGGTTCAGCGAGAAAAAGGGCTATGGTTTTATTGAGCAGGATGAAGGCGAGGATATTTTCGTGCATCACACAGGTATCAACGGGGCCGGGTTCAAAACCCTGAATGAAGGCCAGAGAGTTCGCTTTGAGATCGAGACAAGTCCTAGAGGCCCTAAGGCTATCAATGTAGATTCGCTGTAAAAAAGCCTTTCGAAAGCGGCACCCCGAAAGAGTGCCGCTTTTTTCATGCGGCTGTAAGCTTGTCTTCCGTTTCCATGGCAGAGCACGTGGTTCAATCTCCAGCTTCATGATTTCATCACAGCTCCGCAGTCATCAACAACAAGGTTGCCCCGGCAGGATGCCCCGTGCGGAAGCGCGGGGAGCTTCACTTCTCATGATCCATGCCTGTTTTTCACTCTTCGCCGTCTTCAGAAGGCGTTCGTCTAATCCGCTTGATCTGTGCCCGACGGCGCTTTTCCTCAAGCAAGCGCAACCTGGATGCAGCACTTGGACGCGTTTTACGGCGCATTTGAGGCCTCTCGGCTGCCCTCCGAATCAATACCGCGAGCCTGTCCCTGGCATCCTTGCGATTTCGTTCCTGACTACGAAACCGCCGGGCATCAAGCACCATTACTCCATCCTCAGTGATCCGCCTGCCGGCCAACCTGATGAGCCGGCTACGCACATCTTCGGGCAAGGAAGGAGAGTGAACCACATCGAAGCGAAGCTTCACCGCGGTGGCTACCTTGTTGACATTCTGGCCGCCCGGCCCTGAGCTGCGTATAAATTCCTCCTGTATTTCGCGCTCATCAATGGTAATCGATGGTGTGATGCTGATCATGGCGCGCCTTGCTGTTCAGATCCCTACCGATGCAATCCCGAAAAACGGATAATCCCGGAACCATCTCCTCTTTTTGAAATCATCACGGCCGAACGTGCCCATTTCTCATCAGGCAATGGCGTGGAGGCCGCATGCTCACCCTGCCATGAAGAGCGGGTTGAACCTGGTGTCATAGTCGTACACATCAAGGCCTTCGCGGCGCTTGAGGAAGTTCACCGCCTTGTAGGTGAGAGGGGTAACCGCCGCCTCGTAGGCGGTCTTCACAAGCCACTGAGTGATGATGGCTGATAAGAGGCCGGAAAACGGGATGGTCCCCGCAAAGGCGAGGGTGATGAACACCATGGAGTCCAGCCCCTGGCCTACCAGGGTGGATCCTATGGTGCGTGTCCACAGGTGTCTCCCGCTGGTGGCGATCTTCAACTTTGCGAGCACGAAGGAGTTCGAGAACTCGCCCACCAGGTACGCGAGAAACGAGGCGACTAAGATCCTCGGGGTATAGCCCAGGATGCGCGTATAGGCGGCCTGCCCGTCCCAGAAGGTGGCCGCAGGCAAGAGCCCTCCCAGCCATACGGCGATTACCAGGACGAGGTTACAGGCAAAACCAAGCCAGATGACGCTGCGCGCCTGGCGATAGCCATAGACCTCGGTGAGCACATCGCCCAGGATATAACTGATAGGAAATACGATAACGGCAGCAGGGAGCACTAGGCCGAACACAGTGATGAGCTTCACGGCAATGATGTTTGCCGTGATCAGACAGGTGATAAAAAGGGAAACGACGACCAGGAAGTAGCGGGAGTAACCCGTATTCATCGATAATGGTTTTTGATCCTGTGACATCGTTCCTCGCGATTCAGTGCAACTTATAGCGGCGTAATCAGGGGAGATGGCGCAAAGCCGACATCCAAGCCTGACAAAGTCGTAAAAAAGTCTTTTCACCTGTCATTGCGAGGAGTCCTTCGGCTATGCTCAGGATAAACTCCACGACGAAACAATCTCGTAAATTCAAGTACGTGCATTGAAGGAGATTGCTTCGCTTCGCTCGCAATGACACCGATGTTGACTTTTTACGAACTCATCAAACCTGAGATCCAAAATGAGCTACTTGCCCGTGGTTCGTTGCTGGTACTACTTGTTCAATTGCTCCTCGAGTGCCCTGGCAGGCCTAAAGTGAACCGCCTTTTTCGCGGGGATCCGGAGCTCCCTTCCGGTCCGCGGATCTCTTCCCCTGCGAGCCTTTCTCTCCTGTATCTTGAAGCTCCCAAGGCCCGACCACCTCATGGCCTCTCCAGTTGAGAGCAGATCAAAGAGGACCGCCCCTATGGCATCGATCGCCTTTTTTGTCGCGGCCTTGCTTCCGAACAGGTCCGGTCGCCTCCGGAACACCGCCTCGACCAGTCGTTTGCCGGTCTGAACCCTGTGAGGAAGCGATCTCCTCTCCATCGCGAGATCGGGGTCCTCGAGCAATAACTCGAATGGAACGCTGATAAGGTTAAACTCGCACTTGGGGCAGTCATGGGTGGGGTCTGTCATGTCCTCCGAGAGATAGAACACCCTGTGCTTCCCGTGCTCCGTTCGGCAAAATATCTCGGTCCCACAGTTCGGGCAATACCGGGTCACGCACACGAGATCGTTTGGATCAACCATGGATCTCCTCCTTCCTTGAGAATCGGCCTCTGTTCGCTCGTATTAAGTATCCAACCTGCGGCATGGTATACCTATCGGGCAAGGAGGTCAAGGCCGGCCTCCTACCATTGTGTTAAACTCATCCTCGGTTAAGGTCTTGATCCCCATCTTCAGGGCGTTATCGTATTTCGATCCGGGCTCCTTTCCGACCACCACGTAATCCGTGTTCTTGCTTACTGAGGAGGACACCCTCCCGCCCAGGTCCTCTATCACGGCTCGAGCCTCGTCCCTGGTCAAGGAATCCATGCCCCCGGTCAGCACAAATGTCATGCCCTTGAACGGGGCCTCCTTTTCCGTGGCATCTTCAACGGGAAACACAACTCCACCCCTCTCGAGCTTGTCCAGTACCTGGCGGTTCTTTGGGTTATGGAAGAAGTTGTAGATGCTCTCGGCAACGATCGGCCCGACCTCATGAACCTGTACGAGCTCATCGATGCCCTGTTTGGCCAGATTGTCGATGGAGGTGAACCGTTTCGCCAGCACCCCTGCCAGATGAAAGCCTACGTTTCTGATTCCCAGGGCGTAGATGAGATTGGTGAGCCGCGGGTTTCTGCTCCCTTCAATAGCGCTGAGAATGTTTTCAGCGAGCTTATCCCCCATGCGGTCCATCCTCATGATATCCTCTCTGGTAAGGAAATAAAGGTCTGCCTGGTCCTTGATGATCCCCTTGTCCACCATCTGCTCGAGGAACTTGAACCCCAGCCCGTCCATATCCATGGCCCCCTTGGACACAAAGTGGGCCAGGTTCTCCTTGATCTGGGCAGGGCAGGCAATCCCGGTGCACCGGTGAACAGCCTCTCCATCGGGCCGCTCCACCTTGGATCCGCACACGGGGCATCGATCAGGCATGGTGAACTTCCTCTCCCTGCCGGTTCTCTTGGACTCCACTACCTTGACCACCTCGGGTATCACATCTCCTGCCCTCTGGATCACCACCGTATCCCCGATCCTGATGCCCTTCTTTCTTATCTCATCCTCGTTATGCAGGCTGGCCCGGCTCACCTCCACCCCGCCCACCCTCACCGGCTCGAGCACTGCTACCGGGGTGAGCGCCCCTGTTCTTCCCACACTCACGATGATGTCGTTTATTCTCGTATGTTCCTGCTGCGCCGGGAACTTCCATGCAACGGCCCAGCGAGGGCTCCTGGAGAGCTCGCCCATACGGCGCTGAAGATTAAACTCGTTCACCTTGATCACGATCCCGTCTATCTCGTAGAGAAGACCGTCCCTCATCCCGAGCATCCTCTGATAGTAGTCCTTAACCTGATCCACGCTCTCGTATGCATCTATGTATTGACTAACCTTGAACCCCAGCCCCTTCAGGTACTGGATGCTGTCCCAGTGGTTGGCTATCTCCACCCCTTCAACCCTCCCGATGCCGTAAACGAACATGCCAAGAGGCCTGGCGCTCGTTACCCGGGGATCGAGCTGTCTTACCGATCCTGCCGCGGCATTCCGGGGATTGGCGAACAAGGGCTCCCCTGTCTCTTCTCTCTTTCTGTTGAGCCGATGGAAGTCATCCTTGTTCATGATCACCTCTCCCCGTACCTCGATCAACGAGGGGTTCGGGTTGCCCATGAGCTTCAGGGGAATGGATTTGATAGTGCGAAGGTTCATGGTCACATCCTCTCCGACCTCCCCATCCCCCCTGGTTGAGCCCAGGGTAAAGATGCCGTTGGTGAACACAAGCTCCACAGCGAGGCCATCGAACTTTGGCTCTACTGTGTAGCGGATCATCTCTTCGACGGTCCCCGAGAGCTCTCGCACCCTGCGATGGAAGTCCCGGAACTCCGTCTCTGAGGTCGCCTTGTTCAGGCTCAACATGGGAAGGCCGTGCCTGACAGTTGTGAATTCCTCGAGCGGGACAGCTCCCACCCGCTGGGTGGGGGAATCGGGAGTGATAAGCTCCGTGTTATTTTCTTCAAGGGCAACGAGTTCATCGAAGAGCCGGTCATACTCGGCGTCCGATATCTCCGGGTTATCCAGCACATAGTAGCGGTAGTTGTGGTAGTGCAACTGCTTCCGGAGATCCTCGATCCTCTGAATGATGCCCTTATCGGCTCTGGGCATGGCTAATCCCACCTTGAGGGTTTAACGCTCTTGTCTCATCCTAAGATGAACGGTTCCCGGTTCAACGTACCAAGGTTCAGCGTTCAGAGATTCAAGGTTCACGGGCATTTCAACCGTG
>Ga0315541_1003870_pt1 | contig 11288 bp, 4 predicted proteins | sample SalMarSW160190MG_FD_203095 | JGI IMG/M metagenome (GOLD analysis project Ga0315541, IMG submission 203095) | Salt marsh sediment microbial communities from the Plum Island Ecosystem LTER, Massachusetts, United States - Salt Marsh Sediment SW1601-190 ...
ACGACCTGATGTTCCACAATCTCCTCGCCGCCGGCGAAGAGGCCGGAAAGAGCCTGGAGGAGTTCTTCCCGGAGGTCCGCGACAACTTCAAGTACGCGCTGGTCAAGGCGGCCCGATACTGCGACGCCATCTTCGCCGTCGGCGACATGATCGCCCGGGAGATGCGGTTCCTGGATCCGAGCTGCGGGGACTTGCCGGTGGAGGTCGTCTACAACGGCGTGCCGGCGCGCCGGCAGACGCTCGACGAGCGTTGCCGATACCGCGCCGGCATGATCGAGTACGCCAAGAACCTGTTCGGCTTCAAGCCCGATTACATCTTCACCCACGTGGCCCGCCCGGTGCTGTCCAAGGGCATCTGGCGCGACCTGGGCGTGCTGCACGAGCTGGAGGGGCTCCTCTCCCGGGCGGGGAAGTCCGCGGCGTACTTCATGCTCGGGACCCTGGCGGGCCAGCGACGCACCAAGGACGTGCTGCACATGGAGCGCAGCTACGGCTGGCCGGTGCATCACCAGCTTGGCTATCCCGACCTGTGCAACGGCGAGGAGACCCCGGCCGAGATGTTCGAGGACTTCAACCGAAACCACGAAGCCGTGCGCGTGGTGCTGGTCAACCAGTTCGGCTGGGAGTCGCAACTGTGCGGTCTGCGCATGCCGCGGCGGATGTCCCTGGCCCACATCCGCCAGGGCACGGACGTGGAGTTCGGCCTGAGCGTGTACGAGCCCTTCGGCATCAGCCAACTGGAGCCGCTCGGCTACGGGGCGATCTGCCTCGTCTCCAACGTTTGCGGGTGCCTGGGGTTTGCCCGCCGCTGCGCGCCCGGCCGCATGCCCCCCAACGTGCTGGAGGGCGACTTCACTCGCCTGCCCACCAGCCCTGCCCCGCGCCGGGCGACCCAGATCGGCCGGGACGACCGGGACGTCGTCGAGGCAGTCGAGGCCAAACGGCTGGCCCAGGAGCTGTTTCGGCGCCTGCCAAAGACGCGGGCGGAGATGGCGGAGCTGCTCGATAGCGGCTGGGAGCTGGGCAAGCGAATGGACTGGGAGCCGCTGGTAAGCGATCTCTTGGGCCCGGCGGTTCAGAGAACCTGGGAACTGGACAGGATCAACGGCTCGGCCACCTGAACCGCCTCGGCCGCGGGGGACACATCTCGGCCGCAGGGCCACCTAAATCCCCTGCAACTTGACCTCGGGCAAAACCGGGCCTAGAATTGTTTATATGGGCATTTTTGCCCGGTATTGGAAGTTAGACGATGAAGTTGTCGATGGCGGCGGAATTTGCGATACGGGGGATTCTGTGCTTGGCCGAGGAGTACGGCCAGGGTCCGTTTCCGCTGGATAAAATCTGTCGGCGCCGAAAGTTACGAAAAGAATACTTGACCAAGATCTTCGGCCTGCTGGCGCGTGCAGACCTGGTGGACGCGGTCCGCGGCAAGGGCGGCGGCTACACCCTGTCGCGGTCTCCGGCGACGATCTCCCTGTTGGACGTGATCGAGGCCATCGAGGGGCCGCTTGCCCTGAACCTCTGCCAGCACACGCCCCCGAAGTGCGAGGAGCCGGGCTGTCGCGTTCGCCCGGTGTGGACGGACCTCCAGGAAAAGGTTCGTTCGGTCCTGTCGAGCAAGACGCTGGATCAACTGATCCCAGAGGCTCCAAATCGCGACACACCGCGATTTGGAGACCAGGCCCCCGACCAACCTGCCCCGTAGCCGCGGTCTCTCGTCAGTCGCTTGCGCCAAAGCGGTTGTAGTGCGCCGCCTCGGCCAGTGTGGGCTTGGGCGGGCGGGCGGGCACGGCCACGGGCTTGCCGACCGGCATGAGTGACCAGACCCGCAGGTGCTCCGGCACCTCGAGGATCCGGCGGAGCTTTTCCTCGCAGCGGCGCATCTGCCCTTCCACCCAGCAGCCGGCGTAGCCCAGCGCCACGGCCGCCAGCAGCATGTTCTCCATCGCGGCCGAGGCGTCCTGAATCCAGAACTCGCCGTAGGGCGTTGGCTTGGGCTCGACCAGCAGTACGATCGCCGCCCGGGCGCCGGTGAGCGCCTTGCTGACGAAGCGAATCTTCTCCATCACGGTCGGGCAGTCCACGATGATGTACTGCTTGAGCTGGGCGTTGCCGCCGGTGGGGGCGTCGACGCCGGCCGAGACGATTCTTTCCAGCGCCTCCCGCTCCACCGGCTCGGGCAGGTAGTTCCGCACGCTGCGGCGGGCGTTGACGACCTCGAAGAAATCCATGTCAGTCCTTTCCGGCTTTGGCCGTGCTCCCGGACGCTTGCGTCGGCCGGGCTCAAAGAGGTATCTGCGCGCCGTTGACGGCGGCGGCGCGAGACTCCGAAGACTACGGACACGCGGTCGGTCAGCGCCGCCGGTTCCGGCGCAGTGCAAGGCAGGCGCCGGCCAGCAGGATCAGCAGCCCGGTCGGCTCAGGCGTCGGAGCCGCGCCGGCGACGCCGAGCCCGTAGTTGTCCGCCCAGTCGGTGTAGTCGCCCCCGTCCACGAAGTTGTCGCCGTTGAAGTCGCCGGCCAGCCAGCCGCCGTCCTGAAGGTAGTGGTCCGCCCAGGTGGTGTAGTCGCCCCCGTCGACCTGTCCGTCGAAGTTCGCATCGCCCAAGTGCACCGACGGCGGCGGGCCCTGGAAGGAAAGCACCAGCGCCTCATTCATCTTCCAGACGAAATTGAAGCTGTAACCGTCGCCCAGCGCCTGACCGGTTCGCTCGTCGCGGAGGTTGACGACGGTATCGTAGAACTTCAGCGTGATCGGTATCGTGCTGCTCCTCAGTCCCACAACGGTGCTGCTGACCAGGTCCTCCGGGTTCAGGCAGAGAAACAGGAGCGTGCGCCCATCCTTGGTCCAGTAGGCGATTTCATATCCGTGCTCGGCCGGACCGGCCCCTTCAATCTGCACCCAGCGCGTGATGCCGGTGTCGTGGATTGCTTCCATGAAGACGCTGCGGTGGTCGGCGGCCTCATTGGCGCTGATACAGCGATAGGCGTTGTACCATTGCGGCGAGAGGTTCATCAGCACCGCCTTGCCGTCGCCGTACCGACTGACGTTGATCGTCGGCATATTCCGCACGGCCTTGTAGAAGCCGCTGGGGTCCATGATGCAGGTGTTGGCGTTGGTCAGGAAGGTCTCGTGGTTGGAGTAATAGTAGTTTTTGTCCTGGTTCACCTCGCACCACAGCGTGGTCTGGAAGATATTGCCGGATCTAAGGTTAGGGTCGTGGGCGAGGCCGAAGACGTCGTCCAGGGCGCCGCCGTCGGGTCGGCCCTTGCCGTGCTGGTCCCACAGGCCGGGCATGTAGTCGGCGATGACGGTGCCGCCGGCAGCGCAGAATTCCCTGATTCCGCGAGCCTCGGCCTCAGAAAGGCATATCGCCGCCGGAAGGATCAGGACCTTGTACTCGGAAGGCACGCCGTCGCGGATCAGGTCGTCATAGGCGATGTAGTTATATTGGATCCCCTCGTCGCGGAGCATATTCTCCCACGCTCGGCGGACCAGGTGCGACGAGCCCAGCCTGTTATCGCCGTTGCGGTTGACCCAGGTCGAGCCGTGGGCCTGGGCGTCGAGGATCCACGACATCTGGATGGATGCGTGGTTGTACAGGATGGCCACGCCGTCCTGGACCCATTCCGCCTCGGCCATGAGCGGCCCCACGTTGTTGCCGGCCTCCAGGTAGGTCGGGGCGACCTGGTCGTGCCAGGGCTTGGGGGTGGTCCCGTCAAACCAGTTCTGGACCCAGCCGATGTGCCCGCGGTTGCCGTGGGCCAGGTAGTACCACGTCATCCAGACGGTCTCATCCACGCCGCCGTAGAAGTGCGTCGTCACCGATGGGATGGCGTTGCGCGGGTTAAGCGAGCGGATGATCGAGTTGGACCGGCCCAGGTCGTAGGACTCGATGTACTGGACCTTCTTCATGATCTTGGCGTAGTCGTAGCCGCCGAAGGCGTTGGGGCTCTGCCCGCCGACGAAGCCGCAGGGCGTACGCGGGTCGATGGTGTTGGCATATTCGACCAGGTCGCCGACGAAGTTCAGCCACCAGGAGTCATTGAAGGTCCACTGGTCCATGAGCTGGCTGGCGTTGAAGGTCCCGACCGTCCAGACCGGCAGGTTGCCACGGATGTTGTCATAGGTGATCCAGCCGGGGTGAGCCGGCGGGCTGCCGCCGTAGATCTCGTTGAGCCAGTCGCGGTAGGCCGTCGGGTGGTCGGTCACCTGCCACATGGTCGGATGCACGAAGTGGCCCCAGGAGATCTCGTCGTCCAGGGCGTAGGCGGCCCGATACGGTGAGGATTTGACGTTGTTGATGTGCGTGCTGATGAACCCCTGGAGGGTCGCTCGCATTTCCTCGTTGACCGGCTTGGTGCGGACGCCGTTGCCGTGCAGCTCGTCATACGGCACTGTATCGTGTCCGTCCCACAGGTGCAGGTATCGCTTGGCCGCGGTATGGTCCATGTAGAAACGCAGGCCGAACTGGTTGATCCATTCCAGCTTGTTGACCCCGCCGGCCCAGATGTTGCCCCAGTCCAGGAACGCGCCGTTATAGCCGTGCTCCCGCGACCAGTTGCCCGCAGCGTCGTCGTAGCCGATGTTCCACTGGTACGTCCACGGCATGTACGTCCAACTGGGAAAGGACGCATAACACCAGTCCTTGTCCTGCTTCACGCGCTGGAAGTCCTGGGAGGTGTTGACGTAGGTTTCGTAAGGGTCCTCCTGAGCCCAGCAGATACTCCCGGCCGAGGCCACCGCGAGCGAAACCAACAGCGTGCGCAGTCGCCGAACAGTTGACTTCACGGCTTCCTCCTTGCTCCACAACATCGGCACCGCCATCGCGACGCACGGCCGAGTGCCCATCCCCCCATAGTCGCATTATACTTGATCACCGGGGAAAAGGTGGGCCGCCGCCGCGACCGAGCCTAGCAGCCGTCCGCGCCCGCGTGGGCGAGCGATTATCTCGGCGGGGAGCCGGCGAAGGACATCACCACCGCCTCGTTCATCTTCCAGCGGAAGCGGAAGCGGTCGCCGTCGCCGAGGCCCTGCTGCTTCCGCTCATCCCGGGCGCCGGCGACCTTGCGGGCCAGGCGCAGCGTGATGGGCACGGTTTCCGTTTTCAGTCCGGCCGCGTTGCCGCCGCCGAGCATCGTGCCGCGAATCTCAGGGTTGAAGCAGACGAACACGATCGTCCGCCCGCCCTTGGCCCAGTAGGTAATCTCGTAGCCGTGCTCTTTCTCGCCGGCGTTTTCGACGTCCACCCAGCGCTTCAGGCCGGCCGCCTTGACGTGCTTCATGAAGACCTGCCGTCGGGCCTTGGCCTGGGCATGGCCGGCGACGCGATGAGCGTTGTACCACTGCGGCGAGACGTTCAGCAGCACGGCCTTGCCCTTGCCGTACTCTCGGACGCGAGCCACGCCCATCTCGCGCACGGCCTTGTGGAAGCCGCTGTCGTGCTTGATGCAGGTGTTCCGCTTTGTCAGGAGTTCTTGGTAGGCCTTGTAGGAGTAATTGGCGTCCTGGTCGGCCTCGACCCACAGCCTCTTCCCGAAGACGTCGCCGGCCCGCATCTGCGGGTCGTGCTTGACGTCGAACATCTCGTCCAGCGCGCCGCCGGCCGGGCGGCCCTTGCCGTGCTGGTCCCACAGGCCGGGCATGTAATCGGCAATGACCGTCCCACCGGCCCGGCAGAACTCCTCGATCCGGCGGGCCTCGGCGTCCGAGAGGCACAGGCACGCCGGCAGGATCAGCACCTTGTACTCGGAGGGGATGCCCTTCCGGATCACGTCCGCGTAGCTGAGGAAGCTGTACTGGAGCCCCTCGTCCCGCAGCATGTTCTCCCACGCCTGGCGGACCAGGTGGGCCGAGCCCAGCCGGTGATCGTCGTTGCGGTTGACCCAGGTGCTCCCGTGGGCCTCGGCGTCGAGAATCCAGCCGAGCTGGATGGACGGGTGGCTGTAGTAGACGGCCACGCCGTCGTGGATCCACTCGGCCCCGCTCATCAGCGGGCCGATCTTCTCGGCCGCCTGGCGGTAGTGCGGGCCGACCTGGGCGTGCCAGCCCTTGGGCTGCTTGCCGTCGAACCACGCCTGCACCCAGCCGATGAAGCCGCGGTTGCCGTGGGCCAGGTAATACCAGACCTGCCAGATCGTGTCGCGCGCGTTCTTGTGGAAGTGGGTGGTCACCGTCGGCAGGGCGTTGTGCGGGTTGAACGAGCGGATCACCGCCTGCGAGCCGCCGGTGTTGTAGGACTCGATGAACTGGACCTTCCGCATGACCTTGGCGTAGTCGAAGCCGCCGAAGGCGTTGGGGCTCTGCCCGCCGACGAAGCCGCAGGGCGTCGCCGGGTCGACCTCGTTGGCGAACTCGACCAGCTCGCCCAGGAAGTTGTTCCAGTAGGAATCGTTGAACGACCACTGGTCCATGAGCCCGCTGGCGTCGAAGGTTGCGACCGACCATTCCTTCAGCTTCGGCCGGACCGCCTCGTACGTGATCCAGCCGTCCCGTTTCGGTGCGTCCGGGCCGTAGACCTCCTTCAGCCAGTCCTGGTAGGCGCCGGCGTCGTCGGTGACGCGCCACATGCAGGGATGCACGAAATGCCCCCAACTGATCTCGTCGTCCAGGGCGTAGGCGGCCCGCTGCGGGGAGGAGATGACGTTGCCGACGTGTTTGCGGATGTAGCCCTTGAGCGTCTTCTTCATCTCCGCGTTGACGGGCTTGACGCGCACGCCCGCGCCGTGCACCTGGCCGAGGTGGGGCTTCACCTGCCCGCCGTCCCACAGGTGCAGGTAGCGCTTGGCGGCGGTGTGGTCCATGTAGAAGCGCAGCTTGAACTTGTTAATCCAGGCGAGCTTGTCGGTGCCGTCGCGGGCGGTTGTCCTGCCCCAGTCCAGGAAAGCGCCGTTGTACCCGTGCTCCTTGCAGAACTCGCCGGCCGCGTCGTCGTAGCCGATGGTCCATTGGTAGCTCCACGGCATGTACGTCCAGCTCGGCCAGGCCTTCAGGCACCAGGCCTTGTCCTGCTTGACGCGCTGGAAGTCCTTGGAGGTCTTGACGTATTTCTCGTAAGCATCCTGTTGACCCAGGCAGGGGCGAACGGACCCGCCCAGCAGCAGGATCAGGCAGGCCAGGGGTGCCATGCTTCTGCAAGCAGAAGCATGCCACCAGCTTGCGGGCACGGCGGCTGATGCACGGCGTCGATTCATGACCAATCCTCAATGATCCCGGCGGTTTTCGGCCGCGGCGCCCGGTGGCGCCGGGTTGCCCCCCCGGCCAGTACCTATCCTGCTTGGCGTCAGCCAGGCATTGGCCCCCATTATTCCCGCCCGGCGGCCGTTTGCGAGCCGTTTCTTGGGCGGGATTTTGCCCCGGCGGCGCCGCCCGCCCGCGACAAAAAGGTTTCGTCGGCAAGGACACCTTTCGTACAATGCGCCCAACCATGACGGCGGATCCCAGATTCCTTACCAGCTCGGGCCCGGAGATCTTCACCGGCAACGAGTTGCTGCTGAAAGGCGCCCTGGAGGCCAAGGGGGGCGTGCACCTCCTGGGCGGCTACCCGGGCTCGCCCTCGGCGGGGTTCTTCGACGCCCTGGCCCTGGTCAAGGACCTGCTGAGCGAGAAGGGCATCCGCACGGTCATGAACAACAACGAGGCCCTGGCGGCGGCGATGCTGAACGGCTCGCAGACCCTGGGCTGCCGGGGGATGATCGTGCTGAAGTCCGTGGGCGTGCACGTGGGCGCCGACGGGCTGGCGCTGGGCAACCTCGCCGGGGGCGACCCCGCCGGCGGGGCCATCGTGGTCTACGGCGACGATCCCTGGTCCGACTCGACCCAGGTTCCCGCCGACAGCCGGTACATCTCGAAGCATCTCTTTATCCCCGTCATCGAGCCGTCCGACGCGCAGGAGGTCAAGGACTTCGTGGATCTGGCCTTCGAGCTGTCGCGCAGGTCGGAGCTGTTCGCCGGCTACGTGCTGACGACCAACCTGGCCGACGGCGGCGGGTCGGTGCAGTGCCGTCCGAACCAGTACCCCGAATTCAACACCCGCCAGCGGATACTGCTGGAGACCGACGCCATCGACCTGGACAAGCGCGTGCTCCTGCCGCCGAGGACCTGGACGCAGGAGAAGACGCTTGCGGATCGTCACCGCCGCGCCGTCGAGGCCGCCCGGGAGCTGGGGCTGAACCGGATCCTGTATCCGGCCGGGAAGCCCCGCCCGCTGGGGTTCGTCAGCAGCGGGCTGGCCCACGGATACCTCGTCCAGGCCCTGCTGGAGCTGGGGCTGCTGGGCGAGTTTCCGATCCTGAAGTTCGGCCTGAGCTATCCCGTGGACGGCGCGTTAGTGGCCGAGCTGGCCCGCCAGTGCGACCGCATCGTCGTCGTCGAGGAGCGGCGCGGCTTCCTGGAGGAGCAGATCGGCCAGGTGCTGCTGCGGCTCCGGCAGAGCCGCGAGCTGGACGAGCCGGTCGAGCTGTGGGGCAAGCGCTTCCCCGACGGACTGGAGGGCTTTCCCGAGATCCGCGGGCTGGGCCCGTCGCTGGTCACCGAGCGGCTGGTGCCGCTGCTGAAGAAGGTCGCCGGCGGCGACCGCGCCGTCGCGCCGGGCAGGATCGGCGAGCTGGACCGCGAGATGGCGATGATCCGCTCGGCCAAGCAGTCGGCCGCGCCGTTCCCGGCGCTTCCGGCCCGGTCGGCCACGTTCTGCCCCGGCTGCCCCCACCGCGATTCGGCCAGTCTGTGCCTGGAGGTCAAGAAGCGCTTCATGGACGGCGAGTACATGCGCCGCCGCCACCAGAGCGGACCGGTGGACCTTCTCTTCCACGGCGACACCGGCTGCTACACCATGCTCATGTACCCGCCCAACGCCACGCTCATGCACGACTACTCCGGCATGGGGCTGGGCGGCGGCACCGGTAGCGGCACCGACCCGTTCATCGTCAACAAGGAAGTCGTCTTCATGGGCGACGGCACCTTCTTCCACTCCGGGCAGATCGCCATCTCGCAGGCCGTCAAGTTCGGTCAGGACATCACCTTCATCATCCTGGACAACTCCACCACGGCCATGACCGGCCACCAGCCCACGCCCGGGGTGGACTACGACGTGATCGGCAACCCCACGCCCGTGCAGGACATCGAGGAGATCGTCGGCGGCATGGGCGCCGGCGGCGGGCTGACCGTGGTCCGGGTCGATCCGGAAAAGCGCGGCCCATACCGGGAGCTGCTGGAGCGGACCTTCCTGGCCGACGGGGTCAAGGTCGTCATCGCCACCAAGGAGTGCGGCATCACCCGGATCCGGCGCAAGCGCCGCGCCGAGCGCGCCGAGGCCCGCCGGCAGGGCTACGTCCGCAGCCGCGAGTACACAAACATCAACGCGGAAATCTGCCGCTTCTGCCTGACCTGCGCGGAGCTGACCGGCTGCCCGGGCCTCAAGCACGTCCAGACCGACTACGGCCCGAAGATGGACACCGACGTTACCTGGTGCGTCCGGGACGGGGCGTGCCACCGCGTGCGCGCCTGCTCGGCCTTCGAGTACGTCACCGTCAAGCGCAAGCGCCCGCCGCGGTCGCGGGTGCCCGAGCTGGGCCTGGAGGAAATTCCCGAGCCGGCAAAGGGCCCGCCCGGCGACCTCTGGCGCTGCTGCCTGGTCGGCGTGGGCGGCATGGGCATCGGGCTGGCAACGCAGATCCTCGTCCGGGCCGGCCACAAGCAGGGCTACAACGTCGTGTTCGTGGACAAGAAGGGCCTGGCCATCCGCAACGGCGCCGTCGTCAGCCAGGTCGTCTACAACATCTCGAAGCAGCCGATCACCGGGCTGATCCCCTACGGCAAGGCCGACCTGCTCATCGGCGTTGACATCCTCCAGGCCACCGGCGCCCTGGCCCCGACCGGCCGAACGCGCTTCGGCTCGCCTGACCTCACCGCCGCCGTCATCAACACCGATAAGGTCGCGACCATCCGCGGCCTGCTCGGGCAGGAGGACTTCGACCCGGACGTTTTGGAAAAGACCATCCGAGCCAACACCCGTCCCGACGCCTACCTCGCCCGGAACATCTCCCGGATCTGCGAGAAGTACCTCGGCAGCAAGCTGTACACCAACATCATGATGCTGGGATTCGCCTTCCAGAAGGGCCTGATCCCCGTCTCCATGCACTCGATGGCCTGGGCCATTAAGGACACCATCCGCGCCGATTTCCGCAAGAACCTGTACGCCTTCAACATGGGGCGGAAGCTGGTGGTCCAGCCGGACTTGTTCCAGGGCCCGCCGCAGCGGACCGGCTGGCGCCAGACGCTGGAGGAGAAGTGCCGCAACACCATCCGGCGCTACCGGCGCGGGCACTACCTGGCCGATCGGCTCACGCAGTTGACGGCCGACGTGATGGCCGTCGCCGAGGACCTGGACGAGGCCGACAAGCGGGCGATCGTCGTCCGGGTGTACGACTGCATGCGCTGGGGCGGACTCGACTACGCCCGGCGATACGCCGACGGCGTCATCGACATCTGCAAGAAGGACGGCCCGGAGTATGGCTACGCCGCGACGCGCGCGGTCATCCAGAACCTGGCCGCCGCCATGCTCATCAAGGACGCCGTCTTCATCGCCGAGCTGGCCACCTCCCCGGAGAAGCGCGCCCGCGACCGCGAAAAGTACGACGTCAACCCCGCCAACGGCGACCGCATCGTCTACCGGCACCTGCTGCACCCGTCCTTCAGCATCGGCTCGCGTTCGTTCCTGCTCGACGTTACCGCCCGCGACTGGATGCTTCAGTGCCTCAAGCGGATGAAGTGGCTGCGGAAGCTGCCCGGCTGGCGGAAACAGCAGCGCCGGTTCCTGGCCGCCTACGAGCAGGCCGCCGCCGAGTTCGACTACGCCGGCCCGGACGAGTACGCCCAGCGCCTGGCGGTGCTGTCGTCGCCGCAGTGCATGGACTGCTTCAACCCGCGCTGCCGCGAGGAAGGCTGCCCGCTGGGCAGCAGGGTGCCCCAGTGGGTCAAGCTGGCGTATGAGGGCTTGTGGAAAGACGCCTGGGAGCTGCTGGAGGCGGACAATAATTTCCCCGAGGTCACCTCTCACATCTGCCCGGCCCCGTGCCAGGACTCGTGCAAGCTGGCACTGGGCGGCCTGCCGGTGCAGATTCGCCAGATCGAGGGCCAGATCGTCGAGCGCGCCCTGGAGGGCGGCTGGCTCTTGCCGCGGCCCGCGGCCGAGAAGACCGGCAAACGCGTTGCCGTCGTCGGGTCCGGCCCGGCGGGACTGGCGGCGGCACAGCAGCTCGCCCGCGCCGGCCACGAGGTGACTCTCTTCG
>Ga0315541_1003871_pt1 | contig 11287 bp, 8 predicted proteins | sample SalMarSW160190MG_FD_203095 | JGI IMG/M metagenome (GOLD analysis project Ga0315541, IMG submission 203095) | Salt marsh sediment microbial communities from the Plum Island Ecosystem LTER, Massachusetts, United States - Salt Marsh Sediment SW1601-190 ...
CGAATGGTGAATAGACCTCATGCCGAGCCAATGACAGCCGTCCGACGGCTGCTCCACTTATGAGCGCGATCGTCAACTTGGTGGTGCATTGATCAGCCTGTCAAGCTCCCCGATCACGACGGCCCCTGGCCACGGACGTGCAGCAGTGCACAAAGGACTCCCATGATGAGGAACATGATGATGGACGAAATCGTCCAGCCACGACCAGCAAGAGCGGCCACACCAATCATCCCTCCCGCTCCCGCGAAGAAGAGCATGGTGTACGGGATCACAATCCAACGCGTTTGACGGAACTCAATCCCCGGCCACCAGTTTAGAAGGAACTCGGCAACCAACCAGGCGAACATGAGCCCGACTTGAAAATAGTAGAGAGTGGAACGCCCCAGGCTGGGGCTCGTGATCAACAGGTAGCCAAGAGGGAACGCCGCCAGAAACATCCCTAAGCCGATCCAGCGGCCAATTCTTGGCATCTGCAGCAATCGAAGAACGAAGACGAGAATGCTCACCGCGTAGATCCAGTCCGCCACGACGGCCCCTACTAGGTTCGCTCTTTCGAGCACGAGGTTACCCCCTTGTCTACCCATTGAACAGCCATCATGTTCTGCCCAACGGCACCTTCATTGATAGTACGACGATTGCCCCTCCTTCCTGAAATCGGTCCAAGAGCAGTTCCGGGACAGGAAGTCCATCTGCCTTGCGTACCCATCACCACGAGATGGCCAACACAGAAGTTCTCCAATCAGTCCCTCAGGCTCACTATTTGATTGACAGATAGGCGTCTCCTATAATCACCTCAAGAGAAGGGCAAGGTGGTGTGGCTCCTGGATGATGTGCCGCATGCGCTGCAGCAGGCGGTATGTGTCAAGCTGCGATTTGTTGGGAGGTTCAATGGGAGCCCGGTATTCAGTTATCTGCATCAAGTGCGACGAGCAGTTCGAAGTCAACGAAGGCGGAGGTTTCTTCTTCCACCTCGTGCACTGCAATATCGATGCGGACAGAAGAGGGAAGTGGCATTCAACGAACTCAGTGAGCTCCATGTCGCCTATCTCAAAGGACTTGGCGGGCCCTATTCGCTCGTAACTGCAAAACATGATGATGAGGTCTACGCAGCGTTCACTGGAGAGCCAATCGACGAAGCAGAGTATCACGCGGGCATCAATCGATTCGCCGGTTCGTGCCGCTATGGAGGCGAGTACCAACTAGAGGCATGGACCCGCTGCCCGAAATGCGGATCGACGGACTACAATTTGGATGGGCCCGTAATGATATACGACTAGCGGGGACTGGAGCACGGAACATGCGTATTAGAGCCAAAGGCTTTCATCTCTCGGCAAGCGACCTGTCGAACCACCTTGGATGCAGACACCTAACATCACTTGACCTTGCCGTAGCGCGCGGCGAACTACGCCCCCCGGGCTACACCGATCTGGCCCTGGAAGCACTAAAGAAACGAGGATTCCTGCACGAGGCAGCGTATGTCCAGTACCTTCGAGCCAGTGGCCTCTCTATCATAGAGCTTCCTGATCAGGAAGCAGCATTAGAGGGTGCGTTCAAGAAGACCGTTGCCGCCATGCGTGAGGGCCCTGACGTGATCACCCAGCCCACGCTGGTGACCGATGGATGGATGGGCCGCGCTGACGTCCTACGTCGAGTGGAGGTGCCTTGCGCCCGCCTTGGTGACTACTCCTACGAGGTATTCGATACAAAGCTGGCGCGAGAAACGCGGGGTAGGACAATCTTACAACTCTGCCTTTACTCCGAGATCGTTGGTGAGATTCAGGGAAAGGGGCCCGAGTACATGCACGTGGTGGTACCGGGAACAGATTTCGAGCCAGAAACGTTCCGTGTCGACGAGTACATGGCCTACTACCGCCTCGTGCGTCGCCGCCTGGTAACGGCAGTAAGTGACGGCGTTTGGCAGGCTGAGGAGACATATCCGGATCCGTGTGATCAGTGCAGCATCTGCCGCTGGTGGCAGGAGTGCGATAAGCGCCGACACGAAGATGATCATCTCTCTCTGGTAGCTGGCATCAGCAAGATGCAGATCGGCGAACTCCAAGAGCGTTCGGTTGAAACGGTAGCGTCGTTGGCAGCCATCACACTGCCACTCGATCCGAAACCAAGCCGCGGATCGTCAGAAGGCTACGAGCGAACCCATCACCAAGCACGCGTTCAAGTGGAAGGGCGTGAACGTCAAGCACCGGTCCATGAGTTACTGCCTCTTGAGGAAGGACGGGGTTTGTATCGTCTTCCAGAGCCTACTCCTGTAGACATGTTCTTCGATTTCGAGGGAGCTCGATTCGTCGGTGATGGCGGGCTGGAGTATCTGTTCGGAGTTGTGACGCTGGATGAAACGCCTGCTCCGAAGTACGAGCCGATTTGGGCCCTCACGATTGCAGAGGAGAAGGCGGCATTCGAACGCTTCGTCGACGACGCCATGGCTCGGTGGGAAGCCAGTGACGGATTCCACATCTACCACTACGCGCCGTACGAACCATCGGCCATCAAGCGGTTGATGGGACGACATGCGACCCGTGAGGACGAAGTAGATCGCCTGCTGCGTGGGGGACGCTTCGTCGACCTGTATGCGATTGTCAGGCAATCTCTGCGCGCCAGCGTGGAGAAGTACTCTCTCAAAGATCTAGAAGCATTCTTTGGCTTCAAGCGAACTGTCGATCTCCGGACAGCATCGCGCAATCTACAGGCATTCGAGTTCGCCTTGGAGTTTGAAGCACCGGAATCAATCACAGCGGACATGTCAGAAGCTGTAGCCGGCTACAACCAAGACGATTGCCTTTCAACCCTGTACCTCCGTAACTGGCTGGAGAACCTTCGGAAAGAATGGATCGAGGCTGGACAGGAAATCGCCCGCCCACCTCTTCTCTCTGGAGATGTTAGTGAAGAACTGGGCGAAGCATTGACACGAGTACGAGAACTAGCTCAGCAACTAACACAGGGGGTTCCAGCAGACCCCAAAGAACGATCGATGGAACAGCAAGCTCGTTGGATCCTAGCCCAGCTGCTGGAATGGCATCGCAGGGAGGAAAAGGCCGTTTGGTGGGAGTTCTTCAGATTGGTAGATCTAACTGACGAGGAACTCTTGGACGAGCGCGCAGCGATCGCCGGGCTCGAGCATGTCGAGCGGCTTGACCCCATCAAGAGAAGCGTCGTTGACCGCTACAGTTACCCATCACAGGAAACGAGCATTCGCCGTGGAGACAAGCTCCGAAGGGGCGACGAGGACAATTCACGCTGTGGCGAGGTCATCGCGCTCGATCCCGTAGCTCGAACGATCGACATAAAGAAGGGGCCTTCGATAGCGAGCATCCATCCTGCGACGATATTCACTCACGACATGGTAAGAACGCGCGTGCTTCAAGATGCCCTCGTGCGCATAGGGGAGTGGGTAGTTGAACACGGCATTGATGATCCTGGTCCGTACCGCGCGGGGCGCGATCTTCTACTCGCTCGTGTGCCTCACCTGCGTTCCGGCGCGATAGAGGACGTCACCCAAGATGCAGACGAGGTCTTAGCGGTCGCCCGCAGACTGGTGCTCGATCTTGACAACGGAGTCCTGCCAATTCAGGGCCCCCCAGGAAGCGGAAAAACCTACACCGGTGCCCGGATGATCTGTGAGCTAGTGCGCACCGGAAAATCAGTAGGCATCACCGCGGTCAGTCATAAGGTCATCCGAAACCTATTGGATGCGGTCGTTAAAGCATCCATGAAAGAGGGCATCGACGTGCAGTGCGTCCAAAAGGTCTCAACTCCCTCGGAGGAGTCATCCCCCGCAATCACAGAGACTACTGACAATGGGAAAGTCATCGCGATGCTCCAGGACGGGGATGCCAGCGTCGGTGCCGGAACAGCGTGGCTTTGGTCGCGAGAGGAAGCCCATGAGACCCTCGACGTGCTCTTCGTCGATGAAGCCGGGCAGATGTCACTTGCCAATGTTCTTGCCGTATCTCAAAGCGCAAAGAGTCTCGTCTTGCTGGGCGATCCGCAGCAGCTTGAGCAGCCGCAGCGTGGTAGTCATCCTGATGGCACTGACGTCTCTGCATTGGAGCACCTCTTGGGAGATCATCTCACCCTCCCCCTTGACCGCGGCTTGTTTCTTGAAACGACATGGCGTCTACACCCTTCTATATGCAAGTTCACTTCTGAGCTCTTCTACGAAGGCAGATTGCATTCCTATGAACAGCTCCAAAGACAGGAGATTCTTGGGAAGCCGCCATTCACCTCTGCTGGGCTTTGGCATGTCCCAGTGCACCATGAGGGAAACCAAAACGAATCCATCGAAGAAGCTGAGGTCGTAGTCGACCTAGTGAATGACCTGGTGGGCGGTTCGAAAAGCTGGCGTGACAAGGAAGGGGCAACACATAAGATCGATCTGAGCGATATTCTCATTATTGCGCCTTACAACGCCCAAGTAGCCGCACTACTGGAGCGGTTGCCAGATGGCGCTCGGGTAGGCACAGTGGATCGATTCCAAGGCCAAGAGGCGCCGATCGTCATCTATTCGATGTCATCCTCATCGCCCGAGGATGCTCCAAGAGGGATGGAGTTCCTGTATAGCTTGAGTCGTCTGAACGTGGCTACGTCGCGAGCGCGTTGTGCCTGTATCTTGGTCGCCAATCCAAAGCTCTTCGAACCGGAGTGCCGGACTCCACAGCAGATGAAGCTCGCCAATGCGTTTTGCCGCTACCTTGAATTGGCTGGTACTGTGTGAGCACGAAAGAATGATCGGGCAATGCTGTCCACTGTGAGAAGCACTAGAACAGGAGGAAAACGGGATGAGAGCAGGATATGTCCGAGGACGGCATTTCACCGACTATGTTGAAACGGTGAAGACACTAAAACGTACTGGGAGCCTTGAAGAAGTTGAGCAGCTGCTTCTTGAGCTGATTAATGCGACAGAAGCGGAGAGTCGCCGACAGAAAATGGGAGTTGCGCCGTGGTATTACGAGGAAGCTGCGAAGCTCTATCGAAAGCGTAAGGATTATGCAAGGGAAGTGGCTATCTTTGAACGCTTCGCAGAGCATAAACATGTCCCGGGTGCTTCCCCTCCTAGGCTATTGGAGCGCTTGGAGAAAGCAATAGTTCTGTTTCAGCAATCGCAGAAGTAGGGGAAACTGGTCGATACTGGAGGATAGGTCTCATGTGGTTCTGGTTCGTTATTGCGGGCATAGGCTTCTTTTACTGGGTCTGGAAGTCAAGCGAGAGGTTCAATCGTGAGTCGAAATCCCGCGGGCAGAAGCCAAGGAGTTCTGCCGGGTCTGAATCGTATACGTTCACTGTCAGCGTGCAGAGCACGACCGAAAAGCGTGTCCGCGGCAAAGATGCAGCCTGGGTGCTTCCAGGAGAGGCCATTGACATTGCGGGGTATCAGATTAGTGCGGGTTTAATATACGTTGCAGACTGCAGACCTGACGATAGGAGTAAGTGGTCCGATCCATCCCTCATCAACTCTCGATTGCGTGTGTCGAATTTGGCAGTTCAACCGCGAAAGGGCGAAATCGGTTACTGGCCATCATACTCTCAGCTCTCGCCACAGCATCGAGCCTGCTACCTCGAGTGGCTTGCATCGGGGCGGAACAACGAGAGTATAGACACAGGATTGCTGTTCGTGTTCTTCTATGGCCTTGAACGTCGAGTCCTAGATGAACTCTTGCCTCTACGGGAATGGAATAATGAGCTAAAAATGATTCGAGACGAAGTCACGCGGCTATTGGCTATGCATACAGAAAGCGGATCATTCCAGGGCTATGCCAGATCATTCCGCGAGTTCATCAATTGTTTTGAGGCGGACTGTACGAAATTGCGCGTAGTGTTGCGACTGCCTGAGAGGCAAGGCTGGAAGCTTCCCCTCGACATCCGAATGGGATTGGGCCAGCTTGTGAAAGCTCAGGAGCCAATTCCATCTGATTGGGCGCTTGCCTGGGTGTTGAATGAGCCCGCGATTTCTCTGAGAACTCCAGCACGAAGATGCAAACCTGAATTCGCAGCACTGTTTCGAGCCACATATGAAAAACGGCATAATGAAGGCCTCCGAATTCCGATAAACAAGACTCTCTTGAAGGTGGACTACCATCCTGCGAGCTCTTCCTTGCACCACGACGTGCACACTCACTTGGATCTCGATCTGCCAGATGTAAGCGCATTGAAGCGCCCGGTTGATAAGCTTGGCCAGATTGTCGAAATCACTACGGGTCTCCTTGACGGATACAGCCGTGCGTTGGGGAGGAAATCCGCAGTGGACGCAACGATGGGAAGCTTCCTGATGGGGTTACTCCCGCCCGAGTTGCTTGCTCGTGGACAGGCACCCGCGGTTGTTGAATCCTTCAGATCCTATTTGAAGACTGAGCTTGGAAGTGATGAGCAGAAGCTTCTAAATTACCGAGATGTCATAGACGGGTTCGAGGCACTCGGAGATGACGAACCGACAAGAAAACACTCGGAGTACCTAAGTATCTTGATGGAGAACCTCGGGTACGGAATCGAGCCGGACGTACGTAGAGGCGCACGCACTCCTGGATCGAACAGTACTGTATGCGTATTCCGCCAACAAGAGCCGAGCCAGAGTGTGGGAACTCAGGACCTCAAAATGGCTGGGATCTTGCTCCCGATGGCTGTTATGGTAAGCGCATCAGATGGCGAATCACCTGAAGAGCAAGGGCTGATAGATCAGCAGCTAGAGCTACTCGCACCATCCACAAGGAGAAGACTGGAAGCTCGGCTGAGTTTGCTTCGGTCTGACCCTTCATCATTTGCAACGATCCGCAAGAAGGCCAAAGAACTGAGCATGGCTCAGAGACAGGCAATCGCCTCGTTCTTGCTTCTCGTCGCGGCCGCTGATGGGAGGATTACAAAGGACGAGATTCAAACAGTTGGCAAGCTGTATCGACACCTTGAACTCAACCCTGATTCCATTCACACGGAAATCCATGCTCTGATGTCGACGAAACGCTTTGGTCCAGGCTCTGACCTGGAGCCCGTAACCGTTCAGGTTGCTGGTGAAAAGTCCGCAGGGTACGTCATTCCATCGGAACCTGATACCTCTAAAGGGGAGGTTGTGCTTGACGCTGAGCTTGTCGCGGCCAAGAGGAAAGAGACTGAATCGGTACTCAACACCTTGATTGAGGTCTTCACTGACGAGATTCCTGTTGAGGACGCTGTGGAGTTGGATGTCGACGAAGCGGACGATAATGCGGATGAATTGACGCTAAGATTGGATGCAAGCCACCTCAGTCTCGTTTGGGAACTGCTGAGACTGGAAGAAATGCCAAAAGCACGCTGGGAGGAGCTATGTCATGATGCTGACTTGCTCCCAGATGCGGCCATTGAGGCCATCAATGAAGCTGTGTTGGAAAGGATCGACGAGGTGCTCATAGTCGAGTCTGATCCTTTGGTTGTTGAATCCGGAGTTGCAGTGTTATGCAGGAGAATGTATGACTAAGACAATACGTCCGAGGACTCGGGATGCGATCCTCCAGGCACTCTCAGCTGGAGTGGTCCCAAGAGCAGGAATCGAACACATCCAGGTTGGGCGGCTCCGAGAGATTCAGGAGATGCTAAAAGACATCAGGCGCATTGCAGACGGTGGGGCCGGAATCAGATTCATCATTGGCGAATACGGTTCAGGGAAGACTTTCTTTCTGAACCTGGTTCGGGAAATGGCCCTGAGCAGCAAGCTCGTAACAATGCATGCGGATCTGTCCGCTAAGCGCCGCCTGTACTCGACCCGTGGGCAAGCTCAAGCACTCTACTCCGAGCTAGTGCGAAGCATGTCGACCCGGAGTCGGCCAGAAGGCGGAGCACTACCCAGTATTATTGAACGATTCGTATCCAAGTCCTTGGCCCAAGCAAAATCCGAGGACTGTTCTCCATCCGAAGTAATCATGAGTCGCATTGAGTGCCTAACCGATATGGTGGGAGGGTTTGACTTTGCTGCAGTCATAGGTGCTTATTGGGAAGCCTACGACTCATCGGACTCGCAGCGAAAACAGAACGCGATCAGATGGCTCAGGGGAGAGTTCTCAACAAAGACTGAGGCGCGACAATGCCTCGGAGTACGGACCATCGTCACAGACAGCACTTTCTACGATCATCTCAAGTTGTTGGCGTTGTTCTGTCAGTTGGCAGAGTACGATGGCTTGCTTGTCTGTCTGGATGAGCTTGTAAGCATTTATATGCTCCAAAACGCGCAAGCCCGAAGAGGCAACTACGAGGAACTGCTCCGTATTGTTAACGATTCGATTCAAGGTAGCACTACAGGCCTGGGCTTGGTTCTTGCAGGAACTCCTGAGTTTCTTCAAGATCACAGAAGGGGGATCAACAGTCACGAAGCGCTCAGCTCTCGCCTTGAAGGAAATGCGTTTGCAGTGGATGGCCTTGTCGATTTCAGCGGTCCCGTCATCCGACTTCAAAACCTCACGCAAGAGGACCTGTATGTTCTTCTCGGGAAAGTGCGGAATGTCTTCTATAACGGAGAAACCGAATCGGCACCGCTTCCCGACAAAGCGATTGAGTCATTCATGCAACACTGCCTCAACAGAATCGGCGAGGCGTATTTCAGGACTCCTCGCACGACAATCCGCAAATTCGTGCAACTGCTCGCGGTGCTGGATCAGAATCCAGCGACTACATGGGAGACTCTTGTCCATCACGCTGAAGTGGAGATTGACACTCCCGTAGCACGTACAGAAATCGTTGACGAAGAAGAGAACGGGTGTTCGGAAGATGGCGAACTTGCTACGTTCAAGCTCTGAGTCCTCAGAAGGAAGGGTTAGTCAGGCGTTCGATCTGCTCCATCCCAAGATTCAGAAATGGGCATGGACAAATGAGTGGCAGAAGTTACGCATGATCCAGGAAGAAGCAATCCTGGCTATCTTGAGTGGTCCCGGCGAGGATTTGATACTCTCAGCTCCAACAGCCGGTGGCAAGACTGAAGCTGTCTACATGCCAATTCTGACCGAATTGGCAGCGGCCGCCACGGATACTGTGGGATTCAAGGTGCTTTACATTTCACCGCTTCGAGCGTTGATCGATGACCAATTCGAGAGAATCAGTGAGATAGCGAATCTCGTTGACGTACCTGTGACGCGCTGGCACGGTGACGTATCTGGAGCTGATAAGGCACGGGCACTCCGCTCCCCTGCTGGGATAATCCTGACGACGCCGGAATCACTCGAGGCTTTCTTCGTTCTCAGAAGGAGCCATCTGCCGAGGCTGTTTGGATCTTTGAAGTACTTGATCGTCGATGAGCTGCATGCGTTCATGCCGTCTGAACGTGGTCGCCAACTTCAAAGCCTGATGAACCGTTTGGATCTCGTAATCGGAAGCTCCCCACGGCGGATCGCATTGAGCGCAACCATTGGAGATGTGCGAGAAGCATGCGCCTTCCTACGGCCACCTAGTAATGAGAAGGCAAGAGCAATAGTTGCGGAGAATATCGGCGAGATCAGAATAGCAGTGCACGGATTCGTGAGCGATTTGCCCGAAGGCGAAAGCTCCGTCACGCGCTCGGAAGACATTCCGGAGGTCCTGTACAGCAAGCTGAGGGGCGGGAACAACCTTGTGTTCGCGAACACAAGGCAGGGTGTGGAGTCCCTCTCGGATACGCTAAGGAGGTTGTGTGAGAAACGTAATGTGCCAAACGAGTTCTATCCACATCACGGATCACTGTCTAAGGATCTTCGGAAACATGCTGAAGCTATGTTGAAGAAGCAAGGAAGCCCTGCAACAGTAATATGCACGAGCACACTGGAACTTGGAATCGACGTTGGCCATATCGAGAGCATCGCGCAGATGGGTTCACCGCCATCAGTGTCAAGCGTATCGCAGCGCTTAGGACGCTCAGGTAGACGTGATAATCCGTCAATTCTTCGGTATTTCGTGACGGAAGAGATGCCTGATCAGGAATCGCATCTCGAGGATCACCTCCATCTCAAGCTCATAGAGGTCATCGCACAAACCGAACTGCTTCTTGCAGGCTGGTGCGAGTCGCCCGAGACCGGGGCACTGCATCTGTCAACCCTCCTCCATCAGATCCTATCACTCATCTGCGAGAGAGGAGGGATCACAGCCAAAGAAATATGGACCGTTCTTTGCTCGGCAGGACCGTTTAGGAACGTCTCGCAGGATCTTCTGGTGGCGTTGCTTCGACAGATGGGGGCAGGGGAACTGATCGAGCAAGCTCCCAGTGGCATTCTGTTGCTAGGCCGCCAGGGAGAGCGATTGCAGAGCGGACGGGACTTCTATGCAGTCTTCTTCACGCCGGATGAGTTCACGTTGATTTCGCCTGCAGGATCGCTTGGAAGTCTTCCAATCAGATATCCCCTCATTCCAGGACAGCACTTGATCTTTGGTGGCACAAGATGGCTGGTGGAAAGTGTCGACCTTCATCGGAGAGTAGTGATGCTCCATCCCTCCCCTGCGGGAAAGGTCCCGAAGTTCGCAGGGGGCGGTTGGCTAGTTGGAGACGAGGTTAGGAAGCGAATGCGTCAAGTGCTGCTTGGAGAAGACGTTCCCAGATATCTTGACGCTTGCGCGCGGCAACTCCTCAGTAGCGGGCGTCGTGCATTCCAAGATGCAGGCTTACACGAAGCTTCCCTTATCGAGTGGGGTGGGGATACTTGCCTGTTTTGCTGGAGAGGGGATCGAATCCGATTTACGCTTAAGGCACTGCTAAGTGGGGAGGGGTTGCAGTCAGATGCGATGGCGGTGGCGTTAAATTGCCGAGGTAGCTCGAAAATAGACTTAATTGGTGCGCTTGAGGCGATTAGCTCGAAATCGGCACCCAATGTTCTCGAACTCGCTAGTAAAGTCTCAAACAAGGAGAACGCGAAGTACGATGGTTTCCTGGGGAAAGAGCTCCTGGACGCTGAGTACGCCTCAAGGGTATTCGAGATTGAGGGGGCCAAACAGGAAGCAGGAAAGCACGTGAGATCGGAATCGGAACGCTCGGATGTGTGTTTGGATTCTTCGGGAGAGAAACAGTGAATCCACTGAAAATCGTCGGGATTGTGATTTCGGTTGCATCATGGCGAACCTACGTCGTGACCCTGCTCCCGATAAACGATCCACTTCCAGAGATAGCACATCCTATTCGAACAAGAACTTGGGATCAGGCGGGAACGGCTCATCGCCAGAGTCTAACTGGGTTTACAGGAGTACTTGAGTTTCCAAACCAAACATGGATCACCACGACGATATAGCTAACGCACACGTCCTACATTCAGTCCCCCAGGCTCCACAGATCCTGAAGCTGAAACTGGAGGAACCATCT
>Ga0315541_1003873_pt1 | contig 11286 bp, 13 predicted proteins | sample SalMarSW160190MG_FD_203095 | JGI IMG/M metagenome (GOLD analysis project Ga0315541, IMG submission 203095) | Salt marsh sediment microbial communities from the Plum Island Ecosystem LTER, Massachusetts, United States - Salt Marsh Sediment SW1601-190 ...
AAGTGGCTCGCCCGGGCCATCTGCGCCAAGTTCGCCGACGACGAGGGGTGTCTGAACGCGTTGAGCCTGGACCCCCACCTGGAAGAAGAGATTCGCGACTCGCTGGAGAAGACCGACTCCGAGCTGCGCATCAACATCCCGCCGGGCCGCCTCCGCCAGATCATCGCCGGCATCTCGGAACAGGCTCAGGCGGCCTTCCGCGTCGGCTCGGAGAACGTCATCCTGACCGACTCTGAGATCCGACCCTACGTGCGCGGCATCGTCAGTCGAGTCTTCCCCGATGTGCCCGTCATGTCCTATGACGAGATAGCGGAGGGCGTGCAGGTCAGGAACGTGGGCGTCATCGCGCCCGTGGAGGACGACCTTGTGGGCGCCGGCAGGCGCGCGGCGGCAGGCGCAGGACAAACCCAGGGCCGAGAGGAACAAGCGTGATCGCATCCGGCAAGGGACCCAGGATCATGGCTGTAACCAGCGGCAAAGGCGGCGTGGGCAAGACCAGCATGGCCGTCAACCTGGCCGGCTCCCTGCGCATGTTCGGGGCAAAGGTTCTGCTGCTCGACGCCGACATGGGACTGGGCAACGTGGACGTCCTTCTGGGCCTCGAAGTGCAGCTCAGCCTGAAGGACGTCCTCCTGCACGGCCGGCCGATCGAGCACGTCGTGCTGGACGGCCCGCTGGGGCTGAAGATCCTGCCCGGCGCCTCCGGCGTCGAGCGGCTCGCCCGGCTGCCCGAGCACAAGATACAGACCTTCCTGTGCCAGGTCGAGAGTTATTGCGAGGACATGGACTTCGTCATCGTGGACACCTCGCCCGGCGTCTCTCCCTCCGTCATCAATTGCCTGATGGCGGCGGACGAAGTCCTGTTGGTCACCACTCCGGAGCCGGCGGCCCTGACCGACGCCTACGGCCTGCTCAAGATCACCAGCCGCCGGCCGGAAGCGGCGGATAAGCCGATCCTCCTGATCATGAACCAGATCGACAGCAAGGAGGAAGCGCTGCGAGCCTTCGACCGCCTGCGCCTGGCAGCCGAGCGCTTCCTGGACCTTCGGGTGGAGTACCTGGGCTCCGTAGTCCGGGACGATACCGTCACGGAGGCGAGCAAGCGCCAGGTGGACTTCCTGACCCATTACGCGGGCGCCCCCTGCACCCGAGACGTGCGGAAGATCGCGGCGCGCCTGGTCAGCTCAGGCCCGGATGGCGATTCCGGGCGGGGCAGATTCTTCCGAAGGATGATGCAGATCGACGATGAGTAACCTGGCAAAGAACGTGGGTTTGCTGAGCGGGATAACGGCCTTCAACGCGGGTATGTTGGCTGCGCTCTTGCGCGACTGCCCGCCCCTGATCGCCCTGAAGAGGGGAGCGCTCGGGGGGCTGGCCGTGCTGCTCGTGGCGTGGTTCTGCACTCACATTGCAATCGGGGTCGTCTGGGACGGGCTCCGCAAGGGAGTTGACCGGGACGAGACCAGTTAGCAAGCGGTTCCTGGGCGATGGCAACGCCAGCGGAAACAGCTTACGAAGACGCAGCCGGCTGCAAGGGGCATCTCCAGCAGTTGGTGATGGAGCACCTGCCTCTCGTGAAACGCATCGTTAACCGGCTGGCCGTCACCGTGGGGGGCGCCATCTCCGAAGACGACCTGATCAGCGCGGGCACGGTCGGCCTTGTCGAGGCCGCCCATCGTTTCGACCCCTCCCGCGGCGTTGCATTCATTGCGTTCGCAGCGCCCCGGGTCAAAGGCGCCGTCGTCGACTGCCTGCGCCAGAACGACTGGCTCGGCAAGTCGGCGCGCAACCAGCTCACGGCCCTGCGGAGGATCGTGCGGGACTTCCGCAGCCGCATGGCCCGGCGGCCCACGATTCCGGAGCTCGCCGCCGAGGCGGGTATGCCCGAGTCGGAGGTCTTGCGTTACCTGTCCTACGAGAAGTGCGATTACGTGAGCTCCCTGAACGATTCCATCAACAACCGCGGCGACGAGGGAACCGTGCTGGGGTCCCTGATAGCGGCCGATTGCGAGACGCCGCCCGAGGCCGCAGAGCGCAGGGAGCAAGTCGAACGCCTGGTCAGGGCCATCGGGCGGCTCGATGAGAGAGAGCAGCAGATCATAGTGATGTACTACTACGAGGATCTCTACATGGCTGAGATGGCGGCGATCCTCAACGTCAGTGAATCTCGTGTCTCGCAGTTGCACACGCGCGCCATCTACAACCTGACGCGCAAGCTGGAGGAAGGATGATGGCAGAAGAGATAAACCCAGCAAGCATCTACAGGCCGCACCGCGTCAGGCGGCTTTCCAGGGAAGATAGCGACGAGGACCAGGAGCGTTTCCACAAGAAGCTGGCCGAGCTGGTCGGGGAGCGCGAGTCGGAAGAGGAACGTGCGGACTCCAGCTCCCGTCGGCAACCCGGTTCCGACCAGGCTGCCGCGGGAGACTCTCCCGACCCTGAGCCGGAACGCGGCCGCAACCTTGACGTGAGAACCTGAGCATGCCAAGCTCCCGCACCAACGGTAAGGACGCCCTGATAGGGCGTGACGGCGTAGCCATGGGGGAGGGGGCGGCGGTCGTTCCCGCCGGCTCCCTGCCGCGCCCTGCCGCTGCGCCGCCAGCCGCCCAGGAACCCGAGGTGGAAGTGGTCCGGGCGGACGACGGGACCATACGCGCGATAACTGTCCGCTGCACCTGCGGCAGGCAGATAACTTTGCAGTGCGATTACATCGGAGAAGAGGGCCATCAAGATGGACAGGACTCTTAGGCTGGGGATTAGTATGCTGTTGCTTCTGGCCTCGACGTCGTGTGCGGCTCCTGCCGCGCGCGTCCGCGCGGCGGACGTCCCGGCTCGGCAAGAAACCGCCGCCGAACCGGCCGGCGCCGAAGTCACGCCCACCGAGCCACACGTTCAGGCGCGACCCGTGGCCGCCCCCTCGTCTGCGGACACCCCCGGGGCCGCAGCCGTCGAGGGAGGCAGACCGCCTGATGAGCCGGAACAGCCCCCGGCTGCGCCGGCCGAGGCGCCGGGTCGCCAGATCAAACTGGCCCAACCGTCCCCCGCCCTCACGGAGACCCTGAGCCAGGTTCTGGGCATGCTGGAGAAGGAGAAGGCCGAGAACGAGCGGCTCAGGCGGGAGGTGGCGGGCCTGGGGGAGCAGTTGGCCGAGAAGGACAGGACGATCGCCCAACTCACCCTCGAACGTGATGCATTCACGGAGCAGCTCCAGACCCTGGAGGGCTCGCTCGGCAAGTGGAAGCAGGACGTGCTGGGGTTCCGGGACGAAATGAGGCAGGCCGAGGAGGCCGAGATCGAGGTGCTTCAGCAAGTACTGCTGATCCTCAAGAGCTTTCAGAAGGAAGAGGTGCCGCAATGAGCCCCCGCGCAATGGTTGCAGTGACGGCGGCGCTCGGTGCGCTGGCCTGCGTGCTGGTCGGGTGCGGTACCGCGGAGGAGCGCCCACCGACGCACGCCGGCCCGAACGCCATCGGGTGGCGTCGGGTGGCGGTGGTGGAATTCGTGGACAGGACCGCCCATAGCGGCACGGCCGAAGGGTTCACCCGAGCGCTACGGGATAGACTGGCGGAGCGTGTCGCGGGGACCGACGTGGTCGTCGTGCCCTCAGACGTCATGGGGCCCGGCCTCGACCCGTTCGAAGCCGGCGCCATATCCGTCGACGCTCTGGTCAGGGCACGGACCACGTACATGGCGGACGCCCTGGTCATAGGGGCCGTCTACGCTCACAATCCCTATTACCCGCCGTCCGTGCACGTGAGCGTGAAGGTTCTGGACACGGCGTCCGCTGCCGTGCTCTTCGAGCTTACGCAGGAGTGGGATAGCGGCCGCGAGGACGTGCGCGAGGCGATCGACGCTTACTACCGGCAGAACATCGGCAGCGACGACTGCCGATTCGGCCCCGACCTCTTCCTCATCTCGCCGCGCTACTTCCTCGGGTTCGTCGCCGGCACCGTGGCGGACAGGATCGTTGCCGCCCTTTGAGCGGCGCTTCGGGTTACCGCCGATGGCCGAGAAATGCTCCTCGGCCCGGCCCCCTGCTCGCCCCGGCAGGGCGGAAAGTTCTTCGCATCCCTCGGAAAAACTCACCTTCCCTCTCCCCCCGCACGTGCCTGCGGGCCAGAGGGTGATCGAAAGCAGCGAACGCCCCTCTGGGCGGCCTCCCTGCCGCTGAGGAACACTTGCCGGCCTTGCGAGGCCCGCCGCGGCACGCCGATTGCAACCGGCCCTACCCCGAATACCACCTCGTTCGTCTACTGCGTGTGAGGGATAGGGTGACCGCGGCATCAGTCCATGTGGCGAATTTGCCATCGGCAGGTCGGCCCACTTCTGCCTCTCCGGCTGCGGCCGCGACGGGGGGCGAAGCCGCTGCCTCGTTCGAGTTCGCCCTCAGCAACGCGCTCGGCGACGGATCGGCCGGGCGTGCGCAAGGCGGGGCCCAGGGCGTCCCCGCAGGGCCGGGTCGGGCGCAAGGCCGGTCGCGCGCCGGCAAGCTGCAAGTCCGCACCACAGAGGACGCGGTGCCGAGTGCGAAAGCCGTTGCGGCCGACGCACCCACGCGCGCAGAGCCAGAGCATTCTCCGACGTCTTCCCGGACGCCGTCTGCAGGGGACAGCGACGACGCAGATGCGCCCCAGCAAGGGGTGCCGGCGCAGGGCCAGCCTGCCGGGGGGAAAGCCGGGCCCGCCGCGCGCACTGCATCGGGTCGTTTCGTCCCGCGCCAGGCCTCGAGCGCTGAACTCGTACGGCCCGCCCCCCGCAGCGCTCCTGCGGCCACCCCCGCCGCGGATGGAGCGGACACTGCCTCCGTCCGGAGCAAGGGCCTCGTCGGGACCGGGCGTGAGGGAGTCGACCCCGGCAGCACACGGGGGAGCAGCTCAGCGGGGCGGGTCGTCACCACGCGCGCTCCGGCTCTGCGTGGGACAGCCGCGGAGGTCTCGGTTGCGACCTCTCCCAGCGTCGCGCGCGATGCGACTGGGGCGGCGAGTGCACGGTCTGCCGTGCCTTCGATTGGCAACGCACTGGCCCAGCCTGCTCGCGCGGACTCCGTTCCGTACGATCCGCCGCAGCTACAGGTACAATCGCCACGGACCGGGATGTCGATCGTGCTCGGCAACGGAACCCGGTCAACGGCTGGGAACGGCCAGGCGGCTCTTCTCGGCGGCGGGGCCCAGGCAGCGTCGGTGCAGGAGAGCGTCAGAGGCATCGTCTTGCCGGGCCGCGCCAGCTTCGTGCAACGGGAGCCCGGCGCGGAGATGGCTGTGCGTCTCACTTCTCCCGCTCCCGATCCCGCTGTGGCTACGAGCGCCGGTGACACTGCGGGCGCGGCGTCGCCGGCCCGAGTGGCTGTGGCGCGAACCGCCCCGCCGGCGGCTCAGCGCGTTGTGGACCAGACCTCCGTGCCGGCGCCCCGGGCTGCTGAGACGTCGGCTGCGGAGGTGCGGGTCGTTGAGGCCGTGCCCCAGTCAGGGCGCGGCGCAGGAGAGGCCAGCAGTCAGGTTCGGCAGAACCCCGGCGAAGGCGCCGGGCGGGGCACGCAGCAAGGGCGGACGGAGGCCGACGTCCGTTCAGGCGGCGATTCGGCCCCCGGACGGTCGGAGGGCGCGGATGCGTCCGAGCCGGCGGCTCATCCGTCCCGGACCGGCTGGCAGGCGACGGCTACCCCTCGGATGGAAGCGCCGGTTGTGTCGGCGGGTCAGGCGCGTCGCGTGAGCGCTCAGGCGGCCGGGAAAACGTCCTCGACGGCCGGCCTGCAGAATGCGCAGTGGGCGCCCGGTCTGAGCGGGTCCTATGCGGGAGAAACCGCTGCCAACTCACCGCTGGTCCGGCAAGCCGCGCCCGCACTGACCCAAAGGGTGCGGGCCGCCGTGGTCCGCGGCTCGCAACTTGCGCGCCGGGACGGCAGCTCGGAGCTCACGCTAAGGCTTCACCCCCCCGGGCTGGGCCGCCTGAAAGTGCAGGTCGAGATGCGGGACGGGGAGCTGACCGTTCGCATAAAGGCGGAGAACCCCGACGTACGGGAGGCCCTGCAAAGCCAGCTCTCCAGCCTGAACAGGGCATTCAGGGCGGCCGAGGTGGACGTCGCGCGGATGGAGGTGGGCACCTACGACCCAGGCACCTCGGGCGACTGGCAGGGAGGACCGGCGGCCCAGCAGAGGACACCCCAGGGCAGCCGGATCTACGAGCAATTCATGCAATCCGAAACTGAACCACCGGACGGGTGGGTGCACTTCACCGAATCCGGGGGCGTTGACTGCTTGATCTAGAAGGAGGCACACCGCAATGGCCTCGGCAATGAGCGGACTGAGCGCGGCGATTGACACAAACTTCTACATGAAACTGCTGCTGGCGGAGCTGAAGAACCAGGACCCCACGGAGCCGATGAGCAACACCGACATGATCACCCAGATGGCCCAACTGACCACCGTTGAGGCGATGAACAACCTCAGGATGACCTTCAGCGAAATGCTCAAGCTCCAACAGCTTCTGAACGGAACGGTGTTGATGGGCCTGCAGGCCGAGTACCTGGATGGCGATTCTCTGACCCAGGGAACTGTCACGGGCGTGTTGACCGCCGGTGACACCGTGAAACTGGTGGTCGACGGCACGGAAGTCGCCCTTGACGACATTTGCAGGATCTTCTGACAGGAAGGAGGCCATAGATGGCCAGTTCATTGCAGACGGCAGTCCTGGGCATGCAAGCCTACCAGGAACTGCTGAATGTGACGGGCAATAACATCGCGAACGCGGACACGCGGGCGTTTAAGGAAGACCGCGTCAGCTTCGCGGACGTCTTCTCCCGCACCCTGAGTCGTGGCATGAGGGCCAGCGAAGACGTCGGAGGCACCAACCCCATCCAGGTCGGCCTCGGGGTCCGGATCGCGTCGGTGGATAAGAACATGTCGCAAGGCAGCTTTACGGCCACCGACAAGGACTTCGACATGGCCATCGAAGGGGAAGGCTTCTTCGTTGTCAACGATGGCGTGGCCAGCGTGTTCACGCGGGACGGCACGTTCGCCGTCGACTCGGACGGCTACCTCGTCGATCCCGCCACTGGGTATCGCGTCCAGAGGCTGGGGACGACCGGCGAGGAAGAAGGCTTCCAGGTGTCCGGGGACACCGGCATCCAGATCCCCTACAAGACCGAGCTGCCCGGACAGCGAACCGGAACCGTGGGCTTCAAGGGCAACCTGAGCGCCGACGATTACGAGCCCACCACCACCAAACTGCAGGCCTCAGGACTGGAGTACACGTTGATCGGCGGGGGGCTGGCGGACGCCACCAGCGACTTCGCCGACATAGCGGAGCTCCAGTCCTTCGTCAATGGCGACACCATTGACATAACGGGCAGGACCACCGATGGGACCCCCGTCAGTGCAACCTTCACCTTCGGGGTGGACGGCACCACTGTGCAGGATCTGCTCGACGTCATTACGGTGGCCTTCGGCGGGTCGACGGAGTGCACCGCTGCCATAGAGGATGGCAAGATCACCCTTGAGGAGGCCGATTCCGGCTACAGCCTGCTGGACATCGGCCTATCGTCGAGCTCTCACGCGGACGCTGTTGCGGCGGACTTCGACTACCTGGAGGTGGGCGGCGCCGCAGCCCAGATGACCAACATCAGCATCTACGACAGCCAGGCCCGCAGCCACTCCCTGACGGTCACGTTCGTGCGTCACGCCACGGACGAGAACGTGTGGGACCTGGTGATCAACACCTGTAGCGACACGGTCGAGATCCCCGACCGGCGCATATCGGGCGTCGCGTTCGACGAGAACGGGATCTACCAGGGCATCACGGGGGTCGACTACTTCGGCAACAGCTCGTCCGATCCCGGTTTCGAGGAGCTGGACGGCAACATCAGCCTGCGGTTCCCGTCCATCACTACGCTCCAGGATATCGTGCCCGATTTCGGTCGCATCGGCTTCTACGACGGCCTGATGCAGATGGGCGGCGCGTCTTCCGCCGGGGCGATTTTCCAGGACGGCTACGGGACCGGCTCCCTGCAGAGCGTCAGCATAAGCGCGGACGGAGTGATCAGCGGCACGTTCAGCAACGGCGAGACGCTGGAGGTAGCCGCGCTCAGGATGGCCGTTTTCGACAACGCCCAGGGACTCGAGCGTGCCGGCGGGAACTATTACCGCTACACGCCCGCCGCCGGGTCGACCGTTTACTCGCTTGGAACGCAGGGCCGGGCGGGCCAAGTCCGCCAGGGCATGCTGGAGGACTCCAACGTGGACATCGTGCGGGAGTTCACCCAACTGATCACGGCCCAGCGCGGCTTCCAGGTGAACTCGCGGACCGTGCGCACCGCCACCAACATGCTGCAGCAACTGGCCAACATCATTACCTGATGGCAGGCGGGCCTTGCGGCGGGGGCGGGCGCGCTGCCGTCCCCCGCCGCTTGGCATGGAGCGCCCCTCAGGCTATGATGCATGGCTCGCGGGCGCACCGGTCGGGCTCTGCGATTCTCTCTGCATCCTTGCTGCCACGAGAGGGCCCATATGGGACCGGAAGCCATCAATGCCATCAGGCATGGGCTGGAAGGGACCAATGAGCCCCAGTGGATGTGGCTCGTGGTTGGTCTGGCCAGTGCGCTCATCTGCGTGCTGCTCGTCCACGTCCTGGTTCTGCAGCTCAGGCGCAACCGTCGGCTCGTCCGGCAATGGCAGGGCTTCGTAAACTCCGTGTCCGATCTCGGCCTGACCGATGCGGAGATGGCCTTGCTGAAGGATCTCGCCAGGAAGGAAGCCCCCTACACGCCCACGGACGTCGTGCGCAGGATCGAAGCCTTCGAACGGGCCGTCGACAGCTATCTGAAGCCGCTCTGTTCCGCGCGCGGCGCTCGCAAGGGCGCCCAATCAGTCGCCGAGCGGATCCGGGCCGTCCGCCGGAAGCTCGGGTTTCAGGGGGGCCCCGGGGTCATCTATTACAGCACGCGAGAGCTTCGGCCGGGCCAGGAGGTCCGGTTGACCTTCCCGGAGGATCCGCACCGGCCCGGGGTCCGGGGCAGAGCGTCGCAGGTGCGGGAGGACTTCCTCACGCTGTCCGAACTGGACCCCGCGGACGGCGCGCTGCGCGGCAGCAGCGTCCAGGTGCTCTTCTTCAGTCACGGCCGGGCCTACGGCTTCGCCTCGGTCGTGGTGGAGCTGGACGTTGCGGGGGGCAGTTGTCTGCTGCTGCACAGCGCCGACGTCAGCCGTGCAGGCGTGCGCGAATCCCACCGGGTTGACGTCAACCAGCCCGTCGTCTTCAGGTCCGAGGAGGAGAAGCCCGACGTTCAGCGGGAGGGCATCCTGCGCGATCTGAGCGCGGGCGGCCTGGCGCTGGAGGGCGCGCCGTACTACCACGCCGGCCACATCCTCGTCCTGCGGATCAGCCCCTCCCGGTGGCTCGGAGGGCGGACCGGTGCGGCGGGCGAACTGCAGGACCGCGAGCTTCGCGGCATTGTCCTGTCCGCGCGCCAGGTGGAGGAAGGCACCTGCCTCTACCACGTCGAGTTCCGGGCCCTGCAAGATGACGACGCCAGTTACCTGTTCCGGTTGGTGAACATGCTGGAGTTCCAGGCGCGCCGCGCGGGGTCGACGGAATAGGTTTCCCCGCACTGGAAAGAACTTCCGCAGCGCGCCGTGCCTCGCCGGGGCGGCCCGTGTGACCTCGCGGCCGAGCGGCGGCCTTGTCCCCTCCTGTGCGCCCCTCAGGCGGCGCCCTCCTATGCCCCGCCTCCCGTCCTCGTCGGCATGGCGTTTGCTCCCTAGCCCGATCCGGCAGCTAACCTTGCCGAGGGGAAGGCGCATGGACAGCGTGGCATACCTCATGGGCGGTCGCATGAGCGAACTGACCGCCAACCTCGACGTGGTCGCGGCGAATCTGGCCAACGCGGACACGCCCGGATTCAAGCGCGCCACCTGCTGCTTCTCCGAAGCTCTCCGGCCTCTGCTGTGCGCGGCGGATGCGAGCGCTTCCGCCGGCGGATTCGCGCCGGACTGGTGCCAGCTCCAGACGGGATCGACGGACTTCTCTCAGGGCTCGGTCCGCATGACGGGGCGTCCCCTGGACCTGGCCATCCGCGGGCCGGGCTTCCTCGTTGTGGACACTCCCGCCGGCCAGCGTTACACCCGCAAGGGCAGGATCTGCCTGAATGCGGAAGGCGAGTTGACCGACGGGAACGGCAACCGCTTCGTGGCCGATAGCGGCGCGCTGCGAATCCCCGAGGATGCGGAGGACATCTCCGTATCAAGAAGCGGGGAGGTAATGGCCGACGAGGAACTGCTCGGCCGGCTTCTCGTGGTGGACATAGCTCAGCCCGAGCGCCTCGTCGCAGAGGGATCGGGCCTCTACCGCAATGATGGCCCGCGGGCTGCGCCCGCCGTCGGGGCCGAGGTCGTTCAGGGCGCCATTGAGCAGAGCAACGTCAACGTCGTCAATGAAACGATCTCGCTCGTCCAGATCATGCGGGCCTACGAAACCGCTTCGCGGATCCTGAAGCGAATGGACGCCCTGAACGGGCAGCTCGTCCGGTCCGCAGCATAAGGGAGACACCGGCATGAAGGCGATGTACACGGCAGCCACGGGGATGGACGCCCAGACCATCCGCATTGACACCATCGCGAACAACCTGGCGAACGCCAACACCACGGGCTTCAAGAAGTCCCAGGTTGATTTCGCGGACCTGATCTACGTCATGATGCGGCGGCCGGGCGTGGGCCAGACCGAGCAGACTCAGGCCCCGACGGGACTCGAGATCGGCAGCGGCGTCTTCCCCGTCTCGACCCTGAAGATATTCACCGAGGGCATCGTCACCAACACCGCGGGCGAGCTGGACCTGGCCATTACGGGGGACGGCTTCTTCCAGGTCGAGACGCCGACCGGCGAGACCAAGTACACCCGCGACGGCAACTTCCGCGTCGGCTCCGACGGGGCGATAGTCAACTCGCAGGGCTTCCCCCTGTACCCGGCCGTCTCCGTTCCGAGCAACGCCTCCGCCATCTCCGTCGGCAGCGACGGGACGGTAACAGTCCTGACCGCCGACGGGGACACCAGCACCGTCGGCAACATCCAGTTGGTCAAGTTCACGAACCCGGGAGGGCTGTCCAGCGAAGGCGGCAACATGTTCGCTGAGACCGTGGCTTCCGGCACGCCCACCACCGGCACCCCGGGGCTCGACGGGCTCGGCGAAATCAAGCAGGGCTACCTGGAGATGTCCAACGTCGAGGTCGTAACGGAGCTGGTCGATCTGATCGTCGCTCAGCGCACCTACGAGCTCAACTCCAAGGTCGTCAAGGCGGG
>Ga0315541_1003874_pt1 | contig 11280 bp, 8 predicted proteins | sample SalMarSW160190MG_FD_203095 | JGI IMG/M metagenome (GOLD analysis project Ga0315541, IMG submission 203095) | Salt marsh sediment microbial communities from the Plum Island Ecosystem LTER, Massachusetts, United States - Salt Marsh Sediment SW1601-190 ...
CCCAGGCATTACAAGACAAGGGCGGCTGGCCGGCTCGTGCAACCGCTGAGGCGTTCGTCGGGTATGCAGACGTGGCCTCGCGTACTCTGGGGGACCGCGTGAAGCACTGGATGACGCTCAACGAGCCATTCGTCAGCGCGATGGTCGGGTATCTGGAGGGGCGGCACGCCCCGGGGCACTCTGACCTCGACGAGGCGCTGGCGGCCACGCACCACCTGTTGTTGGCCCACGGTTGGGCGGTCCCTGTCATTCGCCGCAACAGCCCGGGGGCACAAGTGGGGATCGCGCTGAACTTGAGTGGCCAGACCCCTGCCTCTCCCAGCGCCGCCGACCGGGCCATGGCCTGGCGGCAGGATGGCATCCTCAACCGTTGGTTTCTTGATCCACTGTCAGCGCGAGGCTATCCGGCGGACATCGTGCAGTACCGCGGACGCCCTATGGACTTTGTGCAGGCGGGTGATCTGGAGGCGATAGCCACGCCCCTCGACTTTCTCGGAGTGAACTATTACACGCGTGGCGTTGTGCGCAGCGATGCGGTGCCCGAAGCTGAGAATGCCCCGCGCACTGTTTTTCCCAACCCAGAGCGAACCGAGATGGGATGGGAGGTTTACCCGGAGGGCCTCTACGAGCTGCTGGGGCGGTTGCATTTTGACTACCGTTTTCCGGTGCTCTACATCACCGAGAATGGCGCAGCTTACCTGGATCAGATCGGTCCCGATGGACAGGTGGATGATCCGTTGCGTGTGGCGTTTTTCAAGGAACACCTGACGGCAGCGGCGCGGGCCATCACAGCGGGGGTGCCACTGCGCGGCTATTTTGCCTGGTCGCTCCTGGACAACTTTGAGTGGGCGCATGGCTACTCGAAACGCTTCGGACTGATCTACGTGGATTATCCGACACAGCGGCGCATATTGAAGACCAGCGCCCGGTGGTATCGTCGGGTCATCACCACCAATGCTGTGATAGACTGAGGTGCGTTCTATGAGATATGGATACTTTGATGACGAAAACCGGGAATACGTAATCGCGAACCCCAAAACGCCGGTCAAATGGATCAACTACATTGGGACACTATCCTTTGGCGGGATTGTGGATCATACCGGCGGTTCGCTGATTTGCAAGGGGGACCCAGCCCTCAACCGCATCACCAAGTACATCCCCCAGTTGCCCAGTTCGGAGTTCAAGGGGGAGACGCTGTACCTCCGCTTCAAACAGGGGGACGAGTACAAAGTCTTCTCTCCCTTCTTCGTCCCCACGCTGGACCCCTACGACTTCTACGAGTGCCATGTCGGACTGGGCTACACCTGCATCGTCTCCGAGTTCTACAGGATCAGGACGGAGGTGACGATTTTCGTGCCGCTGGGAGAGAGCCGCGTGATCCGCGACATCCGAATTACCAACATCTCCGATCGGCCTCTGGAGGTTGATGCAATCCCCGTGGTCGAGTACACCCATCCAGACGCTCTCAAGCAGTTCACCAACGCGGACTGGGTGCCTCAAACGATGCAGAGCAAGGCTCACTGCGACGAGGACGTTCTGGTCATCCTGACGCAATACCCGTTTATGTACAAGGACACCCAGATCAACCACTTCACCTCGAACCGCCCGGCCTCTTCCTTCGAGTCAGATCGCCGCAAGTTCCTGGGAGACAATGAATACGGCACCTGGGCTAACCCGCTCAGTCTGCAGCGGGATGAACTCAGCAACTACGAAGCCCTGCGTGGGGATAACATCGCCGTGCTGCTCCATCACCTGGGGACCCTGCAACCTGGCGAGACCGCGAGATTGATCACGCAACTGGGGCAGGATGCCAGCGTCGAGGAGGCACTGCCTGGCATCAGGCGCTATCGGAATCCGGAACAGGTGGAGGGGGCGCTGGCGGAAGTGGCTGCGTTCTGGGATACTTATCTGTCCAAACTGCAGGTCGAGACTCCCAGCGCCAGCGTCAACAGCCTGCTCAACATCTATAACCCCAGGCAATGCCACACCACCAAGAATTGGTCCCGCTATCTCTCGCTCTATCAACTGGGCCTCGGTGCCAGGGGCATCGGCTTTAGGGATAGCACCCAGGACGTCAGGGGTATCCTGGTCAGCATGCCGGAAGAGGGCAAAGCGCTGATCAGGCAGCTCCTGCACGTGCAAAAAAGGGATGGCTCCGCCATGCATCAGTTCAACCCCCTGACGATGGTAGCCAACGAGGGCGACTCCAGGGAGGTAGAGGAGGCTCCCAAGTACTACGGCGACGACCATCTCTGGATTGTGCCCGCCATCACCGCCTATCTGAAGGAAACGGGGGACTTTGCCTTCCTGGATGAAGTGATCCCCTATTACGAAAAGGACCAAGCGGAACGTCGTGTAGAATCAGGCACGGTCCTCGACCATATGTGCCGGGCTGTCACGTTCACGCGAGACCACATAGGAGCCCATGGGCTGCCGTTGCTGGGATTCGCCGACTGGAACGACACCGTCAATTTGCGGGCCGGGGCGGAGTCCCTGTTCGTGGCAAACCTGTACGGCAAGGCTTTGTTGGAAATGATCGCACTCGCCCGGCATCTCGGCGACGCGGAAGCGGCTGCCCGATATGCTGCCGATTACGAGACGATGCGGCGGCGGGTGAACGAACATGCCTGGGATGGCGAGTGGTACGTGAGATACTTTGACGCCGACGGGAGCCCTATTGGTTCCCACGCGAACACTGAGGGGCAAATCTACGCCAACGGGCAATCCTGGCCGGTTATCTCCGGTTTTGCTCCCCCGGACCGGGCAAGGGTCGCCCTGGACGCCATCTATCGGCGACTCAACACCCGTCACGGCATTAAGTTGAGTACGCCGGGGTACGATGGCTTCGATCCGGTGAAGGGAGGGATCACCACCTATCCGCCCGGCGCGAAGGAGAACGGCGGCATCTTTCTACACGCCAATCCCTGGGTCATCATTGCCGAGACGATCGTGGGGAACGGAGACCGGGCCTTCGAGTATTACAGCCAGATCAATCCGGTGGCCAAAAACGACCGGATTGACGAGTTTGAGTGCGAACCATACGTCTACTCTCAAAACATCCTGGGCGACGAGCATCCCCAGTTCGGATTGGCTCGTAACAGTTGGCTTTCGGGCACGGCTTCCTGGGCCTACCAGGCGGCCACCCAATACATCCTGGGCGTCAGGCCGACTTACGAGGGACTTCAAATCAGCCCCTGTATACCCAGCAAGTGGGATGGCTTCAAGGTGACCAGGGAGTTTAGAGATGCAGTTTACTCAATCGAGGTCAAGAACCCTGATCACGTCTGCGGAGGGGTGAAGTCAGTCAAGGTGGACGACAGGGAAATCAAAGGCGATGTTGTGCCTGTTTTTGAGGACGGCAAAACTCACCCGGTGGAAGTGGTGATGGGTTGAGAGGGCCTCATCCCCCCGTGCGTGCGTGTCAAGTCAAATGAAAATGAGACCGAAAGGGGATCGTTCAGTCAAATGAAAGTGAGACTGAGCTGTCCCCCTGTTTTGTGGTATAAGGTCCTACGCTCACGAGGATCACGTGACGGGGGGCGGCCAGGACAAGGAAAGGAAAAAAGCCAGCCAGGGTTGACCTTTCTCCCCTCCCCGTTTGTGGGTAAATGTATGATATCACGAAGGGGAAGGGGGGACAACCTCGACCACTATACCTGACCCCATGAGTATGTGGTGGGTACCACAATCGGGAATTGTCAAGAGTCGTCCTTTTCTTGCTTTGGACTCGAGTACGTCGCCAGTGTTTGGAAAACGCCTTCTGCTATCCCTGGGACAGCGCCGGGCAGGGAGAAGATGCAGTCAATCCAGTCATAGATTTCCTGCCGTAACTGACGTGGGTTGGTCTGGTTTCGTAGGACCTCCAGTCACTCTCGGTGTTGCTGGGTGATGGCATCGGTGGCGCAGAGGCAGTCGAAAGGAGTACTGGCCTAGTCGTGCTTCGGTTTCACCCGCGTCGGTTGGCCATCCTCCAAGATCACGGTCTTCTCGATCAAGTGCATCACCGGCTGGGAGAGGTTGTAGTAGAGCCACATCAGTGGCGGCCCCTGCCCTCCTGGCACCTGCTCTCAAGGTTCGCCTGCATCTGGGCCTCGAGCCACTCGTCCAGCAGTTGCCGGGAGAACCGCCACACCCGGCCGACTTTGACGGCAGGAATCTCACCCTTTGCTGCCAGGCGGTAGAGGGTCGCCTGTGCGATGCGCAGGTAGTCTGTTGCCTCCTCCGCCGTCAAGACGTCGTGTTCATTCACCAGCTTCTCCAGTCCCCTCCACGCCACGTTCCACATCAGGCATCTGTCTACGCGCCGACCTCCGCCAGCAACGTCGGGTCCAGCGTGTCCAGCACGTCCTGCGAGCCATCCGACCCGCGAGCAGATATCCGATGGGCCATCATCCCTGCCGAGTCGCCCTCTCCTCGCCTCGGTCTTGCCGGGTGTGGTACTTCGACGTGAGCCAGCTGTGCGCGGGGAAGCGGCTCATGGTCATAATTGGAGGGAACTGCGCAGATTGAGTATTGGTGTTCTTATACCTTGCCCTCTGTCCCGCTTCAAGGCATAATGACTCTGATCGCATTGGCTAATCGGATCGAGACCGTGGTTGGAAACGGAATGGGGGCCTGATGGGCAAAGTCCAAACGGCGACGATCCAGACAGACGTGCCGGTCCGCTTGCTGGCCGAAATGCAGACGCTGGTTGAAGCAGGTTGGTTTCGTGATCTGGACGGGCTGATGCTGAATGCCTTGCGTCGGTTTGTCGAGCTCCATCGCGCCGAGTTGGTGGAGCGTTTCATAAGGGAGGATGTAGAGCGGGGTCTACACGGTGACGAGTAGATCCCCCCTCGACATCGTCTGCAACGTCAGGTCTCTGATACACCTCGATGAACTGAGCCACCTGGAACTGTTAGACAACGAACGCGCGTTTGACAAGTGGAGCCTTCTCTTGTATAATCTGCGCACTGTATCGTGGTACGCTGGGTTCTTAGAAACCTGAGAGCGTAAGGCCACCCTAAAATGGGTGGCCCAACAGTCCAGAGTATACGTACTAGGATTGGAGCTCATAACCCGGAGGTCACAGGTTCGAATCCAACCCCCGCTATCTAAACCCTACCTTAGACCGCCAGGCTACCCTAAGAACACAGGCCCGGCGGTCTGCGGTTCTAGGGACCCCCGAAAAAGGAGGTCTTTGAAATAAACCGTAGACCGCCGGGCTTGTCCTTCCTAAAAGCGTTCGTTGGCTTTGAAAACCACAAGGCTGCGGAGGACCTCAGCCCCAGAACGCTCGCCTGAGTTCGCCGAGAGGTTTTCCCATTATCCTTGATGCCAATACACATCCCACCCCAGGTAGGTCTCGAACGCCTCTGCGAGAACCGCCGCCGAGTGGGAGGCATTTATGGCCACGTGATGCTCAAAGCCGTTCCTGCAGACGTGTCGCAGCAGCGCCTGCAGCCCCGGGATCTCCACCACCGCCCGGCTGCCGAAGGTATCCAAGGGGTCATTCGTCATCATGCCATCGGCGATGTAGGTGCGAATCCTGCCGTTGACGTCATCGGTCGAGATGCGGGCAAGGCTCACCGGCCCAGCCGGCGCGCGCCCGGCCAGCGCCCCATACGTGTTTTCCTTCCCCAACGTCGTCGCCAGGACGTCTGCGTAAGCCATCTTGACATCGTCGGCGTAAAAGCTCTTGGGCCAGTTGCCGCAGTGGAACAGCACACACTTGTCCGGGTCGTCGGCATAGTTGTTGTTCCAGTCCACCAACGCGCTGGGCGTGCCCGAGGCCAGTTGCAGGGCGTACATCGCGACAGCGCCGGCGACATCGACCTCGCAGGCGCTGGGCATCAGCTTGTCGCCCATCATGCTCATCAGCCCACAGGGGTTGACCCCATAGTTCTCCTGGATCGAGCTCCAACATTGGAATGCCGTCGCATCTATCTCGTTGGCCGCCACCCAATCATCTAGGACGATGCCAAGCTTGGCCATCTTGACCACCGCCGGTGCCGGCACGTCGCCGGTCGGGACGTAGGCCTTGATCTCGTCCAGCTTGGTCTTGACCCTGGGATCTCTGTCGTCCAGCTTGTTCGCCGCGCCCAAGATCTCCGAAAGATCCACCGTGCATACGTGGATGCCGTACGCCTGCAGCAGCTTTTCGCTGTAGCGGACGGTGGTAAAGGCATTGGGGCGCGTGCCGATTGCTCCCAGCCGCGCGTTTCTCAGCCCATTCACCACACGGCAGACGCCGACGAACTTTTTCAGGTCGGCCTTGAAGCTATCGGCGGTGGGGGAGACCGTGTGCAGCTCGGTCAGCGAGAAGGGATAGCCATACTGGCGCAGGTTGTTGCAGACCGAAATCTTGCCGCAGAAGGAATCGCGCCGCCTCTCGATGTTGAACTGATCGAGGTCGTCAGGGTAGGCCTGAACCAGAATGGGCACCTGCAGACCCGAAAGCTTGACCGTATCCGCCACACCCTTTTCGTCGCCAAAATTGGGCAACGTCACCAGAATGCCGTCTATTCCGTCGGCGCTGGCCTTGAACAAGGCCGCGCACTTTTTGGCATCCTCCCACGTCTCGACTCCTCCCAGGTTGGTATCCTCCTCAGTCAGTATGACAGATTCGATACCCATCTCGTCGAAAACCGCCAGGATATCCTGCCTTGCCTCGGTCACCAACTCATCGGGGAAAAAGTCACGATTGCCAACGATAACTGCCAGTTTTGTCCCTGTCATTGCATCCTCCCCCTTCTGACTATGATCTGCTTTGGTCGATTGAAAAGACCTCGCCTCGTCGTGTCTGATCTTTGCATCTCCTGAGCATGCTCAACTTCTGTCGGTCTATTATCCGCCTCTCCTCTTGATATAGTTATCCCACGACCGCCGTATGTAGGAGCGATGGATAGTTTCCAACTCCTTCAACGCATCCTCAGTCTGCTTGTAGAGCCTTGTGTTCTCGATTGCGTTTGCTACCTGGCCTGCCATGGTCTGCAATATAGAAATATCCTCCTCGGTGAAGGCCAACGGCTCGGCAGATTGGACGGTCAACGCACCGATCGCCTCACCACGACTGATGAGCGGTAGCGCCAGTTCGGAGCGCGTGTCTGGCAGCAGTGGGTTCCTGCGGTGCATGGTCGCTTTGGTTACATCCTGTTCGACGCGAGCCTCGCCCGTTGCAATGCAGTCGCCGGTCATTGAGTGCCCCTTGCTCACCCTTAATTCGTGTCTTTGCTTTACCATCCGTCTTCCCGCCTCGCCGGTGCCTGCTCGCAACACAGCATATTTCGCCCCAGCGATCTCATTCACCAGGAACAGCCCAACATAGTACAGGTCGAATCGCTCGCGGATCAGATTCACTACCCTTTGGATTAGCTCATCCGGGTCGAGCGCGCTGCCGGCCACGCTCGAAACGTCGGCAGCGGCCTGGAGCTGCACCGCCCGCCGCTCCAGTGCCTCCTCTGCCTGCTTGCGCGCGGTGATGTCTCTACTGAGGCCCAAGAGACCGACCACCTGCCCCGTCCTGTCAGTTAGGGGCATCTTGTGTTCCGAGAGCCAGACGATCTCGCTGGTAGTGGTGCTGGGAACCTGCCACTCCCTGGCGATTACGGGCTGCCTGGTTTCCATAATCATCTGCTCTTCGTCGTAAAACCTCTGGGTATCCTCCTCCTTGCCGGGAAAGAGGTCGAAGTCGGTCTTGCCCTCAATCTCTCGAGGATCGGAAACGCCCAACAGGTTCTGCGCGTGGGCCTTGTTGGTTCGGATGAAGCGCGACTCCCTGTCCTTGAAAAAGATATAGTCGGGTGAGTTGTTCAGCAGGGCCTGCAACAGGCTGCGCTCCCGATGAGCCTCGTCGTATAGGCGGGCGTTGGCAATGGCGTTGGCCACCTGGTCGGCCATTGTCTGCAGCACAGCGATGTCCTCGTCGGTAAAGGCCGCTTCCTTTGTCGATTGGGTACTCAGCGCGCCGATGACCTCCCCACGGCTGACCAGCGGCAGCGCCAGCTCGGAGCGCGTCTCCGGCAACAACGGGTTGTCGAAGCGCACCGCCTCTTCGCCCACGTCGAGCGCAATGCGAGCCTTCTTGTTGGCCACGCACCAGCCAATCATCGACTCGCCGCCCACCTCCAGCTTGTGTCTCGCCTCCAGCATCCTCTGGCCGGCCTTGCCGGTGCCCGCATGCAACACCGCCTGGTCGTCTTCGACCAGGAACAGGCCAACGTAGTAGAGATCGAACCGCTTGCGAACCAGTTCCACGATCCGCGGGATCAGCTCGCCCGGATCGAGGATGCTGCCGACTGCCTCCGAGACCTCGGCGGCGGCCTGCAACTGCACCGCCCGCCGCTCCAGCGCCTCCTCTGCCTGCTTGCGCTCGGTGATGTCTCTACCGAGGCCCAAGAGACCGACCACCTGCCCCGTCCTGTCAGTTAGGGGTACCTTGTGTTCCGAGAGCCAGACGATCTCGCCGGTAGTGGTGCTGGGAACCTGCCACTCCCTGGCGATTACGGGCTGCCTGGTTTCCATAATCATCTGCTCTTCGTCGTAGAACCTCTGGGTGTCCTCCTCCTTCCCGGGAAAGAGGTCAAAGTCGGTCTTGCCGACGGCCTCCTGCGGGTTGGAAAGGCCCAACAACAACTGCGCGTGTGCTTTGTTGGTTCTGATGAAGCGCGATTCCCTGTCTTTGAAGAAGAGGTAATCGGGCGAGTTGTCCATGAGGGCCTGCAGCAAGTCACGCTCGTAAGCCAGCGCCTCTTCGGCCCGCTCGCGCTCGGCAATTTCTTGCTTCAATTCAGCAGTTCGTTCCTCGACCTGCTTCTCTATCTCGGTGTGAGCTTCTTTCAGCGTCTCCTCCGCCCGCTTTATATCGGTGACATCTCGAGAGATGCCCACCAGGCCGATCACCTGACCTGTTTCGTCCTTCAAGGGAATCTTGGTCTCCGACACCCAGAGCACCTCGCCATCGCTGCTGGGAGTCTGGCCCAGCCTGGCGACTACAGACTGACCGGACTGGAGCATCCTTTGCTCCTCGTCGTAAAACCTCTGGGCGTCCTCGCGGGGGAAGAGATCAAAATCAGTCTTGCCGACGACCTCCTGCGGGTCGTCAAAGCCCAACAACTGCGCGTGCGCCCTGTTGCTTCTGACAATCCGCGATTCGGCATCCTTGAAGAATATCCAGTCAGGTACGTTTTCCATCAAGACATGCAACATGTCGCGTTCGCGGAGCGGCGACTCTTCCACCTGCTCGCGTCCCTTATCTTCGCGCCCGCGCAATTCGGCCAATTGCTGCCGCAGGGCCTGCAACTCCTCGATCAGTTGCGCCTTCGTCTTTGCCTTATCTCCTGTCTTTTCCATTGCACCTGCTTCCTACAATAATACCTGACGGGACACCCCTTTGGGATTAGAACACCACGCCTGCCACCAGGATGATGCAGGCATAGGGCGTAAACTCTCCCGTGCAGATGACGGCACGGGCTGAACGCGTTCGCTCCTTGAACGCAGAATGTGGCACGGCTTCTATGGGCACGTCCCCCAGCAGCCCCTTGACCGCCTCATAGACGCCTGGGCTCGTCTCCAGCATCTCCTCGGCCACGATCGCACGCTCCACCTCCATCTCCATCAACACGGCGCGCAGTGTATCGAGGAAACCGGGAATCCCCTCCACCAGCGCCAGGTCGATGCGCTGCGTCTCTTGCGGGATGGGCAGGCCGGCGTCGGCGACGACGAGTGTATCCGTGTGCCCCAGCCCCGCGATGACCGACGAGATAGGCTGATTAAGTATGCCGATCTTTTTCACGCGCTACCTCCTGTCGGATATGCTGCGCTTCCCTGAGCCATCAGCGCTTCTACCGCCCGTCGGGTGGGCAGCGAGGGCTGCGCGCCCAACTTGGTCGTGGCGAGAGCGCCGGCGGCGTTCCCCCAGCGCACCGCGTCGGCGAGCGACTGGCCCTTGGCCAGAGCCACGGCAAACCCTCCAACAAAGGCGTCGCCTGCGGCTGTGGTGTCCACCGGCGTCACCTTGAAGGCAGGAATGAACTCCTTCTCTCCCTCTCCCACCAGCAGCGCCCCCCGCTCCCCCAGGGTGAGCACCACCGTATCCACACCCAACTCGCACAGCGCCATGGCGGCCGCCTCGATCTCAGCCCGATCCCCAACAGGTAGATGGGTCAGCCGGGCCGCCTCGCCCTCGTTGGGGACGAGCACATCTACCAGAGAGAGCAACTCATGGGGAAGAGGACAAGCAGGAGCGGGGTCAAGGATCACCGTCGCGCCGTGGGCGTGGGCCACCCTGGCAGCCTGGACCACAGCCGCAAGCGGGACCTCCAACTGCAGGAGCAGCACGTCGGCGGCAGCAATGGCGGCCTCCGCAGCATCCACGTCAGCCGGCGAGAGACACATGTTGGCTCCCGATGCAACGACGATGCTATTCTCTCCCGCGTCGTCTACCACGATGAAGGCCACACCGGTAGCGGCCTCTGGATCCCGTGTGACGAAGGTGTGATCGATTCCATCGGCGGTCAGGCCATCCAACAGAGATTGGGCAAAAGCATCGCTCCCCACCTGCCCAACCATCGACACTCGCCCTCCCAGCCGGGCCGCAGCCACCGCCTGATTGGCTCCTTTGCCGCCGGGAGCGGTACGAAACTCGCCACCGATGATTGTCTCGCCCGGCCGGGGGATGCGCGGCGCACGGACGACGAGGTCCATATTCAGACTACCGACGACGGTTATGCGAGCAGCCATATACTCTTACCATGTTGCCGACAAGTATCCTCGAAGATACTTTACGTTTTGCCGACAGATGAATGATAGCAAATTCAGGATTGCAGGGGGAGAATTGACCACGAGCCACTCCTCCCCCGACTTGGTCTCTCACGCATATGTGACGCGTGTTACTCCCCGCGTATGATCCTCGTCAACCGTGGTGATTACCCACAGGTCGCAAGATCCTCGCCCAGACAGGAGCAGAAGCGGCTCCCACGCCGCTGAGCGCCGGGCTTTGTCGTGAGCCCGGTCGAACGGCGTGGGAACCCGACCCGTTTCACAGCGTGACCGTTGAGTGCAACCCGCTCCTCGCTCCGCAGTTCTACGGGCCGAAGGCCGGGCGTGGAAGCCCAGCCAGCCTCACGGGTAGGACGTGGGCAATCACCAGGTAAACCTTATCGACGTTATTGGCACACGTTGGCAAAGTTCTCGATGCACTCTGCGTTTTCAGGCGTGACCAGCTCGCAGTCGACCAACTGCTTCTCGTCCAGGCCGGTCGAACCGGTCTTGATGTACTGGTCCGCCTGCTCCACGGCCATC
>Ga0315541_1003875_pt1 | contig 11277 bp, 7 predicted proteins | sample SalMarSW160190MG_FD_203095 | JGI IMG/M metagenome (GOLD analysis project Ga0315541, IMG submission 203095) | Salt marsh sediment microbial communities from the Plum Island Ecosystem LTER, Massachusetts, United States - Salt Marsh Sediment SW1601-190 ...
AAGATTTGGAAGGAGCTTGTGTTGTCTTGCCTGTGGATTGCTAACTGTTTATGGGACAAGCACTTATCCCCCATTACAGATGTCGACAACATCACATAGACTTCTTCAATTATCAAAGGACACGAGGAATTTTTCCAAGCGTTGTGTAATCACTGTAAAATGTGCACTACTAAAAGTGAAGCACTTAATCAAACATCGAGGTTTTGAACCTCTAAAGCGTGGTCTTGGATGAAATCTCGGCGCTTCTGAACATCATCACCCATGAGTATACTGAAAAGCCTGTCGGCCTCACCGGCGTCGTCGAGCCGGACTTTAAGCAAAGTCCTAGTATCAGGATTCATCGTGGTTTCCCAAAGCTGATCGGCGTTCATTTCCCCCAGGCCCTTGAATCGTTTTATATCGATTCCCTTTGCACCAATCTGTCTGATAGCAGGACAAATGCCACTAAGCCCGGCAACATCATAAGTCTCACCACCGTTAACCAATTGAAACTTGCTCGGTAATGCTTCGCCCGAAACAGACTTCTCGACCTTGAGCAGAAAATCAGCCAGATCAAGTTTAAATTCATCCCTTAACCTCTCGTTAATCTGATTGAGCCGAGCGACCTCATGCAACTGCTCAGCCACAACCAATTGCTCATACTCAGATTCGGTCGCGTCTTTAACCGGCCGGGGCCCTCCAAGTTGTTCCAGGCGTTTTTCGTACTTACCGGCATCGAAATATACTTCCTCTTGCCCTTGCACACGAATTAAGAATTGCGGTAGTCTCCTACCGTCATAATGGGCTTGAACAAAATCGGCGAATTTAATGCCGCGCCGGCTCAAAACAGCTATGACCCTTTCAGCATCAGCTAATACTTTCACAAGAGAAACGAGACATTTGCCAGAGACCGTCCGTACCTTCTCCTGGCCAGCCTTTGAACCACGACCACTCTTGGCAGATTTGCCGCCTGCCCGGTCATGGCGTATCCGCATCTCAGTGCCCTCAAGGCCACGGGCTGTCATGCGCTTGCGCATCTCAGATTCGCTGAGCACATACTCAGATTTCTTATGCCCCTTAACCCTGACCTCATACAAGGGTGGCTGAGCAATGTAGACCATGCGCCTGTCGAGAAGTGTTGTCATCTGTCTGAACAGGAATGTCAACAACAATGTTCTGATATGAGCGCCGTCAATGTCAGCGTCGGTCATTAATATGATTTTGCCGTATCTGCACTTATCCACATCGAACTCGTCGACACCAATTCCCGTTCCGAAAGCACTAATCATCGTTCGAATCTCATCGTGTGCGAGCATCTTTTCAAGGCGTGCCTTTTCAACATTTAGTATCTTCCCCTTTAAAGGCAAAATAGCCTGGATATTTCGGTCTCTTCCAGCTTTTGCGGAGCCGCCGGCTGAATCACCCTCAACGAGGAATATCTCCGTAGCTGCCTTTTCCTTGCTCGCGCAATCCCATAGTTTGCCGGGCAGGTTGGTGCTGCTGAGCGCTCCTTTTCGTCTGGTTAGCTCCCGTGCTTTTCTTGCAGCCTCTCTGGCCGCTGCGGCCTGTATTGCTTTATTCAGGATCCTTTTTGCCTCTGCGGGATGTTCTTCGAGGTAGTGACCGAGCTGCTCATTGACCGTTGTCTCAACGAAACTACCGACCTCCGGATTGGTCAACCGCACCTTCGTCTGAGCCTCGAAGTGCGGATCCGATAGCTTAACCGCCACTACTGCCGTCAAGCCCTCACGAAGGTCATCGCCGGTAGTTGCCTGGCCTTCCTTCAAGATATTATTGCTCTTGGCGTAATAGTTCATCGTCCGGGTTAACGCTGTCTTAAAGCCCGACAGATGCGTGCCGCCATCGATATTGCGAATGTTGTTAGCGAAAACCAGAACGTTCTCGTTATAACCGTCATTATACTGCATCGCCACTTCACAGCTCAGCATCGATTCCGGATCATCTCTGGCAAGGTACATAACGTCCTTATGCAGGGTTTCTTTGCCCTCGTTTAGATGCTCAACGAAAGCTTTTATTCCGTGTTCAAACTTAAATACCTCCTTTTTATTTGCCCCGTCATCTATGAATGTTATTTTCAGACCCGCGTTTAAGTATGCCAGCTCACGTATCCGCTTGAGCAAGGTATCATAGGCAAACTCAGTCTCTCCGAATATCTCCTCGTCAGGCTTGAAGGATATTGTTGTGCCTCGTTTCTTGGTTTGGCCAATTTCCTTAACATGGCCACGGCTTTTACCCCGTGCGCACTCGAAGTGGTAGTGTTTTCCTTCCCTGTACACATCCGCTTCGAGCCACTCGCTCAGCGCATTTACAACACTGACGCCCACACCGTGTAGCCCACCAGCAACCTTGTAGCTGTCAGAGTCGAACTTACCACCGGCATGAAGGGTTGTCAGCACTACCTCCAAGGCACTGATTTTTGCCTCTTTGTGCTTTTCTACCGGTATTCCTCTACCGTTATCCTCAACGGTACAGCTTCCATCAGCGTGAATCTTGACGACTATGTCATCGCAAAATCCTGCCATTGCCTCGTCAATAGAGTTATCAATGACCTCGTATACAAGATGGTGCATTCCTCCACTGACGCGGTCGCCAATATACATATCCGGACGCTTGCGAACCGCGTCTACACCCCCTAATATTTTAATATTGCTTGCATCATATCTATGGCTCTTCATAAAAGCCCTTTTTCAAAATGGTACTCACCGTTGTTTCAATTCAAATATCGGTAAGGCTGTAAGATGAACTGTAAAAATTGCGCTCCAGCCTTATGCTTGGCACGGTCAGCAGGGTATAGCTTATCATCCAATAGCAAACTTAATCTCCTTCAACCTTACCTGTGGACATCGCCGCTGCAACTCTGTCAGCAGCTTTGAACTGCACAGGCTTAGCTCATACATATAGCAAGGTGAGTTCACTAAGATTTTGAGCTGGCCTCCGGAAAGTCCTGATATCTCACAGTGTTGTGCAAGCTCCACTGGCAGCAACTCTTCCCACATTTGTGCTATAGACTCAGATATTTGTTGGTTTGGCTGGATCCGATTGTCTATAAACTCCTTTAGTATGACACCCAGCCTTGTTGCCGAGTCGTTACCTTTACCGTTTGGCCGGTCTAAATTCCTATTATTCATTTCTCAACTTCAGAATCCCGCGTCTCGATGATGCGTCAATGCCTGCGTGTTGAACGAAAATCACTAAAAAGCTATGAAGCGTGTTGGCCTCAGCCAAGACTTATTGGCATTAGCACATAAAGAAAATCTGCGCCGCTTTTTATCAAGCCTGGTCTGTCAGGTTGGTCCAGTTCCATCTCGAAATCGGATGTGCGAATCACCCGCAATACGTCTATGAGAAACTGCGGATTGAAGCCGATATCGATATTCTCGCCATCATACTCTACCGGCATCTTTACCTCGGCTGCGCCTGTTTCCGGTGCCCTGCCTGAGAAGACAAGTGTCCCTTTGCTGATTGATAACTTAATGCCTTTCGACTCTTGACTGGTCAGCAGTGCTGCGCGGCGAACGGCACTAAGGACCCCTTCGGTGGATAGCTTCAGCCGTTTATCGTAATCCTTAGGTATTATGTCCTCATATTTGGGGAAATTGCCCTCTACGAGGTTAGAGGCCATAACTATATTAGCGCATTTAATTATGACTTGATTATCAATAAATTTTATGGCAACTTTTTCCTTATCGTCGGCTGTGATTTTTTCAAGCAAAACCATAGCCTTTGCCGGTACAATCATATTCGTTCGCCCTTCAGCCTGCTCTGGACTGGCAAGCAAAGCAACTCGGCGTTGTGCTAAACGACGCCCATCGGTGGCAACCAAGCTCATTTTTTTACCCTTGATTTGCCAAAGCACTCCATTAATCGCGTATCGGCTACTTTCCCTTGCCGTAGCGAACAAGCATTGAACAATGCCCTCCTGCAATTTCTGTAGACCTAATTCAACATCTGGGTCTCCTTGGAAATCAGGAACGGCAGGATACTGTTTCGCATCCTGTCCGTAAATTGTGAAATGACTATCTACACCGGTTATTTCACAGGTTCCCTCAGCAGCCTTTACAGCCAATACATCCTCGCTGCTTTCACGCACTATTGCAGATAGGCGATCCGCCTGAACGACGATATCCCCAGGCTCCTCTATTTGAGCCTCAGAAATTAGACAGCAAAGTCCGACTTCCAGGTCCGTTGCATAGATACGTACCTCGCTCTTGCTTGCCTTGACCCGGACGCAGCGCAGGATAGGCTTGGGTGTCCGGCTTGGGACAATAGACGTCAATAAATTGAGCGCCTCTGCAAGAGCTTGTCTGTTAAAGTTAACTTTCATAAGTTACCTCTCTGATTAGAGTTGTGACGTGCCTGTGCCCGTCGCTGTTCATACCAATGAGCAAAAAAGTAGTTTACACGACATAGCAACAACCAGCAATCCTTTTCCAAAAAAAGTCTATGATTATTATGCTCATGCATAGATAATAAAAACTCATTTCATATAAAAACCTAATGTTTATGACAAAGACTTATCCTCTTTGACTAAGATTATTAATTTAATAGACTTCCGTAATATTCATATATCATGTGAAATTGTTAAGTTTAAGAATGCGACAAATGCAAAAGATCATAATTTGCATATATCAAAGGTATTCTTCTTCTCATTCTCTTTGTATAGAGGTTGTTAGCATATCTGTTAGTTTCTTGACAAAAGTAACAGTTATTATTATTTAACCTCCTTTAGCAGCTTGATTTTTGTAAAGAAAGTGTTGTTTTAGTTACTATGCGCTCCTGCTTTTTTAATGTTTTGTACCAAACAGTATCACTATAATGCTTGATTATACAAAAGTGTCTTTGTAGTCTTATAAGCGGAGTGTGGGAGTTATTGCATGGCTCGAAAAGGAGATAAAAATCAAGGTAAAGGCAGTTCGGGTCGCTTCTTTGTTGGGATTGATATCGGCAGCGGTTTTATCCAATACGCCGTTTTAGATGGCGATAAGAACATTAGCTACTGTCCGAAGTCGATCATGCACTTTGGTGATCCTATGGGGGCCCTGATTGAAGTATGGGGGGACATAAAAAAGAAGTTTAGCGGAGAAAGAATTATCAGCACGGCCTTTACAGGCAGCGGTTCAGAGCCATTCCGTGGGGTTATGCAGGGAATGACCTATATCTACGATAGCGTAGCGATTCCAAAGGGGGCCGAGATAATAGCGCCTGATGCAAAATACATCTTTCACATTGGGGCGAAGGATTCATACTTTTTTAATTTAAATAAAATCAATGGAAAGCGCATCATTTTAGAGTGGAGGACCGGGTCTAAGTGTGGCGGTGGTTCGGGCACACTCATAGAGAAGCAGTGTCGCAGACTTTTCCACGGCGAGGTGCCGTTACCAGAGCTTGAGGATACAACCGGTGTAAATGATAAGCTTAAATTAACGGCGATTAGTAAGAGGAATCGTCAGAAGCTGCAAACGCGTTTGGAGGAAATGCTACGCAGGGCCGTGCACGAGGCCAAACAATCTGTAGAGCCGAGCGAATTCTTGGCAAGATGCGGCATTGTGATACAATCGGATCTAATCCACAAGCAGAACGAAGGAGCGCAAAGAAACGATAATCTTGCCGGTCTTTTCCACACGGTCGCGCGTAACTACAGGATAGACGTGCTTGGAACAGGTGAAATGAGAAGTTCAGAGCACGGCTATGCGGTGGCGACAGGAGGAGTGCTCAAAAACGATATTATAAGGCATGCCTTGTCGGATCTGCTCGGCGTTTCTATAGAGCTACCCGAATATTATTCGAATGTTGCTGCAATCGGCGCGGCACTAAGGGCGATAGAGGAGAACAATAAATTTGTTTTACGCCTTGAGCAGCTTCAGGAGGTTGCCCAAAGGACCAGAGCTAAGAGGTCATTTGTGCCGGCTTTGTATGAGTCTTTGGCTGATGTCGATGAAGAGGATCAGAATCTAAAGGGCAAGATCTCGCCAAAGACCGAAGTGGTACTGGGAATAGATGGGGGAAGCACAACTACGAAAGGCGCGCTTGTTGAAATTAAAACAGGAAGACTTCTGGATAAGCTCTATATTAAAACACATGGTAATCCTGAGCAATCGTTAAAGCATGTTTTGAAGTACCTAAGTAAATGTAGGAAAAAGGTCATTATACGAGGTGTAGGAGCAACGGGTTCTGCAAGAAAGCTTTATGAGAAGATTCTGATAAGTCAGAAGAAAATCGAAGAATTAAACAATCATGGAATTGAAATAACAGACAGAGTAACTGATGAAATAACATGCCACGCCCTCGGTGTCAAGCACTACGATTCGGACATCGATACTATTTTTGAGGTGGGTGGGCAGGATATGAAGTTCACCCGCTTTGATAAAGAAGGTACCGTTAAAGAAGCCAAAATGAATTATAGCTGCCAGGCTGGTTCGGGCCAAACACTTGAGAATATGGCAGATGTTATAAACCTCAACGTAGAGGATTCTTTGCAAGAGGCTGCGCTACGCGCCGAGCGCGTTCCGATCATCGACTCAACGTGCGGCGTATTCATGGAGATGGATGAGAATCGACTTATCGCAGAGGGTTTTAGCAGGGACGAGATAGCTGCTGCGATAGTGCGTGGAACCGCTGCAAGCTACTATTACAAATTTGTCGGTGGTTCACAGCACGTGGGCCAGAAGTGTTCCGCACAGGGTGGGCCGGCTCTGGGCAAGGCTTTTCTTGCTGCGCTTGCGCAGGTAACCGGCAAGAATATAAAGGCCTACCCGCACAGGGAGATGTTCGGTGCATGGGGCCAGGCTCTGGATGTCATCGAGCATATTAAGCGGTTTGAAAAGCAGGGCAAAAAATATGATTCGGCGTTTCGAGGCTGGGATGTAATCGATATGCCCTTCGAGAAGCGAAAGGTGTCATGCCGGGAGCTTTTCGGTGATAAGTCGTGCGGTATCAGAGATTGCCAGCTCGAGGTCTTTAGCATCGAAGACGATGAGATTCTCACGGGAGGCTTTTGCCCACGGGGAAATTCAGAGGCGGTAAAGAGACCAAAGACCGACTATGTGCAAAGATACCACAAGATATATGAAAAGCATTTCAAACGTCAGGGGTGTCTGTTGAATGAAATTTCATCAGCAGAGGTCGAGGGCGTAACGGTCGGGATTAAGAGAAGCACAGCAACGCTCGGAGAAAAAGGCATCTGGAGCGCAGCGTTATTGCGCACGCTTGGCTTTTACCCTGTAGTCTCACCGCAGAGCAATAAAGATATAGCGAAGATCGGCGTTGACAATTCAAGCACGGAGTTCTGCATAGCGAGAAAGCTCGCTACGGGCCACGCAGCGGTTCTGAATGAAAACCCTGCGGTTGAGTACCTTTTTAATCCCAGTTTCATCGAGCAGAGAGAAAAGAAGCCTCCAGACCTTAAGTATTGTATCTACACCGAGTCGGAAGGTTACGTTCTAAACGACGTACTGTCTCTGGACAAGAATAAGCAGATCAACCCGGTGCTGCATTTCGGTGATGTGCCGCTTCTTGTGCAGGCTCTACGAGAGGAGTTTGCCCGGTTGGGGATTAGATTCACGGGCAAGAGCATAAAGGCAGCTATCCGATATGCAGATCAAGTTGAGCAGGAATTCAAGGATGATCTTTACTGGGAGGGCGATAAGTTCCTCAGTCGAATTGAGAAAGCCGGCACCAAGGCGTATATGGGTATTGGCAGGGATTATGTCCTGCTCGATCCTGAGGCCAGTTCAAACTCAGGCGGCTTGTTTAGCCAGGTTAGGGGCCTGGATTATATACCGCAGGTTTTTCTGGAGCACCGATTCAAGGACATTGCACTTGATGATATTGTCGAAAATGAATTTTGGGTCCAGAGCGTAAAGATACTCAAGGCGAATTTGTTTGTCGCCGATCACCCTAATCTGTTTGGGATAAGGATGATGAACTTCGCATGTGGGCCGGACAGCTTGAAAATCTATCAAGAAGAAAAAATCCACAAAGTGGTGAATAAGCCACTGCTAGTTCTGCTAACAGACGCTCAGACAAATAATGCGCCATTTGTAACAAGAACGGAGGCCCACGAAAGAGTCGTTAATCAGAGCAGACCACGAAGGCTCGAAATTGAGAGGCTCAAGAGATATTCTACCGACAGTTATGACAGCAGGACGTGGCTGATTCCTTACATGGGAGATGCCAGCTACATTGGTGCTGCGGGCTTAAAGTATTTTGGAATCGATGCTTTGGTTTTGCCTACGAACACCGAACGCGGCTACGAGCTGGCGCGGCGGCACATCTACACTGAGGTATGTCATCCGCTCAAGGGAGTCGTTGGAGATGCGCTTGGTTTTCTAAAAGAGAAGATTGAGAGCACGAGCGAGGAATTTGTCCAGAACAATTATTTGGTCATGCTGCCAACGACTTCCGGCCCATGTAGGTTCGGCAAATACACCGAGATCCTCAGAGAATTTATGGATCGTGAAGGCCTTGAAAAGGTCCCGGTTGTTGGCCCGTCTTCCGAAACCGATTATCTTGACATACCTTTCCCTAACAGCTTTGGCATGACGGAAAAGATAAAAATGCAGCAGTTTTTGTTTAAAGGTATTAATGCCGCGGACCTGCTTGAGGATATATACTTGCGATTTAGGCCCTATGTAGCGGACAAGGAAAATCTGGTTAAGCTCAAGCGTCGTCAGCTTGACACGCTTGGCCGGGTTGTGGCCAGCGGAGCAAAGACAGACGGGTTGCTGGCATGGGCCAAAGATACTGTCTCTGCGTTTAAGGGCGCCAAGCTACGGAACCAGCAGAGGTTTCCTTTGGTTCTGTACATAGGTGAAATCTACATGAGGCAGCACGATCCGTATACCAACTATGTCGTAGAGAAGCTTTCCGACTGTGGCTTAGAGATTATCAGGGACCCTATTACCGATTGGTTGCATTACGTAAACCAGGTCAACCGTAGAAATTCCAAAAGGGATTTGAGCCTAGGAATAAGGGATTTCGATTTCTCAAGAATTGTAAGACAGGCAGGCAGATTCGGCAAATCGCTCATCAAAGGAAAGTATATGTCCAGCGTTGAGCGCAAGATCGCTGAACCCTTCCACGAGGTGCTTCATGGCAGGCATGTTCTGCCAAAGCCGATGGATATAATCGAAACTCTCGAGAAGCAACACGAATGTCACGGTAATATTGAGGGTGAGTCTCCGTTAAGTACGGGCATTGCCTACTACGTCATGCACGAATTGACAGGGCCGGCTGGTTCTCTTGGGAATCTTGAAACGAACGATGCTTACATATCGGGCATATTTCATGTTGGTCCATTTACCTGTATGCAGGAGGGGGTGGCAACGGCAAAGATAGAGGCAATGACCAAGCAATTACGTAAAACGAAGCCGGATCTAGTCTTTCCGGTTATTCACGCCTTTTTCGGTGACTCGCCGAACGTAAATCTTGATTCGGAAATAGCTGTCTTTGCCGAGCAGTGCCGTCAGAAGCACCAGCTTCTAAAGGAAAAATCTCATGCTACGCAGCGAGCCCACTCCGCCGAAGCGGCTGCGAAGGCCGGAAGCGCTGCTTCGCAGAGTAGAAATGGATAAGACGGCTCGGCGAAGTTTAGGTTGTTCGCTTGAGGATTTCTTTTCTTGCTTTGACTCGAAGCTGGGCGTTTTTGTACCGTTTCTTTTGCCGTGCCGTTTGTGGCAGGATTGGCGGAGCAGGCGTCGGCTTTTTGTTCTCGTCCAGCGCGACGAAGGTCAGATGCGCCGTGGTGGCGACTGTCTTGTCGCTAGTGTATGGGTCTTCTCTGGTAACCTGAACGCCGATTTCCATCGATGACCGGCCGACGTAGTTGACGGATGCCTTTAGGATGACATGGTCTCCAATGCGGATCGGCTCTTTGAAGTTCAGCGAGTCTATACCCGCGGTGACAACTTCTTTGCCGCAATGTCTCTGGGCCGTCATCGCTGCGACCATATCGATCCAGGCCACTATAATCCCTCCAAAAGCGGTTCCCTGTTGATTGGCCTGATGGGGCATGAGAAGGTATCGCGTTTCGACTGCACTTTCACTGGGGCTTTTACCGGTTTTTTTGTTCATCGTTCTTTGTTCATTGACCTTCGACGAACTATTGACTTGGTTAAATAGTAACTGGTCATTGGTTAAATGATTAAACGGAAAATCACCGATCACCGATCACCAGTTACCAATCACCAATTATCAAAATTCTACTTTTGGCACCTCGGTTTTTGCCTTTTCGATAGCCTCAAAATATTCCATTGGCTTTACTTTTGCTCGCTTACAGAAGAATGAGCCGAAGAATTCTCTTGTGTAGGCGTTGAGCATCTTGGCAGCTTCGTTGTACCTGGTACGCGCAACTGCGATACGATTCTCGGTGCCTTCAAGCTGATCCTGAAGCGCCAGAAAATTCTGATTGGCTTTTAGCTCGGGGTAGGCCTCATTCAATAGTAAAAGCCGTGATAGAAGACCGCTTAATTCGTTGGATGCTGCTATTTTGCCTGCAACACTACCCGCCTGAAAGTATTTCTCTCTGGATTTGGCGATGTTTTCAAAGAGTTCCTTTTCGTGTTCGGCGTATCCTTTAACAGTTTCAACCAGGTTTGGGACTAGGTCAAGCCGGCGTTGAAGTGAGGCATCCACATTTGACCAAGCTGTCTTTGCTGCCTCGTCAAGGCGGATAGCCATGTTGTATCCGCTGATGTACCATCTGAAGATGCCGAGACCGGCAAGCAGTACAGCGACTAGAATGACGACGATCACGACCCAGATTTTGCCGAAGTTTTTCATAACTTTTGCGCCTCCATGACTGAAGAACTTAGTTCATAGTTCATCGTCCGTAGTTGATCGTTGGCATTTCATTGTCTGTCGATGAACAACGAACAATGAACGTGCTTTTGCACCATTCTACCAACTTCCACTTGCACCACCCCCGCCGAATCCTCCACCCATTCCTCCACCGAATCCGCCGAATCCTCCACCAAAGCTGCCGCCTCCGTATGAGCCGCTTCGGCCATAGCCACCGTAACCACCAAATCCACCTAACATAAAGGGCAGAAAGAGAAACCATCCCATTCCCCGGCCGAGTCCGCCGAACAACAGGAGTATGATAAGTAGAAACGGCAGGATACTGCAACAGGGCAAACCTGTTCTTCTGTGCCGTGGTGCCGGAACAGGTGCGAGCTTGGGCATACCTGTTAGGGTAACTTCGTATTCATCAGCGATTCTCTGGATGATTTTCAAATTGGCCTGATAGATTCCTTCGCTGTAGTTTTCCTTTTTCAAATA
>Ga0315541_1003876_pt1 | contig 11277 bp, 11 predicted proteins | sample SalMarSW160190MG_FD_203095 | JGI IMG/M metagenome (GOLD analysis project Ga0315541, IMG submission 203095) | Salt marsh sediment microbial communities from the Plum Island Ecosystem LTER, Massachusetts, United States - Salt Marsh Sediment SW1601-190 ...
AGCGCATGGCTATAAATGCCCCGGTGCAGGGCAGCTCTGCTGACATCATTAAAATTGCCATGATAAATCTACATCGGGAAATGGAGAGGCGGAATCTTAAGAGCAAGATGCTGTTACAAATACACGACGAATTACTTTTCGAGGTGCCCGAGGCAGAAGTGGAGGAAATGAAGTCCCTGGTTACCGAGCTTATGCCTCATGCTTTCGAGCTTTGCGTCCCTGTGAAGATAGATATCAAGATGGGCAAAAACTGGGGCGAGATGGGATGAAATGCCGGAACTGCCTGAGGTAGAGACGATTAAGAACGAGCTTTCGCCCTGGGTTGTGGGGCAAAGCTTCACTCAAGTTGCTATCTTTGATACCGAGCTAGTGTGCGGTGGTTCTGCTGAAGAAGTCCGTCGCGGGTTAATCGGGCAGAAGGTAGAAAGCCTGGGACGCCGGGGAAAGTATCTCATCTTTCACCTATCGAATGGCAGGTCGCTGATTATGCATCTCAGGATGACCGGTGTCTTGCTGTTAAATCCCAAAGGAGTTGACCGCTATGCCCGGGCGGTTTTCCACCTCTCCAACGGCCACCGCCTTGTTTTCAGCGACCGGCGCCGGCTGGGGTTGATATGGCTGGTAGATGATGCCGATACTGTGGTCTGCAAGCTGGGCCCCGAGCCGTTGGATGAAAGCTTCACCCCGGGCATTCTGGGGCAAAGATTAAGCCGGCATCACATCCCGGTAAAAGCAGCGCTTCTCGACCAATGTATCGTCGCTGGAATCGGTAATATGTATGCCGACGAAGCCCTCTTTGCGGCTCGGATTCACCCCCTGAGGAAAGCAGATGCCCTGTCGCCCGAAGAAGTGCAAACTCTATATCAAAGCATCCGCAGGGTTCTTGGGGCAGGCATCGGCAGCAAAGGCGCCAGCGTGGATACCTACGTCCGCCCTGAGGGCGAGCTGGGCACAGCCCATTTCGATTTTAAGGTTGCTCATAAGGGATGCGAACCCTGCCCCATTTGCGGCAGCACCATCGAGCGGGTCCTGGTGCAGAACCGTGGCACCTGCTTCTGCCCCAGATGCCAGCCTCTCAGTTGTGGGCCCCTGATATAAAAACGACAGCGGCTGGAGTTGCACCAGCGGCGCCATATTTCTTGGTATCTTCGTAACCTGAGTGTCTCATCTCCCTCAAAATCCGTCCTTGTCTTCTTGGAGTGTAGTTTCGAGGAGGACTTCGAGGCCTGACTAGATGTATCTGCCTACCGATTTGGCAACTGGCCTGAGCTCCTTCATCAATCTGGCGAAGTCCGATGGAGTAAGGGACTGAAGGCCATCTATAAGGGCTTCCTTGGGGTTGGGGTGAACCTCGATGAGGAGCCCATCGGCACCTGCAGCTATGGCTGCCTTGGCTATCGCTGGAACCAGGGCGTAGTGACCGGCAGCATGGCTGGGATCGACAATTAGAGGCAGGTGGCTGAATCTCTTAATCACGGGTATGGAGCATATATCGAGAGAAAAGCGAGCGCTGGTCTCAAAGGTCCTGATACCTCTCTCGCATAAAATAAGCTGGCTGTTCCCCTCTGCTAGCAGATAGTCGGCCGCTGTAAGCCATTCAGCGACGGTACATGAGAACCCCCGTTTCAGCAAGACGGGGTGCTTACTCTTCCCAATCTCGGTTAGCAAGGCGAAGTTTTGCATATTTCGGGACCCGACTTGAAGGATATCCGCATACTTGGACACCAGGCTCACATCGTGGGGGTCCACCACCTCGGTAATTATAGGTATGTTGAACTGCTCTCTAGCTCTCGCCAGCAACTCCAAGCCGGCCTTCTCCAGCCCCTGAAAGCTGAAAGGGGAGGTGCGTGGTTTGAAGGCACCACCGCGCGCAATACAGGCTCCGCCTTTTTTCACAGCCCTGACCGCCTTCATGAGCTGTTCTTCGTTTTCCACAGCGCAGGGCCCTGCCATAACCACAATATGGTTGCCTCCGATCTCGATCCCATTAATGGAAACTACGCTGTCCTGCGACTTGAATTCGCGGGAGGCGAGCTTGTAGGGTTTCATAATCCGGGTTACGCTCTCCACTCCAGGGAGCAGGGCGAAGATGTCGGTAGGTAGCTGTCCTGTGTTGCTTCCCAGTAAAGCCACCACTGTCTTGTCGGTGCCCAGATTCAACTGGGTGTCCAGTCCCAGCGATTTAGCCTTCTGCACCACCCCATCTATCTCCTCTGGAGTGGCATCTTTTCTCATCCCCACTATCATAGCGCCCTAAGATGATATATATATTCTGCCCTTTTGTCTATGTTTCTAATGGGCATTTGGATGAGCAAAGCGCAATAAGTGTTAGCTATCCTTTGACGCCGTGAGCAACTCCTTCTGGGACACCGAAACCAGCGGACAAGATACTTCGGATGGCGGGACAGGCAAGACTACTGCGCAAATGTGTCCTTGAGTCGTATTGACTAGTCCAGCTCATTCCCATATGATATATTTGAACAAGAGAAATAAGAATGGGACGAGGATACTTATAGTAGTTGGTATGAAATAGGTTGGAGGTGAAGCTATGCCATTTTGTCCTGAGTATGGGTGTCGACTAGCGATAGGGCAAGATGTCAAAGGAAACGTCACCTACCTAGTTGCGGAAAGGCAGGAGTCGAAGGAATGAAATTCTGCCCAAAGTGGTGGCAAAGGCTTACGGGCTTTGATTTAGAAGAAAGGCAAAGGTATGTCCACCAGCCTGCAGCGCCTCTTGAGGAAAGGAACTGGTTTGAACGTCACTTAAACTGGACCATGGTTCTGGCAGGGGCAGGGGTTTACGTGGTCAATTTTACCATTTATATCTCTTATCGTGAATTGGTTGGTGGTGAATTGGTTGGAATAGGTTATCCAATAGTAGACGTGGCAATACTCGCATTAGTTTGGGGATGGACATTAAGGAAGAAGAATAGAAGTCTATGGTGGTTGCCGTTGGGTCTGTTTGTGCCTTTTGGTTTTATTGTCCTCTTGTGTCTGGAAAACAAGAGCCCCACCCATGATGCAAGCGGCAGCTCCATAGCTGAAATACAAGAAGGCCATAGAATTGGACCCAGATAACGCAGATGTATACTACGAGCGGGGTGATGCCTATGCTGAAATAGGCGAATATGGCCAGGCGATAGCTGACTATGGTAAGGCGATTGAGTTGGACCCCAGTCATGCCTTGGCTTACTATAACCGAGGTGTTGCTTACCGTGAGAAAGGTGAAATACCTAAAGCGGTGAGCGACCTGGAGAAATGCATTGCATTATCTGCTGACCCTGAACTTACGGAGGCTGCGCAACAAGCACTGTACGAAATAAAGAACTCTCCTTGAGATGGTCGGCCGTGTATGACCTGCAAAGCCTCAAGCTATCCTGAAACTTCGCTGAAGATGTTGACGGGTGTGATACAATGTGAGACAGGAGATATAGAGGTCGCTCACGGATGTTTTTGGGCGACGATGAGGTGGAAGATGAATAAAGGGCACGGGAATCGCTGTTTGATGGTGATTGTCGGTGCCCTTTTTGATTGAGGAGCGTATTAGGAAAAGCCTGGGTCTGTATATTTGAATGTCGGAAAGCATCAAACATGAAGGAGGTCGGCATGAGCACTAAACTTAACCCAAGGAATATTGGAGACATTCTCGGCGATACCTTTCGAATCTACGGGAGGAATTTCTGGGATCTTTTGGCTATTTCGGCTATTGTAATGGGGGTCCTGGGAGTCATTGGGATTATTGCCGATCTTGGTTCGCTGCCTTTGGTTATGACTGGGGGGGAGATTGAAGCCTTGGCTGGATGGATAATTGCAGGATTGATAATTCTGGTGGTGGCTAATATTTTAGGTGGTATTCTTGTGGTAGGGGCTCTGATTCACGCTGTATCAGAGCAATATCTTCGGCAGAGGATAAGCATTGGTCAAGCTTATGGTTTTGCATGGAGAAGACTAGGGGCCATGCTAGGAGCAGGTATATTAGCTTTTTTGGCCATCGGTGGCATAATTGCAGTCTCTATAGTTGTCGCTGCCTTCTCTTGGGTCGGCTGGATTCTTTTGGTGGTTGGCTCCTGCGCGAGTATTTATCTTATGATTTGCTGGACTTTTTTCTTACCAGCAGCATTGCTGGAAGGTCTTGGCCCAACAGCCGCCCTCTCACGGAGCTGGGGTCTAGTCAGGAAGAACTGGTGGCGGGTTCTGGGCATTATGTTAGTAGTGGCTCTCATTTCGGGAGTGATTAGCTTGATTTTGGGAATGATACCAGTGGTAGGTACACTACTCGGGAGTATCCTGGTAACACCCATTTATACAATTGCAAGCACTCTGCTTTATTACGACCTGCGTGTGAGGAAAGAGGAATATAGTCTTGAGGTACTAGCATCAGAACTACACATCAAAATTGAGAGCGACGTTACCTAAGACAGTGAGGATAAAGAAGGGGCACCTGCTTCTGCCCCGGATGTCAACCTTTCGGTTGTGGGCCTCTGATATAAAAACTGGCAGCGGCGGGACTTGAACCAGCGACTAAAGGCTTATGAGCTGGCTTCATTGACTGCCAAGGGAGCATGGGATAAACTAATGTAGCGCTTAGAAGAAACTAGTAACTTTCACAATGAGTAGTGAACCATCCAAAAATTTAAAATCTTACAAAACCGCTGCTATACTCTTTTCAATTAGTGGGCTCCTCTTCATTATAGTAACTGTAGTTAGCAGGAACATAGTTTTTCTGCCGGTTGGAATCGCGTTAGTCATTATTAGCATTGTTTTTTGGCAACACGGCAAAAAGCTTACAAATGGGGTTAATAAGAACGAGGATTGATTCCCAATCGACTATACGTAGTCCATAGCCGCAATAGTCTAGCTGCGATAAAGCCTCAAGCTATCCTCAAACTCCAATGAGCTAATCCAGATTTCACCTTGCGTCTAGATGCATGTTGCTGGCGAACCCTGCCCCATCTGCGGCACCACCATCGAGCGGGTCCCGGTGCAGAACCGGGGCACCCGCTTCTGCACCAGATGCCAACCTTTTGGTTCCGGGCCTCTGATATGAAAGCTGGCAGCGGCTGGACTTAAACCAGCGACTAAGGGCTTAGCAGCCCCTTGCCCTATTTTCCATTCAAAAACAGTGCATATTGTCGACGTCTACAGTCTATAACTAATGATACATATCTTGACATATGCTCTTGACCTATGCCATTTTTTATGTTATTCTGATTATATGGGAGGTGAAATATGTCACAGATTGAAGTAAATAATGCAATTAGAAGTACTATTAAGCGTGATAGATTCGTAAGAATAGCAGAGCGTAGAGTTAATAAGATAATAGATAATTTTGACCTATTAGGTAAATGCTCAAATAGAAGAAACTACGAATATTCTGAAGAGGAAGTCCGAAAAATATTCAGGGAAATTGACCGAAAAGTCAAAGAGGTAAAAATTAAATTCCAAGGAAAAACCGGAAATCAGAGGAGATTTCGGCTTTGAATGGAGGCGATGATGGCTTATAAAGATTTGTGTTTGGCTCTTGCAAGATGTGTAACAGAAAATGAAGTAATCAGGTTACTAGAAGAGACAGGCTATTGGAATGACCCTGCATGCTGGCGCTGCTTTGGAGATATCGAAGATAACTACTCAACCATAGGTAACCAACAGAGCCAGCCAGAATATGCGCTCGTTGAGAAAATTATCAATTCAGTCGATGCTTCGCTAATGAGTAAATGCCTTGAAAGTGGTATTGACCCTAAAAGTAAAGATGCCCCTAGAAATGTAGCAGACGCTCTGGTGAGATTCTACGGCATACCCGAAGGGAAATTAGCAATGCTAAGCCCAAAAGAAAGGTCTAACCTTGCTGAAAATATTGCCTTAGTGGCATCGGGTTCAAGGAGCAATCCTTGCTATTCAATAATTGACCGAGGGGAAGGACAGACCCCTGACAATATGCCAAATACTCTATTAGGCCTATTCAGGTCAATTAAGAGTGAAATTCCCTTCGTGCAGGGTAAGTTTCACATGGGGGGTACAGGGGCATTCAGGTTTTGTGGTCAAAACCGTATGCAATTAGTTATATCCAAGCGCAATCCAAACATAACCCTACCAGGGAAAAGTAATTCATGGGGATTCAGTGTGGTGAGGAGAGAGACGCCACAAGGTAATAGACGTACTTCTGTGTATAAATATTTAGCACTGAAAGGGCAAATTTTAACTTTTGAGGCTGGCTCATTACCACTCTGGCCGAGTCTGTATCCGAACGAATTTGGAGCAATTCTAGATTGGGGGACTTATATAAAACTATACGAATTCAACCTGCAGGGACTGAAAACCAATGTTAACTTTGACCTGTACTTCGCCCTTTCATTGCTAATGCCAAACATAGCATTACCCATTCGATTATATGAACGGAGGAAAGGCTATTCGGGTCACACTTTTGAAACTACTCTTTCTGGTTTAAGTGTGCGATTAGAAGAAGACAAAAGGGAGAATCTTGAACCTGGATATCCCAGTTCCCACCCAATTTCTTGCATGGGACAAAAACTTCAGGCTCAAGTCTATGCATTTAAAAAGGGACAGGCTTCAAATTATCGGCGTAATGAAGGTGTGATATTTACGGTTAATGGACAAACTCATGCAAATTTGCCCTCCACATTTTTCCAACGTGAGAGTATTGGTATGGGATATCTCAGAGACTCGCTGCTCGTAATTGTAGATTGTACTAATCTTGATAACACACTTAAAGAAGACCTGTTCATGAATAACAGAGAACAACTGAGTACCTGTGAACTAAGAAACCAAATTGAAAGAGAACTTGAACGGCTTATAAAGGAACATCCAGGATTAAGAGCATTGAAAGAACAACGCAGACAGGAAGAAATAAAAAACAAACTAGAAGAATCAAAACCTCTTTCAGACGTTATTGAAAGGGTAATAAAGAACTCTCCAACGCTTGCCAAATTGCTTTCGGCCAGTGGCAAATTGCCAAATCCATTTAAACTTGAAGATACTGGTATTGGCCAGACCTACCAATTTAAGAAATACCCAACATATTTCCGACTAAAGAAATGGACAAGCAAAGACCTAGTGAAAAATTGCCCTATAAACTGGCGTTTCCGAGTTCAGTTTGAAACGGATGCACCAAATGATTACTTCAATAGAGATATTGACCCGGGAGAATTCAAGTTATTAGCTAATAACCTCGACGTTACTGATTATGCTTTGTCCTTATGGAACGGGACAGCCAACCTAACCGTGCCTTTGCCTAAAGGAGCAAAACCGAACTACATAATCAGATTTGACGCAATAGTCACAGATGCCACTAAATGGGAACCTTTTAAGGATACATTTAAGGTCGTAGTAGGTCCTAAAATGAAACATAAAAAAGGAGGCACTATTGTAGATAGAAAACCACCTGGCAACCGAGGTAATGGTAAACACCTGCCGTCATTTTTAGCCCTACCAAAAATCGTCGATGTGAAGCGTGATGATTGGGATAAGTATGACTTCGATGAATTTGATGCTTTGTATGTCATATCGATTGGTGAAGGTAACTACGACTTCTACGTAAACATAGATAACATTTGCCTCCAGACTGAATTGAAGTATGCCAAACCCACAATAGATATGGGCCTACTGACAGCGCAATTTCGCTATGGCGTAGTGTTAACAGGGCTGTCCTTGCTCAGGGAACTAAAGAATCCTTCCAATAAAAATCAAAATATTGAAAACGGGGAGTCATTACCCGAAAAGGTGAAATTTTTAACTAGAGCAATATCGCCGATGCTGATACCAATGATTTCTACTCTGAGCCAACTAGAACCTGAAGAAGTTGAATTACCAGATACTCTGACTTTATGATGATGCCAAGCTATCCACCGGTGAATAACGTTTGTGACTCTCTATCACATAATAGCATCCCAAAGCCTGACAGATCAGTTTGTTAGTCTCTTGTTAAAACACTTCCTTAATGGTATGCTAATGCCACTACTACTTAATCAGATATAGCCCTTGAAAGAAGAGATCTAATGGAACCTTTGTATATTGGAATTGCAATTGCTGCCCTGATTATTATTGTGGTTCTCCTACTTATCTCAAGGCAAAAGGGGAAGCAACTCCGTAAACCGTCTAACCTTTTTATAATTGGTATGACTTTAGTGGTTCTTGGTATTATTTTCGTTGACGCAGGCCGTTTAATAAGTTATTCCTTCATTGGGGTTGGAGCGCTTCTTGCAATAATTGATGGGATTAGAAACCTAAAAAACAAATAACATTCCTTTAACATCGGCCAACGTTAGTTCCCTCAATTTACTAGCGGATAGATGCCAGACCTTTCTTGCCTATGACAGCGGTGCTTTATAAAGCCTCAAGCTATCCTCAGACTTCACTGAGCTAATCCAGATTTCGCCTTACGTCTAGATGCATATTGCTGGCGAACCCTGCCCCATTTGCGGCAGCACCATCGAGCGGGTCCTGGTGCAAAACCGTGGCACCTGCTTCTGCCCCAGATGCCAGCCCTTTGGTTGCGGGCCTCTGATATAAAACTGGCAGCGGCTGAACTTGAACCAGCGACTAAAAACCTCTCCTCTTCGAGATGCGAGACGATACTAGAGAACCAGAAGAAGGTCAATAGGGATGTGGGACATATTTTAGCTGTAAATATTCGATAGTCGAAAAACAAAACACGGTGCTATAATCTGGACAACTATAAATTGGAGGTTATTTCTCAGCTTGGACTATCAAAGGAAAGAAAATTTAAAGGAGAGAAAAAATGAAGTGGAGACTATTGATTAGTGTATGTGCTTTCAGCATTGGTGCGTTAATTTTAGGAATTATTGGTCGGTTCAGTGGGGAAACCGTGTTTACTGCTTATGCACTGGGTGTTCTCTCAGTTGGGTTAGGCTTTAATAGCTTGATGATATCATTAAACACTGCTAAAAGAACGAATAGCATAGAAGCTACACTTACACGCATAGCAAGCTTGCAAGAGGAAATCAAAAAAGCGCAGGAGGAACAGCCAAGTTCTAGTAAACCTATATTGGCAACGTTAGAAGGACTATCACAATATTATTTAGACTATATAGCTGCTAAACAGAAAGAAAAGGATGAGAATGAAAAAAGTTAAGTAAATTTCAAGGAGTATTCATGAAATGCGTAAAACAGGCTCAAAAACTAACTGCCAGCGGCTGGATTTGAACCAGCGACCAAAGGCTTATGAGGGCTAGTCTCGATATAGATACAGAAAGCCTACCTCAAATTATTGTTTTCTGTTTCTAATAGCATCGATTACTGAAAGAAGAACTCCGACACCTATGAATACCGACTAAGACTTGCTCAAAAAACTACGCTCATTGCTCTCGAAACATAATTTCTTTTTAATGATGCTCTTCCGCTTCAGCTTTCTCAGCCTCAGCCTTAGTCTTGTGCACAGTCTTGTCGGGATGGTTAGGAGGAGAATATATTGTGTATAACTTGAGTTTCGTCTTCTTCGAAGCGTTAATGACGTTGTGGTATGTGCCTGCTGGGACCACTACAGCATCGCCATCTTTTACTGTATGTTTTTCCGTCCCGCCGAAAACGAATGTTGCCTCACCTTGCTCGATACGAAAGAACTGGTCGACATTCGTATGCACCTCGTTACCGATTTCTTCTCCAGGCTGCAGGCACATCACCACGAGCTGGGCATATTTCCCAGTGAACAATACTTGCCTGAAATAGTCATTTTCCAAGGTCTTCTTTTCAATGGATACAATATATCCTGCCATTGTTTCACCTCCTTGGTATTACCTTTAGTTGCCCGATTATGCTAGTGTCTCTCCTCTCCTAATCTCTTATAGTTTTAAACCCTTTGCTACAGTCCGACCCATCTCTTGGTCAGCCTTAGTCAGGCTATCAATCACCCGCTTCTGGATTGGTTTGTCAATGTGCATCAGGTCTGCAATGAGATTATCTATGAGATGTTCCCGGTCCATCTTGCTTAAGGAATGATATCTCTCACCAGCTTGAGCGAAATCATTTTTTAAGCTTATTTTCTGACGAGTTACTTCACCCTCAAGCTGATGTAGCCATGGCTTGCCTTCCTCGGAAGCCTCCTCAGGCATGCCACCGGCCAGGCTATTAGGCTCGTAGTTGACGGGACCGCTGAATTGTCCAATCTGCATCGCACCATCCCGCTGGTTATTGTCGACCGGCACTATCGGCCGGTTGACCGGAAGCTCGAGATAATTTGCCCCCAGTCGATGGCGCTGAGTATCTGCATAGGAGAACGTTCTGCCCTGTAGCAATTTGTCAGCCGAAAACTCAATCCCCGGAACAATGCTCGCAGGACAGAAAGCCGCTTGCTCCACTTCGGAGAAGAAATTATCGGGATTGCGGTTAAGTATCATTTTGCCCACCGGCATCAGGGGGAATTTACTCTCAGGCCAGGTCTTGGTGGGGTCCAATGGGTCAAAATCCTGCTTCAGTTCATCAGCAATTTTCATTAATTGTACGTTAAGTTCGTACTCCACCTCTTCTCCTCTGGCGATAGCCTCGCGGAGGTCACGGGTAAGGTAATCAGGGTCGACTCCAGCTAACCGAGTTGCTTCATGGCGGTCGAGGTTCTGCACACCCAGTTTCGGTTTCCAGTGGTATTTCACATATACCGCCTTACCCTCGGCATTAACCCAGACATAGGTATTGACACCGAAACCCTCCTGCATACGGTAACTTTTCGGCGTGCCACGGTCAGAGAAGAGCCAGGTTATCATATGCGTCGACTCTGGAGTCAGAGAGATAAAATCCCAAAAACGATTATGTGCCGAGCAGGCTGATGGCATGTTAGTATCCGGTGCGCCTTTGAAAGCGTGAACCATGTCCGGGAATTTAATAGCATCTCGAATGAAAAACACGGGGAGATTATTGCCTACCAGGTCATAGTTGCCATCCTCCGTATAGAACTTGACGGCAAAACCCCTGGGGTCTCGCACCGTATCCGCGGAGCCCCTGCCCCCGGTGACAGTGGGAGAGCGTACGAACACAGGGGTCTTTTTCGCCGGGTCTTGAAGGAATTTCGCCTTGGTGTAGGGCTTCATGCTCTTGTAAACCTGGAAATAGCCATGTGCTCCTGCCCCTTTGGCATGGACAACTCTCTCGGGAATACGTTCCCTGTCAAAATGAGCCATCTTCTCAATAAACTGGACGTCCTGTAGAAGTACCGGGCCACGCTCGCCAACGGTCAGTGAGGTTTGATTATCAGTAACTGGTACGCCTTGATTGGTTGTCAGGTGCCTTTTTCTTTTTGCCACGACATCC
>Ga0315541_1003878_pt1 | contig 11276 bp, 10 predicted proteins | sample SalMarSW160190MG_FD_203095 | JGI IMG/M metagenome (GOLD analysis project Ga0315541, IMG submission 203095) | Salt marsh sediment microbial communities from the Plum Island Ecosystem LTER, Massachusetts, United States - Salt Marsh Sediment SW1601-190 ...
ACATTTGGCAGATTAAGAGCTCTAATTCTTTCAAAAATATCTTTTGTTTTTCTGAAATAGGGCCTGCTATCTTCAGGATTTCCAAATCTAGGACCCATAGTCATTAAGCCTTCTAAACTTAAATGTTTAAGTTTAGATATTTCCCTGACTAAACTTTCAATAATTTCGTAGTCTGGTTTTAGACCATCTTTTGTTATTTCACTGCCGATGTTTATTTCTATATAAACAGGAATTATCTTTTTTCCTGCTCTTTCTACTCTTCTATTAATAGCTACAGCAGTTTTTAAAGAGTCAACAGTTTGTATAACATCAAAAATTGGAAGAGCTTTGTTTATCTTGTTTTTTTGTAGTGCTCCAATCATATGCCATCTTACTTTTTTTGCTTTTTCACCTAGAGAATTATAGATTCTTTCAGCTTCTTGTATATAATTCTCTCCAATATCTGTAGCTCCTGCTTCCATAACTTTTATAATTTCTTCTGGAGTTCTTGTTTTACTTGCTAAAACTATAGTTACATTATCTGGTATTTCTTTTCTTATCCTTTGATAATTTTCTGTTATGCTCATTTTTTGATTTCCCCTTTGTTCCTTGGAAAAGCACGCCATAGGTAAGATTGACTGCATACACTTTATCCTCCTTAAGTGTATGTAAAATAATAATGAATTAGCGCTCCAAAATAGGAAGATAGACTTGCCTGTGAGCTAGGTCGAATCATAGAATAATCTTGTTGTTATTTTAGCTCGATCCTCAAAAAGTTCAAGGGGAGAATCGTCTTTTGGTAATTCTTAATATTTTAGATTTTGAGTAAAGGATTCTCCCCTTTTCTTACTTTATCCTTGCTTTTCCATCTTTTCTAATTCCTTGATGCGGGAGTTAATCTGGTCTATCTGACTCTTTAGAACGCTACCTTGGTCCTTTAGAAAACTCAGCTCTTGCTCTGGGCTTGGCCCGGTTGCGAAGGGAGCTGCCCCGGGAGTAATACCTGCGGCTTGCGGAAAACCGTAAGGCATTGTTCCGGTTCCACCATACGCTGGATAAGGTGCGTAAGGGATGTTGGGAAATCTTCCTGCGCCATAGTAACCATATGAAGAGAAAGCTCTACCTCTACCTCGGCCTAGTCCTAGTCCTAATCTACCTCCTATGGGATTCATAAATCCGGGACTAGGAAATCCTGCACAGTATCCTGCTCCCCTGCCCGTCATAGGACCCATTCCCATTGGTCCAGTTCCATCTCCGCGTGGCATAATTTTTCACCTCCTCCATTAAAGTAAAACTTTATTCTTTAACTTTCCTTTAGACTTAACTCATTTTTTCTGAAATTTAAGAGTGGTTCACCAACCTTAATAAGGGTAACCTAATCCTCCTTTATAATTATTCTCATTTTTCGCTTTTTTCCAATTGCTTGATACGGGAATCAATCTGTTCCATCTGACTCTTTAAAGCACCGGCTTGGTCCTTTAGAAAACTCAGTTCTTGCTCAGGGCTTGGCCCGGGGGCCTGTGAAAAACCATAAGGCATTGTTCCTGCTCCACCATACATAGGATAAGGAGCCTGTCCTCCCTGCATGGCCTCCCAGTAAGCCTGGGCCTGTGGAGTCGGCCATTGACCTGTCATGAGATAACTAGATGCTGGCCCCAATCCGGTGGGACTTCTTCCCAGCCAACCGGGAGAAAAACCAAATCTCATCCAGCCAGGTAAACCAGTAAGATAATACATGTATCTATTGCCATGTCCTCCAGGCATTTCACTCACCTCCTCATGTGTTATTTTAAACTCACCATATTATTGATAAGTTTAATTGCTTGAATTTTAGCTTACTCTCTGCTATACTTTTAAGCAGGCAGTAAGGACGACTTAGACCTCGTTTGTTATATCTACTCTACCCGCAATTTTTCCTTCTTATTGATAATGATTATCATTATAATAATCGATATTGGGAATTTGTCAACCCCTCCGCTCCATCTCTCCTCCATCTGATACGTATCATAGTCGCCCGAGGGGATTGACAACTCAGTCTTGGATAATATGATATCGACAAAAGAAAGACTCTCCCCGGAAGAAGAGTTTAATAAACCAGTGGCAGCATTACATAAAAAGGTTAGAAAACTGGGGATTGCTGGTAAAGATATCAAGACCAGATGAGTTTTTGAAAGTATATTCTTAGAGAAAAAACAGGAAGGAGAAGAGTATGCCCAAGGAAACAATGACTCCACGAGAACGCTGGCTGGCTGTGCTTAAAGGCCAAAAGCCTGATAGAGTTCCTATGGATTACTGGGCTACAGAGGAGGCAACCAAGAAACTTATGAATTACTTAAAGTGCGACAACGAAGAAGAACTCTTTAAGCGTCTTCACATTGATCGAGTTATTACGGTAGAGCCAGGGTACACAGGGCCATCTTTGCCTGAAGATACAGATATCTTTGGCTGTTGTTTTCAAAATATAAGTTATGGCAGAGGAGTATATCAAGAGTGTATTTATCATCCCTTAGTTAAATATGAAACGGTTGAAGAAATTAAGCAAAACTATCGATGGCCCAGTGCAGACTGGTATGATTATTCAGAAATTCCTGGTCAGATTATGGGTAAAGAAGATTATCCTATTCGCGGTGGTGGTTCAGAACCTTTCTTAACCTATAAGAATCTGCGTGGACAGGAACAGGCTCTCATTGATTTAATCCTTAATCCTGAGATGGTGCACTTTTGCCTGGATAAGCTATTTGATCTTTGTTATGAGAATACCTTGCGCATTTATAAAACAATCCCCGATAAAGTTATGATTACCTATGTAGCAGAAGATTTGGGTTCACAAGAAGATTTAATGTATTCACCAGAGCAGATTCATCAGTTTTTCATTCCCCGAATGAAACGAATGATGGATCTTGCTCATCAAGCAGGAGCTTTTGTTTTCCATCACAGCGACGGAGCTATTCGAAAAATCATTCCAGATATGATTGAAGCTGGTATGGATGTTTTGAATCCCATTCAGTGGAGATGTAAAGGAATGGAACGTGAGAGTCTCAAGCGTGATTTTGGTAATAAGATAGTTTTTCATGGAGGAATAGACAATCAATATACCTTAGCTTTTGGCTCAAAAGAAGAGGTTCGACAAGAAGTAATAGACAATCTTCGTATCCTGGGAAAAGGAGGAGGCTATATCCTGGCTCCTTGCCATAATATTCAAGCAGTTAGCCCTCCAGAAAATATTGTTACTATGTATGATACAGGATATGAATATGGATGGAATTAATTCTAAAGAGAGACTATGTGGCATATAATTAAGAAGAGTAAATAGGGGGGAGAACCCCGGCCAGTTAAAGATTTACTGGTGGGTCTGGCCAGACATAGGAAGCAGAAAAAGAAGAGTTACAGGAAAAATAGAGGAATTTGGTCTTGACGGTTTTTAATATTAGCCATAATTCCTCGAGGAAGACTCTGGGTTTATGGAGTTGAGATTTGGATTATCGGAAAGGCTGGTTGATTGAAGAATGAGATACGTGGGAAGATGTGAAGTGGAGATTGGAAGGAGCTGAATGCTTGGATTGAACGACGAGATGGATAGCTTGATGTTACGTGAAGCGGGGTTAGATGTGTGTATGGTATGCGCTGGAGAGAAGCGGAGCGAAACTCGTCCACTGCTGAGGAGAGTTAGGTTAACAAGAACTAGGTAAGTGGACGAGGAGCGCTACGCGGTGGGGTTAGGGAACTACTGTGATTGATGTTAGGTGAAATTAGGAAGGTGAGCAAAAGTAGCGGAGCGACGCTAATTCGCTGCTGAGTAGTTTTACTTTAACTAGAACTAGGTAAGCGAATTAGTGGCGTGGAGCGGGGACGTGAGAAGGTTTCCCAGGGAATAGGCTCTGAAGTATGGTAGGCGAATTAGTGGAGCGCAGCGGAGCTAATTCGCCTTTAAAGCTCGATACTTTGGTTGAGAGATTAAGATGAGAAAATTGGAGTTAGGTGTTTAGCTTGTGATGGAGTTGGATAGCTTGGTGAGACTTACCGTGATTGAGTGAGTAAAGAATTTGAGAGTTGATTGAGTTGAGTCGATGAGATTTTCAAAAGTTAGAAATTTTTCTTTCTATATTTATATTTGGGTGGCTTGAACGCAAAAGTGCAACGAGAGGAGAGAGACAGAGGAAAAAGAGGCTCATATAGGGCTTTTATCAGCACAAGATAGCTTATATGACCTGGACATACTGGGAAGGGCTTATTTTTGCGTCTGAAGATGAAGGCTAAGTCTATATTATAGCGATTTTAAGGAGGTGAGAAAAAATGAGAAGAAAATATTTACTCTTAGCACTTATGGGTTTAGTGCTGGCTTTGCCGGGTTGTCAAGGTTGTCCGATAGCTACTCCACCGGTCCCTTATCCACCTTCCGATTTGGTTGCTGCCGTAGTTTCCTCTTCAGAAATAAATCTTACCTGGAAAGACAATTCCTCTGATGAAACAGGATTCTACATTTATAGAAAAACAACAGACAATTACTCTAAAGTGGGAGTTACGGAAGCCAATGCTACTTCACATACTGATACCGGACTGAGTCCACAGACGACTTATTCCTACAAGATAACAGCCTATAATGAGGGTGGAGAATCAGAGTCATCTAACGAAGTAACTATTACCACTCCGGGAGAACCAACTGCACCATCTGCACCCTCTAATCTCGCTGGTCAAGCGGTTTCTTCCTCACAAATAAACCTGACCTGGCAGGATAACTCCACTAACGAAGAGGGTTTCTATATATACAGAAAAACCACAGACAATTACAGTATAATCGCAACTATGGAGGCCAATGCTACTTCATACAATAACACTGGCTTGAGCCCAGAGATAAGCTATTCCTATAAAGTGACTGCCTATAATGATGCAGGAGAGTCAGAATCGTCCAACGCAATCAATATTACCACACCCGCAGAACCACTTGAGCCTCCCAGTAATCCAATGGCAGAGGCAGTAAGCTACAAGCAAATTAATCTCACATGGCAGGACAACTCAGACGATGAAGATAACTTTAGAATTGCCTGTGATATGGGGCTAGGGCCAGGAAATAATCAGTTTCTAGTGAGACTGCCTGCTAACACTACTCATTACGAACATCAGAATCTACAACCAATGACAGAATATAAATACTTCGTTATTGCGGAAAGAAATGGGGTAGATGCGGGCTCGGAAAGATTCTGGGCTACCACTTTGGAAGCTCCAGTAGAAATTCTGGAATATTCGCTCAATCGAGTCTCGATGTGCATGTTCTACCTTCAAGGATACTTGAAAAGTGGAGCTACTGAACCTTGTTCTGTAGAACTGAGGGCAGAATACCATATTACAAACGATTCCGGATACTCGGAATGGGAGACACATACCTATACAGTTGGTTTAGAAGCCCTAGCAGATAATACGTTTTTTGAATTTGTGTATGTAATACCAGCAGGAACATGCGGAGATAAGGAGGTGGAGTGCGAATTGGAAATCACAGATGTGGAAATTCAGTATTAACAAAAGAAATATCTCCTTCTGAATAAAAATCAGCCTAAATCAAGGCTTTGCCTGTCCTGGAGAGAAAAAAGACGCTCATACAGGCCGATACAGGCACTTCCTTAAGGTAAGATAACCTATATGACCTGGGTAAAATGAGAGTTTCTATATCAAGAGAGTTTTCTCAAACTAGTTGTGGGATGGAGAACCTTTTAGGAAGAGGAGGTGATGAGGATGAAAAAGATAATTGCGGCAACCTTAGTAATGTGTCTATTGTTTGCGATAATTGCTTCGGGAAATCAATTGAACTTATCACTAGAGAATAAGAGCATGATTTCAAGTGAGGACGGACGTATTATAATGATAGTGATAGGAGTGGTAGCTACGCTTATCGGTGCCTACACAGCTGCCACAAATGCAGATAATCCGACATCTGTTGCTTTCGGCAGCGCTGTAGGTGCAATTGGATTAGGTGTCAGTTTTTATAATTGGAGTAAATTGGTACAGGAAAAACGTGCCGAGCGTATAGTTTTCTGGAGCAACAAAGCTCAGGAGGTAATGGAGTCTTGGGTCGGACAGCATGAGTCTGATTTAATAGCCAGTTGGGGTCCGCCAAATAAGATAATGCCAGATGGTAAGGGTGGTACAGTTCTCGACTACAGCCACTACAGGGATTTTGGATACAGAGGATACATAGACCGTTTCGGTAACCTTTACGGCTATCCGTTGGGATATACGGCCGATAGATATTTCTATGTTGATAGCAATGGAATCATATATAACTTCAAGTGGAAGGGGCTGTAGACGGATTAACAGGACTATCGTTATAATTCACTATTGATAATAGTCCTATTGTTATGATAATAGAATGCCTTATAGACACTAATTACATAAACCATTACTATAATCAATTACCAGTGCTAATTCTATTATGACGAAGATAGAAAGCTGTATTAGAGCTAATTACAGAATAGCGTCAGTTTTTTCTCTATTGATGAGGGTCATATCTGTTGCTAATAAGAGGGCGTATCAGTTATGAGGCTCCAGGATAGTTAATTTAGTAGTAATATGATAATAGAAGAATTGATAAGTGTTGTAGACATTATTGTATCAAAACAAGAACACATAAGGCGCACTGGTAAAGCATTGAAGGCAAAAAGAGACGCTGTAAAGAGGCTTCAATCTCAAAATATGACAATTAAGCAGATAGCTGAACAATTAGGAGCACCCCGATATACTGTTGAGAAGTGGCTTTACGCTGGATAGTATTATAAGTTCGCCATAAGGGGGTATAATAGTTCATTCTTAAGGCGAGGTGGTCTCCGAAATCTGCACTAAATCAAAGTTTCAAGAACCGATTTTTTAGGGGTTAGACTATTTTTTTAGTATATTCCAGAAGAATTATATCTCTTCTTTAGATACAATAGAACCCTTTATTAATACTAATTACAGAATAATCTACATATTAGTTAATCATTCTCGAAATAATAGGAGGACCTACAATGGCAACTCAAAAGCAGGGGTTTCGACTGAGATCCGTGCTAGGGATTGTTTTGGCTGTAATAGCGGCTTTTTTAATAATCTTCGATGTACTGCCCCTGCCAGCTATAATTACCATACTAATCATCGGAATAGCCTTAATAGCCACTTCAGCTGCGCCATGGAGAACCAAGAAGCCATAAATAGAAGTCTGTCTTGGTAGTGATTGTGGACCATATTGCCAAAATGGGCCATTGATAATGGTTTCATTATGACGAAGATAAAAGCCCGTATTAATGCTGATTACAGAATAATTTATGTAATTACTTTACAAAGAACTTAATATACCGTAATTATCCCTGTAATCCTTTATCCATAATGATTCTATTTATTTAAAATAAGAAAACATAAGAATAATATGTATGATTTATGATAGAAATGTATATATTGTATCCCTATTTGGATAACTTTATGATGATAATAGAACCTTGCAGTGAAGCATAATACAGCGATTATGATGCAGGAAAACAAGGTGGGAAAATATTGGAGTTATTAGGTTTACGGATAAGATGGCTATTGTTTGAAAAATTATGCTAATTAGGTGGATTAATGTGTATATTAAAATACATTTATGAATAAGATAGACTTTTGCATTGGATAGGGCTTGAGGACATTCAATAGGGAAATTATAGGTGGGGAAATGTTGGATATTTTAGGTTCACGGACAGGCTTTGTTATCTTCCATAAATCTTAGTTGCCTGGCTTGCAGTGTAAAATACGTCAGACAACGAGGAGGCATTGTTGAAAGTCGAATTTAAGGAAGGCGAAAGTTTCCTTAAGAAAGTGCATCTCACGAGAATTCCTTGTTCCTTAGAAATAAAGACCAAGGGAATTGTAAAGGAGGTACTAGAATTCCGATTTCTGACTCCGCAAATATCCAAGGGGCATTGGGGATTTGAAAAGGACATCGTCGCTTTCATGTTGGAAATGCTGAACAAAACTGCGGGTGAAGAAAAGAAGCGATATACACATCTTCTCCGTATGATGCGGTTCCATAGACTCTTTCCACCACATGAGCAAATGAGAGGTCGGAGGAGATTCTATATTAACTGGTCTCGTCCCAGAGAAGGTGATGAACCCACAAGTTGGTTTAAAATAGCTGAAGGAACAGGCATAAGAAATGCTGTAGATTTCATAGCCCATGTAACCAGCAGGGAAAAGACTCTACCTTCCTCAGAAGAACTCCTGAAAAAGGCTATTTATCGAAAGCCAAAACTTCAATTACCTTTCAGCGAGGAAAGCTACCACAAGCACAGAACAGACTATCTTACACTGTGGGAGACCTACGATCAATTGATTAGGATTGGAGCTGAAAAAATGCTAAGAGGAGAGCAGGATCCCATACTGGGTCAATTTAAGAAGGGACGGCCCAAGGCTTTTGAGAAAGCTAAAAAGTCTCTCGAGGAGTCCCAGGTTTTTCTCACCAGAGAGTTCTTCCGAGAGGAGCAGAAAGACCATGAAAGAGCTGCGGAGACCTACAAAACTACTCTCAAGAAAGCCACGGATCTCTATAAAAAGTATGGAAAGACACTCAAAGAAGATGGTTCAGTGCCATCGTCGACTTTGTTTCCAGAAGAGTTCAATTCCCTTGTGAGCGACTTCATTGCTGAATTGAAAGCAGACATAGACCGAGAAGGAGTTCTAAAAATAACCAGTGAAGAAATAAGAACAGCGGACAAAGAATCTTATGTTGCTTTTCTCAGAAAAAGCGTTGTCAGAAAAGATATCGATACTAAATGGTCTTGCCTTATGGAGATAATCGAGAATCTCACTTTCCGAGGGGATGCAGTAAAGCTCCTTCAGCGTGAAGCGGAGGGCATGTGCCTGGAGCTAGTGAATTGGGGAATCAACGAGATCTATCACAAAATAAGAAAGAGTCTTACCGTTCCCGAAAAGCGAGCATTCATATTAGCACACTATCGGCGGTACAGAGTCTTAGGCAGCAGGTCACCTATCTATCCGTTCGGAGGAAGGATACCAAGACTCGAGCCGGTTATTTGGGATTTTTTTCAAGAAATTGGGAAAAGCACCAAAGCACTTATATACGTAGTCCTTGTTTTTAAACATCTGCCATCCTTAAATGAACGAAAGAAACTTGAAAGGGAACTGAGAGAACGATGGAGACGGTATCTCTTCTTCTATCCATCTTGGGAAAAGCTCTCAAGGTCGAACGACAGGGGTCGTAAGCGGAATCAGGAATGGCGTGAGCGGACAATATCGCTCTCAACGGCCCTTGAAGAAGATGCAGATGGAACTCCTATCGTCACTCTTCAAGATCGGTTATCTGATGAGGATTCAGTCGATCCTTTCAAGCCTCAAGAACTGAAGAGAAATGAAGCTGAGCAGCTTATGAAGAGTTGCTGTACTGAGAGAGAGATAGAAATACTCAAACTCAGTAGGCTGGAGGGCTATACCCTGAAAGAGATAGCCAACAAGATTGGTGAGAAAGAGGGAAGGTCTCTCACGCATCAGGCAATTAGCAAAGTAATAAATAAAGCGATAAGAAAGATAGTGGAGAGGCATCGTACAATGCTCTGAGTGATCCTTAGATTATAGTAAGCAGTAAAAGGGAAAGTCTGTTAGTCAGGTAATTAACCAATGGCTAGCAGGCTTTTTTTTATTTGGTTGCAAAATACCCGTCATCTTTCCTAATAGTAATAGAGGGGGAAGAAAAATGAAAAGAGTTCAGCGAGAAATTCAAAAATGTATCAACCGCTTTGAATTTGCCCTACTCGTTTACTATGACGGTGACAATGGCTTTGGACTCCATGATATATTCGGATCTCTTGAAGGGCTTCTCAGTGAGGATCTGCTCAAGACTTTCAGGAAACATTCGATGGCTGATGCAAACAAGAAAGAGGAGGCAAAAGTAATATTCTACAACAATAAAAAGGAAAAGGAATTGAAGCTGAAGCAAAGGTTCGGCAAAGGAGCCAAAAGAATTAACCGTAAGGAGAGCAAGTTAAATGAATATTTGTTTTAAAGAAAGAGTACGAGAGCTTAATCCAATCAAAGAAGTGGTAGGAGAGATAATTCAGTTGAAGGGAAATACAGGTAGCTGTCCTAAGCACAATGATAGACATCCTTCTTTCTCTGTCAATCCCGAGAAGGGGATATGCCAATGCTGGGCTGGGTGTACCAATGGGAGTCTTGATGTATTTGGATTCTACCAGTGGTATTTTGGCTGTACCTTTCTTGAAGCGATGGAGAAACTTGCAAAAAGAGCAGGAATAGTGATAGAGACATCTGGTAGAGAACACCACAGAAAAGACCCCTGGGAGGAAATGAAAGATCTTGCGGTTAGATGCAGGATTTCTTATCGAAGATGGATGAGATGTGAGTTGGAAGAAAAGGCCTTCATACAAGCACAGTGGAGCCAGAAGCAAAGGAAAAGAGCTTATGAACAATACGAATGGAAAATCATTACCAAATATGCCCTAGAAAGAAGACTATTAGCCTTGGAGAGAGAGGATGGAGAATTTGATGAATTATATAGAAAAGGAGCTTCCAGAGACCGCAGGTGAGATTGCATCTATTTTTCTCACTCGGTGCCAGGAAGGGTAATTAATGAATCATAAATGTACCATTGATAGAATTGAATCTGCTGAAGAAGAAGTTTACAAGGACTTACAAGAAGAAGGAGCAGCTGAGAAAGAAATCGGAGGGGATATTGAGATTGTCAAAGAAACTATTTCAGGGAACTTCCCCCGTTTATGGGAAGCCACTGACGCTTGTCTTAGCGTCTGCGCTACCCTATTTTTGAACGATCTAACCAATCCAGTAGGAATAAACTTACTGGGTCCGCCAAGCTGTGGCAAGACTACCGTCTTGAGTTTCTTCTATGAGGTTCCCTACTGTTATAAGTCGGACCATTTCACACCAGCGAGCTTTGTCTCACACAGCGTAAATGTTAAAAAGAAGGACCTCGCCAAGATTGATATGCTTCCCAAAATCAAGAACAAAATAATGATAATTCCAGAACTGGCCCCTGTATTTAGTAAGAGGAAAGAATACTTGGAGGAGAATATTGGAGTTTTGATAAGAGTATTTGATGGCCAGGGCTTCCAGAGTGACACAGGAGCGCAGGGACGAAGAGGCTACTCGGGCGAACACCTGTTTGCCTGGTTGGGGGCAACCACGCCGTTACCATATAGAGTTTGGCAGACTATGGGAAAACTCGGTTCAAGATGGCTTTTTATGCTAATGCCGAAAGAACTAGCGGTTGAGGAGCAGCAAGATTTGGAAGTAGATGACTTAATAAATAA
>Ga0315541_1003880_pt1 | contig 11268 bp, 10 predicted proteins | sample SalMarSW160190MG_FD_203095 | JGI IMG/M metagenome (GOLD analysis project Ga0315541, IMG submission 203095) | Salt marsh sediment microbial communities from the Plum Island Ecosystem LTER, Massachusetts, United States - Salt Marsh Sediment SW1601-190 ...
GACTTTTTAGGCATTGGAGGAGAGAACAATTAAACCGTCTAACGTAAGTAAAATGTCGCAGGGCTATCGATAAATAGTACAAAATCACGGGAGGCAACATTATGGCCGTAATTACGCAAAATTTGCAGAAAGTGCTCTGGTTTTCAGGCGGATTGATAGCTGTGGTTGCTGTCGCTTTAATATGTCATTATTTGCTGTTTCTAACCCTTGCCCGCATAACCAGACGAACAGCAACCCGCATTGATGAGTCGATAGCCAAACACCTGCGTGAACCTGCAAGATGGATAATGATATTCCTCGGCATCCGATTGGTTCTGCCGCTGTTTGATATTACCTCGGAATTTCAAGAATTCTTAAAACATATCTTCAGCCTGGCTGTGATAGTTTTGGTGTCGTGGCTGCTGATTAAAAGCACCTATATCCTGGATGACTATATCATCAGGCGCTTTGACATTAACCAGAAAGACAACCTCAGGGCCAGGAAAATATACACTCAACTAAACGTTATAAAACGAATAGTGATTGCAGTCGTAGTTACAATTGCGTTTGGGACGATGCTGATGACCTTTGACAAGGTTCGGCAACTTGGAACGACAATTTTGGCCTCGGCAGGGATAGTAGGAATTGTAGTTGGTCTGGCAGCTCAAAAGACAATCGGGACCTTCATAGCCGGTCTTCAGATAGCGCTTACTCAGCCGATTCGCGTAGACGATGTGGTCATAGTAGAGGGCGAATGGGGGCGAATTGAAGAAATCACCCTGACCTATGTTGTGGTAAAAATCTGGGATTTGCGGCGTCTGGTTGTGCCGATTACCTATTTTATTGAGAAGCCTTTTCAGAACTGGACGCGTGCTACGGCTGACCTGCTTGGCAGTGTCTTTCTTTACGTCGATTATACAGTGCCAGTAGAAGCCGTTCGGAAAGAGCTCGGGAAAATTCTAAAACAATCCAAGCACTGGGACGGTAAGGTATGCGTTCTGCAGGTTACAAACACAACAGAAAAGGCAATCGAACTAAGAGCTCTTATGAGCGCAGCAGATGCCTCGACCGCATGGACTCTCCGTTGCGAGGCCCGCGAGAAGCTTGTATCATTTATACAGGACAAATATCCAAATGCGCTTCCCAAGCTGCGGGCTGAATTTGAAAAATTGCCAATGTAGGACAAGGTTTTTCAAGGAGGCCAAAGAAATGTGGTTCAAGACAGAAGAAAACCTGACAGAGCAGCAGGTTCAGTCAGGCCTGAGCTATGTTATCAAGGATGGGATAGCCTCCCAAGCAATGGGGATATTAACCGGCGGAGCGTTTTTAGTTGCTTTCGCCATCAAGCTCGGTGCCTCGAATTTAGTTATTGGTTTATTAGCCGCCATCGGACCTCTGGCACAATTGCTGCAGCTGCCCTCTATATTTCTCGTTGAGAAGATACGCAACAGGCGGGCTATAGTCCTTTTCGCAGCCGGATTGAGCAGGATATGCTGGCTGCTAATTGCCCTGATACCATTTCTTTTTATCGAACAAATCGGCCTTGCAGCTCTGCTTGGGGCGATGATAGCAGCGTCGGCCTTTGGGGCAATATCCGGCTGTAGCTGGAATTCGTGGATGCGAGAGCTCATACCGCAAAATATACTTGGCTCGTTCTTCTCAAAACGGATGAGAATAGCAACAGGTGTCGGAATTGTATTGAGCTTAGTTGCCGCCGGTTATCTGGATTTGTGGAAAAAGCTTCTGCCAAACTACGAATTACAGGGATATTCAATTCTATTTTTGCTGGGTGTTGCAGCAGGTGCTCTGGGAGTTTATTTTCTGGCACGAACACCGGAGAAACGTATGCCCATAGCGGAACAGAGACAAGGGATTATAAAGCTACTTGCCCAGCCATTTAAGGACGAGAACTTTCGCAAGCTGATTGCATTTATGTGCTCGTGGAATTTTGCGGTCAATCTTGCCGGGCCTTTCTTTATGGTGTATATGCTAAAGCGTCTGGGATTGAGCATGTCGTTTATAATAGCCCTTTCGATAGTCAGCCAGGTCCTGAATTTCGCCTTTCTTAAAATCTGGGGCAAATACACAGACCGGTTCAGCAACAAATCAGTGTTGGCTATTTGCGGGCCTCTGTTCATACTGTCGATTTTAGCGTGGACGTTCACAACGATGCCGGATAAATACTTTTTGACAATACCGCTTTTAATTATCATTCATATAGTTATGGGATTATCATCTGCCGGTGTGTCACTTGCTTCCGGCAATATTGGCTTGAAATTAGCGCCAGAGGGCCAGGCGACGGCTTATCTTGCTGCCAATACAATAATGAACTCAGTAGCGGCCGGCATCGCACCTATTTTAGGAGGTCATTTTGCAGACTTTTTTGCCAATCGTCAGCTTGAATGGACATTGAAATATACAGGCCCAGGCCGCGAATTTACCCTGCCGACACTAAATCTTCAGCAATGGGACTTTTTCTTTGCTTTGGCTTTTGTAATTGGGTTATATTCACTACATAGATTAGCTATGATAAAAGAAGAAGGTGAAGTTGAAGAAAAAGTGGTTATGAATGAGCTGTTTGCCGAGGTTAGCGGTCAGGTTAGGACACTGTCCTCGGTCGAAGGGCTGCGACAAATGGTAAGCTTCCCGTTTTCGATAGTAAGGAATATAACTACCAAAATAACAAACAGCCGTCAAAAGCAATCTAAAGAAGATAATGAGAAGTCTTTTTCGTAGCATTAAACACTTTATGAAGTTTTCGGGAAGGATATGATAAGAACCAAGATTATAGCCACTTTGGGTCCTGCCAGTAAGAGCGAGACAATCTTGCGCAAGATGTTTATCAGTGGTATGGATATTGTTCGGCTGAATTTTTCTCACGGAAGTCACGCAGAGCATTTGCAGGCAGCGGAGACGGTCCGAGCGCTGAATAAAAAGATGCGAAGAGCCGTTAAAATCATGCAGGATTTGGAGGGCTATCGTATAAGAATCGGAAAATTAGAAAATCCTGTTATACTAAAGAAAGGCAGACAAATTTATTTTACTCAAGAAGATATAATCGGCACTGAAAAAGAGGTGCCTTTTGATTATCGAGGGACCCTGGAGGTGATAAAGCCTGGCACGTTAATTTATGCAGACGACGGCAAAATCACCTTTGAAGTTAAGTCACTCGAAAATCAGCGATTGAAAACAAAAGTGCTTAATGGTGGAGAATTGAAAGAAAATAAAGGGGTCAACATGCCGGCAGCCAAACTGGAGTTTGAACCGTTTACTGAAAAAGATAAGAGAGATATTGAGTTTGGAATTGCAAATAAGTTTGATTACATTGCGCAGTCATTTGTAAGAAGCGCAGATGATATAAGATTGGTTAAAGACCTGGTTAAACCGAGACATCCGCAATGTCAAATTTTCGCCAAAGTAGAAAGCAGAGAGGCGCTGGATAATATCGACGCAATCATTGACGAAGCTGACGGTATTATTGTAGCGCGGGGTGATTTAGGCATTTGCGTTCCAATCTATGAAATTCCAGTGATACAAAAGCAAATCGTCAAAAAGTGTCGGGAGAAAAATAAACCTGTTGTCGTGGCGACTCAGATGCTTGATAGTATGACTGAAGAGACGATTCCGACCAGAGCGGAGGTTACCGACGTAGCCAATGCCATTCTCGATGGTGCTACACATTTGCTTTTATCGGCAGAGACCGCTGTCGGCAAACATCCGCATAAGGTCGTCGATATGATGAACAAAATCATAAAGAGCACAGAAAGTTATCAAGCTAAAAATTAAAATAAACAAAAATATTGGGATAAGGAGCAAGTAGAAATGAAAAAGGCGAAGGTCGTTGTTATGATAATTATTTTATTGTTGGCTTTGATAGTCTTTATTCAAAACACCAAGGCAGTGGAAACCAAGCTGCTTTTTATGACTATCACGATGCCAAGGGTCCTGTTATTAATGCTGACATTCATAATGGGTTTTATCGGCGGCCTTATTACAGCCAGTTATATTTTAAGAAAACCCGGTCATTCGGACACAAAAGATTAAAAGGACAATTGCCTCAGCAAACAAGTTAGGAAGGCAGCTAAACCCCGCCCCTCGGAGGGGCGGGGTAAAAATAAGAACGCAAGGATGGTAAAAATGAAAGTAAATACTAAAAAACCCAGAACGACTAAAATACGCTTGAAAAAAGCTGGTTTGCCGCCGGGGACGCTGGTACACGTTGGTGAAAAGAAATTGGAGGCGGTGAGGATTACCTACCTTGATTATGATGAGCAGAATATCGAAGAAAAGCAGGCATCAAATATCGAAGAATGTTTTCCATTTAAAGCAACTCCTACCGTGACGTGGATAAATATCGACGGCCTTCATGAAGTAGAAGTGATAGAAAAGCTCGGAACGCAGTTTGAGCTGCATCCGTTGATACTCGAAGACATCCTGCATACAAGCCAGCGGCCCAAATTCGAAGATTATGAAAAATACTTTTTTATCGTGCTGAACATGCTCAGCTACAATGATGAAAATCAAACAGTTGAAAAAGAGCAGGTAAGTCTGGTACTGGGTGAGAATTTTGTGATATCATTTCAGGAACGCACCGGAGATGTTTTCGACACGGTAAGAGACAGAATCAGAAATTCGAAAGGCCGTATCCGAAAAATGGGGGCGGATTATCTCTGCTACTCGCTGATTGATGCTGTTGTTGACAGTTACTTTACAATACTGGAAAAAACAGGAGAAAAAATCGAGTTTATGGAAGAAAAACTTGTCTCAGACCCTACAGAAAAAACACTCCAACAAATCCATAAGCTCAAGAGCGAAATGGTATCCCTGCGAAAATCCGTCTGGCCTTTAAGAGAGCTAATCAACGGCCTGCAAAGAAGCGAGTCTTCTCTTATTAGTGAAACTACTGATATATACCTGCGAGATACGTACGACCACACAATACAGGTTATAGATACCGTTGAGAGTTTTCGTGATATGGTTTCAGGTATGCTCGATATATATCTATCGAGCATCAGCAACAGAATGAACTCCGTTATGAAAGTACTAACGATTATCGCTACTATATTTATTCCATTGACGTTCGTAGCGGGTATTTATGGAATGAATTTTGAATATATGCCGGAGCTTAAGTGGCGTTGGGGCTATGGAATTGCCTGGTTGGCTTTTATGGTAATTGCAGCTATTATGCTTATCTATTTCAGAAGAAAGAAGTGGCTTTAAAATCTTAATGAGAAATTAAAAGAACTTAAAAGTGGTGTAAGAATGATACAGCTTGTGCTGGTTAGACACGGTGAAAGCACATGGAACAAGGAAAATCGATTTACCGGCTGGACAGATGTCGATTTGTCTGAAAAGGGTATTATTGAAGCTCAAAAGGCCGGCTCGATTCTCAAACAAAAGGGATTTACATTTGATATCGCCTTCACATCGGTACTGAAAAGGGCCATCCGGACTTTGTGGATTATCCTTGATAAGATGGATTTGATGTGGATTCCAGTAATAAACTCCTGGCGTCTGAATGAGCGCCATTATGGGGCCCTTCAAGGTCTTAATAAAAGCGAAATGACTGAAAAATACGGCGAAAAACAGGTGCATATCTGGAGAAGAAGCTACGATATAAGGCCTCCGGCTTTGAGTAAAGACGACCCCCGAAATCCGGTAAACGAACGAAAATACAAAGATTTAGACGAAAAAGATATACCGCTAACAGAATGCCTGAAGGACACGGTGGAAAGATTTTTGCCCTTCTGGCACGATTCTATCGAGCCGGAATTGAAAAAGGCAAGAAAGGTTCTTGTCTGTGCTCACGGCAACAGCTTGAGAGCTCTTGTAAAATATCTTGACGATATCAGTGACGAAAATATCCCGAATCTGAATATACCCACAGGTATACCACTGATTTATGAGCTTGATGAATCCCGCCCCTGCCGCAGGGGTCGGGATGAAAATTCAAAAGCAGTGAACCATTACTATCTGGGTGACCCAAAAGAAATAGCCGAGAAAATTGAAGCAACACAAAAGCAAGCTGAACTAAAAAAATGAAAGGCCAAATAAAAAGTGGCTTTGAATCATGGAAAACGGTCTATTGCTTTGAGCAATTCCAGGAGAAGCGATTATGTTGATTTTGTTCATTTTAGCGATTATTGTATCATTCATTGTGGTACGAATCGGGGCCATTGCGTTTCAGTTGACCGGACTTGAATGGTCGCTGGCCAAATTCCAGGCGTTATCCTGCTTTTCAGGGACAGGATTTACGACAAAAGAGGCGGAGCTGATTACCGCCAATAAACAGAGACGGAGGATTGCTTCTGTTCTTATCATTTTAGGCAATGCAGGCCTGGTCATTATGATTGCCACCCTGGCTGGCTCTTTGGTACCTCAAGAGACCATACTTTCTAAGTTGTCTGAATCATTCCTGCCATTTCGTATTCCTTCTTATTTAGTGATTTGGGTAAACTTAGTCATTATTGTGGTCGTGGTGTATGCAATATACAAGGTATTTACACACGAAAAGTTCGTCAGGAGACTAACGAACTTTCTCAGGAGAAAAATCATCAAAAGAGAAATCTTCCAAAAGGTGTCTTTTGAAGAGCTTTTATTGGCAACGGGTGGCTATGGCGTCTCAAAAATTAAGGTCTCCACCGGAAGCCCTATGCTGGATAAAACACTTTCTCAGTCCAAATTGAGAGAGAGTGATATTACAGTCCTGGCGATAACCAGAGATGCTGAAACAATACCTAATCCGAAGGCGGATACGAAAATCCTTTTGGGCGATGAGCTAATCTGCTTCGGTAAGCTGGAAAACATCAGAAATAAATTAGCATAACATTGGCACCGCAAACAACGCTTTTGTGGTTACTATTTTACATTTCCAACATCCCGAAGAGGAAGGCGTAGATTTCGGCCTGCTCGTCGATGACTTTTGTGGTGGGTTTTCCTAAGCCATGACCGGCTTTTGTTTCCACACGGAGCAGAATGGGATTTTCACCTGCCCTGTCGCTTTCGGAGCAAATTTCACGGGCTTTTTGCTGTAGAGTAGCGACGAATTTCTTTGCATGAGCAGGGACAACACGGTCGTCGATATCGGCTGATGTAACAAAGACAGGAGGGTATTCGACGCCGGCCTTGACATTATGCAGAGGAGAATAGGCATAGAGGAACTTAAACTGCTCCTTACTTGCTTCTGCGTTGCCATATTCCGGTATCCAGTAACGGCCAACAGTAAACTTATGGAATCTTAACATATCGACGACAGGGACCTGGCAGACGACGGCACCAAATAGCTCGGGCCGCTGGAGCATACAGGCGGCGACAAGCAAGCCCCCGTTACTGCGACCTCTGATGGCGAGCTTTTTGCAGCTGGTGTATTTGTTTTCGATTAGCCATTCAGCGGCGGCGATGAAGTCGTCAAAGACGTTTTGTTTTTTATCAAGCATACCGGCCTGGTGCCAGCTTTCACCATACTCCCCGCCACCGCGCAAGTTGGCGACGGCATATACACCGCCCTGCTCAAGCCACACAATAGTAGAGACTGAAAAAGACGGCCTGATGCTGATGTTGAATCCGCCATAACCATAAAGCAGAGCTGGATTGCCCCCGTCGAGATTAAGCCCTTTTTTGTGAGTGATGAACATAGGGATGCGGGCGCCATCCTTGGAATGATAGAAGACCTGATGCGTCTCGTAACCGGAAGGGTCGAAATCGATTCGTGGTTTTTGAAAGACGGTCAACCTGTCAGTTAGAAAATCATACCGATAGCTTGTAGCGGGAAAGAGAAAAGAGGTAAAAGAAAAGAACATTTCGGTATCTTTTTGCTTACCGGACAGGCCGGAAACTGTACCAAAAGTCGGCAGGGAAATTTCACGAACGAAAGTGCCATCGAGATTATAAATTTTGAGTTTGTGATGAACATCATCCATATAGGCAACAACAAAATGATTATTGATAATGCCGACATAATCAATTACATTGTCGGTCTGCGGAAGGATTGTGCTCCAGTTACTACGGGCAGGATTTTGAGTATCAATAGCAATGATACGTCCACTGGGAGCTTCCAGGTCGGTATTAAAATAAAAGACCGAATCACTATTGCCAATGAAGTCATAGCGAGCGTCGGCTTCGTCGAGCAGCTTGATAAAAAGACCTGTGCTTTCCACAGGGCGGTAATAAATACGATTTCTGGTATCGGTGCCATGATAGACATAGAGGATGAGGAATTTGCCGTCCTCGGTAACAATTGGGGCGAAACCTAATTCTTTATTATCGGGGCGTTCATAGATAAGCTGGTCATTTGATTGCGGCGAGTCGAGCTTATGCCAGTAAACACGGCTTTAATTTGCCCGGTCTTCCGGAGCAACTGTATTGGGGTCAGGGAAGCGGTCATAAAAAAAGCCAGAGCCATCATGCTTCCAGGCAATACTGGTAAATCGGCACCATTGAAGAGTCTCATCAAGGTCTTGGTTGGAATTGATGTTGCGGATTTTTATTTCCTGCTGGTCGCTGCCGCTGCGAGAGACACCGTAGGCCAACAATGAGCCGTCTTCGCTAACAGCGGTGTTAGTTACGGCAACGGTGCCGTCTTCGCTCATTAAGTTTGGATTAATAACGACTCTCGGCTCTCCATCAAGCGTTTCCTGAAGATAAAGAACATATTGGTTCTGCAGGCCGGTATTCTTCCAGAAGAAGTATCGGCTGCCTCGTTTATAAGGAAGGGAATACCTGGGGTAATCCATCAGTTTGGTCAGACGAGCCCTGATTTTTTCTCCGGCGGCAACAGAAGCAAGGAAATCGGAGGTTAGTTTATTCTGCTGGGCAACCCAGGCCTGGGTTTCGGCTGAGTCTGTGTCCTCAAGCCAGCGATACGGGTCGGGAACTTCGATGCCGTGATAAACATCTATAGTAGAATCCTTGCGGGCCGGCGGATAGAGCAGTTTGTCGGTCCAAGTTTTTGCGGGAGACAGTTTTTGGCAGCCGCCACATAAAACAGCAGAAAGGATTACCGCAAAAAATAAGCAAATTCGTAATATTTTCATAAAAGACTCCACCATCATTGCCGGGAATATAGCCCTTTTGAAAAATACATTGAAAGAGATATGTAAATCCTTGTCAAATGCGAATTTGTTCAGAAACAAAGCCCAAGTGAATTGTGGTTCTCTGCCGGTCGTTTTCGTGGGTTCAAGCCTTACGCCAACGATAGTAAGGTGTATCAAATAATAAAAACAAATAAGGAATTTGGGGAAATTTGTTGCAATTTCTGGTGTAGGTGGTTAGGATTTGGCCGAAATGCTGTCTATCAGATATCTCCCAATGGGCAAAAGGGCTTAAAAGATGGCTGAGGCGAGTGAAAACAGCGTTAAAAGCAGCCAAACGAGCGCCAGCAAAGAAATAAGTGATTACGTTGACAGACTGAGCAATGAACACCGCATGCTGGTAATCCTCAAGGCCCAATTGTATGATGGGACATGGGAATCGATGCTCGATGACCTGAAAAACCGGCTGACAGGTAAGCCGTATATATTTAAGCTGGCAAATCGAATAAATGACGATATTGCGCGTATCGAAGAGATGCAGAAATTCGAACAAGAACATAACATTGACTTGGCTGACTACGTAAAAATGTAATGCTTCAAGCGAAAAGTGTAAAATCATAAATTAAAATCTAAAACTTTAAATTTTCGGTAATAGATTTTTCCTTCAAAATGGAGGATTGGGAAATGTCAGTCAATTTGCGATGTAAACTGAGTTTATTAGCCGGGCTTGCCGTTCTATTCACCTGTCCAATCGCTCTCGGCATGGGAGGCAATTCAAAAAAGCTTGTTTCGACGGAACTGCTGGAGTCCGCAAATCTAAAAATACTGTGGGACAACGAGCTGCCAATTAAAAAGGGTGAGAGCTTAGAGCGATTGGTTATTCTCGGTGAGCGAATTTATGCGCTTTCGGACCGTAACTATATGATTTCTCTTGACAGAGAAAAAGGCAACATGATATCAGGCAAGTCCATTGCTCCGGCTGGTTTGCCGGTTGGGCAGCTTGAGCTTTATGAGGATAATCTCATATCTATAATCGGTGGCAGGTTAATTGAGATTGACCCGCAAACGTGTACAGTGCTCGGTGCTTACTATCCTAAATTCGGTTTGGTCTGTCCTGCTGCTCGCAACAGCTCATACTCCTATTTGGCAGGAACCGACAGGCGTTTACATATATACAGTTACGATGATATGGTTCAGATTTTTGAGGTTGCGGCTGAGAACAACTCAATGATTACTTCGATTATAGCCGACGAGAGCTTTGTTATCTTCTCTACCGATGCCGGCAACTTAATTAGCATCACGCCTGATAAACCAATCAAGCTCTGGCAGTTTGACGTCGGTGGTTGTATCATCGGGCCGGTCGAGAGAGACGAAAATTCACTATTTTTTGCGTGTAAGGATACATACATTTACAGAGTTGATATGATTCATGAACGAAAAGCAGAGCTTGTCTGGAAGTATCAAACCAATGCACTACTTGATAGGGCACCATACATAACACAAGATGTCGTTTATCAGTACGCCGGGGATAAAGGATTGGCAGCAGTAGACAAAGAAAACGGCCAACTTTTGTGGCAGCTGGCTGAAGGTGCTGATTTGCTGGCGGAGGCAGATGAAAAAGCATACGTGATGACAAAAGAGAGGACATTGGCCGTGATGGATAATCACCATAGAGAAAAGCTGTACTCAGTTAATTTTGCAGATGTTTCGATATACGTAGTCAACACGATGGACTCGAAAATATATATTGCTGACGAGAGTGGCCGGATAGCCTGTATAGAACCGGCTGAATGGTAAACCACGTTAGAAAGTTCGGGTGGGGTTTTAAATCCCACAGGCGCTATGTATTTTTCACTCCCAAAGGGCAAAGCTTTCTTTCTAATGGGGTAAATAGTCATTTGTCAATCACATTATTAGCCAAAAAGGAGAAGAAGGTAAAATGGATGTGAAAATTAAGACGGCATTGATAAGTGTTTCAGACAAGAGCGGAGTAGTAGAATTTGCCAAGAAACTAAACAAGATGGGGGTTAAAATCATCAGCACCGGCGGGACAGCAAAAAAACTAAGTGAAGCCGGGATAGATGTTGTTGGTATCGAGTCGGTAACCGGTTTTCCGGAAATGATGGACGGCAGAGTAAAAACTCTTCATCCAAAAATACATGGAGCACTATTAGGATTGCGGAACAAAAAAGAGCATACCGATGCAATGAAAGAGCATGATATCGAGCCGATTGATTTGGTTTGCGTAAATCTTTATCCA
>Ga0315541_1003881_pt1 | contig 11265 bp, 10 predicted proteins | sample SalMarSW160190MG_FD_203095 | JGI IMG/M metagenome (GOLD analysis project Ga0315541, IMG submission 203095) | Salt marsh sediment microbial communities from the Plum Island Ecosystem LTER, Massachusetts, United States - Salt Marsh Sediment SW1601-190 ...
CGTAAACTATGATCGGAAAGCCCCAGATTCGGGCAATCCAGCGTATCCATTTCGTGACCCGATTACGACTGTCATTACCCTTCGTCATGATCCACCCTCCTTGCTTTTAACACGGTGCCTGACGGCCAGGGTTCACCCGCTTGGCGGCTGCGGCGTGAGCACCTCTGCCAGCCAGCTAACCACAATGCGCGTGGAAATGTTGAAATCGCGCGAGATTAGCCAAGTCGGGTGCAAGCCGTGGTTAGGCCGCTTGTTCCCCAGAACGTGATCTTGAATCTTGTATGAACTGTTCGTGCAGGGCGTCAACTCTCAGTATTCGACTGGTGCAGTCTTGGACATGCTCTAGCAACCGGCTTTGGTCTTCACACTCAGGCAGGATTGAGCTCAAGTAGTGCTGGCAGACATTGGAGCTCATAAGGGCTGCCACGAATACAATCTGTGGGCGCGGAGGGGTCCATTCAGGCGAAGGAGAAAAACCATCGTCATCATATTCGACGTGATACTGGAGTAAATCCTGCCAGTTGCCATGAATCACATGGTTGGGTAAACCATAGATGGCAATATAGGCCTGTGCCATCCCTACAGCCCTAGCCCTGTTATAGATACTGCCTCCCCAACTCCTTCGGCTTGTTTCATCAACATCGGCAGGCGTTAGGCCGGACTTGTCGAAGGCGGACATAATTGAGCTTTGCATACGAGATTCAATTGGCAGTTCATAGCCTCTACGCACAACTTCCTCATTTAGCCGGTTCAGCAACCGTTTTTCTTCCCTCAATGAATACTCGACATATTTGTCAAACAAGTCGTCCGAGTCTTCTTGGATCAAGTACTTTAGATTGATCACCGTCTCGACAAGACACCGGAAGATGATGTGTGCTATCTCAAGGCGATTCTGACACACTGCATCCAAGAAACCTCTCTGCATCTTTGTCAATCGCACCATCAACCCGCCCAGGACAGCTTCGTCACGATGCCACTTCCTTGGCCTATTGTCATCGCCGATGGGATAGATGCACGACAGAATCGCTGTGAGTTGCCCTGCCTCCTTGAGCAACTCAATTGAGAGATCCATGAAGTCATCTTCAGACTCAAACTGGCCTATTTGAGCGTCGTCAACCAAGGTTTTCTCAACAGGGAGGTCTAAGATAAAAAGATGCTTGTTTTCCATAAGACTTGTCTCTCGTTCTCAAGTTAGCGGCCTAACGGATAAGCTCACCTGCCGCCCGGCTTTGCAGCGTGCCTCCCTGCGCAAGACTGCCTACAATAACGAAACTGCCTTCGAAATCGGCGCACGGTCGGGTAAGGAAGCGGCGTTGCCGCCGCTCCCTCCCCTAAGAACCGTGCGTGAAAGTCTCCCTTCACACGGCTCAAGCATCTCAAATGCCCCTCTGGTGGGACGCGGTTCAGCCAGCCTACGCTGGCTTCCCCTTCACGATACACGCTTGGGGTCATCATACAGTTTCTCTGCCAGAGGGCGCACCAGCTAGGCCATAGGCCCGCCGTCATCTGCTTTCCCTCTTTGAGGCAGTTCGCCAAACTTTCTCGTAACGAGACACCAGTCGGAAGTCTGCACCCCTTCGGCTGCGCTCAGGGCAGGCTCTTTCGGGTTGGGTATCTCCACCCTTTGGTGGCCCTATCCGCCCGATTACAGGACGGCCTTCGCTTCTTCCGACATCCTCTACCCGCTGTGCCATCCCCCTTCCTTACGGTCAGGATACCACTCCCCGATGGGGGTGGGACACAACGGGCTTACCCAGTTGACTGCTGTGGAGATGCGCTCCGGTTAGGCTGGGGTCTCTCTCCCGGTGGGGACTTTGGCTGTTGCTGCCTGCCGCTATCCTCAGACAGTCCGCCCCACAGTGCCATTTTGGCTACGGCCTATCAGCCTCTTTGGCCGCTTCCGACTGACGAGATGTTCAACCCTTCACATATGTTCAACCTTCCGGTGCTTCCCTAGGCCGCTCCCGCCTCGAGGCTGGCAGGTTAGGGCCATTGTCCCCAGGGCTTCGCACAAAGCCGTTGCCAGCGATGCACGCCTGGGTAGGAGCCTGTCCTGAGCTTGCCGAAGGAACACCTGAACACCACAGGGCCTATGTCATATAGTACCCCGTCAACAATCCTTTTCTGGTCGCACATAGCCTGGTCGGGTGCAGTGGGGGTTAGCCAGCGCGGTCTCAACTGGAATCTGTATGCATGCGGTGACAACAACGCTATGTTGCCAACTTGTTGTATACAACGGCATTGAGATCCTGAAAGAACTTCTCACACGTCGCAACAATCTCTTCGCAAAACCCTTTGTGGATGATGATCTCGGGGCGGTGGTTTCCAACAGATTGCCCTGAGGCAGGGGTGGATAGGGCTAGATGTGGGTGGTTGACAATGTACTCTTTCAAGGCTTTGTTCAAGGCTTTGATCTTACTTCTCTTACGCTTGCTCAGTTTCTGGATTTCTTCGTCGGAGGGCAATAATCCCTCATTATGTACTACCTGATTGCGGACCCTCTTGTAAGCCACTAGCCTTTTCCATTCCTCCGATTCAGGGAAGTTGACTTTCGCCTCCTCCACAAGATACTTCTTAGCTCTCTCTATGCTTTGATCTGGACATTTCTCCACTTTTTCGAGTGGTATTGGCAAGTTGAGCTCTGTTTCCAAAAGACGGCAGAAGCGGTTCAACTGTGCCTCCGTCGATGAATAGACTGCCACAAGGAACGACCTGCGCAATATCGTGCCAAAGTGATCCAATAGCTGCTGTTCGTGATAGATCACTTCCTCTTCTGAAGTTGGAAAGAATGAATCGAAGGCGAGCGGACTAACCTGTCCCATCGTCTCGCTGGCTGCTTCCATTTCTTTCTTCAGTTGTCGTAATCGTTCTTGGCTTAGCTTCCTGAGCCGTCTACTATGCTCTTGAATCTCAGATTTTAGGAACGTCTCCAGCGTGTCAAGGTATTCTGCAAATAAACCCAGCTGATAAGGCTCAAGATCGATCCACAACCAGAAGAGAGCATTCGAATCCTTTGTCATTCTCATCTCCATCGCCGCTGAAGCGCTGGCTAACGACGCGAATTGAGCCGCCGCGCGGGTGAGACGGTGAGCGGCTCTGAACAAGAATACCTGCAAATGCAATAGAGCCGCCGATACCACACGCGCGCAGCGCGGTCGGCTCCAATGAGATGATTAGCCAGCCATCGATTTCTAGAGTGACTTGCTGTCTTCTTCATAGACCGGCTCTAGCTACCTCCTAGCTCACTGGTGTGTACAGGTTTATGAAACACAGGGTCGAAGATGCCGATCTCGACAATTTCGTTGTCCATTTCGATTTTCTTGGTCTGCCCCCCGATTGAGTATTCCATACCCAGTCTTAGCCAATACACGCCTTCGGCTATTGCGTTGACATTGATACAGAAAGCTTCCATTTCACCAGACGACAGCTTGATGTAATCGAAGCCATCTGAAATCTGAACACACTCATAGCTCCCAACCTTGGGCTCAATCTCGCAGCCAAACTCGCGGACCCTCATCCCTCCCCCCATATCTCCCCACCACACATCAACAATGTCAGCATCAATGAACTTGGTGACATCTACGTAAAAGCGCAGAATCCTCATATCAAGGGGGTTGGGGTTGGTCACGTCAAATGCAAAGCTTGCCTTGTACAGCAGTGGATAAGCAGGCACCCCATACTCCTCTCCGGTGTTTCTGTCGATTGCGTTCATTCCATAACGGGTTTGTCTTAAGACCTGGCCAAAGACAGGCAGCCTATACTGAGGGACCGCTACGCGCATCTCGCTCTGTGGAGTTTGGCGCATTTCCTCTATCTTGTCGTAAAGCATGGTCCTATATCGTTTGGCTTCTTTGATCGTCCAGCCCTTACTTTGACTGGTTGGAGTATCGTACTCATCATGGTGCTCAAGGCAGAGGAAGGCTAGATTGTCGACGTTGTTGTTCTGGTGATTGCGGTCGAGATGTGCTATTTGTCCCAGCAATGAAGAAAGGTGCGCGTTTCTGCGCGATTTCTGGCCGCCCAAGCGGATTCGAGGCATTGGCGCAGGGGATTTCTTGCCCAAGACCCGTCGAATCGCTCTCAAAGTGATGAGTATTCTTCATTGCTGTATTTGTCCCCTCTTGCACGCTAAATCTCCATACAGACCATAGCAAATGCAACAACGCCTGGCACTCCTTTCGAGGACCTCAGCCTCAGGTGTCAATCCCCCCATCATAGAATCTCGTTTCAGTGACGGAATCCGATTCGCTTGTTGAATGGCTGGCTAACGATAAGGTATGGTAGGCAAGGGCCTCTCGGCCCTCGCCTCCACTTCAGAAACCCCGCGAGTTATAATCAAAAGTTGTGGATTGCCAAAGTAAGAAAGGCAGCGTATCCTTGGGGTCACCAAACACCCAAGAGCGGCTGTACAAGCCGCGGAAAGGATACGCCATGTTCAAGCTTACCACAGATGACATCGAAGGAAAAGCTCCGGAAATCACAGGTTCGTTGGATGAATTGGCTCGACAAGGAGCCCGTCGGATGATCCTGGCTGCCCTGGAACTGGAAGTAGAGCAGTATGTGCAAGAGCTGCGCTATCTGCGTGACGAACTGGATCACGCGATGGTGGTTCGCAATGGACATGCTCGCAAGCGGACGGTTCAGTTAGGAGCAGGTCCCATCAAGCTCAGAGCTCCCCGAGTAGACGATCGTCGCTCTGATCATCAGTTCACCAGCAAGATCCTGCCACCCTATATGCGACGTTCTCCTCGCTTGGGGGAGGCCCTGCCGGTGCTGTATCTGCGCGGTCTGTCGACGGGGGACTTCTCGGAGGCTCTGAAGGCCCTCCTGGGACCGGAAGCCACCGGCTTCTCGGCCACGACGATCAACCGTCTGCTCAAGGTATGGCAAGACGAGTATCGGGTCTGGCGCAAGCGCTCCTTGGAAGGCCGAGACTACGTCTACATCTGGGCCGATGGTGTCTACTTCAACGTGCGGCTCGAAGAGGATCGCCTGGCGTGTTTGGTGATCGTTGGCGTGCTACCAGATGGCCGAAAAGAGGTCGTCGCCATCGAAGATGGCTATCGAGAGTCGACCGAGTCGTGGGCCAGCCTACTGAGAGACCTGAAACGCCGTGGTATGCCTGCTCCGGTACTGGCCATAGGAGATGGTGGATTAGGCTTCTGGGCGGCTTTGCGAGAAGTGTATCCCGAATCGCAAGAACAGCGCTGCTGGAAACACAAGATTGCCAACGTGCTGGATAAGCTGCCCAAACGACTGCAGCCCAGGGCGAAGGCAATGCTGCACGAGATTATGAAAGCCCCGGATCGCGAGAGCGCACTGGAAGACATCGCCCGGTTCTCCCAAGAATACGTAGCTCGCTATCCCAAAGCCGTCGAGACGTTGACCAAGGACCAGGATCAACTGTTAACGTTCTTCGACTTCCCGGCGGAACACTGGATCCATCTACGAACGACCAATCCCATCGAATCGCCGTTTGCCACCGTCAAAGCCCGGACGAAGAAGACCAAAGGTGCTGGCTCTCGGAACGCCGGTTTGGCGATGGTGTTCAAGCTGTTGTTGTGTGCTGAGAAACGTTGGCGCAGAGTCAATGCACCTCACCTGGTGGCTCTGGTTAGGGCCGGTGTCAAGTTCCCAAACGGGCAGGCCAAGATGCTGAAGGTGGATACCTCAGAGGATCATTTATTCGCTCAGACTCCATCGATCTACGCCGCCACTGAGGCCTAATCCACAACATTTGACAATATCTCGTCCCTACTCCACTTCGGGAGTGGCGGTGAGGGGAGCGATCCCCTCACCGATCATAACTTGGCCGCCGGGTTGTTGAAGGTTCTTATGTCTGTTTTTCGCGAATTCTTCTAACCTGGATAGTAGTGAGGCGATATCAGATTCAATGACTGTAACGGCATCTTCAATGAAAGGGCTCTTCTTGCCCGAATATACCATGAATACAGGCGTTTGGTTTCTCTTGGCGTAGTAGATCTCAGCAAGAACGCCTGACGAGAGTTTGTCGGTCATGTAGAAGACCACTATGGCATCTGATTGATCAATAAACTGGAAGTCTCGCTCGATTGTTCGAGCCTTGATCAATTCTACCGCTTGTGGAGTCAATTGCTCAACGAATTCCAGCAGACCCTCCTTTGCTCTTGGAGAGGCAAGAGGCATATCCTCAATCGCTAAGGGATTAAACACCACAAATAGATCTTCCAGTTTCCCCAGAATCGGACCCTGAATCTCTTCTAACAACTCGGGTTGGGTTTCCTGAACAGCAGTTATTGGATAGCTAAGGTATATTCTCTTCTTGTCAGATAGGAGTAGATCAGTCAAATTCGGAATACGGTGATTGCGGCAAACCAGGAATATCGGTCTTGAAAGAACCTCTGCCATAACCTCTGTTGTGAACTCCTCAACCATCATCCACTCTTGAGTCTCTTGAAGTGTAGGTAGAGTATACTCATCCCACTTTGGATTCCTTCTGTTAGTGTCCATTACCTCTTGAACGTCATGAGCAACCGTAATGAACCCATCAGGAGCAAGTCTTAGAATATCTGGGTAAGAAATCCCAGGGATCAACCGACCTTTCCATCTAAAGGTTGCGTGAATTCCTATCAAGTGAAGGTCAACTTCAGGTTGCTTTAGAATCCTCAATTCAACCTCCTTCAAAGCAGATGCTCTGAGAAGGCGAAGTTGACTGTTGTCCATATCCAGAAAGCGCTCATCAACGATAGGTATGCCATGCGCAATTGCCTCTCGCTTGATGAGTTCGCCTACATCATGAACAGATACTCTGCGTCCTCGAGACTCTGCTTCTTGTCTTACTCCGTCAAGCAATTCCACTCGTCCACTTCCAGAGATCCCTGTTACTATCCACTTCTCCATTGAATGCCCTCCTACTTCCTTCAGGCCCATGAGTTGCCCGGTCCATTAAGCTGATGTCATATCGGCGGCTAACGGACTAGCATCACCCGCTTGGCGGCTGCGTTGTGAGCACCTTCGCCAGCCAGTTAACTATAATGCGCGTGGAGCAATCGAATAAAGCGCCGATTAGCCAAGTCGGGTGGTCGGGTAGCAGGGCGGCGTTGCCGCCGCCCCGCCCCCTAAGAACCCCGCGTGCCAGTTTCCCGGCACGGAGCTCAAGCCACTCAAACGCCCCTTTCACAGGACGCGCTGCACCAGGCTCTATGGCCTGCTGCAACTTCACGATACTACGCTGAAGACGACACCCGTGTCGCTGTTTCCGGCGGCTTACGCAGGCTCGCGCCAGCAGCTACTTGGCTGCTTCCTATTCTACGAACTCCTGTTTCGGTGTCACCATCAACTTTCTCGTGACGAGAGACCAGGTGGAAGTCTGCCCGCTCTCGCGTGGGGTGATGTTGCCCGTATGGGGGGCGCAACCCCTATCCGCCCCATTACAGGACGGCTTTCGCTTTCTCCACCATCCTTTACCCGCAGTCCCATCGGCTTGCCTTGCGGCTCGCTTTCCCGAAGGAGGACTACGGGCTTACCACGTTCCGCTCGTGTACCCGCACGGGTTAGGTCCCTCCTCTACGCCGGGGGTGCAACGTCTGCGATAGACGCCCGCTGACCGCCTATCCCTGACCCCTCACCTTTTGGTCCAAGCGTTTCGGCCTTACGGGCCGTTCAGCACCTTACGCTTGTTCTAACTCTCGGCGCTTACGGAGGTTCACTTACGTTGACCATACCGTGCCACCCTGGCCGCCTTAACTGCCTGATGCTGGCAGTGACAGCCTCCGCTCACGCTTCCGCTGCCGCCCTAACGGGCGTGGCGGCTTTGTCCCCAGGGCTTCGCACAAAGCCGTTACCAGCGACGCACGCCTGGGTAGGGTACGGTTGGCAGAACAACCGGTTGTATCATTCTTTCAAGGTACAACAGCTACACGAGCAGCCTCGTGTCGCACCAAGCCATGGTTGGGCGGCAGGCTGCTTATCGGGCGTCTTTCGGAGAGCCGAAGATTTCCTCTTGAATCTGTACGCGCCCATTGTCGTTGATATACAAGAGGCGCGCAAACTCGTTCTGACGTTTCTTGCCACACTCACCAAGCAGAGTCTTCCATTCGTTCGCTAGATGTCGTGCAGCGGCAGATGTTCCTGACTCTCCGAATCCAAAGGCGACAATCACTGTCTTCCCGTCCACAACGAGCTTCTCTAGGAGCGCCAACCGACCGGAGTCTTGTAGCTCTTGCCAGCCTTGGCCATTTCTCCAGACATAGAACTTCTTCTCTTCATCAACGAACTTTATCCAAGGATTGCCCTTATCCAGGTAGAAGGCAGTAAGGCTATTGCGAGTCGGTCCACCTAAGAGAATTAGGCCACCTGGACGGGACCGATTTGTCACTTCCTCATCTCCTAGCTCCTTGTCTTTCAATGGGCTGGGTATGATAGCTATGTCAAGTGCTTCCAGATTGACACCGAATAATCTTGCCCAGGAGGGAATGAAATCAGGGAATTGCCTCTTCAGAACTGTTCTCAACTCCTGAGCAATTTCGTATTCCTCCGCCGTCAAGACCTTCTTAGTGCTCGTGGTTTCATCCTTGTGGCTGGATATACATATCTGAAGTAATGCGTGGTCAATGCCAAAGAACCGGCGCGCTCTGGCAAGCATTGCCCAATACAATCCGCCGAACAGCAGTGACAGGAAGACCACAAAGAAGAAGTCTGAAACCACATTCAGGCCTACGTTTCCCCAAGGCGTCGTCAACAGGCAATTTCCCCATATCGTCACAGCCGCTATCAGAATCAAAGTAATCAGCACTGGCACTAACCAATACCATGATCTGAACATTGAAGGATATCCTCCTTGCGCCAGGTTGCGCAGTTCACGGCTCCCCCTGCCGCCCAACGGAGCGCGGTTCACCCACCGCGCGGCTGCGGGGTGAGCACCTTCGCAACAAGACTAACTGCAATGCGCGTTTGGCCGCCGATTTGCACGCGCGGAGCGCGGTGATGCCGGCCTTCTGCTTCTGGGTCACGCGGTACTCGTGATCTTCCTTCCCCGCATAGAGGGTCAGGATCAGGGGCACCATCTTGCAGCGCGACAGCGGCTTGTGACCAGGCTCGTCGGCCGACACAGCGGTCAGGGCCAACTGCCCGGCCTGGATGGCGTCAGGGCGAGAGAGCCAGGGGAAGTAGACCTCCTTGACCAGGTCTGTCAGCGCGTGGGCCTCGAAGAGGGAGCACTGAGCCCCTCCTTGGCCCGCATGATGAACACCTGGTCGAGCGTCTTGACCGTCAGGCGGTTCAGTTGTTCACGTTCTGGTTGTCGTATCATTTGGCAAGCCTCCTGTGTGTGTGAATTCCTCCACATCATACAGGTACCTGCCAATTGGCACAACTAGAGCTCACCTGCCGCCCGCGCGGGGCTGGCAAGACCAACCTCAATTCAAGACCACCCCCAAATGCAAATCGAGCCGCGATTTGCGCCGCGCAGAGCGCGGGTCGGCTGCAGCGGGTGTTGGGCGGCTCACTTCGGTTCTAGCCATCTGTCCAATTCAAGATAGTCTCTGAAATCGCGTACGAAGGCGAAATCCTTGTCAGTTGGGACGACTCCTCGTACAGGATGCATTACATTATTACGCACCTGGTTGAGCTCTGTTAGACCAGAAAGCAACTGCTTCTTGTCTGAGGCAAGTCTCTTGGGCAGAATAGCTGAGAAAAGCTTCCATTGCTTATCCAAGATCACCTTCAAATGAATGAAGTTGGTGTAGCAATAGGGCTCTTCCGCCGGAGTGATATCTCTTTCCAGAGCTGCAGCGCACTCAGCCCTAATGTTCTCTGAAATGCCTTGTCTCCACCAATCAACAGTCCCATATTCACAGGTGAGTACGTTTCTTATGGCGCTATGCAGAGTGACTTCTATATCGCGGATGATCTCGTACATATCGCCCAAAGCTACCCGTGCATCCCTTAGCTTTAGATAGACTTTTAGGTCGCTCTGATTGATCGGCTTGCCCATTCCCTCTATTTCGCGGTAAATGCCGTACCAGTATGTGGTGTCGAGCTGAGCAATGACACGCTCGATCACGTTGCGGGTATCTTGGTCAATCGAGAAGACTATATCTGATCTGCGAATTCGACCCTCGCCAACCTGATTGTACAGGTAGCTCATTACCGTCGACACAGTTACTTCCATAAGTTCAGCAATTTCGCTAGGCGAGTGCCCTTTTTCTAGCCACTCCACCGCCTCGTGTTTTCTTGCCATGCTCCTCCTTATTCGCACATATTGCCGCCCAACGGCTCGCGCATCACCCGCCGCGCGGCTGCGGCGTGAACACCTTCGCAAGCAGATTAACTACAATGCGCGTGAGGTCGCCGATTTTCGCGCGCGAAGCGCGGGTCGGGTGCAAGCGCTTGGTGCGACCCGTTCGCTCGAAACCGTGCCCGTGGCACGGGGGATGAGCGGCAAGGGTCGGGTGGTCGTAGATAACCGTGATCTACGACCGCCAAGAACTTTGACAACTGTGTGTCCAACTGAGTGAGATGATAGCACAAATCGTGCGAAACATCAACTCTCAGCCCCCAGGTGGATGGGGAGAGAGCGCTGCCCTACTGCGGGAGACTGGTTCTCAAACGTGGGAATGCAAGGGCAGGAAGGGGATAAACTCCGAGCCAGACGGAGCGACCGCCCCAAGCAGGTGGCTATCCCTTCGACCATCTCAGGGTAAAGGACAGGATATTCGACGAAGGTGTGTAAGCGCCGTCAGGCACAACCTGCCTACGTTGGCTAAATTGACTCGCCCACAAGGCGGGCGGCAGGCCCAAAAGGGAACGGTTCCAGGGTCACACAAGTCTAGCGGTGGGTGACATCCATCCCATACGGAACCCGGCGTAAAGCACCGTCCTAAAGCCACGGAAAATGGACACACGGAACGGGGAAACCCGTCACGTGCTCTCTCAGGTGATGCTGGAGCAGGCGACCAGGCCGCAAGCCGTGACGGAGTAGGATGTCCCAAGAAGCAAATGCCTGGGGTAATGCCCAGGATACGCTGACGTGGGACGGGTGACCGGGAAGGTCAGGGTACTGGTTGAAGTCGAGCTTTAGGCAGGCGCTCTTAGAGCGTACTGAAAGCCGGATACCTTTGGTATCTACTTCTTAAGGTGCATTGACCAAGCGAGCGCGGTTGAGTAATCACCGCTAGCAGCTTGTCGGAGAGAACTTATTTTGCCGAAAAATGCCCCACTCAAGCGCAGTTTTTGGCCTGAATTGGGGTTTCGCGCCCCACTTTTGCCTCGAAAACGCATCAATTT
>Ga0315541_1003882_pt1 | contig 11260 bp, 6 predicted proteins | sample SalMarSW160190MG_FD_203095 | JGI IMG/M metagenome (GOLD analysis project Ga0315541, IMG submission 203095) | Salt marsh sediment microbial communities from the Plum Island Ecosystem LTER, Massachusetts, United States - Salt Marsh Sediment SW1601-190 ...
AGAAAAGGATGCACAAGATATAATTTTGGTGGAATAGCGCCAAATAATAACTCTAAACATCCTTGGGCGGGGATAACTAGATTTAAGAAGGGATTTGGAGGAAAAGAGATTACATACATTGGTGCTTGGGAATTACCTTTTCAGAAAAGTTGGTATAGATTATATAGACTGGCGCATAAGTTTAGACAGTGGTAAATCTCAAAACGCAAAACTCGCGCCGTCGCCATAGTGGCTTTGGCGCGTCGGCGACAAATGGTAAAACTAAATGGTAAATCTAAAAACTAAATATAAACAGTTTTACGTTTTTAGTTATAGTTTTAACATTTGCGATTTAACATTTGACATTTAATTTACTATCCTATGCCCTATACCAAAACAGAAGTAAAAACTAGAGGAAGGATAACTATTCCTAAAGATTTAAGAGAAAAGTTTAATATTAAAGAGGGTTCGAAAATTGCTTGGCTTTCTGATGACCGAGTTATTTTTATGGTTCCCTCCTCTACAGCAAGCAAAAAGAAATCTATAAAAGTAAGTAGGCAGTTAAAACTGAAGGAATAGATTGCTTTATAGTTAGATAGTTATGTGGTTTAATAGCTCGACAACTATAGAACTATAAAACTATATAGCTATTGTTATTTTTTCAATCCATTTTGTTATTTGCTTACCGCTATCTGTTATCTAATTAAGTTATGAAATCTCTTTTAAAAAAAATTATCCCTCGATTTATCTTAAATTGGTATCATCTAGCCCAAGGGATTCTAGCAGCTCTCTTATATCATTTTCCTGCAAGACATATGATTTGTATCGGAGTAACCGGGACTAATGGTAAAACTACCACTTGTAATATGATTGCTGATGTTCTAAGTAAAGCAGGATATAAAGTTGGTCTTTCAACAACAGTGAATTTTCGAATAGGTTTGAGGGAGTGGATAAATGATACTAAAATGACCGTGAATCCACCTTTTATGATGCAAAGATTACTTAGAGATATGAGTGATGCAGGATGCAAATATGCAGTACTTGAAGTTTCTTCTCATGCTTTAGCTCAACATAGACTTTGGGGTATACCATTTAGTATGGCTATCTTTACTAATCTAACCCCAGAGCATATTGAATATCATGGTGGATTTGAAGAATACAAAAAGATTAAAGGGAGATTGTTCAAACGATTAGTTGGGAGAAGTGTGAGTATAGTAAATTTAGATGACGAGGTAGCAGAATATTTCTTGAATTTCAAAGCTGGTGAAAGATGGGGATACAGTGTTGAATCTCCCATTTCTAAATTTAAAAGTCGAATGCTTGGTCTTAAAATAATCACTGCTCAAGCTTTAACTTTAGGTAGTGAAGGCGTTCAATTTAAAATTTCCACCCCTAGAGAAAGAAATTTTAATCTCCAGTTAAAAATTTTAGGTTCATTTAATATCTATAATGCCTTAGCTAGTATTTGCTTAGCTCTCTCTCAGGATGTCGATATTAATACAATTAAAGAATCTTTAGAAGAATTTAAAGGAGCTCCCGGCAGGATGGAAGAAATCCAGGCAGGGATGGATTTTAGAGTGATTGTTGATTATGCTCATACGCCAGAAGCTTTAAAACAAGTATACGAGACTCTTCATGCGTTGCCCCATCAAAGGATTATTTCTGTTTTGGGCGCTTGTGGAGATAGAGATAAAGCAAAACGGCCGAAACTAGGAGAGCTGGCTAGCAAAATGACCGATCTAGTAGTTATTACTAATGAAGATCCATACACCGAGAATCCAGATGAAATTATAAATCAAATAATTACTGGGGCTCGAAAACAAAAGAAACTTGGTCAGAATCTATTCAAGATTCCAGATAGATCTGAAGCAATTAAATTTGCTCTAAGTAAAGCCAGAGAAGATGATATTGTAGTTGTTACAGGTAAGGGCGCTGAACAATCAATGGTTTGGGGTGATAAAAAAATCCCTTGGGATGATCGGGATGCAGTTAGACTTGCGGGTAAAAAATTGGGGAATTGAGGAATTGCTAATTGCTCCTGCCCCGAAGGATTTATGGTATTCGGGGGATTGTTAATTGTTAAGAGGGAATCGGGAAATTGGGAAATTAGAAATTTCTTCTACTGCACTTTAGTGCAGGGTTGCCAAATTAATTGATAATTGCTGATTGATGATTGTTAAGAAGAGATTGAGAAATTATTATTCCCTGAGCGAAGTGAGCGAAGCGAACGAAGTCGAAGGGTTCTTGCCTTTTGACCTCAGGTAGCGGTCTCGCTTCGTTCAACCTTGCTTAGGCACTATTTTTTATTTTGTTTTTTCAAATTATTCTTTGCATATTCCAAAATTGAGGAAAGATCTGAAGATAAAGCTTTTCTGAGTTTAATACCGAAGTAAGGGAAAAATAACATTCCCGGGATAGCTAAAATTAGACCGACAAATCTAAAGACTAAAGTGAAGACAAAACCTAGACTTGAAGCCATATTTTGGATAACAAATGCACCGGTTATTCCCGTCTCCAATACTCCCAAAGCACCGGGCACAGGAATAAACATGGCTATTTTCATTATAAGAAAGATAAGGAAGATCCCGGGCATTGTTAATGAGGAATGAAGGAAACTAAGTAGAAGATAGATTTGAACGATTTCCATAAGAACCGAGATGAATGAAAGAGCAAGGCAGCTTGCTAGCTCTTTTTTGTGTCTGGTTAGAAATTCTGACATGTCTTGGTCAATCTTATTTATTGGATCTTCAATTTTCTTGACAAAGTTGAATCTAAAGATACCAAATAGAGCCAAGATGAAGTGAATGAATCCTTCCCCAGCTAGATTTTTTTTGTAAAAAATATAGACAAATAGAAACCAAGGTAGAAGAGAAACAAGACAAACAAAAACAACATTGTTAGGAAGAGTGAACTTACTAAATACATAAAAGATTCCTAGGACAACAATGCTCAGTGATACAGTAAATCTTAGCATCCTTTCCAAAAACACAGCCGTTGTGCCCTTAGTTAAGGGGATATCGTATTCTTTATAAAGAAGGTATATTTGAACTGGCTCTCCTCCGGTATTCAGGAAAGGGGTGATACAAGAAAAGGTATATTTTATACTATTGAGAATAGCTAGAGTTTTAAAGGGCAATTTGTAGCCAAAAGAAGCGAGGATGATTTTTAAAGAGATAGTCCAGAGTGTAAGTTGGACCGCGAATACAGCACAAAGGATTAGTATATTTGAGAAACTGAGAAGTTTAATAGCTTCAATAATCTTGCTAAATCCCACTATATTAAGAACTACCAGAAACAAGATAGCTCCAAAGCAGATTGTAATAATGGTTAAAGGGGAAATCTTTTTCATGGACATACAATCACTGATATAATCACGAATAAAACACGAGTTCATTCACAAATATTCACTAATAGAATTTATAATAATTTGTGACTGATGTTGTATCAGCAATCTCAGCTTACCATAAATTTTTTGTAATCACAAACCAGAATATGTTACTAGTTTTCTGTGGCAAGATATAGACTGAAATGTAAATCTTGGATGTTAGACCGGATTTAAGTTTTTATAGTCACAAATGATTATTGATTCCTGCTAACTAAATAACTATTTATGCTATTACTTATTGACACGTCTAAAGTCAATTCAATAGTAGCCCTAGGAAATAAGCAAGGAGAAATTATTGATATTAGAAAAAATATCACAAAATTGAAACTCTCTCAGATGTTACTTTCTGAGATTAGTTTGTTGCTTAGGAGAAATAGAGTTTCTTTTGAAGACTTGAAAGGGATTATAGTGGTTCAAGGTCCAGGAGGTTTTACAGGTTTGAGAGTAGGGATAAGTGTAGCTAATAGTTTAGGGTATGGATTAGAAACTCCAGTGGTAGGGGTTAAAAAGTGCAAAGTGCAAAATGTAAAGTGTAAAATTAAAAGTCCAAAGTTGAAAATATCTTATAAAAGTATTCTTGAAAAAGGTTTAAAGGAATTGGGATATGTAAAGCTAGGAAAGATAGTTAGACCATTTTATGGAGAGGAACCACACGTAACGGTCAAGGAATGAAGTATGATGATTGGATAGCTAAACAGTTTAATAGTTTGATAGCTATAAAACTATCAAGTTATTTAGCCATTTTTAGTCAATTCTTGACAGTTCTTAAAATTTTCTGTATTATACTAACACATGACATGCACCCCACAAAATTCAACTTCTGTGCACTTATTTTGCGGGGATTTCTAATCGGAGGAGGATTCAAAGGGATTGCCTCAGAAAGTGTTACTGAACCCCCGGGATTGTTTTCTATAAGTTAAAGGGAAAATTTTTTAATACAATAGAAATTACAGAATATGCAACGTAAATACTTTACTAAATTTCATGACAGGGTTTCCCTTCCTGATTTAACAAAAATTCAAAAGGATTCTTTCAGATGGTTTTTGAGAGAAGGTCTCAAAGAGCTCTTAGATGAAATAAGCCCAATTGAAGATTTTACGGAAAAGATTTTAGAGCTCAGGTTTTTAGATTACTTTCTCGATAAGCCTAAATATAATGAAAAAGAAGCCAAGGCAAAAAACGCGAGCTATGAGGCACCTATTAGATGTAAAGTTCAACTTTTGAATAAAAAGACAGGGGAAATCAAAGAGCAAGAAATTTACTTTGGAGATCTTCCTCTGATGAGCCTAAGGGCTACTTTTATTATAAATGGAGTAGAGAGAGTAGTAGTCTCTCAGCTAGTCAGATCACCTGGAGTTTCTTTTTCAAGTAAAGAATTTGGAGGCAAAAAATTTTACGGAGCGAAACTAATTCCTAATCGAGGTGCTTGGTTGGAAGTGGAAACTGATAGGTCAGGAGTAATCACCTGCAGAATAGATCGCAAGAGAAAGATAACGATAACTAGTTTGCTCAGAGCATTTGGGTATGGCACAGATCAGGGGATTTTGGATCTATTTAAGGATGTAGATACTGATCCGAATATCCGGTATATTAAAGAGACATTAAAAAGAGATACATCCAAGAACGTGTCCGAAGGGTTAAAAGCAGTTTATAGAAAAATCCGGCCAGGAGATCTGGCTACTGTAGATAACGCTAAGCAACTGATTTATTCCATGTTCTTTAATTTTGAAAGATATGACTTGGGGAAGGTAGGTCGATTCAAATTGAATCAGAGACTTAATTTAGATGTTCCTAATACTAAAAAAAATAGGATACTCAGGAAAGAAGACTTGGTAGCTATTATCCAAGAATTAATTAGGTTAAACATTTTTCAAGGCCCAGAGGATGATATTGATCATTTAGGAAACCGACGAGTGAGAGTTGTAGGAGAACTCATTGAACAGAGATTTAGACTGGGCTTAGCTAGAATGAGTCGAATTGTTCGAGACAGAATGAGTACGGCAGATCTCAGTACTGTTACTCCTGCCCATTTAATTAATGTCAGACCTATTGTAGCGGCTATCCATGAATTTTTTTCTTCCTCTCAGCTTTCTCAGTTTATGGACCAGACCAATCCTTTAGCTGAGTTAGGACATAAAAGAAGACTTTCTGCTCTGGGTCCAGGTGGATTAACCAGGGAGCGAGCTGGATTTGAGGTAAGAGATATTCATCCAACTCATTATGGTCGTATTTGTCCAATCGAGACTCCTGAAGGACCAAACATTGGTCTAATTTCTTCTTTGGCTTGTTACGCCCAGATAAATGAATACGGATTTTTAGAGACGCCGTTTGTAAAAGTATTAAAGAAAGTAGAAAACAAGCGAGAAAAGACAAAGGATGAGATTTTGGATGAAGATATTTTTAGTGAAAACCATAAGAAAATATTATTTAGAAAGGGGACAAAGATTAATGAGAAAATAAGTAAACGACTAGAGAAACTTGATCAAAAGATAATTGAGACAAAATCTAGAGTAACTAATGAAATAGAATACTTAGATGCTCATGAGGAAAATAAGTTTATTGTTGCTCCAGCTGGGGTGAACATATTGGATCAAGGATATTTTAAGGATAGCCAAACAGCAGTAAGAATTCATGGAGAGCCAGGTCTATCCCCGACTTCAAAAATTGATTATGTCGAAGTTTCTCCTAAACAAATTGTTGGGATATCTTCCGCTCTTATTCCTTTTTTGGAACATGACGATACAAACAGAGCTTTGATGGGCTCTAATATGCAACGTCAAGCTGTTCCTTGTATAAAAGTTGATGCTCCTATTGTTGGAACAGGTATAGAAGGAAAAGTAGCTAAAGATTCAGGTCATTTAGTTATTTGCGAGAGAAGTGGAAAAGTAATCGAGGTAGATGCCCACCATATTAAGACTCAAGACAAAGGAAATAATATAAAGGAATACGAATTACATAATTTTACACGATCTAATGTCTCTACTTGTTTATGTCAACATCCATTAGTCAACAAAGGTGAGATGGTTAAACAAGGGCAAGTGCTTGCTGATGGAGCAGCTACCTCAAACGGAGAGTTAGCCTTGGGACAAAATCTGCTAGTAGCTTTTATTTCTTGGTATGGAGGAGATTATGAAGATGCAGTCTTGATTTCTGAGAAGGTAGCTCAAGAAGATAGGTTTAATTCTATTCATATCGAAGATCATGTTGTGGATATTCGAGAGACCAAGCTTGGTTCAGAAGTAGTTACTCGGGATATCCCCAATGTAGGAGAGGAAGCACTTAAAAATCTAGACGAGGAAGGAGTCGTTCGAATTGGAGCAGAGGTGAAAGGCAATGACATATTAATAGGAAAAATTACTCCTAAAGGCGAGACAGAATTAACAGCTGAAGAGAGACTGCTTAAAGCGATATTCGGAGAGGAAGCTAAGGATGTTAAAGACACCAGTTTACGTTTGCCTCATGGTGAACAAGGAAAAGTTGTAGAAATAAAAATATTTTCTCGAGTCAAAGGAGATAAATTAGAAGCGGGTATTATTAAACGTATTCAGGTATCTGTGGCTTGCTTAAAGAAGATTCAAGTAGGAGATAAAATGGCTAATAGACATGGGAATAAAGGATGCATTTCTAAGATTATTCCAGTTGAAGATATGCCGTATTTGGAAGATGGAACTCCTATAGATATTATTCTAAATCCTTTAGGCGTAGTTTCTAGAATGAATATTGGTCAGATTCTGGAGACTCATTTAGGTTGGGCTGCTAAGAAATTAGGTTATAAGGTGGCTTCCCCTGTCTTTAATGGAATTAAGAGTGAGACTATAAAGAAGGAATTAAAACGAGCTGGACTTTCAGAAGATGGTAAAGTCCAGCTTTATGATGGTAAAACTGGGGAACCTCTTTTGGAGAAAAGTACAGTAGGTATAATTTATGTCATGAAATTAGAACACTTGGTAGAAGAAAAAATCCATGCTCGATCTACGGGCCCTTATTCCTTGATTACCCAACAGCCTCTAGGCGGGAAAGCTCAATTTGGAGGTCAGCGTTTTGGTGAAATGGAGGTTTGGGCTCTGGAGGCTTATGGAACAGCTCATATCCTTCAGGAAATACTGACTATAAAATCTGATGATGTTAAAGGTAGATCCAGAGCTTATGAGTCTATTATTAAGAAAGAGAAGATTGAGAAGCCTGATGTTCCTGCTTCATTTAATGTTTTAGTTAAAGAGCTTCAAGGACTGGCTTTAGATGTGGAGTTGGTTGGACGAAAGGAAAAACAGGAGGAGTCAAAAGAGTCAAAAGAGCTGAAAAAACGAGAGGGAACAAAGGTGTCAAAGATAGAAAGTAAAACCAAAGAGAAAATAAAAACTAAAAGTTGAAGTATAAATAGAAACTGAATATTTGCATTTTGATTTTTGCATTTTGAACTTTTAATTTACTTTTATGTCTACTAAAACCACTGATTTTGATGCAGTTCGTTTAAGACTCGCATCACCTAAAAAAATATTAGAGTGGTCTTATGGAGAAGTTACCAGACCCGAGACTATAAATTACAGAACTCAAAAACCAGAGAAAGACGGATTATTTTGTGAAAGAATTTTTGGACCGACTAAGGATTTTCAGTGTTATTGTGGTAAATATAAAAAAATTCGCTATAAAGGAATCATCTGCGATAAATGTGGGGTAGAAGTGACCAGGTCTATTGTCAGGAGAGAAAGAATGGGCCATATTGATTTAGCTACACCTGTTAGTCATATTTGGTTTCTCAGGGGCAGACCTTCCTCGAAAATTGGCTTGATACTTGATCTTTCTGCCCAAGAGTTAGAGAAAGTAGTTTATTTTGGTTCTTATATTATCACCGATGTTGATGAAGAAGAAAGAAAGAAGGCTCTTTTGGAGACACATAAGGAATACAAAGCGAGGAAGAGAGAAGTTAAAAGGAAATATATAGAATTAAAACAGGAAATGAATAAGTCAAAAGTGAGGAAGAAGATGTTAAAGACGAAGAGGAAGATGGTTTCTGGTGAGATGCCCAGTCTTAAGGAAACTCAAGATATTAATAAAAAAATGCAAGGAGAACTTGAAGGATTAGAACAAGCTAAGGACAAGGCTGAAGAACAACTTATACATCTTTCTCCAAAAACTATAATCTCTGAATTAGAATTTAGAGATTTATCTATGAAATATGGGCAGGTATTCAAGGCTTCAATTGGCACAGAGGCTATAAGAAAGTTACTTTCACGGATTGACCTCAGGCAAGAAGCAGAAAAGCTAAAGAAAGAGTTAGAAGAGGCTCACGAGTCTCGAAGGAAAAGGATAATGAAAGTGTTAAAACTTACTCGAGGTATGATCCAAGCTAAAATTAGACCGGAATGGATGTGTCTGACAGTCATTCCAGTGATTCCTCCAGATCTTAGACCTATGGTTCAGTTAGATGGAGGAAGATTTGCTGCCTCTGACCTTAATGATTTGTATCGTCGGGTCATTAATAGAAATAATCGTTTGAAGCGACTCCAAGAATTAGGAGCACCTGAAGTGATTTCGAGAAATGAGAAAAGAATGCTTCAAGAGGCAGTAGATGCTCTTTTAGATAATTCTGCTAGACGTTCTAAGGAAGTTACTGCTTCCACTGGCCAGCGAAGAAAGTTAAGATCCTTAGCTGATATGCTTAAAGGGAAACAGGGAAGGTTTCGTCAGAATCTTTTGGGTAAAAGAGTAGATTATTCTGGGAGATCTGTGATTGTTGTTGGTCCAGAATTGAATCTTTCAGAATGTGGATTACCAAAAATAATGGCTTTGGAACTTTTTAAACCTTTTGTGATTGCCAAGTTAATTTCAGAAGAGTTTACTCATAGTGTCAGATCAGCTGGCAAGCTGATTGAACAACAAGATCCTTGCGTGTGGGATATGCTTGAGGAGGTAAGTAAAAATTATCCTGTACTTCTGAATCGGGCACCTACTTTACATAGATTGGGAATTCAGTCATTTAAACCAGTTCTCATTGAAGGAAAGGCGATTCAGATTCATCCTATGGTTTGTAAAGCTTTTGGTGCTGATTTTGACGGGGATCAAATGGCAGTACATTTACCATTGACGAAAGAGGCCAAAAAGGAAGCCGAAGAGATTATGGCTTCTACTTCCAATTTACTAAAACCAGCAGCTGGAGATCCTATTGTTACTTGTGATCAAGATTTGGTTTTGGGATTTTACTATGTGACTCATGTAAGATCTGGTTGTCATGGCGAAGGAAAAATTTTCTCTACTCCTGAGGAAGCCATTCTGGCTTTGGGCTTAGAGATGATAGATATAAGAGCAGAAATCAAAGTAAAAATAAAAGACAAACTTATCAAGACCTGTGTTGGACGGATTTTATTTAATAGAGCCCTGCCCCACGATTTCCCCTTTGTAAATAAGACACTGGGTAAAAAGGAGATAAATAAGATATTAGGTGAAATTCATCAGAAATTTAGTCAAAGAGAAGTAGCTAAAACAGTAGATAAGATAAAAGAGATGGGGTTCAAGGTTGTAAGTAAATCAGGTATAAGTTGGGGGATGGATGATCTTTTTTCTCCTAGAGACAAACAAACACTTTTGGAGTTAGCTGATAAACAAGTTCAGAAGATTTATAGGCAGTTTAGAGAAGGATTATTAAGCGAAAGTGAACGTCATACTAAGATAATAAATGTTTGGTTTGCCGTCCAGGAAAAAATCGAAGACAGCGTTAAAAAAACTCTTTTACCTTTTAGTCCAGTTTATTCTATAATTATTTCAGGTGCTAGAGGTTCCTGGAGCCAGGCAACTCAGATGGCTGGAATGAAAGGTCTTGTGGCTGGTCCTTCTGGTGAGGTTATTGAATTGCCAGTTAGAAATAGCCTAAAAGATGGATTGTCTAGCTTAGAATATTTTATATCTAGCCATGGATCTCGAAAAGGAATGTCTGATATAGCGCTCCGAACATCCGAGGCAGGATATCTTACTCGCCGAATGGTTGATGTAGCCCAAGATGTAGTAATTAGAGAAGAAGATTGCAGAGATGCTGAAGGGGCAGAGATTAGCCTAGATGAGTCTCGAGAAATGGAAAAGGAATTTTATTTGAGGATTAGAGGAAGAGTATTAGCGGCCGATGTTGTAAAGCCTAAAAATTCGAAAGGGATTTTAGTCAAGGCTGGCACCCTTTTAGACGAGAAATTAGCTAAAATGATTGAGGATGCAGGGGTAAAGAAAGTAAGGATCCGCTCCGTTCTAACTTGTAAGATAAGAGGGGGATTATGCGCAAAGTGCTACGGATGGGATTTATCTAAAAATAGATTAGTTAAGCCAGGATTAGCGGTAGGAATTGTTGCTGCCCAAGCCATTGGGGAACCAGGGACACAACTTACTTTATATTCAAAACACAGAGTAGCTACTGCTGGAGGTGATATTCTCCAAGGGCTTCCTCGGGTAGAGGAACTCTTCGAAGCCCATTCTCCTAGAGGAAAAGCAATTTTTTCTGAGATAGATGGTATAGTTCATATAGAGGAACAGGAAAGAAACCAAAAAATTTTGATTCAATCAAAGGATCCCACTAAAACTAAAGAATATATTATTCCTAAACAGGCAGACCTTCTGGTAAAAAATAACGCCAAAGTTTCTAGGGGTCAGCCCCTTATGGAGGGACATTTTGATTTGAAGGATTTATTCAGGATATCAGGGAAATTGGCCTGCCAGAAATATATCTTAAAAGAGGTTCAGTTGGTTTATACTTCTCAGGGCCAGAACATCGACGATAAACATATAGAGGTGATAATTCGTCAAATGTTCTCTCGAGTCAGGATCCAAGATCCTTGTGATGCAGATCTCTTGCCAGGAGATATTATAAGTAAAGATAGGTTTTTAGAGGAGAATGATAAGGTAAAAAAAACGAAA
>Ga0315541_1003885_pt1 | contig 11257 bp, 7 predicted proteins | sample SalMarSW160190MG_FD_203095 | JGI IMG/M metagenome (GOLD analysis project Ga0315541, IMG submission 203095) | Salt marsh sediment microbial communities from the Plum Island Ecosystem LTER, Massachusetts, United States - Salt Marsh Sediment SW1601-190 ...
ACCAGGCAAATCTTATTTTTGTATCCCAATCCGGAAGATGACCATAATGTTGGTTTTAATGACTGTTTTTTGAAAAGGGCTTCTAATGGTTCCTTTTTTCGGACGGATTTTCATTTACGTATCGATTCTTTACGGTTATAATGCGGAAAATGAAGTGTTGTGAAGAAAACCCTGTTAAATATAAGTCTTTTAGGAAAGAATAGTTACAAAAAAAGACAATAAGGACTTGTGTAAATTATGATGTTTAGTGTGGTTTTTCATAAGAACTGACCTGATAAGGGATTGTAATTAAAATATAGTTAAGGAGAAAAGCAAATGGCAAGACCTGTTACATTATTTACCGGACAATGGGCGGATTTGCCACTGGAAAAATTGGCCAAAAAGGCGGCAAGCTGGGGATACGATGGCTTGGAGCTTGCCTGCTGGGGCGACCACTTTGAGGTTGATAAGGCCCTGAAAGACAGAAGCTACTGCAAGGCCAGGCGGGAGCTGTTAAAAAAGTACGGCCTAAAAGTCTTTGCGATTTCGTCGCATCTGGTTGGTCAGGCAATCTGTGATAATATTGACGAGCGTCATAAAGCAATTCTGCCAAAAGACGTCTGGGGTGACGGAGAACCGGAGGGCGTCCGAAAGAGAGCAGCTCAAAAAATGATTGATACCGCTAAAGCGGCCAAGCGGCTTGGCGTGAAAGTGGTCAACGGCTTCACGGGCAGCTCAATCTGGTATTATCTTTACTCGTTTCCTCCGGTTGCACCGGATGCAATTGAGGCAGGCTACAGAGACTTCGCGAAGAGATTCAGACCTATTCTTAATGCTTTTAAGGACCTGGGCATAAAGTTTGCTCTCGAAGTTCACCCGACGGAGATTGCGTTTGATATCGCTTCGGCACAACGTGCCCTTAAGGCCCTTAGAAACCATCCGGCTTTTGGTTTTAACTACGACCCAAGCCATCTTGGTTACCAGGGAGTTGACTACGTCAAGTTTATCCGAACCTTCGGCGACCGCATTTTTCACGCTCATATGAAGGACGCCTGGTGGGGTCATGGTGATGGTACGGTAGGTGTCTTCGGTGGTCATACTGAGTTTGCAGACCCGCGGCGTTACTGGGACTTCCGTTCTATTGGCCATGGCGATATAAACTTTGAACAAATCATTGTGGCCTTGAATGATATCGGTTATCAGGGACCGCTTTCGATTGAGTGGGAGGATAGCCGTATGGACCGCGAGCATGGTGCCAGGGAGGCCTGCGAGTGTATCAAGAGGGCTGATTTTAAGCCTTCGCAACTCGCCTTTGATGCAGCGTTTGACAAGTAATCCAGCCAGGATTTTTCGAAACTCCGGGCAAACAACCTTGTGCTGGAAGCTTTTAGTAAGGAGAGACCGAATTATGGTCAACAAGAACCGTATCAGTCGTCGCCAGTTTATCACAGGCACGGCTGGAGCAGCTTTGGGGGCGATAGGTTTTCCCTACTTTGTTCCTTCCTCATCGCTTGGACAAGCCGGCAACCTTGCCCCGAGTGAGCGGATTACTATGGGATGCATCGGTGTCGGCTGGCAGGGGACAAGCAACCTCAGTTCTTTCCTCGTTGAGAAAGATTGTCAAGTTATTGCAATTTGTGATATAGACGAAAATCATCTGCAAAACGCGGTTGATTTAGTCAATGGATACTACGAAAACAAAGACTGTGCCGCGTACCATAACTTTCGTGAGTTGCTTGCGCGTGATGATATCGATGTGGTTTCTCTCGGTCTGCCTGACCATTGGCATGCGATACCGGCTATAGAAGCAGCGAGGTCGGGCAAGGACATTTTCGGTGAAAAGCCGCTTTCGCATAATTTTAATGAAGGTCGGGCAATATGCGATGCAGTGAAACGGTACGGTCGAGTGTGGCAAACCGGCAGCTGGCAGCGGTCGCTGCCGCATTTTCGGTTTGCATGTGAGCTTGTACGTAACGGTCGCATTGGTAAGGTACATACCGTCGAAGTAGCATTACCGTCCGGCCATATAGATTTTGCCAGAACAAAAGGGCAGGAAGAATTTGGACCAGCGCCTGATGAGCTGGATTATGATTTCTGGCTTGGTCCGGCCCCTTATGAGCCTTATTGCCCGGCGCGAGTGCACAAGAACTGGCGATGGCATCTCGATTATGGGGGAGGGCAGCTAATGGATTGGGTAGGTCATCACGCTGATATTGCACACTGGGGTTTAGGGCTTGATTACACAGGTCCTGTCGAGATAGAGGGGCACGGTGTTTTTCCAAGAACCGGGCTCTGGAACAGCCCTACGGATTTTGAACTGACTGCAAAATATGCCAGCGGACTGACAATGATTCTTTCCAGCAAGATAAGATTTCCAATCGGTACTATGTGGGGCGAAGTTACCGGGACCAGGTGGATCGGAGAGGGCGGATGGATTTGTGTTACTCGTGGCGGAATAGCCGCCGAACCGAGTAATTTACCGAAGGAAAAGGTCGGCCCAAATGAGATTCGACTATATCATTCACCCGGCCATTGGAGGAATTTTCTGGACTGCGTAAAAACCCGTTGCACGACGATAGCGCCGTGCGAGATAGCCCATCGCTCTGCGACACCGGGTCATCTCGGCCAGATTGCGATGCTGTTGGGACGAAAAATACGATTTAATCCTGAAACTGAAGAGATAATTGGTGATTCAACCGCGACGCATTTATTAGGTAATGCAATGCGCAGCCCATGGCATCTGTAATAGTTATTATAAAAAAGGGTAAATAAATGGCACGAAATAAGAATTTTGACTGTCGTCAAACAAAAATCAGTCGCCGGCGGTTCCTGAAGACAGCGACGGGTGCTGCTGCAGGCGCTATAGCGTTTCCGTATATCGTACCTTCTTCAGTGCTCGGAAGGAGCGGTGCCGTAGCTCCGAGCAATCGCATCACGATGGGTTGCATAGGAGTAGGTATTCAGGGGACCTGGGATATGCGGGGATTTCTAAATAGGAGGGAAGTGCAGATAGTGGCCGTCTGCGATGTTGACAGAGAACATCGAGAGGCAGCAAAGAAAGAGGTAGATGAAAAGTACGGCAACAGTGATTGTGTGACGTACCTGGATTTCCGCAATATAATCGGGCGTGACGATATTGGTGCGATTGCGATAGCGGTTCCGGACCATTGGCATTCGATACCTGCGATTATGGGGGCCAGGGCCGGAAAGGATATCCACGCTCAAAAACCGCTGGCGCGGACTATTCGCGAAGGCAGGGCTATATGTGATGCTGTCAAGCGTTATGGTATAGTATGGCAGACGGGCAGTCAGCAGCGTTCGGATGAGAGTTTCCGACGGGCCTGTGAGCTTGTCCGCAATGGCCGCATCGGCAAGGTAAAAAGGGTTGAGGTTGGTCTTCCAACGGGAGGCATGGGAGGCAATTATCCTGTAGCGACTGTACCTTCCGGACTGGACTGGGACTTCTGGTTGGGGCCGGCGCCATGGCGCCCTTATATTAAGTTCGGCAGAAGAGCGCCACACTGGGATTGGCGATGGATTATGGACTACTCCGGCGGGCAGCTCACCGACTGGGCGGGCCATCATATCGATATCGCCCACTGGGGTCTTGGACTGGACCGCACCGGGCCGGTTGAAATAGAAGGCCAGGGCCTTTATCCGAGGGATGGTCTCTTTAACACTCCCATGCGCTATAAGTTCACATGCAAATATGCAAATGGGATAGAAATAACCGTAATGAACGACAGGCAAGTCCCGAGAGGAACGAAATGGTACGGAGACAAGGGATGGATATTCGTGGCTCGCGGCAAGCTTGTGGCCGAGCCGGAGAGTATACTCAGCGAGGTCATCGGTCCCGAAGAAATTCATTTGTACAGAAGCTATGACCACCAGCGAAACTTCCTGGACTGTATCAGGAGTCGTAAAGAGACAATCGCTCCAGTGGAAATCGGCCATCGGTCCATCAGTGTCGCTCTGCTCGGGGAGATTGCCATGCTCACCGAGAAGAAATTGAAGTGGGACCCCGAGAAGGAAATCTTCCTCAATAGTGACGAGGCCAACAGAATGTTGTCACGGCCTATGCGCAGCCCCTGGCATCTGTAGCTGATTATTAACGATATTTTTGGAAAATAACGGTTTATGTAAAGCGAAAAGGTGTAAAATGAGTCAAAAATTAACAGTTTCTGACATAACATTGTTTGCTATATTATGTTTATCGATGATTACAAACACTGTACAAGCAGCGTCGCCAAAAGATTTGCGGGAGCTGTCACCCGAAGAAGTACAAAAGATAGAAGAAGCAATTCCGAAAGAGGCAGCCGTCCGGCCTGTCAAGCCGCGGAAACTTCTGGTTTTCTGGCGATGTGAGGACTATTTCCATACGTCAATCCCTGTGGGTAACAAAGCGTTCGAGCTTATGGGCAAAAAGACAGGGGCATACGAGACTGTAATAACGGACGATTATTCCGTTTTCACGGCGGAGAACCTCAAGCAGTTTGATGCAGTGTGCTTTAACAATACGACACATTTGAAGTTCGACCCCAATAAGACTCCCGACCGCTGCAAGGCACTGATGGATTTCATCGAGGGTGGAAAAGGCATAGTAGGTATCCACGCAGCCACGGATAATTTTTACGACTGGCCGGAAGCGCAACAAATGATGGGTGGCAAGTTTACCGGCCATCCCTGGCTTGCCGGCGGGACATGGGCAATAAAAATCGACGAGCCGAACCATCCGCTCATGGCGGCGTTTGAAGGAAAAGGATTTAAGATAAAGGATGAAATTTATCGAACAGATGCGCCGCTGTATTCACGAGATAAGCAGCTTGTTCTGATGAGTCTTGATATGAGCGATGAAAGGACCAGAAACGCCAGAGGAGTCAAACCAAGTGATATGGATACGGGTATTAGCTGGGTCAAAACATACGGGAAAGGACGTCTGTTCTACTGCTCACTCGGACACAACGATAGCGTTTACTGTAATCCCGCAGTATTAAAGCACTACCTCGACGGGATACAGTTTGCTTTCGGAGATTTACTTGTTGATACGAAGCCAAAACCTGTTGATTAGTTCAGGAAAGGGTAGAAATGGATGAGTTAATGACTAAAGTTAAGAAGTATGAATGGGGACAAAGCCGTGCAGCGCTTACTGAGGTTGGCGACAAGGTTCGAGAGGCCTACGGAGATAAAGGAAAATTGAAAAAAATTGAGGACGACCTGCTGGAAGTGCTCAATTCGGATGCAACACTGGCAGGCAAGCAGTTTGTATGCAGGCAGTTGGGCATTATCGGCACAGAACGCTCAGTGCCTACCCTGGCTAAAATGCTGACCGGTGAAGAAACATCCGACATGGCAAGATATGCATTGGAGCGTATACCCGGTGCTGCTGTTGATGAGGCACTGCGAGAGGCCCTGCCGAAAACAAGCGGCAAAATACAGGTTGGTATAATCAATTCGTTAGGTCAACGCCAAGACAGCAAATCAATTAGTGCACTGGGTCTTTTGATTCGCAGTTCCGACCGGATAATAGCAGATGCTGCTGTTGCTGCCCTTGGCCATATTGCTGATTCTAATGCTACTGAAATCCTGGCCAAGGCCAAAGATGAGAGTAAGGGCGAATTGCGAGTGTTGGTTTTGGATGCTTACCTGAAGTGCGCCGATGAGCTTGCTGCCCAGGGTCAAAAAGAGAAGGCTTTAGCCATTTATAAGGAGTTGTACAAACCTGATGAGCCAACGCCGATTCGTACCGCCGCACTGCGGGGAGTTGTTACAGTAACAAAAGAGGTTCAAAAATGAGTCAGCTGCACGTAAATATAAGAGCGCAAAAGCATAATAGCAACAAAAGGTTTGTGGGGGCACTTGTGGCTTGTGTGCTTATAACCTGTGCGATGGTATCGCAGGTGTCCGCAGAGGGACAGCAGGAAAGTGCCATCGGTATCATCATAGACATCCTTAAGAGCGACGACGAAGCGATGCACCCGGTTGCTATAGGAATGGTGAAAGAGTTGCCCGGTGAGCAGGTAACAAGAGCTCTGGCCGAGGAGCTTCCGAATCTTCCGGTTACAAGTCAGGTACAATTGTTATCAGCACTGGCTGAGAGAGGTGACCGGGCGGCTCTGCCGGCGGTTGTTGAAGCCATGAAGGCCGATGACGAATCCGTTCGGATTGCAGCTATAAAAGCATTAGGCCAGCTGGGAGACGCTTCGAGTGTCGTCCTTTTGGCTCAGACGGCGGCGTCAACCAGAGGTGAGGAGCAGAAAATTGCCCGCGAGAGCTTGTATCGGCTGCGTGGCCCGGAGGTTGATAAAACGATTCTTTCGAAAATTCCGCAGGCGCAGACCGGGGACAAAATTGAGCTGATTTACAGTATAGGCCAGCGTAATATAAATGCAGGCGTGGAGACTTTATTAGAAACCGCGAAGGATTCAGACAGAAAAATTCGGCTGGAGTCGTTCAAAGTCTTGAAGGTGGTCGCAGGACCTGAATATTTACCGGCGTTGATAGAGCTATTGATGGACCTGCAAAGTGAGTCCGACCGTGATGAGGCCGAAAAGACCATAGCAGCAGTTGCCCATAAAATCAGCGATAAGAATCGGCAAGCCGAAGCGGTATTAGCTGTGCTGCCTGCGGTTAATGAGGTGCAGCAGCGGTGCTCTCTGCTTCGGGTACTAGGCAAAATTGGGGATGACAGTTCTATAGCGGTGCTTCGTACGGCTCTCAAAGATGGGGACGTTAAGGTACAGGATGCTGCAATTCGCGCCCTGTCAGAATGGCCGAGCCCTGCGCCGATAGCTGACCTGCAGGAAGTAGTGCAAGGTACTGATAATAAAGTGCATCGGATTCTGGCTCTGCGTGGATTTATTCGCCTGATTGGACTTGATAGTGACCGTCCAGTGGAAGAGACGATTAGTTTGTATAAACAGGCAATGAACCTGGCACCGGATGTGTCCTTAAAAAAGCGGGTGCTATCGGGACTGGCTAATGTCGAATCTCTTGACGCTTTGCAAATGGCTGTTGAATACCTAAATGATACGGACTTGCGACAGGAAGCGGAACTTGCTGTTGTTAGTATCGCTGAAGCTGTGCAAAATAGCCACCCGCAGCAAACAGAAACCATCCTGCAAGAAATTATCGAAAATACAAAAAGTGATTCTGTGCGCGAGGCGGCGCAGGAATTACTAACAAAGGTTGAGGGATTGAAGAAAACCGATTTTGTACAGGAGGCCAGGGAGGCGATTGAGAGTGCAGATGTATATATGGGGGATTGGCAGGGTAGCTGGACGATGGCCGAGGAAACCGGAACCGGCTCAGGGTCTATGGCGGCGCAAGTCGTAGCTCTGGGCAAAGGAGAATATCGTCTGAATCTTCTTAATCAGTTCGATACGGGAAGCCCGCCTATAGCTGTAATCGAAGGCCAGCGTGAGGATAAGAAAGTTCAATTTGCCGGCAGTGTTGAGCGCGAAGGTGCTGAATCCGACATACAGGCAATTATCAGGGATGGCAAACTGACCGGTACAATGAAAGGGCAAAACAGTGAGGGTAAATACGTATCGGTCGAGTTTGCTTTGGAAAAGGCTTATCGTGTTTCGCCCGCACTTGGCGCAGAGCCGCCGGCCGGAGCGATAGTTTTGTTTGACGGCACAAACCTTGACCAGTGGGAGCATGTAAGGACATCTGTAGGGCTTATCGGTATTGCCGAGGTTTTAGGCAGTCATGACAATTCCGCCGCGTATCTTAAAAGCAATATATGGTCGGTGAAACAACGAAAGGCCGTCTTACACCTTGGCAGTGATGATGGAATTAAGGTATGGCTTAACGGGCAGCTCGTCCACGCCAATAATATTATGCGAGGTTGTGAGCCGGGACAGGATAAGGTTGACATAACTCTGGAGACCGGCTGGAACGAGCTTATGATGAAAATTACAAATGGCGGTGGTGGTTGGGAAGCTTGTGTCAGGTTAGTCGGCAGATACAAGCTGAAAATTGAAAATATCAAAGAGAGAACAACAGATGGCATAGATACTGCTGAATATTTTGAAAAGAACAAGGGCTTTCTTACCTTTTGGGAAATTGCAGGTCCATATCAACAAGAGGGCAAAGATGGGGCGGCGATATTTGATGTGGCCTTTGAGCCGGAGAAGACACTTGTCTCGGCGGAGACTCAGACCGGAGCGGGAGATGCCCAAGCGGTGCAGTGGAAGCAAATCGACCTGAACAAATATAAGCCGAAGGAAGTGCGATGGAGACTCATCGACGGGGCGATGCAGGTCGTACCGGGCAGCGGCTCTATAATAACGAAAAGAAAGTTCAATGACTTCAAGCTGCATTTGGAGTTTCGTACTCCGTTTATGCCGGAGGCACGTGGTCAGTCACGCGGCAACAGCGGTGTATATCTGCAGGGACGATACGAGGTGCAGATACTTGACAGTTACGGCCTTAAAGGCCTGGATAATGAATGCGGGGGTGTTTATCAGATTGGTACGCCACGGGTGAATATGTGTGCACCGCCTATGCAGTGGCAGAGTTATGATATTACTTTTCGGGCACCGCGATTCGATGAGGCGAGCAAAAAAGTTGATAATGCGCGGATAAGTGTCATTCACAACGGAGTGACAATTCACGAGAACCTGGTGGTGCCAAGGCCGACGGCTGTGGCGCCGGATAATAATGAGAGAGAGCCCGGCGGAATATATCTGCAGGACCACGGCAATGAAGTGCAGTACCGAAATATTTGGCTTGTTGAATTACCAACGGAACAAAATTAGACTTATGAATCATAATCTCCTGAAGTTAACTTTGATTAAGTTTTTCATATAATGTTTTTGGAGTGTTTGAAATGATGGATACTTATTTAAGAAAAACTGATAAGAAAAACGAGAAGAAAACATCCGGGCAGCAGGCCAGGAAGATGTCACGGCGTGATTTTATTGGCACAACAGCAGCGATAGCGGCGTTTACAATTGTCCCCCGGCACGTTTTGGGAGGGTCTGCTCATGCCCCGCCAAGCGAAAAGCTTAACATTGCCGGCGTCGGTATTGGTGGCATGGGCAAAATGAATATACTCGACATTGCGGGATTTGAAATGACAAAGGAAAAAGAAATCATTCCCAAAGAGCAGCCCGGCGAGAATATCGTGGCCCTGTGTGATGTGGATGACAAATATGCTGCCGGCGTGTACAAGATTTATCCAAAGGCTAAGAAGTATCGTGATTTCCGCAGAATGCTCGAAAAGCAAAAGGATATCGACGCGGTAGTTATTGCCACGCCTGACCACACTCATGCTGTGATTGCGATGGCAGCGATGCAGCTTGGCAAACATGTCTATGTCCAAAAACCGCTGACATATTCAGTCTACGAGGCTCGTAAGCTCACCGAGGCAGCACGCAAGTACAAGGTCGCCACACAAATGGGCAATCAAGGCCATTCCGGCGAAGGCGTTCGTCTTGTATGTGAGTGGATAGCCGATGGTGCGATTGGCCAGGTGCGCGAGGTACATGCCTGGACGGACAGACCCGTCTGGCCGCAGGGAATAGACAGACCTAAGGAAACTCCGCCGGTGCCGGAGACGCTGGATTGGAACCTTTGGCTTGGCCCGGCGCCGTTTCGACCTTACCATCCGGCTTACCTGCCGTTTAATTGGCGAGCCTGGTTGGATTTCGGGACCGGAGCTTTGGGAGATATGGCCTGTCACGTGCTTGACCCGGCCTTTTGGGCGCTCAAGCTGGGAAATCCGATTAGCGTGGAAGCCAGCCATTCATATGATGTGCGTGAGATGTGGAAGAGAGTGGACAATAAGGAAACTTACCCAAGAGCTTCCATAGTGCATTATAGATTTCCTGCTCGTGGAAATATGTCTGCAGTAAAGCTGACCTGGTATGATGGCGGATTATTGCCACCTCGGCCGGATGAACTCGAGCCCGGAAGACCTCTCGGACAGGGCAGCAGCAGTACCCTCATCATAGGTGATAAGGGCATAGTGAGATACGGTCAGTATGGCGACAGCCCGCGAATTATACCCGAATCCAAGATGAAGGCTTACAAACTTCCGCCCAAGACCATTCCCAGAATCGAAGGAAGCCATGAGCAAAACTGGGTCGAAGCCTGCAAAGGCGGTAAACCTGCATGTTCAAATTTTGACTATTCCGGACCTTTCACTGAAACGGTGCTGCTGGGCAGTATCGCTCTTCGCTATCCGGGCGAGAGATTGCAGTGGGACGGCGAAAATATGAAGTTTACTAACAATAGAGAGGCGAACAAATATGTCAATCCAGCTTATCGTGAGGGATGGTCCCTGTAAACGGGAACTATAAAGTGACGTATTCGGTTCGAAGGAGAAAATGAGATGAACAAAGGACTAAAAGTTGTTTTTCTGCTTTTGGTGTTCGTTTTGAGTGGATGTCGCATGTCTGAATTTCGAGCTGTTAAAGCCTGTGACGAAGACTGGCGGCTGGGGATGCAGGCGTATACCTTCAATCGATTTACGTTTTATGAAGCCGTGGACAAGACCAAGGCACTGGGACTGCGCTACATTGAGGCATATCCCGGTCAGCGCCTCAGCGAGGAAAAACCCGATGCTAAGTTTGACCACGATATGTCGCCCGAGCTAAAGGCGGAAGTCCTTCAAAAACTGCGTGATGCGGGAGTGAAGTTAGTAAACTATGGCGTTGTTAAATTGCCGAACAATGAAGCAGAATGTCGAAAGGTCTTTGATTTTGCAGCAGATATGGGGATTGAGACGATTGTGTCGGAACCGCCGGAGGACGCCTTCGATTTAATAGATAAATTATGCGAGCAATACCGGATTAACGTAGCAATACATAATCATCCCGAACCGTCACATTACTGGAATCCTGATACGGTGTTGAAAGTGTGTAACGGACGCAGCAAGCGAATCGGTGCCTGCGCAGATACCGGGCACTGGATGCGGTCCGGTATCAATCCCGTCGAGGCACTGAAAAAGCTCGAGGGTCGTATTATAAGTCTGCATTTTAAGGATTTGAACGAGTTTGGTCAGCGTGAAGCGCATGATGTTATCTGGGGGACAGGAAAAGCGAACACCAAAGAGATGCTTGCTGAACTTAAAAAGCAAAATTTCAAGGGTGTGTTCTCGATTGAGTACGAACATAACTGGCTGAATTCGATGCCGGAAATCGTCGGATGTGTTTCGTTTTTTGAGCGGACGGCGTCCGAGCTGGGACAATCCGGTTGGCAACGGATATTTAACGGAGAGGACCTCACAGGCTGGGACGGCGACCTGCGGCTATGGTCGGTCAAGGATGGC